>Ga0265320_10001468_pt1 | contig 17200 bp, 12 predicted proteins | sample 4827metaG_FD_202087 | JGI IMG/M metagenome (GOLD analysis project Ga0265320, IMG submission 202087) | Rhizosphere microbial communities from Carex aquatilis grown in University of Washington, Seatle, WA, United States - 4-8-27 metaG | ecosystem: Host-associated > Plants > Roots > Rhizosphere >...
CGGCCGACATGCGCCTGGATCCGCGCGAGGGCCTGCCTGCGGCCCAATTCCTGGAGCAGGCGACCCGCGAGCAACTGGTGGCAGCGGTGCGGGATGCCGGCGAGGAGCCGAAGTGGCGCCGGGTCGTCGAAGCCATCTTGCGCTTCCGCGGCACAGGCCGCTTGGCGAGGACGGATACGCTGGCCGAGGTGGTGGCCGAGGCCGTTGGCGGCATCCCCTCCCGAATTCACCCAGCCACCCGGACATTTCAGGGTTTGCGCATTACTTTGAATGCGGAGTTGGACGAATTGGAGGCGGCGTTGCCGAAAGCAGTGGACCGGCTGGCGCCTGGCGGCGTGCTGGCGGTCATCAGTTTTCATTCTTTGGAAGATCGAATTACCAAGCGCTTTATGAATCGGCTGTGCGGCCGGCCGGAGCATGCCGACGATGCCACGCCGGCGCAATTGCGCGCGGCCGCGCGCGCGGAACTGTTGACGCGCAAACCCGTCATGCCAGGTTCCGCGGAACTGGCGGCCAATCCCCGCAGCCGGTCCGCCCGCCTGCGAGCGGCGCGGCTGCTGCCCCGGACCCGCGCCTGAGCGCGATTTTTTGAGGAATTCAATATCACAATAAGTCAAAAATACACCACATTTATTCAACCCTAATCATTCACTCCCATGCGTGAACCACCCCGTCAACCGCCCGCGTTCTGGCTGCGCCTGCTTCCCGCCGTGTTGTTCTTGCTGTTCCTCGGCGGGGCGGCGGGCGCGGGTTTGATGGTGATCCACCTCCGCCAGGAAGTGGCGCACCTGGCGGCGTCGTCGGTGAAGCTGCAATCCACGCTCGTGGACACCGGGCGCCATATTCAAGAAATGGCCGCGGCCGTCGCCATGGCGCAGGAACCGGAGGCACTGCGGGCGCGGGTCGGCACCCGCCTGGCGCCGATGACCGAAACCCAAATTCACTGGGTGCGCATGTCGGGTTCCGGCCCCCAGCTCGAAGCTCCGGCCCCTGCCGCGGCCCCGGCATTTTCCCTTACTTTTGCCGCGGTTGAGCCCACCACCCATTTGCACGTGCTGCGATGAGCCGAGCGTTTGTATCTCCTTTCCGTCTGGGTCTGATGACCGTTGTCGTCGTGCTGTGTTTCGGCGCGGTCTTTTACCGGCTGTATGACTTGCACGTGGTACAACGGCCCCATTTGCTGGAAGTGGTCCGGCATGACCGTCAAAAATTTGACCTGCTCTATGCGTCCCGTGGTGACATCGTGGACCAGCACGGATTTACCCTCGCCACCACGCGCGTGCTTTATGAGCTGGGTGTGGACCCTCAGGCCGTGGAGTGGCAGGGCGACCAACTGAAGGACAAGGCCAAGCTGCCGGCGTTGGCCGGTTTGTTGGGCCTGCCTGCAGCGGACGTCGAACAGGCCTTTACGAACAAGTACAAGGAGGTTGATTCCAACGAAGGTACGGAACACCAGACCATCCGCTGGACGGTGTTGAGCCCGCGGGTGGATCCATCCGTGGAGGGCCAAATTGAGGCGCTAAAGATCAAGGGTGTCTATGGCAATCGCAAATATGAACGGGTTTATCCCGGCGGACAATTGGCGGCGCACGTGCTGGGTTTCATGAGCAAGGACGGTGTGCCCCAAGCCGGCATTGAATCCGCCATGGATTTCTATTTGCGGGGTCAAAACGGCTGGCGCGAAACAGAGCAGGACGGCCATCACCACGAATTGGATCAGTTTGGTATCCGCCAGGTGGATCCGGCGAATGGCTTGAAGGTGGAACTGACCATTGACCTGCAGCTGCAGGACTATGCCGAACGGACCGTGGACAGCCTGGTGAAGGAATATCAGCCGCAAGGCGTCACAATCATCATGAGCGAACCCTCTTCAGGGGAAATCCTGGCCATGGCCAATTACCCCACTTACGACCCGAATCGTTACCAGGATTTTCCGCAGGTGAATTTAAAGAATCGCGCCCTGGCCGATGTGTTTGAGCCCGGATCCACCTTCAAGGTGGTCACCGCTGCCGCGGCGCTCAATGAAGGCGTCGTGCAGCCGACGGACACTTTTGACTGCGCCAAACCCACGATCGAAGTCAACGGCCGGATTTTGAAACTGCCGGACGACGCCGAGCATAACGGTGTGCTGACGGTGGAGAAGATCGTCGCAGAGTCGTCCAACCGCGGCGCGGCGAACATCGGGGTCAAGCTGGGCGCGCCGCGTTTGCGCGACTATGCGGCGGCCTTTGGTTTTGGAAAAGTCACGGGGATGGGTTTGGCGGGCGAATCCCGCGGGGTACTGCACCCGCTGCGGGATTTCGATTTGGACAGCCTGCTCATCACGCGCATGCCCATGGGCCACGGCGTGGATGCGACGGCGCTGCAAGTCCACCAAGCCATGACGGTGGTGGCCAACCATGGTCTGCTGATGGAGCCGCACGTGGTGCGCCGCATCGTGGATGCCCGGGGCGCGACGGTCGTGCAATTCGTGCCGAAAGTGGAACGCCGCGTCATTTCGACGGCCACCGCGGACACGATGAACCTGATGCTGTGCGAAGTGGTCAAGGATGGCACCGCGACGCGCGCGAATTTGCAGGACATCACCGTGGCGGGCAAAACGGGCACCACGCAGAAGATCATTAACGGCAAGTATTCCAGCGATCATCACATCTCGACTTTTTCCGGTTATCTGCCCGCTGAACGCCCGCGCCTCGTCATTACGATAATCGTGGATGATGCCAACATGCAAGGCAAGGGGATCGCCTACGGCGGCATCGTTTCGGCGAAGGCTTTCCAGCAGGTGGCGAAGGATTCAGTCAATTATTTGGGCATCCAGCCCTGCAATCCCGCCACCAGTGCGCGTACCAATCTTGTTGCAATGAAAGGAGACAATCTTGATTTCTTTCGCTAACCTTGAAAACAGCCTCGGCATCAGCCCCTTCCTCATGGCCGCGCGTCTTGCGGCGATGGCGGAAAGTGAGCGCCGGGGCCGTGCCTGCATGGACTACTCGCTGAAAAACCTTCTTTCCGGCACGACCGTGCTGGCCCTGCGCGGTGACGCCGACCGGGCCATCACGGGTCTGGTGACGGACAGCCGCCGCGTGGTGCCGGGGGCACTCTTCTTCGCATTGGAAGGGGCGCGGGTGAATGGCGCGGATTTTGTTGAGGAGGCGATCGGACGCGGCGCGGTGGCCGTGGTGTCAGCGCGGCCTCCCGCCAAACATTCGCCGGCCGTGTGGGCGCAGGTGCTGGATGTGCGCGTGGCCATGGCGGAAATTGCCCGACGGTTTTACCGTGATCCGGACGAGGATTTATTTCTCACCGGCGTCACCGGCACCAACGGCAAAACGACCGTGTCCATGATGACGCAATTTTTGCTCAAGGGGCCGGACGCGCCCTGCGGACTCATTGGCACTGTCCGTTACGAGGTGGGTGCGCGCACGCTGCCCTCCTACAAGACCACACCGGAATCGGTGGACCTTTTTGCCCTGTTTGACCAGATGCGCGACGCGGGCTGCACGGCCTGCGCGATGGAAGTCAGCTCCCATGCGGTGGCGCAGGCCCGGATCCACGGGGTGCGTTTTGACGCCGTGGCCTTTACCAATTTGACGCAGGACCATCTGGACTACCATGGTTCGCTGGAAAATTATTTTAATGCCAAGGCCCGCCTATTCACCGGCGAATGTGGCCACCAGGCGCGGGTGGCGGTGATCAACGTGGACGATCCGTATGGCCGCGTGCTGGTGGATCGCCTGCCTGCGGGCGTCGAAGCGGTGACGTACGGTTTTTCGGCGTCGGCCGGTTTGCGCGCTGTCAACGTGGTCTTGGCGCCGGGCGGCAGCCAGTGTGAAGTCGAATGGACGGGTGGGCGGGCGCGGCTGACCCTCGCGCTTCCCGGGCGTTATAACATCTTGAATGCATTGTGCGCACTGGGGCTGGCCCGGGCGGCGGGGCGCGATTTAAACTTGCTCGTGCCGCGCCTGGCTCAATTCTCCGGGGTGCCGGGCCGCATGGAAAAGATTGATTCCAGCCAGCCGTTCCAGGTTTTGGTCGACTATGCCCACACGGATGACGCCCTTAGCCACGCCCTCACCATGCTGCGTGACGTGTGTGCCGGACGGCTGCTGGTGGTTTTTGGCTGTGGCGGCAACCGCGACCGCGCCAAACGCCCGCGGATGACGGCCGCCGTGCAGCGCTGGGCCGATTTCGCCTGGGCCACTGCGGATAATCCGCGCAAGGAGCCGCTGGCGCAGATTTTTGCGGACATGCGCGGCGGGCTAACGGCACCGACGCGCATCCGGTTCGTGGATGACCGCCGCCGCGCCATTGCGCTTGCGATGGAAGAGGCCAAGCCCGGCGATTGTGTGCTTATTGCCGGCAAGGGCCATGAAACCTTCCAGGAATTTGCCGATACCGTGGTGCCATTCGACGACCGCCAGGTTGCGCGGGAACTCTTGAACCTTCGTTACGGCACAACCCTCCGCCGTCCGTGATGCTAATGCCGAATTTCGCACGCTCCATGCCCCTCTACGACCCAGCCGATCTGGCCGCCTGGACTGGCGGCCGGTGGCGCGGCCCTTCTCCAGGGCCCGCGTTGGGCCCGCTTGTGGCCGACTCGCGCCGCCTGCGGCCCGGAGAAATATTTGTCGCGTTGAAAACGCCGAAGCGTGACGGGCACGACTATTTGGAAGCGGCGCGGGCGGCGGGTGCCGGCGGCGCCCTCGTGGCGCAGGTGGATGAAAGAGTCGCCCTGCCCCAATTGCTGGTCGCGGAGCCGGCCAGGGCCTGGCGGGCGGTGGCGGCCGCGCAGCGGAAGAATTTTCCGGGCTCCATCGTGGGTATCACTGGCAGCGCGGGCAAAACCTCGACGAAGGAATTGTTGCGCCTGTTGCTGGGGCCCGCCGTGCATGCCACGCAAGGCAATGAAAATAATTTGCTCGGTGTGCCGCTGACGTTGTGCGGCTTGGATCCGGTGGCGCACCGTTTCGGCGTCATCGAAGCGGGCATCAGCGAGCGCGGGGAAATGGCGGAACTGGCGAAGATGATTCAGCCGGACATCGCCCTCATCACCCTCGTCGCCCCAGCCCATTTGGAGAAGCTGGGTTCGGTCGAAGGCGTCGCCCATGAGAAGGCCCGGCTGGCGCAGGCCGTTCGGCCGGGGGGGTGGGTGGTAATGCCGGCCTCGTGTTTGGAATATTATGTCTTTCGGCGCCTACCCGCGCAGGCTGCGGTGGTGGCGCCAGCGGACGGGCCGCCGCCTGCCGGCCCGTCCGCACGGCTCTTTCTCTACCGCGCGGTTTATCAACCGGGCGCCGGCTGGCGCTTGGAAGTTTTTGAGACTGGCGGCGAGACCTGCACGTGGAATTTGCCCACTTCGATGACACCCGGCCTGGCGGCCAATGCGGCGCTTGCGGTGGTGACGGCGCACTTGCTGGGGGTGGCCGACGGAGTGGTCCAGGCGGCGTTGTCCGAGTGGCAACCGGCTCCCCTGCGTGGGGAGTGGCTGTGCCATGGGAATAAGATATTCCTAGCCGATTGTTATAACGCGAACCCGTCATCCATGGCGGATGCGCTGGCCGGATTTGCCGTGCGGGCGCCGGTGGAACAACCGCGGCTTTACATTCTTGGGAGCATGGCGGAACTGGGGCCGCAGGCGGCGGCGTTGCACCGCACGGCCGTGGCGGGATTGCGGTTGCGTCCCCAAGATCGGGCGCTGCTCATCGGCCCGCACGCGGAGGATTACCGGGCATCCTTGTTTGCGACCGGCCATTCTTCAGCGCAAATCGGCGTGGTTTCACTGGAACTGGCGGAAGCGGCCGTGGCGAATTTTTCCGGGGCGGTATTATTAAAAGGCAGCCGCGCTTACGCGTTGGAACAATTATTGCCGCACCCGTTGCGCCAGGGCAGGGAGGCCCATGTGCCATGCTGACATTTTTGGCCAATTACGAAAAATCCTGGGGACCGTTGCGTCTGTTTCGCTACGAAACGTTTCGCGGTTTGGGCGGCGCGGCGACGGCCCTGTTGCTGGGCTTTTTACTGGCACCGTGGCTGTTTGAGAAATTGCGCGGTTTGAAGGCCGCCCATCCCTCGCGCGGCAAGGATGATTTGGGCAAACTGGCCGAAAGCAAACTGTCCAAGGCGGGCACCCCGACCATGGGTGGTCTGCTCATTTATTTGGTGGTGACGGTGAGCGTGCTTTTGTGGGCCAAGCCCAACACCTACGTCGGCGTCTGCCTGATGTTGTTCACCGGGTTGACCGCAATCGGCTTTGCCGACGATTATCTAAAGATCACCAAGAAGAACAGCAAGGGTCTCGCAAGTCGCTGGAAGCTGGCGGGGCAGGGTGCGCTCACCATCGTGGCGGTGGGACTGCTCTTTTTTTGGCATCCGGATATACACCACGCCATGAGCGCGCTACGCGTGCCGTTCCGCATTCCGGCCCTCATCCCGGATATGCCGATTTGGTTTGTGGCACCCTTCTTTTTCCTCGTCATGGCCGGCTCCAGCAACGCCATCAATTTGACCGATGGCATGGACGGTCTGGCGATTGGCTGCACCATCACGGTCGCGCTGGTCTATGCCATTTTCGCCTATTCCGCGGGCAACGCGCGCATCGCCGAATATTTGAATATTTCCTACGTGCCGGGCGTGGGCGAGTTGGCCATCGTCTGTTCCGCGCTCGTTGGGGGTGGGCTGGCGTTCTTGTGGCACAACGCCCTGCCGGCGTCGGTCTTCATGGGCGACACGGGTTCGCTGGCCCTGGGCGGCATCATCGGCGCCATTGCCTTTATGACCCAGCAACCGTTTACGCTCATCATCGTCGGCGGAATTTTTGTCATGGAGGCCGGTTCGGTGTTGTTGCAGGTGGCGTCCTTTAAATTGCGCGGCGGCAAGCGCATCTTTCTGATGTCCCCACTGCATCATCATTTTGAATTGCTCGGCTGGCCGGAATCAAAACTGGTCATCCGCTTTTGGATCTTGTCCGTGCTGTTCGCGCTCGCCGGGCTGGGCACGTTGAAATTGCGCTGAAACCCGCCCTCTGCCTCCCCCATCATGAATCTTCCCGAAGCCATCGCTTCCGTAGCGCGCCGCCCCGTGGCCGTGCTCGGTTTTGGCGTGAGCGGGCAGGCGGCGGCGGCGCTGCTGCGTCAATGCGGGTGTGGTGTGGAGGCCTATGATGAAAAGACCGTGCCGGGAGTGCGCGGGGACTTCGGCCCGACGGAAGCCAAGCGGCACGATCTGGTGGTTTACAGCCCCGGATTCCGGCAAGATCACGCCTGGCTGGCGGCGGCGCGCGCCGCCGGTTGCCAATGCCTTGGCGAATTGGATTTTGCGTCGTTATTTTGGAAGGGAACGCTCATTGCGGTCACCGGCACCAATGGCAAGACCACCCTCACCGAATTTCTGGCCACGGCCTTGCGGCGCCAGGGGCAGTCCTCGGTGCCGGCGGGCAATATCGGCCACCCGCTGTCGCGATTGGACGATTTGGGTGCCACCGAAGGCCGGGTGGCGGTGTGTGAGGTGAGTTCCTTCCAGGCCGAGGGATTGCAGTACCTCCAGCCTCATGTGTTGTTGTGGACCAACTTCGACGAGGACCATCTGGATCGCTACGCCAACTTGCGGGATTATTTTTCGGCCAAATGGAATCTGGTGGAGCGGTTGGCGCAACCGCGGCTCTTCGTGGGCGAAAGCGTGGCGCTGGCCGCGCAGAAGTTTGGTCGGAAACTGCCCCCGGCCGCAGTGGTAGTGCGGCGCGGGGACGCCTGGCAGCCGGCGCCGGCGGGCTCGGTATTTGCGACGCACCCGCAGTGCGAGAACTACCTGGTGGCGCAGGCCTATTGGCTGGCGGAGGGCTACCCGCTCCAGGTCCTGGAGGAAACCGCGCAATCGTTTTCAACCCGCCGGCACCGCCTGGCGCCGGTGGTGGAGTGGCAAGGGGTGACGTATTGGAATGACTCCAAGGGCACCAATTTTCATGCCACGCTGGCGGCCTTGGAAAGTTTTTCCCATCCGGTGGTCTGGATTGGCGGCGGCAAATCCAAGGGCGGCGATATTGAAGGCTTTGCGGGGAAGGTGGCCGGTCGGATCCGCGAGGCTTTTCTCATCGGGGAGACGGCGGGCATCCTGGCGACGGGGCTCCATCAGCGGGGCGTGGCCGCGACCCAGTGCGAAAGCCTGCGCGAGGCGGTGCAGCGGTCCCATGACGCCGCCCGGCAGAGTCTGCCGGCGCAGGTTTTGTTCAGCCCGGGATTTTCGAGTTTCGACATGTTCCACGACTATGCGGAGCGCGGTCTGGCCTTCGAGCAGGCGGTTTTGGGTTTGAAGGCGGGCCGTTCCGGCGTTATGCAGGAGACCGCCCCGGTCTGACCCCGGGCCCGCCCGTGCAATTCCCAGAAATCATTACTTAACTGTTTCCATCAACTACGAATAATCATGAACACGCAACAGAGAAAATTCCTGGCCATCGCCACGGTGGTGGGCCTCCACGCCGTTGTTATCATCTTCATGCTCGCCTTCCATGGTTGCAAGTCCGACGCGGCGAAAACCGCCCCCACGGCCCTGGCGCCGGCCCCCGCACCGGCCGGCAGCCCGGTGGCGGACAACGAGAAGGGTTTTTATTCGCCGACCACCCCGCCGCCGGAACCGGTGCGGCCCGTTGCGCCGGTAATTGTGCCGGAGCCGACGCCCCAGCCGGTGGCCCAATACACCGAAACGCTCAGGCCGCCAGCGTCATTGGGGAGCACCCCGCCCCCGGACTCGGCGCCAATGTCGGTCATGTATGAAGTGGCGGCAGGGGACAGTCTATCCACGATTGCCCGGAAGAATGGCATCACGATCAAGGAATTGGTGGATGCCAATGCTCCGAAAATCACCGTGAGCACAATTTTGCAGCCCAAGATGCAATTGAAAATTCCGGCCCGGCCGGCGGCGGCGACTGCGCCCATGACGGCCGCGGGCGACGAGCATCTTTATAAAGTGGCGGCGGGCGACAGCCTGGCGAAGCTCGCCAACGCCAATCACACGACCATCAAGGCGTTGCAGGAAGCAAATGCCATGGGCACGTCCACCGCCATCCGCCAGGGTCAAATGTTGAAGCTGCCGGCCGCCACGGCCGCAACTGGTGCCAGCACTCCGACCACTGCCGGGACCGACGCGGGCGAGGGCACTTATACCGTCGTCCCCGGTGATACGCTGGGCAAAATCGCGGGAAAAGTTGGCGTGACGTTGAAGGAATTATATGGTTCCAGCGGCTTAAATGACACCACGGCGAAGAACATCAAGCCGGGCCAAAAGATCAAACTGCCGGCCAGCGCGCACGCTCCAGCCGGAACTGCGCCAGCCGGCTCCACCGACAGTTCGCCGACCACAATTTTGAATCCGACCACGTCGCCCACGGTTACGGCAGTGCGGGCGGATGCGGCCACGAACTCCCCGCCGGTCACCGCGATCAAGCCGTAACTTTCCACGTGCTGGAATCCATCCCTCATGAACGCAACCGCCGCCCTTCAACCCCGTTCGCGATCCCGTGGGCTTAGCCCCGGGGCGATAATCTTCGTTTGCGCCCTGGCGCTGACGCTGCTTGGGTTGGTTGTGTTGAGCAGTGCCGGTCAGGAGGCCAGCAAGGAGGCCGTGACGGACCCCCTGTTTTATTTCAAGCGGCAATTGGTTTGGTGCGGCATCGCCATCATCCCGTTAACCGTGATGGCAACGGTGCCGCTCGAATGGCTGCGGCGTTATAGCTGGATTATCGGCCTGGCGGCTCTGCTCGTGCTGGGATCCGTATTGAGTTCGCATATTGGCTCGGTGCACAAGGGTGCGCGCCGGTGGCTGGAGTTTCACGGTCTGCGCTTGCAGCCGTCGGATTTTGGCAAGCTGGCATTGATCATTTGTCTTTCCAGCTACCTGGCGGCCAACCAGCGGCGGATTGGGACTTTTCTGCGGGGCTTTGTCGCTCCGCTGGCCATTGTCGCGGTTTTTGCCGGCCTGATCATCAAGGAGCCGGACTTCGGAACGGCGGCATTGTGCGGCTTGGTGGGCTTTCTCCTCTTGTATCTGGCGGGTACGCGGATGGTCTATCTCCTTCCCTCGATCCTTTGCAGCGGAGCGCTTTTTTCCGCAATGGTTTATTTTGATCCGGTGCGCTTCAAGCGCATTCTATCTTTTCTGCACATGGATGACCCGAACATCCAGGCCGACGGTGCCTATCAACTTTTCCAGGGCATTCTCGGTTTTGGGTCGGGCGGCTTGACGGGTGCCGGGTTGGGTCAGGGCCGGCAGCAACTGGCATTTTTGCCCGAGGCGCACACGGACTTCGTGCTCGCGGTAGTGGGCGAGGAACTCGGCCTGGTTGCGACCGCGGGCGTGGCGCTAATTTTCTTCATCATCTTTGTCGTGAGCCTCCGCGCCTTGCGCCGGGCGCCCAATCTTTATGAATTCTCGCTGGCGTGTGGCGCCCTGCTGATGTTGACGGGCCAGGCACTCATTAACATGGGCGTGGTAACGGGTCTTCTGCCCACCAAGGGCATGTCGCTGCCATTCTTGAGCTACGGCGGCACCAATTTAATGCTGATGTTTGCGCTGGTGGGGCTGCTGATGAACTGCTTTCGGCGCTGGGACCGCCCGGTCATGCCGCAGGCGAGCGAACTATAAACCATGAGCACCTTTGCCATTTCCTGTGGTGGAACCGGCGGCCATTTGTCGCCGGGCATTGCCCTCGCCGAACGCTTGGCGGCGAAGGGCCACCGCCTGACGTTGCTCATCAGCAAAAAGGAAGTGGACTCGCGCCTCATCAGCAAATACCCGCAAATGGAGACGCTGGTCTCCCCCGGTGCGGGATTCAGCCTGACGCCGTCGAAATTGACCAAGTTTGTATTTTCGCAAATGGCCGGATTCTTTTCCGCATTGAATTTTTTACGCCAGAACCGCCCGGACGTGATTGTGGGTTTTGGCGGGTTCATGACGGTCGGCATCACGGTGGCGGGCTACTTTCGCGGCATTCCGGTGGTGTTGCATGAATCGAACCGCAAGCCCGGGCGCTCGGTGCGCCTTTTGAGCGGCTTTGCCCGGCGCATTTATCTCCCGCCAGGGGTGCAGTTGCGCGGGCTGCCGCCGCAGGCCTTGCGCCATTGCGGTTTTCCGGTGCGGCAGGAAATTCGCGCGCTGCCGCGGGATGCCGCGCGCAGCCGCCTCGGCCTGCCGGTGGACGGGAAAGTTCTGCTGGTGTTGGGCGGCAGCCAGGGCGCCCGCCCGCTTAACACGTGGCTTTCGAAGAATTTCGGCCGATTGGCGTCGCGCGGCGTGAGCGTGGTGTGTGTGACCGGCCCCGGCAAGGGCAGTGAGGGGCAGATTGAGTGCGCCGACGCCCAAGGCCGGCGCCGCGTCGCGCGCCTGCTCCCCTTTTGCGATGACATGGCGGCGCTGCTGTCCTGCGCGGATCTGGCGGTGTCACGCGCGGGAGCCGGGAGCCTCGCGGAATTTATCCGCTGCCGCCTCCCGGCGATTCTGGTGCCGTATCCATTCGCGGCGGACAACCACCAGTGGGAAAACGCCCGGTATTTCGAACGGCAGGGCGGTGGCCTGGCGCTGGACCAGGCGGATTTGGCGCGATTGACCGACGAGGTGAATGAGCTCATCTTCAATGACTTTTTGCTCGAATCCTTCCGCCGCAACCTGGAGCGCATGGAGCACTCCAACTCGCTCGACCTGTTGCTGCACGACCTCGAAGCTCTCGCAGTCCAGGGCCACCAGTTCGACGCCGAGGAAGCCCCGGCGACGATTTGAGGATTTACCGCCCCCCCTCCTGCCCGCTGCTCATTCATGAACGACACCCGCGAAAATGTTTTCTTCCTTGGCCTCGGCGGCATGGGGATGGCGCCGCTGGCTCTCTACCTCAATGAGGCGGGTTGCCGGGTGCGCGGGTGTGATGATCATTGGCGTGAGCCCGTGCGCCGACTGCTGGAGCGCCAGGGTATCGCGGCGGTGCCCTGTTCGGAATTGCCGGCCGATATTTCACGGGTGGTTTATTCGAGCGCCATTGCGGCGAGCCATCCACTCTTGTGCGCGGCGCGCGAGCGCGGCCTGGGCACCCTGCGGCGCGGAGAAATGCTGGCGGAGGCGGTGCGCGGCCGGCGTTTGATTGCCGTGGTGGGCAGCCATGGTAAGACGACAACGACGGCACTCCTCATTCATGCCTTGCGCGCGGCAGGTCACGAGGTCGGCTACCTCCTGGGCGCATTGTTTGCGGATCCAGAAACACCCCCCGCCCGCCACGCCGTCACCCAGTGGGTCGCCGCCGAAGTGGATGAAAGCGACGGCACCATTGACAATTTTGCGCCGGAAATCACCGTGGCGGTCAATTTCGACTGGGACCACGCTGACCGCTACCGTACCGAGGCGGACCTTGAGGCGACCTTCATCAATTTATTCCGCCGCACCCGCCAGTTGGTGCTTATTCCCCAATGGGATGCCCGGTTGCGCCGCCTGGCCGAGATGGCGGGCACTCCGTTCCGCACCTTTGGTCCTGAAGGGGACTTTTCCGCCCGCGCGAGCGGTGACGACGGAGTCCACCAACGCCTGGCGTTGAACGGGGCCTTTCAAAAATCGGTCGTGGAAATTCCCCTGGGCGGCGATTTTAACGCGGCCAACGCGGCGGCCGCCCTGGCTGCCATACACTCTGCGTTTGGGGAGATTCCCCTGGAGCCGTTTGGGGGTTACCGGGGTGTGTCGCGCCGGCAGGATTTGCTGCTGAGCCGGCCGGGCCTTTCAGTATTTGCCGATTACGCGCATCATCCCACGGAAATCGCGGCCCTTCTGCGCAATCTGCGTGCGCGTTCCGCGGGGCGGCTGCTGGTGGTGTTTCAACCCCACCGGTACACGCGGACCAAGCAATTTGCGCAGGATTTTGCCCGAGTGCTGGCCGCAGGGGACCACGTCTTTCTCCTGCCCGTTTATGCGGCGAGTGAGCCGCCGCTGGCGGAGGGCACCACGGCGGCCATTTTGACCGCGGCGGCCGGCCATGATGGGAAATTCTCCCTGTATGAATCTTTTGGCGAACTCGAATCCGCACTTCTTGCCGAACTCGGGAAAACAGCCGGCGGGGCCACGATTGCCATTGTGGGCGCCGGGGACATTGACGAATTTGCCACCACCTTCATCCGCCGGCTGGCGGGGGAAAGTGCCGCGCCCATTTCTGCCGTGATTACCCAAGAAAACACCCTTGACTGGTTCGATGTGCTGCGTCCGCGGCTGCATTCGGACACGCTGGCGCGACGCCATGAATCGCTGGCCGATAAAACGACGCTTGGGGTGGGTGGCTCCGCCCGCTATTACGCGGAACCCGCCGATGCCGAAGATCTGGCCCGCCTGCTCGCGGCGGCCAAGGCGGCCGAGGTACCGGTATTTTGCCTGGGGCGCGGGTCCAACATCATTGTGGCTGATTCGGGATTTCCTGGGTTGGTGCTGCGGCTGACCCACCCGTTTTGGAGGAGGCTGGAATTGAAGGAGGGCGGGCGAATTTTTGCCGGCGCGGGTGTGCGCTTGAAGGAACTCTGCGGTTATGCCGCGCGCCATGGTCTGGTGGGATTCGAGTTTCTGGAAGGAATCCCCGGCTCTGTCGGCGGTTCGTTGCGGATGAACGCCGGCGCGATGGGCGGCTGGATTTTTGACCTGGTTGAGCGGGTGGAATTTGTCACGCCCAGCGGGGAATTACACACCGCCGCGCGCGCGGAATTTAATCCCGGCTACCGGCAGTGCCCGGAATTGCTGACCACCATTGCCACGGGTGCGCTGTTTAACGCCCCGGCCGGCGGATTGCCGGAGGATATTCGACTGCGGATGGAGAATTTCTCCACCCGGCGAAAATCCACGCAACCGCGCGAACGCAGCGCCGGATGCCTGTTTAAAAACCCGCTCAATGGCCACGCGGGCAAGCTGATTGACGGCCTGGGGCTGAAGGGCCGGCGGGTTGGCGCGGTGGAGGTATCGAACATCCACGCCAATTTTATCGTGAACCACGGCGGCGGCACTGCGACCGATGCACTGGCGCTCGCGCGCCAGGTGCGCGACGAAGTGCGCGCCCGTGCTGGCATCGAATTGGAGCCCGAAGTGTTGTTGCTGGGCGCGAAATGGGAGGATGTTTTAAAATGAAATTGCCGGTGGCGCAGACGACGGTGGCCGTACTTTGCGGAAGTGATTCCGCGGAGCGCCCGGTCTCGCTCGTTACCGGTAACGCCATCGCCACGGCGTTGACGGAGGAGGGCTTTGCCGTCGAATTGGTGGATTTGCCGGGCACCACCCTGCCGGACACGCTGGACCCGGCGCGCCAGGTGGTTTTCCCCGCGCTCCATGGCGGTTGGGGGGAAAACGGCGGCGTGCAGGCGGCTCTCGAGGCCCGCGGCCTGGCCTATGCCGGTTGCGGTCCGGAAGCTAGCCGCCTGTGCATGGACAAGGTGGAGACCAAGCGTGTGCTGGCCGCCGCCGGCCTGCCGGTCCTCCCGCATGTCATTTTTACCGGGGACCAACCCTCGTCGGTTTCCTCACTGGTGGCGAAATTGGGGCCCGCCATAATCATCAAGCCCGTCGCGGAAGGCAGCAGCGTCGGATTGCATCGCGCGGCCAATCGTCCGGAATTGGCGGCGGCGTTGCAACGGCTGACGCCAGGCCAGTGGATGGCGGAAACCTGGGTGCGCGGGCGCGAAGTGTCGGTCGGCGTGCTGGCGGGCCGGGCGCTCGGCGTGGTGGAAATCCGGCCGAAAGATGGCGCCTCCTACGATTTTGAGCACAAATATACGGCGGGGATGACGGAGTATTTCTTTCCGGCCCCGCTGGCTGCCGCCGTGACGGAAAAAATTCAGGCTGCCGCCGCCGCCGCCTTTGCCGCTTGTGGCTGCCGCGATTTCGCGCGCGTGGATTTCATGCTGCCGCCCGCAGGGGGCTGCGTCATTTTGGAAATTAACACCATGCCGGGTTGCACCCCGACGAGCCTGCTGCCCAAAAGCGCTTCGTGTTGCGGTTACACCTTTCCGAAATTAATCCGGGCGATGATTGGTCCCGCGCTGGAACGTTTTGCCGCCGTTGCGGCCACCCCATGAAAAAGTCCTCCCTTACCGCCGCTGAGGGCCTGCGCACCTGGCAGGAAATCGGCCAGCACGCTGCCGCCGATCGGGCCTTGTCGGCGGTCGCGCGGCGCAACCGTCTTGTGCGCTGGGTGGGTTGGGGCGCAACCTTGGTGGGCGTGGCGCTGCTTTTGATTTTCAGCGTTTGGACCATTCGGCGGACGCCCACTCCGCCCTCCACCGTTCCTGCCCGTCCGGCGGCAGGTTCACTGCGCAAATTCGAATTTACCACGGACGGGGTGCTGACCGAGGGCTGGGTGCGGGATTTCCTGCAATTGCATCCCGGGGATTCGCTGGAAAGAATGGACCTTCTGGCTTTGCGCCGTCGCCTTTTGAGTTCATTGCAAGTAAGTGAAGCCCAGGTCGAGCGCGTGCTCCCGGGCACTTTGCGTGTCAGCGTCAAGGAACGGCATCCGGTACTCCGCGTGGCCACGGACAGCGGAATGGGGAATTACAAGGTATACCTTCTGGCGCGCGATGGCGTGGTGTTTGCGGGCGAGGATTTTCCGGAGCCGATCCTGAATCGTCTGCCTTGGATGGCTGGCTTGGCGCTCCACCGCGGGATGGGCGATGCCTTCCTTCCAGTGGCCGGACTGAATCGGGTGGCCGATTTGCTCGCCGTGGCCCATGCGCGGGCCGCGCCACTTATGGCCGACTGGACCGTGGTGGATTTGAGCGAGTTCGATCCGCGCCCGCAGGCGCCGCTGTCGTTGATCAAGGTGCAGTCCGGCAAATTGGGTGAACTAACCTTCCTTGAACACAATTTCGACATCCCGGCCGGGAATTTTGACACGCAGGTCAGTCGGCTGGTGTTTGCCGTGCAACAACTTCAGGATAAACCGGTGCCGATGCTGATCCGCGGGCTGGATTTGTCCGTGGCCAACCAGGCGATCGTTCAACCGATTACCCTGGCTGCGTCGCCCCCGACCCGAAGGGCGCGCTAATTTCCAACTTCATGAGCAACCCCCAAATCGTCGCGGCAATAGACATTGGCACGTCCAAGGTCGTGGTCCTCGTCGGCGAAATTTATCCCGGCGACCGGCTGAACATCCTGGGGGTGGGGCAGGCGTCCACGCTAGGGGTGCGCAAAGGGGACATCATTGATTTTATGGCGGCATGCAATTGCGTGCACGCTGCCCTGCTCACCGCGGAACAAAACGCCCGCGTCCAGGCCGACGTGGCGTTTCTCGCGCAATCGGGTTCGCACCTGACCGGCTTTGCGCAGCACGCCGAGGTGGCGGTCAGCGCGGCGGACAACCGGGTGCGGCCCATTGACGTGCAGCGGCTGTTGGCGGAAGCGCGGAAGAAGGAACTGCCCGCCGGTCGCCTCGCCATTCACCACATTCGCAATTCCTTCAAGCTCGACGGCCGGCCCATCGCCGACCCGCACGGGCAATTGGGCGAAAAAGTCGAGTTGGGCTTTTGGACCGTCACCGGCGATGAATCCAATCTCAGTAACGCCATTCATCTCGTCAACGGCTACAATGGCCTGGAAGTGAAGGATATTATCGTTTCCAGCGTAGCCTCGGCCAACATGGTGACCCCAGAAATGGATAAAAAAATTGGCGCGCTTGTGCTCGATATTGGCGCGGGCATCACCGATTACGCGCTGTACCGCGACGGGCATATCATCCGGACCGGCGTCATTCCCGTGGGCGGCGACCATTTGACGAACGACCTCAGCCTCGGCCTGCGCATCAGCCGCAAGCACGCCGAAAAGGTCAAAATGAGTTTCGGCCAGGCGATGGTGGATGCCCAGGCCCGTGCCGAAAAGGTATGGATGGTCGGCGACAAGAGTGTCGGCGACCGGTACATTCCGCGGCTGGCCATCTGCCAGATACTGGAGGCCCGCGTCGAGGAACTCTTTTCCATCGTCAAACGCCATCTCGACCCCTTGCTGGTGCCGGAGGACGTGGCGGCGGGCGTGGTCCTCACCGGCGGCACTTCGCGCCTCGCCCTCATCGAACGCGTCGCCGAACGCGTCCTCGGCCTGCCCGCCCGCCGGCCCGCCGACCCGGAATGGTTGACCGAATCCCTGCGAGGGCCGGAATTCAGTACCGCGGTGGGCCTCCTCCTCTTTGCGCTCAATGCGCCCAAACGCAACA
>Ga0265320_10001469_pt1 | contig 17198 bp, 9 predicted proteins | sample 4827metaG_FD_202087 | JGI IMG/M metagenome (GOLD analysis project Ga0265320, IMG submission 202087) | Rhizosphere microbial communities from Carex aquatilis grown in University of Washington, Seatle, WA, United States - 4-8-27 metaG | ecosystem: Host-associated > Plants > Roots > Rhizosphere >...
TATGTGCTCATTCATTCACTGGCCCATGCTCTCATGCGCCAGATAACCTTGGAATGTGGCTACACAGCAGCGAGCATTCGGGAGCGCATCTATTGCCGCGGTGCAGCGGAAGAATATGGGCCCATGTCAGGGATTCTTCTTTATACGGCGGCTTCTGACAGCGAAGGCACCTTGGGCGGATTGGTGCAATTGGGCCAACCCCAACCTCTTGGCCGATTGCTGGACCAGGCCCTCGAGGAGATGCGGATCTGCGGCTCCGACCCTCTCTGCGCCGAGCATAACCCGACAGGTGACGGCCGCGGGGTGCATGGTGCTTGTTGCCATGCCTGTCTCTTCGCCCCGGAAACCTCATGCGAGAAGGGCAACCGCTTTCTCGACCGCGCGGCTCTAGTCCAAACCTTCGCCGGTAAGGGCGCGGCTTACTTCACCTAAGGCAACCGTGCTTTCCAGGTCGCTTATCAGCGCTTTTCAGGAGGCTCGCCAACGGCTGCCTCGTGAAACCTGGAGCTCTCTCATGGCTCATGCAGTCGGAGTAAACGGATCTTTGGATGAGAACAGCATACAGGTCGGCCTGAATCATGTAGCAAACCGCGACATCCAGTGGGCGATACACGAGGGATTGAGGGCGTCGACTGGCGCCTCGTGGGCGGAAGTGGCCGCCGCCCTCATGGCAATTGACCAACTCACTTCGAGTGCTGCCCCAACCATCAACATTGTGTGGACGGGACCCGCCAGCGGCAGTTTTGCCGCCAGACGGATCGATCAACTTCTATACGACCTTTTGGCAGAGGCGCAGCGCCGAGTTTTGTTGGTGACCTTTGCCGCACACCGCATTCCACGCTTGGTCACGGAACTCAAGGCCGCGCACGCCCGCGGTGTAAAGGTGACCCTTCTCCTTGAGACAGAGGACGACTCCGATGGACAGCTCAGCTTCGACGCCGCAAAGGCCTTCGGAGAGCTGCCAATTGACGAGATTGAGGTGTTGCAATGGCCGCGCGCTTTTAGGGAGAACAATTCAGCAGGGAGGCCTGGTAAGCTGCATGCCAAGTGTGCGGTGGTGGATGACACAGTCCTGGTGGGCAGCGCAAACCTGACTGACGATGCCTTCAACCGGAATATGGAGATGGGCCTCACGACAGTTGATCCCTGCCTTGCGGATAAGGTCGTAGCTCATTTTCGGGAACTCCAGTCCCTAGGCATCCTGAAGGCGGTGAAGGGTTAGCCCGTTTGCGCGCCCTATGCCGCGGGTGTTAAGGGTATGGCCTCAGGAACATTAGTCGACGGTGCTCGAGGACTCCTGGGGCCCCGCATCGCTTTGTCGAGGGCCTCAGCATCGACCTCGAGGTAACGCTGCGAAACCCGTATGTCCGAGTGCCCGGTGTAACTCCCGGGCTGCCGGAGCAACGCGCCACGGAACACAATGTCCCCCTCCTTGCGGGCCGGCTGCGGATCGTCTCCCAATTGCTCCCTACGGTAGTGCGCCCAGCTCGGGAGCTTTTCCACAAGTTTTCCGTGGGTTAAGACGGGTTGAGGTTAGTCATCAGCGACATTGGTGGGCAAGAGCGTCATCCCCGTATTTATTCTCACTTTCATTCTCACTGAGCGCATATTGACATCAGAGAATTACATTAAGTAATTAATAATAAACAACTTCAACGGATGGCGTCCCCACGGGGATTCGAACCCCGGTTCTCACCGTGAAAGGGTGGTGTCCTGACCGGGCTAGACGATGGGGACGTAGCGCGGAACCCGGCAAGCTAGGCGGCGGGCATGGCCAAGCAAGAGCATTTTTCCGTCTGGACGCGAGTCGATGTCGGGGAATTCTGAAGCCATGACCTTTGCCGAAATCGAAGCTGCGCTGCCTGCCAGGGCCGTCACCTCAATCGACGTGCCCTTTCCGAGGATCGGATCCGGCAAGGTGCGCGAGATATTCGACCTGGGGGACGCGCTGCTGCTTGCGGCCTCGGACAGGCTCTCGGCGTTCGACGTCATCCTTCCCGACGGGATCCCGGGCAAGGGCATATTGCTGACGCAGATGAGCCTCTGGTGGTTCGCGAAGACCGCCGGGATCATCCCGAACCACCTCCTGCCCGATCAGGAGGGCGAGTTCGACCGGCGCGGGATTCCGGGACGCGATCTGCGCCTGCGAAGCATGGTCGTGCGCAAGCTCAGGCCCCTTCCGATCGAATGCATCGTGCGGGGATACCTCGCGGGCAGCGGTTGGAACTCCTACGCCAAGTCGGGATCGGTGTGCGGCATCGCGCTTCCCCGGGGCCTTCGGCAGGCGGACCGGCTGCCCGAGCCGATCTTCACCCCCACGACCAAGGCGCCCAAGGGCAGCCACGACGAGGCCATTGACGATGACCAGGGATCCGCGGCGGTGGGCCCCGAGCTCTACGGGAAGGTGAAGGCGGCCAGTCTGGCCCTTTACCGGTTCGGCCACGACAGGGCCCTGGAAGCCGGGATGATCCTGGCCGACACCAAGTTTGAGTTTGGAACCGATTCCAGTGGGGACCTCGTGCTTATCGACGAGGTGCTCACGCCGGACTCCTCACGATACTGGCCGGTGGGCAGCTATGTGCCGGGGGCGTCTCCGCCGAGCTACGACAAGCAGTTCGTGCGGGACCACCTGCTCGGGCTCTCCTGGGACCAGAAGCCCCCCGCCCCGCGGCTGCCCCGGGACGTCATAGCGAGGACAGGAGAAAAATACCTGGCTGCGCTGCGGAACCTGGTGGCCGGGGGCGCGCCTACTGCATGACGCCCTGGCGCCTTTGCGGCACCGTCGCGCCATTCTGGCCGCGGACAAGCTCACGCCGGAGCCAGTCCAGGGCCGAATTGACCGCGCGTTGCTTGATCGTGCTCCGCGGGCCGGGGAAGCTGAGCTTGCGGGACCAGACCCCGTGCGGGGCGTGAAGGGCCAGAAAGATCGAGCCGACCGGGTTCTCGTTCGTGCCCCCGCAGGGCCCGGCAAACCCCGTTATGGCGAGGCCGTAGTCGGCCCCGAGCTTCTCGGCCGCCCCCGTGGCCATGGCGACCGCAGCCTCAGCGCTGACGGCGCCATGCTGGAGCAGGAGGCATTCGGGCACGTCCAGCAGCTGCATCTTCGAGTCGTTCGAGTAACACACGCATCCCCCGGAGAAGAACTTTGAGGCCCCGCATATGTCGGTGAAGGCGTTCGCGAGCAAACCGCCGGTGGCCGTCTCGGCGACCGCGAGCCGCTTGTCCTGGGAACGCAGGAGGTCGGCGCACACCTTGGACAGGGATTCGTCGCCGTAGGTGACAAAATCCTCGCCCAGGACATTGGCGCACTCCGCCGCGATCGCCGCGATCTCGGCCGGCCCAAACTCGCCGCCGGGCGCGCTCAGCCGGCAGTCGACGTGGCCCGAATGGGCGCAGAAAGCGACGCCGAGCCCGTCTCCGTGGCGGTCAAAGACCGGCTGCAGCTTCGTCTCCAGCATGGATTCGCCGATTCCGGCCGTCCGCAGCTGCACGTAGGCCTTGCATTCAAGCACGAGCCCCAGCTGGGCTAGCCGCGGGATCACCTGCTCGGTGAACATCGGCTGCAGCTCGTTCGGCGGGCCCGGCATCATGCACAGCACCTTGCCGTCCTGCTCCACCCAGAGGCCGGGAGCCGTCCCGTTGGCGTTCGGAAGAACCTGGCCGCGCTCGAAACGGTACGCCTGCCTGAGGTTGTTCGGCGTCATCTTCCGCCCGAGGAGCGCGAACCGCTCGAGGATGTGGCGCTCAATCTCCGGATCGAACACGAGCTTCTGCGCCAGCACCTGGGCCACGGACTCGCGCGTCCGGTCGTCGCACGTCGGCCCGAGGCCGCCCGTGATCAGGACGACGTCCGACCGGGCCCAGCTCTCGCGGAACTGGGCGGCGATGTCCTCGGCGTCATCCGTCACGGTCACATTCCTGCGCAGCTCGATCCCGCGCGCGCCAAGCTGCGAACCGATGAACGTCAGGTGGCCATTGGCGGTCAGTCCCAGAAGGAGTTCATTGCCAACGGTCAGCAGTTCGTAACGGAGCTTATGCGGAGGTTTTTTCAAACGGTGTGCGGAAGTCGGGAGAAAGCGTGCTTTGCGGACGTTGAAATTAGGCTAATCTGGGGAAAATGCCAGCCGTTGACTCAGATAGCGGGGTCCCTCCCACGCTCAAGGAAAAGGTGCGGCGGCTGCCGGACCGCCCGGGCGTCTACCTCATGAGGGACAGGATTGGGAGGATCATCTACGTCGGCAAGGCGAAGGCGCTGAAGAAGCGGGTTTCGTCGTACTTCCAGCCGTCGCGGGCGTTCACCCTGCACCCCAAGATCCGGGCCCTGGTCGAGATGATCGCTGACTTTGACGCGATCGAGGTGAAGTCCGAGCCGGAGGCTATCCTGCTCGAGGGGAAGCTGATCAAGCAGTGGAAGCCGCGCTACAACACGGACTTCACCGACGACAAGCGCTTCCCCCTGGTACGCGTGGACCCGCGCGAGGAGCTTCCCCGGTTCCGCCTCGTCCGGATCAGGAAGGACGACCACTCGAGGTACTTCGGGCCCTTCGCGCATAGCGGCCCGCTCCGCAAGGCGCTCGCCCAGATGCGCCGGCAGTTCGGCATCCTGCTCAGCGACGGCACCCCCCGCCGCCTGCCTGACGGTTCCTGGCAGCTCTATGACGACGTCCGGGCGGAGATCTACGGGTTTCCCAACAGCGTGACCTCGGAGCGGTACCGGGAGCGTGTGGACCAGGCCTGCGCCTTCCTGGAGGGCAAGTCGCGGGAGTGGCTCGAATCCCTCCGGTCCGAGATGGCCTCGGCGTCCGGGCGCCGCGAGTTCGAGAAGGCCGCAGGACTGCGCGACGTCGTGTTCGCCCTGGAGAAGACGCTGGAAAGGCCGCGGCACTTTGAAAGGACCGACCCGACGGCCCCGAGCGCGGACGAGTCGGCGTTGGAATCGCTCCGGCAGGCGCTCGCGCTGAAGGCGCCCCCGCGCTCGATAGAGTGCTTCGACATATCGCACATATCCGGCACCTTCGTGGTCGCCTCCATGGTGCGGTTTGCCGGCGGGAAGCCCGACCGGGACAGCTACAGGCGCTTCAGGATCAAGGGATTCATGGGCAACGACGACTTCCGGGCGATGGAGGAGGTGGTGGGGCGCCGCTACCGGCGGCTGCACAGCGAGGGGAGGGAGTTTCCCGACCTGGTGGTGATCGACGGGGGATTGGGGCAGGTGGGGGCCGCTCTGAAGGCGTTCGTCGCGCTCGGCCTCGACCCGCCCCCGATCGTGGGCCTCGCGAAGCGGGAGGAGACCATCGTGTTCCCCGACGGGCGCCCGCAGCTCGACATTCCGCTCGATCACCCCGGGCTGCGGCTCCTGCAGCGCCTGCGGGACGAGGCCCATCGCTTCGCGAACACCTACAACGCGGACCTGCGGTCCCGGAAGATCCGCGAGTCCCTGCTGGACGATCTTCCGGGCGTCGGCCCGGTCCGCCGGTCCGCCCTGATGGGCAGGTTCGGGAGCATCGGGCGCCTCAAGGGCGCGACGGCCGCCGAGATCGGCGAGGTGGAGGGTTTCGGGCCGAGGCTGGCCTCGGAGGTGCACTCGTTCCTTGGCGGAATTCGGGCGTCCCGCCCGGAAACTCCTTGATCTGGTCGGCGGGTTGAGCCTCCTACGGAGTCGCCATGCTTCCTTTCCGCCTCGCTGCGCTGGCCCTTGCCGCCTCCCCCGGGCTGGCCCTGCCGCCCGCCGCCGCCCCGGAACTCGCCCCGCTCTTCCAGGATCACGCCGTCCTCCAGCGCGAGAAGCCGGTTCCCGTTTGGGGCCGCGCCGCGCCGGGCGAGCACGTGAGCGTGTCGTTTGCGGGCCAGACCGTCGGAGCCACGGCGGGTCCCGAGGGGCGCTGGATCGCGGTTCTTGCGCCGCTTGCCGAGAACGCGTCCGGCGCGGACCTCACCGTTGGCGGAAAAACCGCCTCGGTCACCCTCCATGACATTGTGGTCGGGGAGGTCTGGCTCTGCTCCGGGCAGTCGAACATGGAATTCGCGGTGGACGACGGCAGCCCCGCATACCGCGTCGACAATGCCGCGGCGGAGGTCGCTGCGGCCCGCTATCCCCTGATCCGCCATTTCAAGGTCGCGCGCCAGGCGGCGCCTGTCCCGATGGAATCCGCTCCCGGCGAGTGGAGCCCGTGCTCGCCGCAGACCGTGGGCCGGTTCACGGCCGTGGGCTACTTCTTCGCGCGCGACCTCTTTGTCCGCCTCGGGGTGCCGATCGGCATTGTCAACAGCACCTGGGCGGGGACGCCAATCGAGGCCTGGATGAGCCCTGCCGCCCTAGCTTCCGTCCCGGGTTCCCCGGGGGGGCGCTCTTTTGCCGGCGCCGATCCAAGGGGAGGGGACCCCTCGGCCCCCTCCTCGCTCTTCAACGGCATGATCCAGCCGCTCCTGCCCTACGCGATACGCGGCGCGGTCTGGTACCAGGGGGAGGGCGACGCGGGCCGCGCCCCGCTCTATGCCCTGCAGTTCCCTGCGCTCATCAACGCGTGGCGTTCCCATTTCGGCGAGGGCGATTTCCCGTTCCTCTGGGTGCAGCTCGCCAACTTCTCGCCGAAGGGGGAGGGGCCGGCCGACCAGTGGGCGTACCTTCGCGAGGCGCAGGCAAGGGCCCTTGCTCTCCCGTCGACGGGGCAGGCTGTCGCCATCGACATCGGGGATCCCGCGAACATGCACCCGAGAAACAAGAGGGAGGTCGGGCGGCGGCTCGCGCTCATCGCCAAGGCCGAGGTCTATTCGATCCCTGTGGACTACTCCGGGCCCGTGTTCAGCAGCGCAACCGGCGAGGGTCCCGCCATCCGGGTTCAGTTCAGGTTCGCGGCCGATGGGCTCACCGCGTCGGGCAGGCCGCTCCAGTCGTTCGAGGTCGCCGGCGCGGACAGGGTCTTTCACCCCGCGAGCGCCGCCATCAGGGGGGACTCCGTGATCGTCCGCTCGCCTGCGGTGGCGCAGCCCGTGGCCGTACGCTACGCATGGCGCAACGCCCCGGACGCCAACCTGTACAACGGCGCAGGGCTCCCCGCGGCGCCGTTTCGAAGCGACGACTGGTGAGGCGGGCCGTCGCCGATTACGGCAACTCGTACACCTCGCCGAGCGCCGTGCCCGCCGAGCCGCTCGCGCTGGTCACCTGGAACGTGTACGCCCCGGGCTGCAGGTTGGCGATGAGCGCGGTGTCCGAGTTCAGCGCGGAAAGCGAGAACGCCCCCACGCTCGCGTCGGCGGAGGTGATGTCCGAGGCGGCAATCGCCGGCTGGTCCGGTCCGGTGGCGGCCTGGCTGGTCCAAGAGAGGTTCTCGGCGACCAGGTTGCCGCCCGCGTCGAAGACGCTCAGCACGGGATCCGGGAGCACGTTGGCCACGCCAAACTGCGCGAGTCCCGGACCGATGCCTCGAATGAGGATGCTCTTGGTCGAGTTTCCCGAGATCACGAAGCCGCCGATCAACGCTCCCGCCCCAGGGCTGACCGTCCCCATGGCCGAGATGTTGACCAGCCTCTGGGATGCGGTCAGCGGCGACGGGCTGGCGTCATAGACCTCCGTAAGCACGGCTCCGCCCCTCGCGGAGGGATCGAACACGCGGATCGTGTAGCTTCCGGGGGAAAGGCTGGCCGCGATGGCCGAGTCGGCGCTGGCCGGCGCGAGCGAGAAAGCCCCCACCTGCGCGAACGTCGCCGCAAGGCTGGCGGAGCCGCCCCATCCGCTGTTCTGCGCGATCACCGAGCCCGATGACGAGTTAAGCTGGATCTCGGGGGTCGCCATGACGCCGGTGACGCTGAACGCGGCCAGCCCAGGTCCGACGGCGCGAAGGAGCACCGTCTTGGGACCGGTTCCCGAAATGACAAATCCGGCGACCAGGGCCTGGCTCCCGGAAAGCTCCGTTCGGATGGAGAGGTTGAGAAGCCGGTTGTCGAGCGACGTCGGCGCGGGCGAGAACGGCGTCCCGCTCGAGGCGCCGACCGTGATCGTCAGCGTTGACACCGCCAGGCCGCTGTTGCCGGTGGCGGTCACCGTCACCGTGTAAGTGCCGGTGGCCGTCGGCGTGCCGGAAATGACTCCCGTGCCGGGGTTCATGCTCAGCCCGGGCGGCAGTCCCGTGGCCGAGAAGGCCTGCGGGGACAGGGTCGCGGTCACCGTGAAGCGGAACGGCTGGCCCGATGTGCCCGCCGCCGATGACGTGGAGGTGATGGACGGGACGACGGACGAATTCGCAAGATAGAATACCTGGACCAGGCCGGAGGAGCTGTACTCGGAGGAGGGGCTGACGCCGGTCGCGCGAACGTAGAAGAGGTTCGATCCCACGGGGGCGGCTCCCGTGAGCTTCCAGGTGATCCCGTCCGTCGTGGTCGCCAGGCCCACGTTGACCCAGTGCGTGCCGTCCGTCGTCTGCTCAAACAGCACGGACGAGAACTGGGACGCGCCGCCGCTCCGCGTCCACGCATAGGTCGACTGGTCGGCGCTCACCGAGACCGACTGCGTCACGGGTGTCGGCGCCGAGAAGCGGGCGATCCCGACGCGCGAATAGCCGCCGGCCTTCGTGAAGGCCCCTCCCAGCATGACCTTGCCGTCGGGCTGGACCAGGACGGTGTTCACGGGGCCGTTGACCCCGGGATTGAAGGACGTGTCGACGGCGCCGACGGCGCTGACGTGCGCGGCGTAGGCGATGGCCTGGCCGCCGATGCTCGTGAACGAGCCCGAAACGTAGAACGAGCCGTCCAGCTGCTGCGAAATCGCCTGCACGGTCCCGTTCGCCTGGGGATTGAACGATGGGTCGGGCGAGCCGTCGGGATTGAGCCGCGCCAGTCCGCCGACGGCCAGGCCCCCCACGCTGGTGAACGAGCCAGCGATGACGATCTGGCCGTTGGGCTGGATCGCGATTGCGTTGACGATCCCGTTGACCGACGGCGTGAACGTGCTGTCCGGCAATCCGGTCGTCCCGAGCCGCGCCATGTAGGCGGTGTTCTGACCGCCCACGGTGGTAAAGGCCCCTCCGATGAGTATATGGCCATCCAGCTGCAGGGCGATCGAGTCGACCGCCGCGTTCACCGCCGCGCTGAAGGAGCTGTCGATCGACGCGTCGGCATTGAGCCTGACGAGGTTGGGCCGCGTTTCCCCGTCCACATTCGCAAATGCTCCGCCGACAATCACCTTGCCGCTGACCAGGGGCACGATCGCGTTGACGGGGCCGTCCGGGTGGGCGCTGAAGGACGAGTCAAACGTGCTGTCGGAATTGAGCCTCGCAAGATGGGCGGCCGAATTGCCGCCGACGGTGGTGAAGCTGCCGCCGATCAGGACCGCGCCGCCCTCCTGGACCGATGTGAAATTGCCGCCGACGAACATCGACCCGTCGGCGAGGACGGTGATCGTGTCGACGGTGCCGTTCAGCGCCGGGTCGAACGAGGGGTCGACCGAGCCGTTGGGGTTGACCCTGGCGATTTCCGCGCGGTTCGCGGCATTTCCGGTCTTGTTCGGCTGGATCGAGTTGAAGTTGCCGCCGAATAGGACCTGGCCGTTCGGCTGGAGGGTCACAAAGGTGAGGGCGCCGTTCGGATTCGGGTTGAAGGACGTGTCGAGCGTGCCGTCCGTGTTCACCCGGGCGATGAAGTTGCTGTATACGACGGGACCCGCAATCACACCCGTGACGTTCGAATTCTGCATGAACGCCGTGAACGTGCCGCCCACGATGATCTGGCCGTTAGGCTGCACGGCGATGGATGAAACGGGTGCGTTCGGGTCGGGGTAGAACTTCGTGTCGACGGTCCCGTCGCTGTTTATCCGGGCGAGGTCCTGCACGCTGTAGCTCGTCGACCCGCCGCTTGGCGTGATCGCTGTAAACGACCCGCCTATGACGACCTGCTGGGTGCCGTTCTGGACCGGGAGCAGCCCGATCGAGTACACTGGGCCGCTTGGATCGGGGAGGAAATCCTTGTCGACGGTGCCGTCCGTGTTCATCCTGCAGACGTAATCGCGCGAGAATGTGGGCTGCGTGCCGCTCGCGACGGTCGGGACCAGGAGCGTGAAGTCCCCTCCCGCGACCACCTTCCCGTCCGCCTGCAGCGCCAGGCTCAGCACCTGCAGGTTGGGCTGCGGCGCATAGCTGGAGTCCAGCGTGCCGTCCGGCATCAGCCGTGCGAGGTAGGCGTTGTTGGCGCCGTCGACGTTGGTGAAGCCGCCGCCGATCACGATCTTGTTGTCGCTCTGGATCACTATGGCGCTCACCACCCCGTTCGGCGACGGCTTGAAGGTCGTGTCGACGGTGCCGTCGATGTTCAGGCGGACCAGGTTCTGGAGCCCGCTTGTTCCGCCGAAATTGCTGAAGAGGCCCCCTATGACGACCTTGCCGTCGGCCTGCTGGGCCGAGCACACGACCTCCCCGTTGGAAGCGGCCGAATAGGAGTACCTGACGTCGCCGCTCGCGTTAAGCCACACGCCCGAGTTCGTCGGCGTCAGCGTGGAGGCGCCGTTTGGCAGGACCGCGACGGCGTTCACCGGCCCGTCCAAGTAGGCGTTGTATCCGATGTCGGGCGACGCGTCGCCATTCAGCCGCGAGAGGTAGGCCCCTGGGCCGCCGCCCAGCGGGCTGAACGAACCGGCGACCAGCACCTGTCCGTTGGGCTGCTGCGCGAATACGCCCACCTGCCCTGTGGCGACGGGATTCGAGCCGGCGTTGAACGAGGAGTCGATCGTCCCGTCGGGATTGAGGACCGCGAGGTGGTTGACGAACGACGGGCCCGCGGCGCCGATTGGCTGCAGGGTCGTGAAGCTCCCGCCGATCAGGATGCGCCCGTTCGACAGCAGGCTCACCGTGTTGATCAGGGCGTTGGCGTTGGGGTTGAAGCCGGTGTCGAGGGCCCCGCTGGCCGAGACTCGGCCGATGTAGTTGCGGATCGTCCCGGTTGGCGCGTAGTTCGGGGCAAACGAGGTGTAGGCGCCGCCGACCACGATGCTGCCGTCAGACTGCACAGCCAGCGCGATCACAGCGGCGCTGGGGTCGGGGAAGAAGGTTGTGTCGAGCGTCCCGTCCTTGTTCAGCCGCGCGAGGTGGTTGACGTAGATCGGCGTCGTGGCGCTCGTGCCCGGCGCCGGCACCGTGACGGTCCCGTAGCCGGTGTTCAGCGAAACCGGCGTTCCGGTCTTGCCGGTCTGGGGTATCACCCCCGTGAACCCGCCCCCAATGAGAATCTTCCCGTCTCCCTGGACCGCAACCGCGTAGACGACGCTGTTGGCCTCCGGGTCAAATGGGTTTGGATCGATGCGTCCGTCCGCCTGCAGGCGGGCGATGTAGCTGCGCTGGAATCCGCCGATGGAGTTGAATCCTCCGCCAACCACGATCATTCCGTCGGATTGCAGGGCGATCGCAAAGACGCCGCCGCTTGGGTTCGGATTGAAGGTGAGGTCAAGGGAGCCGTCGTTGTTCAGCCGCGCCAGGTAACTGAGCCCGTAGGTCGTCGTGGACCCGTTCGGCGCGAAGCTGGTGAAGCCGCCGCCGATCAGAATCTGGCCCCCCGAGAGCGGCACGATTGCGTTCACGGCGGCGTCGGGACTCGGGTTGAACGCCCCGTCGATGGTCCCGTTCGGATTGAGTCGGGCCATGAAGTTTCGCACGAAGCCGTCGACCTGGTTGAACGACCCGCCGATGAGAATCTGGCCGTTGGACTGCACCGCCATCGACTGGACGGGCCCGTTGACCGTGGGCGTGAACGAGCCGTCGAGCGAGCCGTCGGCATTGAGCCGCGCGATGTAGTTGCGGGTCACCCCGCCAATGCTGAGGAAGGTTCCTCCGACCAGGATCTGGCCGTTTGCCATGGTCGCCGAGACGAAGACGGTTCCCGCCTCGTCGGGGGCGACCGTCGAATCGGGCACGCCGAAGGAATTCACCCGCGCGATGAAGTTCCGGGGGGTGGGGGTCAGCTTGTCCAAGGGCTGGAGGCTCGTGAAATAGCCCCCGAGAATCACGTTTCCATCCGGCTGGACCGCGATGGCATCGACCACCTGGTTGGGGCTCGGGATGAACGTCTCGTCAACGGACCCGTCGGCGTTGATCCGAACGCAATACGGGGTCGCGACCGAGCTCAGGTTGTTCTCGGGATGGAGCTGCGTGAACGATCCGCCAACCAACAGCTTTCCGTCCGGCTCGTAGACAACGGTGGACACGTTCTCGAGCGGGTTGATGATGAAGTTCGCGTCCAGCGTCCCGTCCGTGTTGAGCCTTGCCAGGAAGTCGCACTGGGTCGTGAACGTCGCACCGTTGGGCTGGACGGTCACGAACCCGCCGCCCAGGACAATCTGCCCGCTCGGCAGGACGATGGCGGCGCTTACGGACGCGTTCGGCTCGGGGTCGAAGCCCGTGTCGAGCGAACCGTCGCTGTTGAGGCGGGCGGCGCAGTTGCGCTTTGTCGGCGCCCCCGCCCCGTTCGGCTGGAGCGTCGAGAATCCGCCGCCGACGACGATCTGGCCGTTTGACTGGACCGCGAGCGCGAGGACGGGCTTGTCCGCGTTGGGATCGAACGCGGTGTCGAGCGAGCCGTCCGAATTGAAGCGCGCGATATGGTTGCGGGTCGTCGCACTTGCCGCGCCGTTGGGCTGCACCGCCGTGAAGGAGCCGCCTATAACGATCTGGCCGTTGGCCTGCCAGGCGATCGCGTACACGGCGCCGTTTGCCCCGGGGTCGAACGCCGGGTCGAGCGTGCCATCGGCGTTCAGCCGCGCCACATGATTGCGGGTGACCTCGCCAGGCGTGCCCGTGGGCTGGATGGCCGTGAAGTTCCCGCCGATTATGATCTGGCCGTTGGGCTGCAGGGCCATGACCCGGACAACGCCGTTGGCGTTCGGGCTGAAGGTGCCGTCCACCGATCCGTCATGGTTAAGGCGCGCGATATATCCATGCCCTGAAACCGTCGAGCCATAGGGATGAAGCTGCGTAAAGTATCCTCCCATCAATATCTTGCTATCCGGTTGGACCAGGAGGGTGGTTACGATGCCATTCGGGTTTGGATCGAACCCGTCTATCGGGACCGAGGTTGCCCGCATGCCTGGCGCCGCGCCCATGGATGCCAGCAGCGCGAGACCCGCAAATTGGATGCCTGACAGGCGGGTTCTTGGGGGCGATAGGAATGGCATGAAGGTAATGCTGCTTACAGAGAAAGCGTACAAATGCAATGCCGGTCAGCAGCGCTTTCCGGAGGGAGATTTTTAGTCTCCCGGACCCCGCAAAAGGTTCCGGAAAAGGAGCCCTGAACCTGTCATTTCTTTCGACCCCGCGCCAGCTTGCAAAAGGCGCCTACTGGGGCCAGCTTTCGGCCCCAATGAAATCGACGATTATTCCACTCCTCGTCCTCTCAGCCACCCTCGCCATGTCAAATTCCGCAAGAGCCGAGCTCAAAGTGGGCGACAAGGCCCCGGAAGTCACGGGCGTCACCGAAGCCGGCAAGCCGCTCAGCCTCGCAGACGTCTATTCCAAGCAGGCCTACACCCTGGTCTATTTCTATCCCAAGGCCGACACGCCCGGGTGCACGGCCCAGGGCTGCTCGCTGCGCGACGGGTACGAGAGCCTCACGAGCAAGGGCGTCGCGGTGATCGGCGTCAGCCACGACAACGCCACCGCGCAGAAGGCGTTCAAGGAGAAGTACCATCTGCCATTCACGCTCATCGCGGACACTGACAACGGCGTCATGAACGCCTTCGGCGTATCGACCTATCCCGGTGGAATGGCCCACCGCCAGGCCTACCTCATCAAGGGCGGCAAGATCGTCTACACGGACTACAAGGGCACGACCAGCAAGCAGGCGGAGGCGATCCTGGAGGTGCTGGCGGCCGACAAGGCCTGACCGCCCCGGGCGCGGGCTCAGAGACCGGCGTCGGGCGCCCCCTTCGGCGGGGGCGCCGCGGACAACACGACCCTGTCCACCCTGCGCCGGTCCATCTCGGACACCTCGATCCTCCAGCCCATCCACTCGAAATTGTCGCCGACGGCGGGGATCCGCCCGAACTGGGTGACCACGAATCCGCCCGCCGTCCGGTACTCGGCCTCCGCCTCGTTTGGGAGCGCCCCCGTGACCCCGAGGAGGGACTTGAACTCGGCTATGGGGAGCGTCGCGTCGACAAGCCACGAGCCGTCCTCCCTCCGCTTCGCCGCCGGCTGGCTGCGCTGCCCGGGCTCCGGAAGGTCTCCCACGATCGCCTCGAAGACGTCGATCAGAGTGACGAGGCCCTGGACGGCGCCGAACTCGTCCGAGATGACCGCCGTATGGCGCCCTGTCTTCTTGAACTGCTCCAGCAGCTGGATGGCCGTCATCGACTCCGGAGCGAGCAGGGGAGGGACGAGCAGGTTCTTGAGCGTCGTGGGCAGGCCTATCGCTGAATGCGCCCAGAGGGCCTTCACCGAGACCATCCCGACCACCTGGTCGCGGTTCTTCTGGTAGACTGGAAAATACGAGTGCCCGCTCGTGACGATCTTCCTCCAGTTCGTCTCCTCGTTGTCGTCAATGTTGAGGAAGACGATCTTGGAGCGCGGCGTCATGATCGCCGTGATGGGGAGGTTGTCGAGCGACAGCACCCCCTCCACCATCTCCTTCTTCGCCCGCTTGAACACGCCGGCGTGGAGGCCCCGCTCGACAAGCGCCCGCACGTCCTCGTCGCCCACGGTCTCCGCTACCGGCCTGGGCTTGAATCCGAGCCAGTTGGCCATGGCGTCGCACGCGGTGCCCAGCATCGCCGAGAACGGGCTCACCAGGCGCGAGACGGTGCGCATGGCGGGACCAAGGATTGCGGCGGCCCGCTCCGGGTTGGAAAGGGCGATCCTCTTGGGAAGAAGCTCGCCGAAGAAGAGCATGACCGAGCTGATGACCAGCGTGCCGGCGACGAGCCCGATCATTTCCGCCCACGGGGCGACCGCGGGCCACCTGGAGAACCAGGACGAGAACCCCTGGGCGGCCGATGCGACCAGCGCGACGCCCGCGATCACGGAGGTCACCGTGAGCCAGAACTGGACAAGCCCGAGGAATCGCCCCGGGTGCTCCGCGATCGCCAGCGCAGCCCTCGCTCCCTCGCCTCCCGCCTCGGCCATCCGCCGCAGCCTGGCCTTTCGCGCGGACACGACGGCCGTCTCGGCCGCCGTCAGGACCCCGTTCGCCACGATGAGCAGCCCAAGGATCAGCAACTCGTTCGCGGCATTCGGCATGGGATGGGCATGATATTGTGAGTTCCGCGCGCCGATGCAATCCCTCCCCAAAATCGAGGCCTGTGCGCAAAACAATTGGCATCCGCGTGCGTCATTGCATGTTGAAGCAGCCATGCTCGATGTGAGAGATCTCCGCAAGTCGTTCACCGGACCCGAGGGCGCGAGGGTGGAGGTTGTCCGCATCCCGCGATTCTCGCTCGCCGTGGGCGAGGAGCGCGCGCTCCGGGGCGAGAGCGGCTGCGGGAAGACGACCTTCCTCAACCTGGTGGCCGGAATCCTCGCGGCCGACTCGGGGACGATCGGGATAGACGGGACGGACATGGTATCGCTCCCGGAGCCCGCCCGCGACAGGCTCCGGGCGGCGAAACTCGGGTACATTTTCCAGACCTTCAACCTCCTGCAGGGCTACACGGTCCTTGAGAACGTCGTCCTCGGGATGAGCTTCTCCCCGGCGGGGGCGGACTTCGGCCACGCGCGGGAGCTGCTGGGGCGGGTGGGCCTCGGCCACAGGCTCGAGCATTTCCCGCGGCAGCTTTCAACCGGGCAGCAGCAGCGGGTCGCTGTCGCTCGCGCCCTGGCGAACCGGCCCGCGCTCGTGCTGGCCGACGAGCCGACGGGCAACCTCGACCGGCGCAACTCGCGCGAGGCGCTGGCGCTCATCCGGGAGGCCTGCCGCGAGAACGGCGCGGCGCTTCTCCTTGTGAGCCATGACGAGGACGTCCTCAGGGAGTTCGGCCACGTCCAGGACTTCGCGTCCCTCAACGTCGCCGCCGCGGAGGGAGCGCCGTGACCCTCCTGCTCATCGTCTACCGCAGCCTGAGGCAGCACGCGCTCTCCACCCTTGTCACGGCGGGCAGCCTGGCGCTTGCCGGCGGGCTTCTCATGACCGTATGGATGGTGAAGGCCCAGGCACAGAAGTCGTTCCTCCAGACGACCACGGCCTTCGATGCCGTCCTCGGGGCGCGCGGCTCGAAGCTCCAGCTGGTCCTCAACGCGATCTTCCACCTCGAGGCGTCGCCCGGGAACCTCGCCTGGCAGGACTACGAGTTCATCCGGCGCCAGCCGGCGGTGAAAGTCGCCATACCGATCGCGGTCGGCGACAACCTCAGGGGATACCGGATTGTCGGGACGATCCCCGGCCTCTTCAGCGAGGTGGAGTACGTTCCAGGGAAGAGGTACGACGTCGCGCCCGGCGGCCGCCTGTTCTCCGAGGAAGCCAGGGAGGCGGTCGTGGGCAGCTTTGCCGCGGCCAGGCTCGGGCTGAGGGTCGGCGACACCTTTCATCCCTTCCACGGGCTTGCCTACGATCCCAGCGCCCAGCACGCCGAGACCTACACCGTCGTGGGAATCCTCGGAGCGACGAACACCCCCCTCGACCGGGTGATCCTGATACCGATCAAGGGCGTCCAGACGATGAGCGGCCACGATCCCAGGGCGGCGACCGACATCAGCGCCGTGCTGATCAAGCTCCGCTCGCCCACGGCCGGATTCATGCTGGACATCATGATCAACAAGCAGGGCAACCGGCTGACCCTGGCGTATCCCATCGGAGCCATACTCGCGGACCTCTTCAGCAAGATCAGCTGGTTCGACCGGGTGCTGGCGCTGGTCGCCTACATCGTGGCGCTTGTTGCGGCCGCGTCCGTGCTGGCGAGCATCTACAATTCCATGAATGCCCGCAAACGCGACATCGCGATCCTCAGGTCGCTCGGCGCAAGGCGCCGCCTGGTCTTCGGGGCGGTGGTCGCGGAGTCGGCCTGCATCGGGGCGCTCGGCGCGGTGGCTGGGTACGGGGTCTACGTCGTCCTCTTTGCTGTCGTCGCGCGGATAATCCGCGCGCAGACCGGTGTCGTGCTTTCGCTTTCCGAGCTGCACCCGGTCCTTGCCCTCGCGCCGGCCGGCCTGATCATTCTCTGCGCCCTCGGCGGGATGGTCCCGGCCGCCAAGGCCTACCGGCTACCCGTTGCGGAAAATCTGGCTCCGCTCTCG
>Ga0265320_10001471_pt1 | contig 17192 bp, 14 predicted proteins | sample 4827metaG_FD_202087 | JGI IMG/M metagenome (GOLD analysis project Ga0265320, IMG submission 202087) | Rhizosphere microbial communities from Carex aquatilis grown in University of Washington, Seatle, WA, United States - 4-8-27 metaG | ecosystem: Host-associated > Plants > Roots > Rhizosphere >...
TCTTGGTATCGGTGTCCTTGCGGAAGTAGTAGTCGTAGAACGAAATGTTCGAGTAGTCGCGCTGGATCAGACGCCCGCTGGGGGTGTAGTAGCGGGCCGTCGTGAGCGCCAGGCCCGTGTTCTCCGAAAGCGGGTAAACCGTCTGCACCAGGCCTTTGCCGAAGGTGTTGTCTCCCAGAATCCAGGCCCGGTCGTGGTCCTGAAGCGCGCCCGCGACAATCTCCGCCGCCGACGCCGAGTAGTGATTCACCAGCGCCACGATCGGGTAATCGCGCGTGCTGGTGCCCGTCCGGGCAACATACGGCTTCTCCGCCGAGACGCGGCCGCGGTGCGAGACGATGAGCTGGCCCTTCGCAAGGAACCGGCCCGCCACCGCCACGCCTTCGTTCAACAGCCCGCCGGGATTGTTGCGCAGGTCCAGGATCAGGCCCTTGATGTTGGCCTCGCCCAGGTGCCGCAGCGTCTCCTCCACCTCGTGGCTGGTGTTCTCGTTGAAGGAATCGACCTCCAGGATAGCGATGCCCGGCTTGATCCAGAAAGCGTCCTGCACCGTCTTGCGCGGAATCTCGTCGCGGATCAGGTTGAAGATCAGAGGCGTGTCGCTGCCCTCCCGCGACATGGTCACCTTCACGTGGGTGCCGCGAGGGCCCTTGAGTTTATCGGCGATCTCGGTCAGCGTCAGCTTGTCGGTTGGGGAGTCATCCACCGTCAGGATGGTATCGCCGGGGCGTATGCCGGCCTTGTATGCCGGTGAGCCCGGGAAGGGCGCGATCACGATGGTCTTGCCGTTCCCGAGGCGGCTGGGACCGATCTGCATCCCGACGCCGTAGTAGTGCCCAGACTGGTCTTCCTTCAACAGTTGGAAATCGCGCGGGTCGAAGAAGTTGGAGTGCGGATCCAGCGTGCGGAGCATGCCCGGAATGGCGCCCTTGTAGATGGCTTTCTCCGGATCGAGGGCATCCGCGTTATTGTGCTCCACCAGGGCGTAGATCTTGGTGAAGGAGTCCACCGCGGCGCGGGTGTCGTCTTCGGACGATGCCGCCGAAGCGCTCGTCAGGCCCGAGCCGTAGATCCCGCCCAAAACTGAGCAGCCTACGATGATGACAGGAAGGACCAGTAAAGAACGGCGATGTGCCATTGAGTCTCCAGAGGCGAATCTGGCTCCAGTATAGCAGCTTGGCAAACCGCCCCAGCACGGAACGGCCGCGCGCGAGCAAGCGGACAAGCGGGTCTGTAACGCCCCTACACCGCGCGCATCTTGCGCAACGGCGTGCCCGACTCTGCCCGGACAGGCTTCTTGGGCGCAGCCTGCAGCCGGCGAACCTGATCGCTCACGCAAACCAGGAACATGGGCTGCTTGGCGTTCTTCAGCACGTCGATGATCCGTTCCTGCCGGTCTTCCAGGAAGATCGTTTTGCCGTCGGTGAGCAGGTGCAGTTGCGACTCGTTGGTGAGGACGTCGCTCAGGCGCCGGCCCATCTCGCGCTGCAGGTACCGCAAAACGCGGCGGATCTTCTGGAGCGAGAATCCCTTACGCCTCAGCTCCGCAATCACCGTGATCTCGAGGACCTGCTCGGACGAGTACACCCGCTTGTGCCCGGCGTGCTCGGGCGACACGACGTGCCGCTCGTCCCACCACTGCAGCTGGCGGAGGCTGACGTTCGCCACCTTGGCGACATCGAGCGAAGAATAGGCTTCAGCGGGAGGGACCGGAGCAGGACGTACCTTTCTTGTTTTGAACATGGCCAGGGGCTTTCGTTTAAACGAACCAGAAAGAGCTTGCTATAGGATTGTACTTCGCCGCGCCGCCGAGTCCAAGTGTTTTTTTCAAGATTTTGTATGACCCCGAAGAGGGTAGGACATCCGGTACGCGGAAGAGGGTTGCCGCCAGCCCTGCATCGGGCTGTAGCAAATCTTAACAGCCCGGGCAGCGGCCTCCTGCCCAATGCCACCTGGTTTGCCCAGAATCTGAGAATCGTCCGGAGGTTGTGGGCAGGTTGTCAAACCTGCGGCGGGTTGGCAACCCGCCGGGCGCCGGTTCGCAACCGGCGCGCAGGATGCCATCCTGCCCCACAATGCGTGCCGCCGTTTGAAAGTGGCATAGGCACTCTTGCCTGCCGCCCAGCGCTCCGTTCGAGCCCGCGCCCACATTACGGATTTGACACCTAGTTTCGGAGATCACTATAGTCAAATTTGAACCACTGATAGTTTGGAGTGCGGGATCTGCGGCGCTCGTGGTCCGATTCGAAGGCGCTGCCGGGGCTGTTGGGAGGGCTGAGAGGCTGATGCCGGGTTCACCGGGTTCATACGCGGGCGTGTATTTTCCTATCCTGCTGCAGGTCGCCATCGCCATGGTGATCGCCGGCGGGATGCTGGTCACTTCCGCCATCCTGGGCCGTCGCGTCCACAATCGCGTCAAGGACATGCCCTACGAGTGCGGAATCACCCCCGTGGGCTCCGTGCGCGAGCGCTTCAGCGTGAAGTTCTACCTGGTCGCGATGGTTTTCATCCTGTTCGACATCGAGACCGTGTTCCTCTATCCCTGGGCCGTGGTCTTCCGCGAACTGCGCATGTTCGCGTTCGTGGAGATGCTGGTATTCGTCGTCCTGATTCTGTCCGGCTTCTTCTACATCTGGAAGAAAGGCGCCCTAGCCTGGTCGGTCCAGGAGAACCCGGAGGACCGGCGATGAGCGAGAACGCCGTGGCCGAAGCTATCCCCGGGGCCGTACTTGGGTCGAGCCTCCACCGCGGCCAGACCAGCCTCGAAATCGCACCAGCCCAACTCGTCGAAGTCTGCCTGTTCCTCCGTGACCAGCAGCACTTTAGCCGGCTCAGCGGCGTGACCTCCGTGGATTGGTATCCCGACGAGCCCCGCTTCGAGATCGTCTATCTTCTGCATTCCATCGAACGCAACGAGCGGCTGCGTTTGAAGTGCCGCCTGCCCTCCGATCACGCCGAGATCGACTCCGTGACCGGCGTGTGGCCTGGAGCCAACTGGTATGAGCGAGAGGTCTTCGACCTGTTCGGCGTCGTCTTTCTGAATCACCCGGATCTGCGGCGGATCATGATGCCCGAGGGCTGGGATGGCCATCCGCTGCGCAAGGATTACCCCGTCACCGGCCTGAAGTACGACTACACACGCGAATGAGCGAGCCCGAAACCAACTTCGCCGAAACGCCCGCCGACAGCGCCCCGCGGCGTATGACGCTCAACATGGGCCCGCAGCACCCGTCCACCCACGGCGTGCTGCGCATGGTGCTCGAGCTCGATGGCGAGACCATCACCAAGGCCGGCTGCGACGTTGGCTACCTCCACACCGGCATCGAGAAGGAGTTCGAGGCCAAGCTCTACCAGCAAGGCGTCACGCTCACCGACCGAATCGACTATCTCTGCCCGCTCATCAACAACCTCTGCTACTGCCTGGCGGTGGAGAAGCTGCTGGATCTGGAAATACCGCCGGCAGCGCAGTGGATGCGCGTCATGCTGGGAGAGCTGACGCGAATCAACAGCCACCTGGTCTGGCTGGGCACCCACTCGATGGACCTGGGCGCCATGTCGGTCTTCCTCTACTGCTTCCGCGAGCGCGAAGAGATTCTCCGGATATTCGAGATGTTCTCCGGCCAGCGCATGATGACCAGCTACTTCCGCATCGGCGGCCTGGCGCTCGAGCCCCCGCGCGGATGGCAGCAGGCGGTCGGGAAGTTCATCGACGCCTTCCCCAGCAAGGTGGACGAATACGAAGAGTTGCTGACCAAGAACCCGATCTGGATGAACCGCACCAAGGGCGTTGGCCGCGCGTCGCTCGAAGACCTGATCGCCCACGGCGTCACCGGCCCGATGCTGCGCGCCGCCGGCCTCGCCTGGGACATCCGCAAGAGCGAGCCGTATTCGAGCTACGAGAAATTCGACTTCGAAATCCCCACCCGGACCGAAGGCGACGTCTACGCGCGCTACCAGGTGCGGGTGGAGGAATTGCGCCAGAGCGCGCGCATCGTGAAACAAGCGCTCGACGGCATGCCCTCCGGACCGTGGGAAGCCGACGCGCCCCACGTCGTGCTGCCGGACCGCGAAAAGATGAAGACCCAGATGGAGGCCCTCATCTATCACTTCAAGATCGTGACCGAAGGCTTCCGAGTGCCCGCCGGCGAAGTCTACCAGGTGGTGGAATCCCCGCGCGGCGAAATGGGTTATTACGTTGTGAGCGACGGAACCGCGAAGCCCTACCGGGTATTCATTCACGGCCCCAGCTTCGGCAATCTGCAAGGCCTTCCGAAAATGGTGGAGGGCCGCCTGGTGGCGGACGCGATCGCGGCCCTGGGATCGACAGACTTTGTGTTGGGAGATGTGGATCGATGAGCCATCAGCACCGAACCACGACCGAGAAAAGAATTATAGCCGCCGATGAACGCCGATGAACGCCGATAAAACCAAAACGGCGATTCCTATCTGCGTTTATCGGCGTTCAGCGGCGGCTGAATAGGCTTTTTGCTTTTATGACGTTTTCGCCTGAACTCGAAGCCCGGTTCGACCAGATGCTGAAGAACTATCCGCCCGGCCGGCAACGTTCGGCGGTGGTTCCCATGCTGATGTACGCCCAGGACGAGATCGGCGCGGTCACCCCCGAGCTGGTCCAAGAAGTCGCGCGCCGAACCGGAATCACGCCCTTGCAAGTGGAGGAGGTGGTGTCGTACTACTCCATGCTGCACCACCACCCGCTCGGCAAGCACCACATTCAGGTGTGTACCAACATAAGCTGCATGCTCGCGGGCGGCGCCGAACTGTGGGACCACGCCTGCAAGAAGCTGGGAATCGGACACAAGGAGGTAACCGCGGACGGCCAGTTCTCGCTCGAAGAGGTCGAGTGCATCGGCGCCTGCTCGTGGGCGCCGGCACTTCAGGTCAACTACGAATTCCATCACGGGATGACGCCAGAGAAGCTGGACCAATTGATCGAGAGCCTGCGAAGGCTTCAGTAAGCGATGCCCTATAACGAACCGAGCCCGCTAGAAGTCAAAGTGCTGACCAGGCGCTTCGCCCTGCCGAACTCGGCCTCCATCGCCACCTACCTCGCCACCGACGGCTATACCGCCCTGCGGAAAGCGCTCGAAATGACGCCCGAGCGCATCCTCGACGAGCTGAAGGTTTCGAGCTTACGCGGGCGCGGCGGCGCGGGCTTCCCCACCGGGATGAAGTGGAGCTTCGTGCCCCGCGATTCCGCCAAGCCGAAATACATCGTCGTGAACGCCGACGAGAGCGAACCCGGAACCTGCAAGGACCGCCTGCTGATCGAGTACGATCCCCACCAGTTGATCGAGGGCATGCTGATCGCCGCCCGCGTGGTGGGCTCCGCGCGCGGCTACATCTACATCCGCGGCGAGTATCGCTACCTCATCGACATCATGGACCGCGCCCTCGCGGAGGCTTACGCCGAGGGCTACCTGGGCGCAAACATCCTGGGCAGCGGCTTCACCTTCGACGCCTGCACCCACACCGGCGCGGGCGCTTACGAGTGCGGCGAAGAATCGGCGCTGCTCGAATCGCTCGAAGGCAAGCGCGGCATCCCGCGCATCCGCCCGCCGTTCCCGGCCGTCGCGGGTCTGTATCAATCGCCCACCGTCCTGAACAACGTGGAGAGCTACTGCGCCGTCCCCGCCATCCTTCGCGACGGCGGCGCTGCGTTCGCCGCGCTGGGGACGCCCAAGAACGGCGGCACGCGCCTCTTCTGCCTCTCCGGCCACGTCAATCGGCCGGGCGTCTATGAGCTGCCGATGGGTTTCAACCTGCTGCGGATGATCGAAGAGGTCGGTGGCGGCATCCCCGGCGGCAAGAAACTGAAGGCGGTGATCCCCGGCGGCTCGTCCTGCCCCGTGCTCAAGGCCGACGAGTGCGATATCCCGATGGATTTCGATTCTCTGGCCAAGGCCAAGAGCATGCTGGGCTCGGGCGGCGTGGTGGTGATGGATGAGGACACCTGCATGGTGAAGGCCGCCCTCCGCATCATGCGCTTCTATGCCCACGAAAGCTGCGGCTGGTGCATTCCGTGCCGGGAAGGCACGCTCTGGCTGAAGAAAATTCTGACGCGCGTGGATGACGGCGCCGGCGTCGCGAGCGACATCGGGCTGATCCACGACCTGGCCGCCAACATGCTCGGCCGCACGTTCTGCCCCCTCGGCGACGCCGCGGCCATGCCTACGCTGGCATTTGTCGAGAAGTTTCGAGAAGAGTTCGAGGCGCATCTCGACGGGCGTCCGTGCCCCTTCGAGCACGTCAACCGGATGGTGACTGCCTGATGGCCAACACGGTCAAATTGACGATCGACGGCAAGGCCATCGAGGCCATGGCGGGGACGCTGGTGATCGAGGCGGCACGCCACAACGGCATCGAGATTCCGGCGTTCTGCTACTACGAGGGACTCGCGCTCCAGGCCGCCTGCCGCATGTGCCTGGTCGAGGTGGAGAAGGCGCCCAAGCTCATGACCGCCTGCACGCTGCCGGTGGCCGAGGGCATGGTGATCCGCACAGACACGCCCAAAGTGGCCCAGGCCCGCAAGTCCACGCTCGAGTTCCTGCTGACCAATCACCCGCTCGATTGTCCGGTCTGCGACAAGGGCGGCGAGTGCGAATTGCAGGACATGGTGTTCCGCTACGGCGCCGGCGAGAGCCGCTTCGTCGAGCGCAAGCAGCACGTCGACGAGCGCCAGTGGTCGCCGGTGGTGTTCTACGACAAGCCGCGCTGCATCCTGTGCTTCCGCTGCGTCCGTATCTGCGGCGAAGGCATGGGAGTGGGCGCACTCGGCATCGTCAATCGCGGCGCCGCCTCCGAGATCGCGCCCAACCACGGCGACCGGCTCGAGTGCGACGAGTGCGGCATGTGCATCGACATCTGCCCCGTGGGCGCGCTCACCAGCGGCACCTACCGCTACAAAACCCGCCCCTGGGAGATGGAGCACGTAGGCACCATCTGTGCGCACTGCTCCAACGGCTGCAAGACCACGCTCGGCGTTCGGAACAACGTCATCGAGCGGGCGAACAATCGCGACCGCTCCGGCATCAACGGCGAGTTCCTGTGCCTGAAAGGCCGCTACGCCGGGGATTTCACGGCTCATCCGGAGCGGCTGCTCACGCCTCTCGTGAAAAGCCCGGCGGGCGAGTTCGAGCCGGTTTCCTGGGCCCGTGCGATCGAGACCGTCGCCGCGCGGTTCGGCGAGATCAAGGAGCGTGGCGGGAAGTTCGGCATCATCGGCTCGAACCACACCACCAACGAGGAGAACGAGTACCTCGGGCGGCTGGCGCGGGCGGGGCTGGGCACGAGCAACATCGACCACCATCGCACCGGCGACGTGGTGTCGCTCGTCGCCGCGCTGGCCGGGCGGCCCAACGCGCTTGCCACGACGGCCGACCTTTACACCAGCAAAGCCGTGCTGATCGTGGGCGCGGACCTCTCCCAGCAGCATCCGTTCCTGGCGTTCCAGGTGCGCGCGAACTGGCGGCATCACCGCGCTGCGGTCTACGTGATTGAGCGCGGGCCCACGCGGGAAGACGCCAACGCCAAGCGCGTAGTCACCACCGCCGCGGGCGAAGAGTTAAGTGGCCTGGAGCAGCTTCGCGCGGAACTCGCGGCGGAGTCCGAGTTGGTGATCCTGTTCGGCGACGCGGTGAAGGGCTCGGGCGTCAGGGACCTGGTGGCGTTCGGCGATTCGCTGGGCATTCCGGTCAAGTACGTCTGCCTGGTGGATTACTCGAACTCGCGCGGCGCGCAGGACTGGGGCCTGCTGCCGGGCATCGACGGCATGAACCTGGACCAGATGCTGGCGGCCGAGGATCTGGACGCGCTGTGGGTGGTGGGCGCGAACCCGCTCAAGGGCGGGCGGACGCTCGCGGCCGCGGGCGCCTTCGTGGTGGTGAACGATCTGTTCCTAACCGAGACCGCTCAGCGCGCCGACGTGATCCTGCCGGCGGCTTCGCAGTACGAAAAATCGGGCACGGTGACGAACGTGTGCGGCGAGGTGCAGCGCCTCAAGCGGGGGATCGAGACGAGCGGCACCAAAGCCGACCTGGAGATTTTCAAGCTGCTGGCGCGGGCGATGCGCTTGGAGTTGTCCGAAGTGGCCGCCCGGCCGGCGGAGAGCGAAGGGGCGCCCGGCCTGATCCGCTCGGCGGGCGACACGCTATACACGTCCGGAACGATGGGCCGTTATTCGAAGATGCTGAACACAGTAAAGGAAGGACCCGGGGAGTTATACCGAGGATGAGGACACTGCCTCAGTCGTGGCGCAGGCTCTCAGCCTGCCGCGCCGAGACTCGTCTCGGCGCTTGCAACGCCCGACCAACCGCTGTGCCACTCATGACACCATGAACTTCTACCTTCTGGCGGTGATCAAAGCGGCGGTGGTGGTAGGCGTACTGATGATCACGCTGCTCTACCTGCAGTGGGTCGAACGCAAAGTCATCGCCCACATCCAAGTCCGCCTGGGCCCGTACAACGTGGGTGCGCACGGCCTGCTGCAACCGATCGCCGACACCCTGAAGCTGCTGACCAAGGAGGACCTGCTCCCGCCCGGCGTCAACCGCTTCTATTTCATCCTCGCGCCATTTCTGGCCATCACCCTTTCGCTGGTCTCGATCTCCGTTATCCCCTTCGGCCCCGAGATCCACATCGGCCCCGTGAATACGTGGCTCCAGCTTACCGACCTGAACATCGGCGTCATCTTCGTGCTGGCCATCTCGTCGCTGACGGTCTACGGGATCGTGCTCGCCGGCTGGTCGTCGAACAGCAAGTACCCGCTGCTCGGCGCGCTGCGCAGTTCTGCCCAGATGATCAGCTACGAGCTGCCGCTGGGGATGGCGGTGGCCGCGACGCTGCTGTTGTCGAATTCGCTCAGCCTCCGCAAGATCGTCGAGACCCAGAGCGCCTGGTACGGCGGCTTCTTCCCCGCCTGGAACCTGTTCCGCATGCCGTTCCCGCAAGTTTTCGGCTTCGTGATCTTCGTGATTGCGGTGTTCGCGGAAACCAACCGGGTCCCGTTCGACCTGCCTGAAGCGGAGAGCGAACTGGTGGCCGGCTTCCACACCGAATACAGCTCCATGAAATTCGCCGGCTTCTTCATGGCCGAATACGCCAACATGGTCACGGTGACGTGCATGGCGACGGCGCTCTATCTGGGCGGCTGGCTGCCATTGTGGCCCGCGTCAATGGGCTCGAACTACGCCCCCGCGGCCGCGTTCGCTTTGGCCGGCGGCATCTGTATCTACAGCGGCCTGCAGGCGCGCAAGCGCGACCGCCTCAGTTTGTCGGTGTTCGGAGCGCTGTTCCTGCTGGTCGCGGCGCTGTTCCTGATCCCCGTGGTCCAGGCCCTGCTGGTCCCCCTGTTCTGGTTTCTGGCGAAGACGGGCCTGCTTCTGCTCCTCTTCATTTGGGTGCGCGGCACGCTGCCGCGCTTTCGATACGACCAACTGATGCGCTTCGGCTGGAGCTTCATGTTTCCAGTCGCGGTGGCGAACCTGCTAATTACCGGGCTCCTCGTAGCCCTGGTGGGCTGACCTATGGACCCGATCCTCTTCCTCCTCTTCGCGGCGATCGCGGTGGTCTGCGGCATCACGGTAGTGGTGCAGACCCATCCCATCACCAGCGCGCTAGCCCTCATCGGCGTCATGGGCTCGCTTGCGGTGCTCTACCTTTTGTTGGGAGCGCAGTTCATCGCGGCCGCCCAGGTGATCGTTTACGCCGGCGCCATCATGGTGCTGTTCATCTTCGTCATCATGCTGCTCAACGCCGGCCGTGAGCGGAAGACGCGCGGCTCGTTCCTGGCCCGCCTGATCGGCCCGCCCCTGCTGGTCCTCCTGCTCGGCGTGGTCACCTTCGTGATCCTAGCGGTGGTGCCGCGCGACGCGGTGGTGAAGTTCGGAAGCTACACCGGCGGGACGGTCGAGAACCTGGGCCGCGCCATCTTCACCACCTACCTCTGGCCGTTCGAGATCACCTCCGTCCTGGTGCTGATCGCCATCGTAGGAGCGGTCGCGCTGGCCTACAAGGAGCTTGACTGATGCCGAATGCCGTGCCACTCTCCTGGTACCTGGCGCTGAGCGCGGTGCTGTTCACCCTCGGCGTGGCCGGGTTCCTGTTCCGCCGGAACATCATCACGATGTTCATGTCGATCGAGCTGATGCTCAACGCGGTCAACCTAACCTTCGTCGCCTTCTCCTATCGCCTGAAGCAGATCGACGGCCAGGTGTTCACCTTCTTCGTGATGGTGGTGGCGGCGGCCGAGGCGGCCGTCGGCTTGGCCATCATCCTGATCGTCTTCAAGAACCGCGCGACCCTCCAGGTGGACGACCTAAGGACGATGAAGGACTGAGATGCACCACACCTCGTTCTATGTCCTACCCGGCATGCAGCACCTCTGGCTCATTCCCGCCCTGCCGCTTCTCGGGTTCCTGATCAACGGTCTCCTCGGGCGGCGCCTGCCCAAAGCAGTGATCCACAGCATCGCCGTGGGCACGGTCGCCCTGGCCTTCGTCTGGGTTTTGAAGACCGTGATCGCCCTTCAGCCTCTCGCGACGCCGCACGTCGAGCGCTACTTCGACTGGATCCGCGTGGGCGATCTCCGCATCGGCGTCGACTTGGCCGCGGACCGCCTGACGGCCGTGATGCTGCTTGTAGTCACCGGCGTCGGCCTGCTCATCCACATCTATTCCATCGGCTACATGGCCCACGAGGGCGGCTACTACCGCTTCTTCGCGTACCTCAACCTGTTCATGTTTTTCATGCTGACGCTGGTGCTGGCGGCGAACTACCTGCTGATGTTCGTCGGCTGGGAAGGCGTGGGCCTCTGCAGCTACCTCCTGATCGGATTCTGGTTCCCGAAGAAGAGCGCGACCAACGCCGCCAACAAGGCGTTCATCGTAAATCGAATCGGCGATTTCGGCTTCACCCTGGCCCTCTTTCTGCTTTACCTGAACTTCAAGTCGCTCGACTTCGGAACCGTATTCAGCGGCCTGGCGGGCTGGCACACGGACACCGGCATGGGGACGCTGACCATCATCGGTCTCCTGCTGCTGGTGGGCGCCACGGGAAAATCGGCGCAGCTGCCGCTCTACGTCTGGCTGCCGGACGCGATGGAGGGCCCCACTCCCGTCTCCGCCCTCATCCACGCCGCGACCATGGTGACCGCAGGCGTCTACATGATCGCGCGCTCGGCGCCGCTTTTCCTGAAAGCGCCGATCGCCATGGACTGGGTCGCCGGCATCGGCTTGGCCACCGCCTTCTTCGCGGCCACCATCGGCATGGTGCAGACCGACATCAAGCGCGTCTTCGCCTACTCCACCGTCTCGCAGCTGGGCTACATGTTCCTCGGCGTGGGCACGGGTGCCTTCGGCGCCGGAATCTTCCACCTGGTGACGCACGCGTTCTTCAAAGCGCTGCTGTTCCTGGGTGCGGGCAGCGTGATCCACGCCCTCTCGGGCGAGCAGGACATGCGGAGGATGGGCGGCCTGTGGAAGAAGACGCCCGTGACGTTCGGCGTCATGCTTGCCGCGACCGTGGCGATCGCCGGAATTCCGCCCTTCTCGGGCTTCTGGAGCAAGGATGAGATCCTCGTGAACGCCTGGCAGCGTTCGCCGGTGCTGTTCTGGATCGGAGTCCTGACCGCGGCGATGACCTCGTTCTACGTCTTCCGCGCCCTCTTCCTGGTGTTCTTCGGAACCTACCGCGGCGAAGCGCACGCGCACGAATCGCCTCCGGTGATGACGGTGCCTCTGGCACTTCTGGCCGTGCTGTCGCTTGGTGGGGGCCTGTTCCAGGTATCGAAGTGGCTGGCGCCGATGTTCCCGGAGCACGCTCCGCCGGACAGTCCCCTGCTGCTCGCAGCCTCGATCAGCGCGGCCTTCGGAGGCGCGCTCGTCGCGTTCGCGCTCTACTGGTGGCGGCCCGGCCTGGCCGACGTCTTCGCCCGCCGCCTCAAGTGGCTGTACGTAGCCGCGTTGAACAAGTACAAGGTGGACGAGATTTACGGCGCCACGGTGGTCCGCCCACTCGTGGGCACGTCGCGCGAGGTGCTGTGGCGCGGCATCGACGTTGAAGTCATCGACGGCCTGGTGAACGGAGTCGGCCGGCGCGCCGTAGGCATCGGCAGCCTGCTGCGGCTGGCGCAATCGGGCTACATACGAAGCTACGCCGCCTGGGTGCTCCTGGGCGCAGTCTCGCTCCTGATCGCGCTCGGCCTGCTGGGAGGCGTGCGATGAACCTCCTCGACGCCGTTCTCTTCATTCCGCTGGCAGGCTTCTTCCTCCTTCTGTTCGTCCCTCGCGAGCGCGAGGCAGCGATCCGCCGAACCGCCCTGGTGGTGTCGCTGGTCGCCTTCGTCGCGTCGCTCGTGCTGCTGGCGCGCTTCAACCGCGCGGAGGCAGGCTTCCAGTTCGTCGCGAACCTGCCGTGGATCGGGCAGCCCGCCATCCGCTTCTACACCGGCATCGACGGCGTGAGCCTCTGGCTGGTGCTGCTGACCACCCTGCTGACGCCCATCGGTGTGCTGATCTCCTGGCGCTCGATCGACCGCCGCGTCAAGGAATTCTTCGCCTTGTTCCTGCTGATGGAATTCGGATTGGTGGGCGTGTTCGTCTCGCTCGACATGTTCCTGTTCTACGTCTTTTGGGAAGTCTCGCTCGTTCCGATGTACTTCCTGATCGGCGTGTGGGGACACGAGCGGCGCATCTACGCGGCGGTGAAGTTCTTCCTCTACACCATGGCCGGCTCGGTGCTGATGCTCTCGGCTCTGATCTATCTCTACAACCGCACGGGCACGCTCGATTACAGCGTCCTGCTGCAGATGCGCGCGAGCGGCCGCCTGGTGTTCGACCGCGTCGAAGAGATCGTGCTTTTTCTCGGCTTCTTCATCGCATTCGCCATCAAGGTGCCGCTGTTCCCGCTGCACACCTGGCTGCCCGACGCGCACGCCGAAGCGCCCACGGCGGGCTCGGTGATGCTGGCCTCCGTCATGCTGAAGATGGGCTGCTACGGCCTGGTGCGGTTCTGCCTCCCGCTGTTCCCGGGGGCGTCGCGCGATCTGGCGCCGTCCATCGCCATCCTCGCCATCATCGGCATTCTCTACGGTGCGCTGGTGGCGCTCGTGCAGCCCAACATGAAGAAGCTGGTGGCCTACACCTCGGTAAGCCATCTGGGCTTCGTCGTCCTGGGTATTTTCACCTTCACCGAGTTGGGCATGAACGGCGCGGTCTACCAGATGTTGAACCACGGAGTATCGACCGGCGCGCTCTTCGTCTTGGTGGGCTACCTCTACGAGCGCCGCCACTCGCTCGAAATCTCGGATTACGGCGGCGTGGCCACCGTCGCGCCCAATCTCTCGGCCATCTTCCTCATCACCGCGCTCGCCAGCATGGGGCTGCCCATGCTGAACAACTTCGTGGGCGAGTACCTGGTGCTTCAGGGAGCGGCGCAGGCAAGCTTCCGCTGGGCCGTCTCCGCTGCCATTGGCGTGATCTTCGCGGCGTGCTACATGCTGTGGCTCTACCAGCGAGTGTTCTTCGGCGAAACGCGTCCTGAGGTGGCCGCCCACATGCCCGACCTGGGCCGGCGCGAGTGGGCCGCGGTTCTCCCTCTGGTCGTGCTGATGCTGTGGATGGGCACCCTGACCCAGTCCTTCCTCCCGCCCATCACCAAGAGTTCGGCCGCGATTCTAGACACCACCAAGGTCGGCGTAAGCTTCGACGTCCACCGGCATCCTCTAGCCGACCCGCGACCGCCAGGGAGCGGTCTGGCCGGCAGGCAGGAGGTGGCGCGTGCCCGCTAACTTCATGCCCACCGCGCCCGAATACTTCCGCGTCCTGCCCGAAATGCTCCTGGTGGTGGTGGCCACGCTGATCATGGTCCTGGAGCCGCTGACCTCGAAGACGTCCAAGCGCGCGCTGGGGTGGGCGGCGCTGGCCGGCCTCGTCGCGGCGCTCATTCCGGCCGCGATGGGCGAACTCGCGCCCGGCGCGGCCTTCAGCGGCATGGTCGTCATCGACGGCTTCGCGGTGTTCTTCCGAGTGCTGGTGATCGCGGCGGGCATCGTCGTCGTGCTGATGTCGGGCAGCTACCTGCGCCGCGAAGAAGCCGAATCGGGCGAATACTACGCCTTGCTGCTGTACTCCGTGGCCGGCCAGTGCATCATGGCCGCCGCGGGCGAGCTGATCGTGGTGTTCATCGGACTGGAAATCTCCTCGATTGCCAGCTATGTGCTGGCGGGCTACCTGCGCCGCGCCAAGCTCGGCAACGAGGCCTCGGCCAAGTATTTCCTGCTGGGCAGCTTCGCCACCGCGTTTCTGTTGTACGGCATCGCGCTCATCTACGGCGCCACGGGGACCACCAGCCTGCAAGGAATCCACAACGCGCTCGCCCGTCCGCACAGCGCGCCGAGCGCCATGCTGGCGGGGGCCGCGGCAGCGCTGATGTTCGTCGGCCTCGCCTTCAAAGTCTCCGCCGCGCCGTTCCAGATCTGGGCTCCCGACGTCTACCAGGGCGCGCCCGCGCCGGTCTCCGCGTTCCTGGCCGCCGGGCCCAAAGCGGCCGCCTTCGCGGTGCTCATCCGCGTGTACATGACCGCCTTCGGCAGCGTAGGAGCAAACTGGACAGGCATCGTTGCCGCCTCCGCGCTGCTGACCATGGTGGTTGGAAACTTCGCCGCGCTGGTGCAAAGCAACGTCAAGCGCATGCTCGGCTACAGCTCGATCGCCCACGCCGGGTACGTTATGGTGGCCGTCGCCTCGCATTCCGTCACCGGCACCGCGGCCGCGATGTTCTACCTGGCCGCCTACGTTTTCATGAACGCCGGAGCGTTCGCGGTGGTGGCCCACTTCTCGCGCGCCGGAGAGCAGTTCGTCGAGATCGACGATTTCGCAGGCCTCGGATGGCGCCAGCCGGGAACAGCCGCAATGTTTTCCATCTTCCTGCTCTCGCTCATCGGCGTGCCCCTGACGGGCGGCTTCTTCGGAAAGTTCTACATCTTCAAAGCGGCGCTCGACGCGAACCTGGTCTGGCTCACCGTGATTGGCCTCCTCACCAGCGCGGTTGCGGCGTACTACTACCTGCGCCTGCTGGTGGTGATGTACATGAAGGAGCCCGGAGACGCCATCCAGAACCTGCCGCCGCTCGCCGCCGGAACCAGAACCGCACTCTGGATCTCTGCCGCCTTCACCCTCGTCATAGGAATCTTCCCGTCGCTGGTGCTGAACTACGCCATCGCCTACGCGCACTTGGGGAAGTAGCCATTACCGAGCCGCGATGTGACCGAGCCGCGACCGCGAGGGAGCGGACCCCGCGAGGGAGCGGTGCGCTAGACTAAAAAGTTCCCAGCCACCATGCCGGAACCTAACCTGCCACTCGAATCCGTGCTGACCGAATTGGAGGCGCGCGCGCGGGAGCGCATCGCCAGCGCCGCCACCCCCGAAGAGCTAGAGGAGGTCCGCGTCGAAGTCCTCGGCCGCAAGGGCGCCCTCGCGCAGATCTCGAAGCAGTTCGGCAAGCTCACGCCCGAGGAACGCGCGCACCTCGGCAAGATGCTCAACTCCGCCAAGCAATCGATCGAGAGCGCGTTCGACGCCCGAAACGCGGAGTTCGAGCGCCGCGCCCTCGCAGCCCGTCTCGACGCCGAGTGGATCGATCTGACGCTGCCCGCGCCCGGCCCGCGCCCCGGCAGTCTGCACCCCGTCACCCAGGTCCAGATGGAGATCGAGGACCTGTTCACCTCGATGGGTTTCGCCGTCCTGGGCGGGCCAGAGGTCGAAACCGAGTTCCGCAACTTCGACGCCCTGAACATCCCCGCCGATCACCCGGCGCGCGACATGCAGGACACCTTCTGGCTTCAGGACGGCAATCTGCTCCGCACGCACACCTCGCCGGTTCAAGTGCGCGGGATGGAGCGCCTCGGCCCGCCGCTCCGCATGATCGCGCCCGGCCGTGCGTTCCGCAACGAAGAAGTGGACGCCTCGCACGAGCACACCTTCTACCAACTCGAAGGCATGATGATCGACCGCGAGGTCTCCGTCGCGCACCTGCTCTACTTCATGAAGACCCTGCTCAGCCAGATCTTCCACCGCGACGTGACGGTGCGGCTGCGCCCTGGCTATTTCCCCTTCGTCGAGCCCGGTTTCGAGCTCGACATCCAGTGCCTGATCTGCGGCGGCACCGGCTGCCCGGTGTGCAAGCAAGGTGGATGGGTGGAGCTGCTGCCCTGCGGCCTGGTGAATCCCAACGTGCTGCGCCTGAGCGGCATCGATCCGGAGCAGTGGAACGGCTTCGCCTTCGGCCTGGGCCTGACGCGCCTGGCCATGATGCGCTACGCCATCGACGACATCCGCCACCTGAACGGCGGCGATCTGCGGTTCTTGCGACAATTCTGAGGCGCCGAGAATGCTCTTCTCCTACAACTGGCTGGCCGAACTGGTCGACGGCATGGACGCCGCTCCCGCGAAGCTGGGTCAACTCATCACCATGAAGACGGCCGAGTGCGACGGCGTGCACGCGCATGCGCCCTACCTCGACCGCGTCTGCGCGGCCCGCATCGTCAATGTCGCCCCGATCCCCGGTAGTTCGCACAACGTCACCGCCGTGGTCGAGACCGGCCGCTACGGCACCAAGACCGTCGTCTGCGGGGCGCCCAACTGCCGGGCCGGCCTCATGACAGCCTACGTCCCCGCGGGTACGGACCTCAACGGCCGCGCCATCGAGAGGGCCGTCATCGAAGGCATCGAAAGCGACGGCATGCTCGCGAGCGGCGCTGAGCTGGGCGTCAACCGCGACGCCGCCGGCATCCTCGAGATCGCTGCCGAGCCCGGCGCGCCCATCCCCGGCTGCAAGCCCGACGCCATCATCGAAATCGACAACAAGTCGCTCACGAACCGTCCGGATCTCTGGGGCCACTTCGGCCTGGCCCGCGAAGTCGCGGCCATCCTGCGCAAGCCGCTCCTCGATCCCGTGAAGCCCGCGCTCATTCCCGCCGGCGACGCCGGGATCAAGATCGCGATCGAGGATTTCGCGCTCTGCCCCCGATACAGCGCGCTGGTGTTCGACAGCGTCGTGGTCGGTCCCTCGCCGCTCTGGCTGCAATGCCGGATGGAGGCCATCGGCCTCAACCCGATAAACAACATCGTCGACGTGACGAACTTCATCATGAGCGAGCTGGCGCAGCCCCTGCACGC
>Ga0265320_10001473_pt1 | contig 17167 bp, 14 predicted proteins | sample 4827metaG_FD_202087 | JGI IMG/M metagenome (GOLD analysis project Ga0265320, IMG submission 202087) | Rhizosphere microbial communities from Carex aquatilis grown in University of Washington, Seatle, WA, United States - 4-8-27 metaG | ecosystem: Host-associated > Plants > Roots > Rhizosphere >...
TTCAGTCCTTGAAAATTGATGCCGATGCCGTTCCGCGGATAAGAAACGACGCCGGGAGATTCGTGATACGGCATGGGCGCCGGGTCTTCGGTGATCCACATCTCGACCCACCATCCGTGGCCGAGGTTGTAGGGGTTCACCTTGGCGTCGACGTCGAAGGTGACGGTACCGGTGCGGCCCGCGAAGTCGAACGGCTGGCGCACGCGCATGTCGTTGAACGCAAAGTCGCCCTGGTCGTCGTAGACCTCGTTCAATTGTCGCGACCTCTGACCGTCCACGCCGATGCCGTCGCAACTCACGACATCTTGGTCGAGCAAGACGCCCGAGAACGGCTTGCCGCAAAACGTCGAGGTGATCGTTCGGTTCGTCTCCGTGCCGGCGGGGACGCGGACGAAGTGCTGCCGGGTTTCGTGACCCCAGCGCGAAAATGCCCAAACCGCTTCGTCGAGATCGCCACCGCGCCCGCCGGGATGCGGCGTTTCGAAGTCTTCGCAAAACGCCGGATGATCGATGTTGCAGGGCCCCCTGGGCGACGTGGCCGTCGGCGGATCGGTCGTCGGCGCAGGCGTCGCCTCCGCGGTAGGCCGCTGATTCGGATACGACTCTCCGACGGCCTTCGTACACGACGCGGCGAACGCCGCGAGGGCCAGGGCCGAAATGGATGCACGAAGTCGGAGAGGCATGCGTGAGACGAGACGCGGTTCACGGTCAATCGCGGCGCGCGTTCTGGGGTAGGCTTGCACCATGAGAGGCAAATGCCGAGGCGATGATCGCCGTTTTTCGCAAATTTCACGCCCTCGTTCGGCCCGCGAGACTCATCCGTAGGTCGAATGTCGCGATTGATCTACGCGTGCGCGCTCGTCGCGACGGTCACGCCGAGCGCGTTCCGTCGCACGAACGAGGCCGTGCCGCCACCGCGCGAGCTCGTCGCGTCCGATGGAGCCGCGGGGGATTCGTTCGCCCTCTCGGCGGCGCTCTCCGGCGACACCGCATTGATCGGCGCGCCGGAACGCCAGGTGGGAAAGAATGCGTCGCAAGGCGCCGCGTACGTGTTCACGCGAAACGGTGACGCCTGGACGCAACAAAGCGGCGGCATCGTCGCCGGGGACGGAGCCGCCGGCGACGACTTCGGTCTCGCCGTCGCCCTCTCGAACGACACGGCGGTCGTCGGCGCGCCGGGGCATCCAGTCGCGAACAATCCGTACCAAGGTGCGGCGTACGTCTTCACGCGAACCGGCACGACCTGGCACGCCCCTGGGTCGCCGCTCGTCGCATCGGACGGAGCGGCGTCGGACGCGTTCGGAACGTCGGTCGCGATCTCCGGTGATACGCTCGTCGTCGGCGCGCCGTCTCACGACGTCGGCCCAAACCACGATCAGGGCGCGGCGTACGTCTTCGTGCGAAGCGGCGCGACGTGGAGCCAGCAAGGTCCCCCACTGGTCGCACCGGATGGCGCAGCCGGCGAAGCGTTCGGCACGTACGTCGGCGTATCCGCAAACTCGATCATCGTCGGAGCGCCGATCCACCAGGTCGGCGCGCACGAGTATCAGGGCGCCGCTTACGTCTTCGCGCGCTCCGGCGACACGTGGGCACAAGAAGGCCCGGATCTGATCGCCCCCGACGGTGGCTCGTTCGACCAGCTCGGCCCTTGCGCGATCTCCGGAGACGCGGCGCTCGTCGGCGCGCCGTTTCACGTGGTCGGCGCGCACGCCCAACAAGGCGCCGCGTATCTCTTCACGGGCGTCGCGCACACCTGGACGCTCGACGGCCCGGCGTGGGTCGCGCCCGACGGCGCCTCCGGCGACCAATTCGGAAGTGCGGTCGCGTTGTCGAACGACACTGCCCTCGTCGCAGCGCCGGAGCGAAAACCGAGCGGCACTTCGTACCTGGGTTCGGTGTACGCTTTTGCACACAGCGGGGCCGTCTGGTCCGTACCTCCCGTCGCACTCGGCGCCACGGGCGGCGCGGCGGACGAGATCTTCGGCTCTTCGGTCGCGGTCTCCGGCGCGACGGCCCTCGTCGGAGCCGCCCTCCATCAAGTCGGCTCGAACCCCCGCCAAGGCGCCGCTTACGTGTTCACGTTGCCGGACGCATGCGCGCCGAACGAAAGCTGCGACGCGGCCGCTCGCGCAGCGGGGGGTTGCCGCTGCGCCGCCGTCGGTCGTCGTTCGAACGGGCCGCCCGGTTCCGTGTCGATCCCCGCGCTCGGCGCGGCGTTGTCACTTCTCGGCAGGCGGCGCGCGTTCAATCGGCGCGAAGTTCCGCGGGAAGGTGTTGCTCGATCGCCGCGCGCACCGCGCTGACGAGCGCCGAAATCTTCGCGTTCGAATACTGCGCCGGGTCGATCGGCGACTCGATCGTGACGTGTGCGGTGGCGCCCCTCGTTACCGTGAGTCCCCCGGCGGGGAGTGCGAATCGCGTTCCGTCGATCGCCACGGGCAGAATCCGCATGCCGGCCTGTACCGCGAGGTGGAAGCCGCCCTTCTTGAACGACGAAAGCCGGCCAGTCTTGCTGCGCGTTCCCTCGGGCGCGATCCAGATGCTGATCGCTTGATCGAGCCGCGAACGCGCTTCACTGAGCGTGCGAATCGCGCTCGTTCGATTCGTCCGGTCGAGCTCGACGAAACCCGCCGCGCGCATGGCCTGCGACATGACCGGGATGCGAAACAGCTCTTTCTTCGCGACCATACGAAGTGGGATGCCGAGCGCCTGAAAGAGCACGGGGATGTCGTAGTGCGATTGATGATTGCTCATCACGACGAACGCTTCGTTGCGAGGCAATCGCTCGCGGCCCGTTACCTCGATCCGGATCCCGGCCTGCTGAACGAGCTCCCTCGACCATGACTCGAGGCGCTGGTTGCACACCTCTGCGGTGAGTGTGCCGGAGGCACCCTGAATGACGGTCGGGACGCTGATCTTGAGCGTCGAAACCGCCGCTTGAGCAAGGACGTCGAAGGAGGGCACCACGGGCACTTCATTAGCCCGGCCGAGGGCGGGAGAGCAAAGGCCCCGCACGTTGTAGGCGATTGACAGAAAATCATGCTAAACGAAGAAAGCTAGTGGTGGTGGGCCCCGCCCCAGCCCGTTCGAAGCATGAACATCGCCTGTAGCAATTGCCCCGCTAAGTACGCGGTCCCGGATGAAAAGGTGCGGGGCCGCAAGGTTCGCATCACGTGCAAGCGGTGCGGTTCGCCCATCGTCGTGGACGGCACTGCGCCCGCGACTGCCGGTGCGGCCGAGCCCAGCGTGTCGCCGCGCGTGAAGAATCACACCATCCTCGGCGGTCTCGAAGCGTCGCCGTATTCCGCGCCGGGGGCTCCCCTTGGAGGCGTGTCGCCTGCGGTGGCGAAGAACCCAGCGGCGGTCGTTTCCCGCGGCGCGCAAACGGCAGCGGCTCGGGTCGCGCAGCCTGCGGCCGTCGCTGCGGCGCCGAAGGCCGCTCCGGTCGTCCGCGAGAAACCGTGGACGGTCGCCATCACCGACGAAGACCACCGTGAAATGACCATGGTCGAAGTGGTGGATGCCTACTCCGCCGGCTCGATCGACGCCGAAACGTTCATCTGGCGCGAAGGCATGTCCGATTGGCTCACGCCGTTCGAGATCCCCGCCATTGCGAGCGCGCTCGAGTCGCGCGGGCTCACGCCGCGCACGAACGCGAGCCACGACGAGCCGTCGCCGGACCTGCCCGAGAGCCGTGGGCCTCAGTCGGGCGCCTGGCGAGAACCCGGGCGAATCGGCGGTCACGACGCTCGCGACGAGGTCGGCTTCGAAGAAGTCACCGTCGCGATGGCGGGGAGCAAGGCGCAAGCGTTGCTCGATGCCGTCGCCAAGGGCGCGCCGCCGAAGGAGGATCTTCTCGACGCGGTGACCACCGACGGTTTCTCGGCGCTCGCGCGCGCCCAACCTGCGAACCGGCTCGAACAAGAGCCATCGCCGGTCGCCATTCCGGGCGCGGGCGCAACGAAAGCCGCGCCGGTCGCCGCAAAAAAGGAGCCCTCGGTCGGCGCGCTCAAGCGCGATGAGCCGAAGCCGAAGGCCGTGTTGCGTCCCGCCGCGGCGGTGGCGAAGGCTCCCGACCCCGTCGAAAGTCCCCTGCCCGAGGCGCCTGCTGCGCTCGACGAACCAACGACGGTCGACCCCGCGCTCGCCCTCGCCATCAAGCCGTCCCCCGTCGAACCCGACAAACGACCGGTGCGCGCCGCTGCGCGCCGCGCCGACCGCGTGGGCGATGGCCTCGACATGTTCGAGAGGCACGCCGCGAAGAGCGCGCTCGAAGAAGCGGAGCCGCGGGCGTCGATGCCGAGCAGCCCGCCGGAGCCCGACGCCCCGCCCGATGGACCGATGACCGGAGCCCGTAACGAGAGCTCCGTGCTCTTCTCGCTCGATCAGCTTGCGAAGCCACAAAAGAAGATGGCGTCGAAGTCCGAGAAGGTCGACGCGAACGCGTTCCTCCTCGGAGGGACATCGGGCGCAGGGGGCCTCGGAGAACCGATGTCGAATCTCGGGGGCGGGACCTTGTTCGGGATGGGGACCATGGCGGCCCCGGATTTCAACGCGCCCGTTCCGATTTCACAGCCCAGCAATCCGCCGCCGGCCGCACAGGTGGCGGAGACGAAAAAGGGCGGCGCCGGCATCTGGATACTCCTCGCCGCGCTGGTGCTCGGGGGCGGCGGTGCCGCCGCGTTCGTCCTCAGCAAGAAACCGCCGGCTGAGCCGACCACCCCGGTGGCCACTTCCGCGCCGACCGTCGCCGCCACACCGGCTGCGGCGACGCCGAGCGCAGCCGCCGCTGCTCAGCCCTCCGCGGCCGCGCCGGCCGCGAGCGCGGAGCCGGTCGCCTCGGCCAGTGCGTCCGCGGCCCCGGCTGGTTCCGCGCCGGCCGCCAGCGCCGCGGCACCGGCGACTTCCGCAGCAGGGGCGACGGCACCCGCGACGACGGCGGCCGCGCCCGCCGCGAAGACGAACCCGACCGGCGCAACGACCGCAACCGCGACGACCAAACCGTCCGAGCCCGCCCCCGCGACGACCGCGACGACCGCGACGGCCGCACCGAAACCGGCCGCCGCGAAGACCGCCGCGCCCGCGGCCGCAGCACCCCCCGCAGACGGTCCGGAGTTCGACCGCGACGCGGCGGCGGCGACCCTTGCGACGGCCGCCTCCACTGCGGCGAGCCAGTGCGCCGGCGAAGACGGCCCGCACGGCACCGGGCGCGTCCAGATCACGTACGTGAACAGCGGCCGCGCCACGAACGCGATCGTCTCGGGCGATTTCGCCGGAAGCGCGCTCGGCGGCTGCATCGCGCGCGTGTTTCGCGGAACCAAGGTTCCGGCCTTTTCCGGCGACTCGGTCCACGTGACGAGGACCGTCCGCGTCCCGTAGTGCCCTGACTCAGGCGCTGCACTAAAGTCCCCGCCGTGAGCGCCCTGTCTATTTTTGCGCTCGCGGCGAGCGCGGCGGTCGCGATCACCGTCCTCGTGATGATCGCGCGCTCGGGTTGAGCGAGCGACGCGCGCGCCTTCCGGCGCACGATGCGTCAGGGATGAATATTGACGAGCGTCCCGTTGCCGAAGGTGTTCCCGGCGTAGGCCGCGTGCCAGTGCTCGGGCACGTTCGGGTCGGACCACGAGAACACGTAGCGCGCGTCGATGGGCGCGAGGTTCACGCATCCGTGGGAGCGCACCTTGCCGAAGTCGTCGTGCCAGTACGCGCCGTGGAGTGCGTAGCCGCCGCTGAAGTACATGACCCACGGCACGTCCCTGAGCTCGAACTCGTGATCGGCGACGTCTGAGTCCATCGTGGTGGTCACGTGCTTCTGGTAGATGTGGAAGATCCCGGTCGGCGTGCTGTGCGTCGTCTTCGGGTCGCCGAGGCCGTCTTTGCCGGTCGACACGAGCGTCGCGTACACGGGGGTCGATCCTTCCCAGAGCACCATCGTTTGCGACAGGATCGAGACGTCGATCCACTTCGTGCCGCCCTTCGCGAACCACGGCAGATCGCCGGGCTTCGCGGCGGTGCGCACCTCGTCGCTCTTCACCCAGCGGCCGTCCTTGCCTTCGACGAGCCGCTCGGAGCCGAACATCTTCACCTTGCCGGTGAGCGGAATGAGCGCTCGCGAACCGATGTCGCCGTGCTCCTCGGGCGCCCCGCCGTCGACGGTGAACGCCTTGGCGCCCTCCTTGCTGGCGAAGGCAACCGGAAGACCGATCTGGCGAATGTCGTAACCGTGGAACGGGGATCCGGAGTCGGCCTTGAGCTTGTCGGCCGGGATGAGCCGCGCGTCGGTGGTGATCGCGAAGCGCCGGTCCTGCGCTTCCGGACCCGCGACGAACGTGCCGACGAGCGCGACGCCCGCGTGGCGTTTGATGCGGTCGGCGATGACGGCGTAGGGCGGCGCCTTGAAGGCGGACACGTTCGGGATGCGTCGCTCCCCGCGGAGCCACCACGGGACGTCGTCGTTGCCGTCCCCGCCGAAGCGATGATTCATGTCGAGCGCCGCGGCGTGCTCGGGGATGTCGCCCGCGGCGAGGCCGCTGCCGTCGAGCGGCACGTCGTTCGCACCGACGTCGAGCGCGTCCCACTTTTTCGCGAGCTTCGACCAGCTCCGTAAGTGCCGCTCGAGCCGCATCTCGTACTCGAACTGCTCGGCCTTGCTCGGCACGCGCAGGTAGTTCGGCGCGATCGCCCGGACGAACGCGTACGTGTACGGCATGGGCTTGTCGCGATTCGGCTCGACCGCCATGGCGCGCACGAGGGGGCTATCGAGCTTCACCGTCGCCTCGGGGCCGGCGCACACGAAGCCGAGCGGTCGCACCGCGTACCAGCCTTCGTTGCAGTCGCCACGCGCGACGGGCTCCGCCGAGCGCGCGACCTTGGCACCCAACCGCAGGTACCCGATGACCGGCGCATTCCGCTCCGGCGCGGCGACGATCGGCGTGACCATCGCGCTGGCCGCGAGCTTCGGGCCGTCTTCGAGCGGAACCGGCTGATTCGTCCACGGCGTCGGAACCGCGATGCCCCCGTTTTCGACCTTCACCTTGGAGAGCGCATGTCCCTCGTCGCCGAGATGCGCGCCCCCGCTGCACGCCGCGAGCGCCCCACAGGCCAGCCCGGAGGCGAGCCACGCCGCCCTCTTCTTCGAACCCATGCGCTACGAATGCCAAATCATCGCCGATGGGCCCAACAATCAGCGGCCTTGACCTCGACGCGACCCGATGCCGAGCGTGCCCCCAACACTCAAAAGACCGATTCACCGAGCCCGCGCATCGTCCCGTTCGCGTGGCGGACGCGACGCTCGACGGGCGGCGATCGCGGCGCGCTTATCGATGCGCCGTCGAACCCGGGTGGTCGAAGTAGTCGCCGCTCGCGAGGCGCTCGTACGCCGTCCGGTCGTCGACGACCGCGAAGTACGCCTCGGCGACCGTCCCGTCGGCGAGCACCACCGCGCCACGACGATAGAGCTCAGGCACCCCTTCGAACGCGTCGAGCTGTGCCAGGTGCTCGGCCGACGTTCGATACACCTCGCCCGTGACCGCACCCTCCGCAGACGTCACGAGCGCCGGATAGCCGTCCTTCCAGATGAGCGCGTACCCATTCCCAGTGCGCACGTCGGCCTCCCAAACCGCGCCGCCGAGCTCGCGCGCATTCGCCGCGCCACGCCGCAAGGTGCCGTAGACGAACAAGCGAGGCACGCGAGCATCATGTCAGCCTCGACCATTGGATGAAATGTGAACTGAAAATATCTGTTATTTCTCATTTATTTTGGTCCCGTGAACGGACTCGTATCGTCGGCGGAACGAGTCGCGCAGCGCGGGCGCCGGCACGTCGTTGAAGTGTTTTCGAGGCCCCGAACGTGCATCGAGAACGCGCGAATCGGAGCTGGTCGACCCTCGTTGGTCGAGCGCGCGGAGCGCCGGCCCGGTGGGGCGAAATGGGGTGTTCGCGAGCGCCTGAAGAGCGCACTATCGGCTCGAGGAGTCACGTTGGACATGAAGCTTCGTTTCGTTGCCGCTTCGTTCGCCCTGCTTGCGCTCGCCGGTGTTCCAGGGTGCATCATCGAGGAGGAGCGACCCGCGAATACGGCACCACCTGCCACCGCTGCCCCTGCGCCTGCCGCGGCCCCCGCGGCCGCTGCACCAGCGGCCGCGCCGCCGCCGCCGGCTCATGCTCCGCCGGCACTGATGCAAGCGCCTCAGTTGAGCGCCCCGCCGCCCGCGCAGTAGAAATAACGCGTCGCACCAAGCGCGCGTGTCGCTCTCATTTGTTCAACAAATAGATTGATTGTTGAACAAATGCCGCGGACAGTTCACGTCGCTTTGAGCACGACATCCAAGTCGACGTTGGCCGATCAGGTCGCCCGTCATCTTCGGGGTGAGATCTTGTCGGGCGCGCGCGCTCCCGGCGAGAAGCTGAAGCCCGAGTTCGAGCTGGCCGAAAGCTTCGGCGTGAATCGGTTCACGGTGCGCGAGGCGATGAACAAGCTCGAGCAGATGCGGCTCATCGAACGGTTCCCCGGCCGGGGCACCGTGGTCCTCGACTACAGCGAGCACGCCAACGTCGACGTCATCGAAGACCTTGTCCTGAGCGGCGACGGGCGAATGAACCCGTTCGTCATGAGCAACCTGCTCGAGGCCGCGCGGATGTTCTGCTCCGAGATCGCGGCGCTCGCGGCCGAGCGCCGGAACGAGTCGGACCTCGCCAAGCTCGAGGGGCTCGTCGGCGAGATGCGGTACGAGCAGCGAGTCTCGCGAATCTCGTCCCTCGATTTCGAGTTTCAGTGGGCCCTGGCCGGCGCGGCCGGAAACATCGTGCCGCGGCTCGTGCTCAATTCGCTCCGCGGTCTCTTAACGAAGTATGCCCCCTTGCTCGAGACGCTGTATCTGGCGCCCGACTCGATCGTGGACGGGTATCACCACGTGGTCGACTCGATCCGCCTCCGCGACGCGGAGCGCGCTCGAAGTTTGGTCCGATGGATCTGGATCTGGCGGCATCAGCGCTTCGTCGACTTCCTGGATCAGTTCGACAAGAGCTCCCTCCCCGCAACGTGAACATCTCTCGCCGACGGCCCCCGGGGCTTAGGCAAAAAAAGGGTCCTCGGGCCCGTGTAGTCAGCAACATCGAAAGAATCGGAGAGCAGCACATGGCAACAGCCAAAGAGTTGATGGACAAGGCGAAGGAACAGATCGCGTTGAAGAAGGATCAGGCGAGCTCGATCGGCGCCGTCTACAAGTTCGTGCTCGACGGCGACGGCGGCGGGACCTTCATCATGAACCTCAAGGACAACCCCGGCGTCACCGAGGGCGACGGCACGGCTCAGTGTACGATCAAGATGGCGGCCAAGGACTATGTGGACATGGTCGAGGGCCGCGCCAACGGTCAGCAGCTGTTCTTCACGGGCAAGCTGAAGATCGAAGGCGACATGGGTCTCGCGATGAAGCTCCAGAAGCTCACCGAGATGATCAAGTAGTCGGCGTTTCGCGCGAGAGCGGGCACACTCGACCAGGGTCCGTGCCCGCCAGCGCGATGAGCGTCGCGGCCGATGGCGGTGGCCCGAGCCGGCGATCCGGTAGTATCCTCTCCGGTCACGGACGGGAAACAGACGGCTCGCCCTCGATGACCGACCTCAAAAAGACGCTTCAGGACGGCACGCCGGCCCAGGTCGACGCGGCTCGTCCCGACGCGAGCCGGCATCCTTCGCCACCGCGCTCCGGTCCCGAAGCGAGCCGGCAGAACGCCGGCGAGGCGCATTCCGCCGCTCTGCCACCGGCGCCGACGTCGGACGAGCTCAAGCGGAGCGGGCCGCCCGAGGGACGGCGAACGCCCGACGCGCGGACCCCGGCTCGAGGGCTCACGACGGAGCTTCCTGAAAACGCGACCGGGTGGATGCTGAGAGCCCGGCGAATGTCGCTTGCCCTCGAGCATGCGATCCGAGACGGAGCGGCCAGTCCGACCCTCGAAGCCTCGATCGAGCGCGCCTTCGCGGCGTGGGAGCTCGACGGTTCCGGCGACAAACGGATCGCGCACGTCGCCGGATTGATCCAGAACGCACACGCCGCGCTCCGAGACACCGCACCCGCGGACCTCGAACGCGCTTATCAAGAATGCGCACAAGTTCTCTGGGCTGGGTTACCTCGTCGGGCGAAGTCGAAACAGGATCTCGCGCGCGTCGCGCAGATCGTGCGCGTGCTGCGCGCCGAGGTCGACCCGTGGGCGGCGGTGGTGGAAGCCACCGCCACGATCTTTGGTTGGACGGACGCGGCCCGCGCGCACGCGGCGCAAGCCGTCCGCGTCGCGATCCTCGCCGAACGCTCGGACGGTTAGGGTCACCGTGAGCGTCGACGACCTACGGAAGCGCATCGATGCGCTCGACGACGAGCTGCTTCGTCTGATGAACCAGCGGGCGAAGCTGGCGCAGCAGATCGGCAAGGGGCGGAGAAGCGCCGCGCTGCAGACGCACGACCCGGAGCGCGAGACGGAAATTTACGCGCGACTCGAGCAGCGTCTCACGAAGATGCGCGGCGCAATTTTTCCGGTCACCGGCGTCCGTCCGGTGTTCCGCGAGATCGTCAGCGCGTGTCTCTCGATCGACGAGAAACTGAGCGTCGCGTATTTCGGCCCCGCCGGAAGCTTCACGCACATGGCGGCTCAGAGCGCCTTCGGCATGGCCGCACGCTACGTCGACGGCGCGACGATCCCGGCGGTCTTCGACGCGGTCGCCGGCGGCACGACCACGTACGGCGTCGTACCCATCGAAAACTCGACGGAAGGCGGCGTGTCGTACACCCACGACTGCTTTCTCGAGGCGGACGTGATGATCCGCGGCGAGGTCTTGCTCGACGTGAACCAGTGCCTGCTCGCGCGCCACGACGACGTCTCTCGGATCGAGCGCGTCTATTCGCACCCTCAGGCGCTTGCGCAGTGCAAGGAGTGGCTCGCCAAGCACCTGCCGCGCGCGCAATACGTGGTCTCGCTCTCGACGAGCGCTGCGGCGCGGGAAGCCGCGGTCGACGACACCGCGGCCGCGATCTCGAGCCGGCTCGCGGCGGAGCTGAACGGCCTCGTCGTGATCCGGAGCGGCATCCAGGACCGCAAAGAGAACGCGACGCGGTTCGTCGTCCTCGCCAAATCCGACGCGCCGCCGACCGGAAACGATCGGACGTCGATCGTCTTTTCCACGCGCGACAAGCGCGGCGCGCTCCGGAGCGTGCTCGAGATCTTCGACGCGGAGAAAATCAATCTGTCGCGCATCGAGTCGCGCCCGCGGCGCGGCGAACGCTGGCAATACGTGTTCTTCACCGATCTCGAAGGCCACCGCCTCGACGCGAACGTCACCCGTGCACTCGCCCGCCTCGAGGCGCAGTGCGACATGGTCCGCGTGCTCGGCAGCTACCCGCGCTCTACTTGATTTCGAGCAGCTCGATCTCGAACTTGAGCGTCGCGTCCGGCGGGATTTTCGGCGGCGAGCCGTTCTTGCCGTAGCCGAGCTCCGACGGGATCGTCAGATTCCTGATGCCGCCTTTTTTCATGCCGACCACGCCCTGGTCCCACCCCTTGATGACCTGACCGCCGCCGAGCGTGAAGTCGAAGGGCTCACCGCGATCCCGCGAGCTGTCGAACTTCGTGCCGTCGGTGAGCGTCCCCACGTAGTGCACGAACACGTGATCGCCGCTCTTCGCCGCGGGTCCCGTGCCGACCTTCACGTCGTCTTTGACGAGCCCCGGCGCGGCGGTCGCGCTCGGCGCCACGGTCGGGGCCGTGTCCGACGGCGCGGGCAATGTCGGGCGTGACTCCGGTTCGGGCACGCGGTTCTGGCAGGCGAGCGGAGAAACGAGCGCTCCGGCGAGCGCGGCGCGAACGATGAATTTCATGACGCCCGTTTAGCAAAGACTCGGTCGAAAAAGGACCCACATTGAATCGGGCGCACCGGGGGCGCGCTGATACACTCGCGACGTGGGTAGCCGTCGAACGTTGATTGCCGCCACGCTCACCGCGGTGGGGCTCGCCGTACTCGGTGCGGCGTTCCTCGGCGCGCGCCCGACCACGCCCGCCGCGTTGCCCGGGGCGCCCGCTCCTTCCGCTCACGGGAAGCCTACCGCGGAAGGCCGGTTGCCGATGATCGACACTCACGTGCACCTTCAGCCCGATGGCGGACCGCGCCTCCTCGCGCTCATGAAGAAGTACGGGTTCGACCACGTCGTGAACCTGTCCGGCGGCAATCCCCTCGGCGTGCTCCCGGCGCAGCTCGCAATGGCGAGCACCCTCGGCGGTCGCGTAACGGAGTTCACGACCCTCGGGTACGAGCAATCGCAGCGTCCCGGTTACGGCCAGCGCATGGCCCAGCTCGTTCGCATGGGCCACGACATGGGCGCCAAAGGTCTGAAAATCGCGAAGGCCCTTGGCCTCGGCATGCGCGACCCAGACGGCCGGCTCATTCCGGTCGACGACCCCGAGCTCGACGTCGTGTTCGAGACCGCGGGCGAGCTGAACATGCCCATCGCGATCCACGCCGGCGACCCGCGCGCGTTCTGGCAACCGGTCGACGAGCACAACGAACGTTACGCCGAGCTCTCGGCGCATCCGGGTTGGGCGATCTACGGCAGAAAAGACGTGCCGTCTTTCGACGAGATCGGCGCCGCGCTCGAACGCCGCATCGCTCGCCACCCGAAGACGAAATTCATCTCCGTTCACTTCGGCAACTGCGCGGAAGACATCGATCGCGTCGCGACCATGATGCGCAAGTACCCGAACATGTACATCGACACTGCCGCGCGCATCCCCGAGATGGGGCGTCACCCCGTCGAGAAACTTCGAGCGTTTTTCTTCGAATTTCAGGATCGCATCCTCTACGGGTCCGACCTCGGCATCAGCGCCGAGCCCGACCCCTTGTTCCTCGGTTCGTCCGGTCCGAACCCACCGACCCCCGACGAAGAAACGCTGTTCTTCAACGCCACCCACCGCTTCTTCGAAACCGCCGACACGAACTTCCCCGGCCCCACGCCCATTCAAGGCAGCTGGAACATCAACGGTATTCACCTCCCCCGCGACGTCCTCGCCAAGGTCTACGCCAAAAACGCGATGTCGCTGATCGGCATCGAATTGCCGACCTTGGTTCAGTAGGAAGAGGGGGGGTAGAAGGCAGGGGTAGGGCTAAGGGTAGAGTTAGGGTGAGGGGCTGCATCGCGGTGGCTCGCGTGCACCAGTGGCCTCACTCGTAACCCTAACCCTCCTAGTTCATCGTAGCGGTAAACAACACCGCCGGACAAAACACCGTGTGCGTCCAGTGCACGCTCTGAACGCTATTATCATCGTCGCCGCCGACGAATCCCATCGTGACGCGGGCGAGGACACCGAGGCCCCAGTCTCTTCCGACCCACCATTCATCGCCGAAGCCGACCATGAATCCGAAACCGGTGGCAGTCTGTCCGTAGGGGAACGAGGCGTTGCTGGTCGCTTCGTGGCCGTCCCCGGTTTTCAGGATCCCGAGACCGAGCGCGCCCTGAAGATGAAGGCCGCGTTCCGGGTTGAAATAGTAGTCGACGAATGGCGCGATCAGGTGAAACTGGCTCGCGTCGAACTCCACGTCTTCGGGCAAGGTGACGGACACGTCGCCTTGCCGGATGTGCGACGCCCGGGGTGACGGCGCCCACGAGCTGTAAATCCCGCCGCCGATCACGAGGCCGTGCAGGGGTGACCCGCCGGCGGCGATTTCGCTCGCGAGGGCGAACGCGGTCGGCGTGCCTTCGGTCTTGCCGAGGATCGGGATCGACGCGGACGACGCAGCGTCGCTGAAAAATCCGAAGCCTGCGCCGAGGCGGAGATAGAACCCGTCGTGCTCGCGAGGTTCACCGGCGTGCGCGACGCCGGTTCCGAGCGCGAGGGACAAGAACACGCCGCACGCGGCGAGACCGAGACGACCGGGATAGGGCGAGTTCACCAGCATGACCCCGGACGTTACAGCGAAACTCGACCGAGCTGATCCTCGAAAAACCAGGGCCGCGACTCGAGTCACGGAGCGTCCAGCCAGTGACGTCGAGCGAGGGCTGCGACGAGTTCGGGATCGTCGACGGCAATCGGACGCAGAAATTCGCCGAGTAGCGTGCGAGTCCAGACGCCGTCGCGACGGTCGTGCGTGAAGCGGTAACGATAGTAGAGCGCGCGCACGTAGCGCGGCGGTCGTCCGGCGAAGGGATCCTTCGCGAGAAGGCCGGTGACGGCGGGATTTTCGCGAAGCAACTCGTACACGAGCTTGAGAAACCACGGCTCTCGTTCGATGCCGCCGATCGCGAGAAACCACATCTGCCAATCGAGGCGATAGTGATAGGGCGTGACGAGGCACGGGCGTCGCTTCGGATCGCCGGGCTTGCAGGGAAATTCGTATTCCTGATAGTGCGCGTCGCCGGAGAGCGGGTCGTCCCAGGTGCCTTCGATGACGACTTCGTGCCGTTCGTGCTCCACGCTGCCGAACGCGCCATACGTGTTGACCAGATGAAGCGGGTCGAAGGAGTCGTTCATGCGCTGCTCCGACGACAGGAGATTCACCGTGGGCGCGATGCTGAGCGCGGCCACGACGATGACCACACCGAAGATCGTTCGGCGGCGCCGGAGCGACGGCGGCGCCGTCCCTGCCCTCGCCCGCACGCGGTCGACGACGCGTCTCGGCAGCCCCCGCACGAAGACGCCGTCGTCGAAGCACGCGAGCGCGACGACGATCGTGAGCCAGTTCAAGAACGCCAGATTGCCGCTCGCGATGAGGATCGATTGAAAAACGACGGTGAGCGCGCCGGCGGCGCGACGCACGCGCCGGGGGCCGAACGCGCCCCACGGCACGACGAGCTCGACGAAGTGATTGAAGAGCGCGCCGCCCTTGTGAAACCACATCGGCATCGCATGAAAGTAAAAGGAGAGCGGGCCGGGGTTCGGTTGCGTCTCGTAGTGGTCCGCGAGACACGTGAGCTCGACCCAGCAAGGGTCGCCGCGAAGCTTGATGAGCCCGGCGCCGAACATCACCCGGAAGAGGAGCCATCGATAGAGCCAGATCACGGGCTCTGGCGCCGCCTCCCGCGACGAGCCGAGTGGCCACGAGGGCGCCAAGAAAATCGCGAGAAAGCCCGCTTCGAGGAGGAGCATCTCCCAGCCGAAGCCGTAGAAAGTCTGGCCGACCCCCACGAACGACAAGTCGAGTAGCCAGAGCAGGGCCATCGTGGCCGCGTTGCCGAACCCGGCGATCACCGCGAGCGAAACCGCGAAACCGAGCGAGCACGCGACGCGCATTGCAGCGTCGGACGAACCGAACCAGAAGAGCGTCGGGAGGCGAACAAAAGCGGATGCGCCCAGTGCGTTCTTCACCGCCGACAGGAACGGCGCGACCGGCAAGAGCCCGTGGCTCGAGATGAGCCCGTTCATCTGGCGGAACAGGATCAGAAACGCGACGGCGTAGACGAGTCCGAGGCCGCGAAGGATCGCGTCCCGCGTGAGCGCGTACTCGCATCGCTCGTTCCAGAGCGTTCGAACGCGAAACGGATTCGCTTCGACGGCGTCGCCGCCGGCCAGCCCCTCGCTGTCGCTCACTCGAGCGATCGCCCCTCGACCGACAGGTCGGTCACGAGACCGAAATGATCGGAGGGCCACGTCGGTCCCGTCGCGCCGCCGGTCGGCGTCGCGAATACCACCCGCGTTTCGAGTGGCTCGCCGCGAAGAGCGCGGTCCGGACCCCGAACGAAGACGTAGTCGATGCGCCGCGGCGGCTCGTGCGCGACGGCGGCGAATCGATTGCGGCGATCGAACGTGTAGCCCGCGGAGCCGTCGCCGCCGTACGTCCAGGCGTCGGCGAAATAGACGCTGCTGCCGTCGATCGTCGCGAGCCCCTTCAGAAACCGGATCTCGTCGGAGTCCGGCTCCGCATTGAAGTCGCCCATCAAGACCGGCGGCAACGACGGTTCGTCGATTGGCGCGAGCTCGAAGATCTTCTGAGCGATGAATCGAACTTGACGCACACGGACGTTGCCGTGGTGCAATTTCCAATTCAGATGAGTGACGAATATCGGGAGCTTTCCGGCCGGATGCTCGACGAGCGCGTACAGGAGCGCGCGCGTTTCGCCGGACTCTCGTCCCGGTAACGTGAATGCACGATGCTTCACGATGGGGTATCGCGATAGGACGGCGTTGCCGAACGACAGCCCGTGTCCGAAATCCGTGGCCGACGCGTACGCGGCGTGCGGGTACATCCCGGCGGCGATGAGGCTCGCCTGATCCGCCGTGCCGTCATCGGCGACGGAGTTCGGGACCGACCATGCGCCGTGCGGTGACTCGTCGGGCGGAACCGGCCTGAGCACTTCCTGTAAGCCGACCACGTCGGGACCGAGTGCTCGGATTTCTTCGCGGAGGAGCGAAAGTCGCTCAGCCCAGGGCCCCGACCGATTCCAGATGTTGATCGTGACGATGCGCAAACGAAAATGGGGCTCCATGGCGACCTCTCCTCCCTAGCAAACATGGAGGAAGAGGAGGGGCCCGGCGCGCGCCCGCCGAGAAATGGGTCGGGTTCGGTCTCCCAGAAACGCTGCTCTGGACTATGCTCCGGGCCGATTTGCCCCGGCCGGGATGCGTCCTTCCGGCGTCCTCGAACTCCACGATGTCCGACCAGCTCTCCTCCGATCTCGCTTCCCTTCGCATCGATCGGCAGGCAAAAAAGCGGCCCGCCGGCGGCGGTGGCCTGAAAGCCGTCGCGATTGGCGTCGTAGTGGTCGCGAGCCTCGGCGCGGCGGTCGTCGCGCTGAAGCCGCGAATCGAGGCCGCGTTTTTCAAGACCGAGGTCGACATCACCGAGATCCAGCTGGTGTCTCCGGCGCAGGCGTCCATCGAGCTCACGTCGACGGGATACGTCGTGCCTCAAGTGGTGTCGCTCGTCGGCGCGCAGCTCCCGGGTCGCGCGCTCGCCGTTCACGTCAAGGAGGGCGACAACGTCACGCAGGGCGAGCTGCTCATGGAGCTCGACCCCGCTCAGGTGCTCGCCCAACAGCGCGCTTCCGAAGCGCGCCTCACGGCGGCCCGGGCGCGAGCCCAGGCGGCTCGTGCCGAGGTCGCCGAAACCCGCGTTCAGCTCGATCGCGAGACGAACCTGTCCGCGCAAGGCTTGTCCCCCAAAGCGAATGCCGAGAACCTGGCCGCGCACCTC
>Ga0265320_10001476_pt1 | contig 17159 bp, 12 predicted proteins | sample 4827metaG_FD_202087 | JGI IMG/M metagenome (GOLD analysis project Ga0265320, IMG submission 202087) | Rhizosphere microbial communities from Carex aquatilis grown in University of Washington, Seatle, WA, United States - 4-8-27 metaG | ecosystem: Host-associated > Plants > Roots > Rhizosphere >...
CGGCAACCCCAGGTGTCGGTGGTCACCAGGGCGCAGCCGCAGGCCATGGCCTCCATCTGCGGCATGCCCAGACCCTCGACCATGGAAGTGCTGAGATACACATCGCACGAGCGAAAAACTTCCGCCAAATCGCCTTGGCTTTTCCCCACATGCAATTCCACGCCGGGTTCATCAAACGAGACCGGCTGGGCGCTGATTAGCACCAACTCCACCGGTCGTCCCGAGGCGCGGACGAGGCGGATGGTCTCCAAGCCGGTTTCAAAACGTTTCCAATGTACTTTTGAATAAAGCGTGCAAATTCGAAAGGCGGACGAACGATTCACCGGGCCGGGTACGAAAACCGCCAGATCAACCGGGGTGATAAATAGCACCGACGGGGCATGAAATACTTCGCGCAAAAGGTCTTTCAGCCAATGCGATGTGGCAATATTGTAAAACCCATAGCGGTAGGTGGGGTCGACTTTCGCCTTGGGGCCATGAAACAGGCTTTCATAATGCTGGATGAAGTAGGCTTTCAGGCCAACGCGCGCATCCGCCGAATTTAAAGCGATGGCCGTGGACCACGCCGTGGCAATCGTCACATCGGAGTCGCGCAAATTTTTTCCGAATAGATTCGATGCAAATCGAATCCGTGCCGCGGTCGGCTGCCAAAGCGGGCGGCTGAAATCAAAGTTCTTCCGCGAAACCTTTGGCCCCTCGCCCACCGTGACCTCCACATCATGCCCCCGTTTGGCCAGCAGGTCACTCAGTTTCAGTACCGCCCTTAGACCGCCGGAAATGGTGATGCTCCGGACTAAAAAGGTGATTTTCATACTCAAAGGCTTGGTTCGACCGAATTTGTCCAGCGCCTTTGATTACAAGACTTATGGTCGGATATACAAGAAAATAGTCCCGTCCCGCCGCCTAGTTATCAATACGCCTGAGTCCACCGACCTGCCAAAATAATCCACCCCGTTGACGTCACCCGGCGCTCGGCGTGCGCAAATCGAGGGTGAAGGGAAATTCCGCCGACGTTTCCTTGGGCGGCAACTTCTTGAGCTGTCCGGGAGTGTGCCCGAAAGGGAAATAGCGCGCGAGGCGGCGGGCTTCCGCTTCGTAGGAATTCACCGGGAATGAATCATAATTGCGCCCGCTCGGGTGCGCGACGTGATAAGTGCAGCCGCCCACCGCCCGGCCATTCCACGCGTCGATCACGTCAAACACCAGCGGCGCATTCGACGGCACGGTCGGATGCAGACATTCCGACGGCTGCCAGGCGCGGTAACGCACGCCCGCGACGTATTCGCCCACCGTGCCGGTGTTATGCAGCGGCACCCGCCGGCCATTGCAGGCGACAATGTAACGCTCGGGATTCAATCCGCGCGCGCGCACCTGCATGCGCTCGACCGAGCTGTCCACATAGCGCACCGTGCTGCCCGCCGCGCCGGTCTCGCCCAGGACATGCCACGGCTCCAGCGCATGGCGCAGTTCCAACTCAACTTCGCGGTAGTGGCTCAACCCATAGAAAGGGAACTTGAATTCAAAGTGCGGCGCAAACCAGGCGTCCGCGAACGGCAGGCCATGCTCGCGCAACTCGCCCAGCACGTCGCAAAAATCCTGCCAGACAAAATGCGGCAGCATCCAGCGGTCATGCAATTCCGTGCCCCAGCGCGTCAGCCGCTCCGGGATGTAGGGCTTCTCCGCAAAACGCGCAATCAGCCCGCGCAGGAGCAGTTGCTGCGCGAGGCTCATCCGCGCATGGGGCGGCATTTCAAACGCGCGCATCTCCAGCAGGCCCAGCCGCCCGGTGGTGCCCTCGGGACTGTAAAGCTTGTCGATGCAAAATTCCGCGCGGTGCGTGTTCCCCGTCATGTCGACCAGCAGGTTGCGCAAAATGCGGTCCACCAGCCAGGGCGGCCCGCCGCGCACCTCGCGCAATTTGGCGAAGGCGATTTCCAGTTCGTAGATGGAATCGTTGCGGGCCTCGTCCACCCGCGGCGCCTGGCTGGTCGGCCCGATAAACAGACCGGAAAACAAATACGACAACGAAGGATGCTGGTGCCAATAGGCGATGAGGCTCGCGAGCAAATCGGGCCGGCGCAGCATCGGGCTGTCGGCGGGCGTCGCGCCGCCGATGACGATGTGGTTGCCGCCGCCGGTGCCGGTGTGGCGGCCATCCAGCATGAATTTCTCCGTGCCGAGGCGGGTGACGTGCGCGTCCTCATACAACCCCGTCGTGATGTCCACGGCCTCGCTCCAGGTGTGCGCCGGCTGCACGTTAACCTCCAGCACGCCCGGATCGGGTGTGACCTTGAGGACGTGGAGGCGGTAATCGAACGGCGGCGGATAGCCTTCGAGCAACACCGGCAGGTCGAGCGCCGCCGCCGTGGCCTCAATGCGCGCCACCAGGTCGAGGTAGTCTTCCGTCGTCGCCAGCGGCGGCATAAACACAAAAAGTTTTCCATCGCGCGGCTCGATGCACAAGGCTGTGCGCACAATCCAACTTGCCGATTGCTGCGGCCCCGGTGGCCGGGTGGGATCGCGCAAGCTCGCCCGCGTCGGCAGCGCCTGCCCGCGCAATTGGGCCGATTCGGCCACTCCGGCACCCGGTTGACCCTTGACGTGAGCGGCGGCGTGGCCTCCGCCCGGGATGCTGAGCTGCATCATCAATTGCTCGCGCGTCGGCAGTGGCGGCAATTCCGATTGCGGGTCGGGATTCACAATGAAGTGGTAATCGCCCGGCGCAGCCCACGGACTCGAATCCGCCGGCAAACGGAAGCCGATGGGAGAATCGCCCGGAATCAAAAAGCAATGCTCCTGGCGCAAAAACCACGGCCCGCTGGCCCAATAGGGACCAAAGTCCCCCACCCGACGCTGCAGCGGCACCACATAGCCCTTCACCGCGCCCAAGCCTTCCTCAAAAATTTTCGCCAGACGCCGGCGCACTTCCGGATCTTTCAGATTATTTTTAAGCGGGTCGACGTTGGTCGGCAGTTTGCGCTCCTTCCACAAATAATACCAGGTGTCCTCGTAAGCCGGCATCAGCCAGCGCGCATTCACGCCGAGCCGCGCCACCAGTTCGCGCGAAAACTTCTCGGCCCGCGCGGCGTCAAAACCGTATTTTTTGCCAAAATCCGCCGTGAGGTCGTGGTTTTCCCAAATCGGCACGCCGTCCTTGCGCCAAAAACACGCATCCGACCAGCGCGGCAGCGATTCGCCCGGATACCACTTGCCCATGCCCCAGTGCAGCAAGCCGCCCACGGCAAAACGGTCGCGCAGACGTTTAATCAACGTCGCGGACAACTCCCGCTTCTTCGGGCCGACCGCCGCCGTGTTCCACTCCGGGCCATCCATGTCGTCAATCGAGATGAAGGTCGGCTCGCCGCCCATGGTCAGGCGCAAATCATGTTGGTGAAATATTTTGTCGATGCCGTGGCCGAGGGCTTCGATGGATTGCCATTGCTCCTCGCTGTAGGGCTTCGTCACGCGCGGCGATTCGTGGATGCGCCGCACTTCCATATGAAATTCAAACACGGTCTCCGCCTCGGACAAAGCCCCGGTGATGGGCGCGGCGCTGCCGGGCACGGGGGTGGCCGCGAGCGGAATATGCCCCTCCCCTGCCAACAACCCCGAGGTCGGATCCAGCCCGATCCAGCCCGCCCCGGGCAGATAAACCTCCGTCCACGCGTGCAGGTCGGTGAAATCCGTCTCCGCCCCCGAAGGGCCGTCCAGCGATTTCACGTCCGCCTTGAGTTGGATCAGGTAGCCTGAAACAAACCGCGCCGCCAACCCCAGATGCCGCAGCAGTTGCACTAGCAACCACGCCGAATCGCGGCACGAGCCTTTGCGCAACGTCAGCGTCTCCTCTGGAGTCTGCACGCCCGGCTCCAAGCGGATGACATAGGCGACAATGTCGCGCAGCTGCATGTTTAGATCGACCAGGAAGTTGACCGTGTTTTTCTTCGACCGGTCCACCCACGACAACAACTCGCGCAATTTTGGCCCATCCGCCGTCGGCGGCAGAAACGGTGCCAGATCGCGCTTCAACTCGGCATCATATTCGAACGGATAATTGTCCGCATAAGGCTCAACGAAAAAGTCGAAAGGGTTGTGCACCGCCATCTCTGCCACCAAGTCCACCTCGACCTTGAACTCCCGCACGGTTTCCGGGAACACCGCCCGCGCCAGGTAATTGCCATGCGGATCCTGCTGCCAGTTGAGAAAATGGCCCTTCGGCTCGATGTTCAACGAATAGCTCAAAATCGCCGTTCGCGCATGGGGCGCGGGCCGCAACCGGATCAATTGCGGCGAGAGCGTGACCGGCCGGTCATACCGGTAGTGCGTGCGATGGTTGAGGGCAACGTGGATGGCCATGATGACAAAAGCAGGGGGAGCCGCGGCCGGCCAATCGCCTAGCCAGACAGCTTTGGCCCCCTCTGTCGAGGTGAGACGCCCCATCTTAGCAGGTTTTAGTCCAAAACGCCTGTTCCATTCCCGTGACTGCGGAAAATTCTTTTGAAATTGGCGTTTGGTATGCTATGTAGGGTTAGGCGGGGGTTTGGCCCCGGCTCCCGCCCTCCACCATGCCTATCAAGACCAAGACTATGAAAACGGCGGCCCCCCAAAAAGCCGCCCCGAAAAGCGCCCAAAAACCGGCTCCCACTCGCAAAACCACCGGGAAAAAGACCCTCATCATCGCCAAAGTCGATGTCGGCTGGGGCAACAGCGTCTACCTCCGCGGCATCGGCGGAGGCCTGAGCTGGGACGTCGGCGTCCTCATGGACAACCTGAAAAAGGATGAATGGACCTGGTCCTGCCCCGCCAGCGACGGCCCCATCACCTACAAATTGGTGCGCAACGACCTCCATTGGGCGCTCGGCCCCGACCACATCGCCGTCCCGGGCGAATCCTGCGTTGTCACCCCGCAGTTCCCGCCGTGGTGAGGCATGCCGGTCTCAAGTATCCTCGGTAATTTCCAGCATCTGCCGGCGCAGTTCGCGCACGGCGGTTTCGCCGTCCGCGTTCAGACTCGCGTAGCCGGGCACCAGGCGCACATTGATTTCCACGGTCGAAAACGGGCGCGGGAGATAAAACTTGTCCCAACTGCGGAGACGCCATGCGTTCTGAAATCGCGCCGAATATAACACCATCGGCGCATGGGATAAACGCGCCAGCAGCAGCATACCCGGTTTCAGGTCATACATCGGCCCGCGCGGCCCGTCGGGGGTAATGCCCATGTCCGCCCCCGTTTGCCGCGCCGCCAGCATCTCGCGCACCGCCTGCATCCCGCGCCAACTGCTCGAGCCGCGCACGCAATCAATCTTGAGCAATTTGAAAAACGCCGCCAGCCACGCGCCATCCTTGCTCGCGCTGATTAGCGCCACCAGCCGTTGACCCCGCCGATAACGCCGCTGCACCTCGCCCACGATGAAGAGCCGGTTGTGCCACGTCGCCAAAATAATCGGTTGCTCGCGGTGGCTGAGCAGCGCCTGTTCTTGCTCCGTAATTTCAAACCGCAACGTCGCCGCCCACGCCCGCACCACCCAGGAGAACGGCAGCAGCAACACATAGCGCCACCAACTCACCTCGTTGACGCTTCGCTTCGGCGTTGCCTCCTCCGCCGCCAAGGGCGCGGCCCCGTCATCCGGCAAAGGTGAATCCAACGGTTCATTCATAAGCAGGGGGACACGCTAGAAAAAATACCTCCCGCAGGAAAGTTAATTGCGCGCGTTCCCGTCCGGCCGCTATGCTCGATGCATGGTTCCCGCCTGCCCGCACCTGCCGCCCGCGCCTGCCGTCATGACCTGGCGCGAACTGCGGCGGCATGGTGACGGCCGCGGCGCGGAATTCTACCTCAGCGCCCTCACTTACGGGCAACACCTCTGGCAGCGCGGCCTCGCCGCCCGCGCATTGCTGGCCGTCGACCGCGCCTTGTTGGCCGACCTTGCGCCCGGCGACCCGATCCTCGGTGCCTGGCCCCCGCCCTACCGTGCCCTCCGCTGGATAATGACCAACTCGACTGCGGAAGCGTTGGTCGGCAACCCCCGCGTCCACTACCAGCACCTCGCCGGACGCATCCAAGGGCCGCGTACCGCCCAACGCCGCGCCCGCGCCTGGGCCGCCTGGCAACTGGCTCGTTTGGCCAATTCCGCTTGGCCCAGCGACCCCCAGCACGCGATTCAAGAGCCTTCTTTTGCCGAAATTGCCGACGGTCTCGCCTGCCATGGCCTCCCCGGCGAAGTGGATGTCTGGCGCAACGCGTGCGCTTAATTATTTCGCGGGTTTGTCCGACCATTCCGCGGGTCGAGCCACACTACGCGAATCTCACGCCCCGCGACTTCGCTTCCTCAATATCCCAGCCGCGCCAGTTCATCCTGCAACGCGATTTGAAATTCCTGCACGTCGGCGGGAATGGGCTGGTAGCCCTTCGTCTTGGGTATCAGCCCCAGCCGGCCCGTCTGGTCGAGCTGCCAATCCGCCGTCTGGCCGTCACTGAAAGTTACGCTGCCGCTGAGCGCCGCGCCGGGGCGGACAATCTTGTCCACCGCCACCCGCACCTTGCCACCGCCAGGAGCCGGCTCACCCGGCAGGGCTGCGGGCGGCGGCGGAGCTTTGGACAAATCGGCGGCGGGCGAAGGCGCTTTGGCCGGGTCCTTGACCGTCAAGTTGAGGTCATCAAGCAAAAAACGCGTGTCCATATACGTCAGCGAGAGCGTGAACTCGCTCGCCAGGCGCTTTTGCACCTCCGCCAAGGATGCGCCATCGGCCACCCACTTGGCGACTTGGGTCTTTTGGACATCAGACAATGAAACAGCCATGGTTTAAAAGTAAGCGGCAACCCCTCCACCTGCAACTCCTTATATCCTTTGGCCCAACTGCTTGCTCAGGACATCCACCGTGCGTTTTGCCGAGGTGTCCTGCTCCATCATATTTTCGACGGTTTTGCAGGCGTGGATGACTGTGCCGTGGTCGCGACCGCCGAAGGCGTCGCCGATTTCCTGCAAAGAGTGCGAGGTGAACATGCGGCAAAGATACATGGCCACCTGGCGCGGAAAGGCGATGTTCTGCGGGCGACGGCGCGACAGCAGGTCGCCCGCGCGCAGTTCGTAATACTTGGTGACGACCGTCTGGATCTTTTCCATCGTCACCTGGTTCTGCGCCTCTTCGTTGAGCAAATCCTGCAACAGACGCTCGACCGTCGGCACATCAAGCGGCACCTTCATCAGCCGGGCCACACCGGCCACGCGGTTGAGCGCGCCTTCCATCCGGCGCACGTTGCGCGTCACCCGCTCGGCGAGGAACTGAATCACATCCGTCGGCAGGTCGAGGTCCAGGTTGCGCGCCTTGGTGCCCAGGATGGCCACCCGCGTCTCCAAGTCGGGAGGCTGAATGTCCGCCATCATCCCCCACTGGAAGCGCGAAACCAGGCGGGCCTCCAACTTGGCAATCTCGCTGGCCGGGCGGTCGCTCGACAACAAAATCTGCCGGCCGGATTCGAATAACTCGTTGAAGGTGTGGAAGAACTCTTCCTGGATGCGCTCCTTGCCGGTGAGGAAATGGATGTCGTCAATCAGCAGCACATCCACACTGCGGTAGCGTTGGCGGAAGCGCGTCACTGAATTGTCCTGGATCGCCTTGATGTATTCGTTGGTGAATTTCTCGGTCGAGATGTAGGCGACCCGCGCCTGCTGGTTCATTTGGATGATGCAGTGCGCCACCGCATGCATGAGGTGGGTCTTGCCCAACCCCGTCTCGCCGTAGAGAAAGACCGGGTTGTAGGCCCGGCCCGGCGCGTTGGCCACGGCGATGCAGGCCGCGTGCGCGAGCTGGTTGCCCGGGCCGACCACGAAATTTTCAAAGGTGTAACGGGGGTTGAGCGGCAGGCCCTCGTCGCTCGGCAGATGGCGCGCCCGGACGCGGCCCGGGGCGTTTTCCATCAGGCGCGAAACCGGCGTCGCGCTGTTCGCCGCGGGCGCGGGGGCGGCGACCTTCATGGTCAACTCCACCGAACGGCCGGCGGCCTGGTTCAGGCGGCGTTGCAGCAAATCGCGGTAATTTTCCTGCACCCAAATCAGGGCGAAGTCACTGGGCAATCCCAGCACAATGGAGTCGGCGTCTTCCGCCAGGCACACAATCGGCTCGAACCACGCCTTGTAAACTTCACTCGGAAAAAGAGTCTGAAAATCGCTTTGCAAAGCTGCCCACAATGTTTGTGGCAGGGTTTTGGGGGACATTGCAGGAATTGGGCAAAAGGGTTGGATATTCACACTACGGGAAACAAACGCTGCTTGTCACAGAGCAAGCCCGGGAGCGCGGGCCGCGAGGTAATGCGCAACTCGTTGAGCGCGCTTAAGTTAAACCACGGTCAGGCGGGATGGGAAAAAATAGTAAATTCATAAGATGTTGGATTGGAATTTGTTATAATATTTTCCCGGGCGGGTTTCAAAGGTTTCGCAGGGAAGCTCCAGCAGAGGTTCTTTGCGAAAATTCGTCCGCTTCGGGAAGTGACGAATACGTAACTGAATTTGCGTCATGGTTGGCAAGGAGAACTTTTGAGAACTTTTGCACAAGTTATTCACATTAGGCTTGCGGATAACTTCGGCGTCTTTTAGCCGCTCCCCGCGGCCCCGCGCCGGGTCGCCGCGTCACGACGTTATTACGCGAAAAAATTGCGCGCAAATTCAGTTTAAACATGCGTTTGATTAGACGTGCTGCTTCCGGGCGGCTGCGCCCGAGGCCCCGGCCATGTGCGCAATCAAACGCTCGTTAAATTCCTTGGCCGAATCGTGACCGATGGCCTTCAGCGCCTGCACCAGCGCGGCGACCTCCACCAGCCGCGCCATGTCGCGCCCTGGCCGCACCGGAATCTGGATATGGGGAATGTCCAGGCCCAAAATGCTGTGATAATGCTGCTCCAGACCGGTGCGATCCTCCTCCATCCCCGGCTGGTAGTCGGCAAACGTCACCACGAGGTCGACGCGCTTGTCGAGACGCACCGAGCGCACGCCGAACAATTCGGCGATGTTAATGATGCCCAGCCCGCGGCACTCCATGTAACCCCGGTTCAGGTCGGCGCTCTTGCCCACGATCTCGCGCTCACCAACCAGCCGAACATACGTAATATCATCCGAAACCAAACTGTGTCCACGCTCGACCAGCGCCAGCGCGCACTCGCTCTTGCCCACCCCGCTTTTGCCGCGCAGCAGCGTGCCGACGCCCTTGATGTCCACCAGCGTGCCATGCACCGCCATGCGCGGGGCGAATTTCTCCTCCAGCAGCACCGTGGACTGCGCGGTGAAATCCTTCGTGTTGAGCGGGGTGCGGATGAGCGGCACGTTCGCGGCCGTCGCCGCGCGCAAGAGCGGGCGCGTCGGCGCGAGGTTGCGCGAAATCACGATGCAGGGAATATCCCGGGCCAGAATTTGTTCCACCACCTGCGCCTGGGTCTTTTCCCGCAAATCGCGCAGGTAGCCCATTTCCCCCGCGCCGAAAAGCTGGATGCGCTTGTTCGCAAAATATTTGAAATAGCCGGTCAACGCCAGCGCGGGGCGATTGATGCTCTTTTCGCCGATCACCTTGTCCAGCCCGGCCGCGCCGGTCACCAGTTCCATTTCCAAATTCTTTTTGAACGACTCGAAATATTCGCGCACGGTGAGGCGCTCGATAATCTGGTGCGAATCGCGCGCGGCCATGGTGGTGGGGGGATGGTAGACGGAAACGGCAGCCCGCAGCCAACGCCTTTTTGCGGCGGTTTACAACTGGAAATCTTCGCCCAGGTAGAAACGCCGCGCCTGCGGGTCGTTGACCAGCGACTCCCGCGAGCCCTCGCACAAGACGCGTCCTTCATGGATGAGGTAGGCCCGATCCACGATCCGCAGCGTCTCCCGCACATTATGGTCGGTAATGAGGACGCCGATGCCCTTGCTTTTCAGCCCGACGACAATGTCCTGCACCTCGCGCACGCTGATGGGGTCGACGCCGCTAAACGGCTCGTCCAGGAGCAAAAAGCGTGGCCGCACGACGAGTGCGCGGGTGATTTCCAGCCGCCGCCGCTCGCCGCCACTGAGCGTATAGGCCTTTTGTTTGGCCAAATCGAGCAGATGCAGTTCCTGCAACAACGAGCGAATCATCGGCTCCCGATCCGCCGGCGGCACCGGCAATGTTTCGACTATCGCCTGAATGTTTTCCCACACCGTCAGTTTGCGAAACACCGACGACTCCTGCGGCAGATACCCCAGGCCGAGGCGCGCGCGCCGATACATGGGCAGGCCCGTGATGGGCGCGCCGTCGAGCAGCACCTCGCCCTTGGTCGCGGGCACCAGCCCGACAATCATGTAAAAAGTCGTGGTCTTGCCCGCGCCATTCGGGCCTAGCAGCCCGACAATCTCCCCGGCGCGCACCGACAAATTCACGCCGCGCACCACTTCGCGCGACCCGAAAACTTTGTGCAAGTCCCGTGCTGCAATCATCCCCGCCGTCGGCGGCGGGCGATCTCCGGCCACCAACACCCCTGATGCCGGTGGCAAGGGCGGTTGTGGGGAGCTGGACTGAGGGGTGGGCATGGGTCAGGGCGCTGAGCCGACGGTTGGTTTATCGCCGGGTTTCATCAACTTGTCAAAATTGATTGCTCCCGCCGGCAGGGTAATCGTCGGTCGCATGGCCTTCTGGCCGGGCGTCGGCGGCGGTCGCACTGCCTCGGCCCGGTGCGTGTCGAGGTGCACCACGATATTCGCGTCCTTCAAATTCAAGTTGCGGGCCGGATCCGTCGCTTCCGCATTGTCGGAGAGCGTGGCGGTATGCTCGCTGGGCGAAATCTCGGCATGGCCGGCCGTGGATACAGACGTGCCCTGCACGATCTTCACCAAGCCCTCCGCCAGAATGCGATTGAGTGTCATACCCGATGCCCCCGTCGGCGCGGGCGAGGCGAATGCGCTCATCTGGTTGCAACTCGCCTGCATGACCCCCGCGTCAATTTGCACATGGCCATTGAAATAATAGGTGTTGCTCGTCGGGCTGCTCAAGAGCCACTGCTCGTCGCTGGTTACCTTGGTCGGAACGGTGTTCGGGGCGGCGGCCACTGCCCCCGCGCGCGAGGCATCGAAATTCACCCCTTGCATGGGAGGCAGCTCCACCGTCGGCCGCACCGGGCCTTGCACACCCGCGGGGTCGCCAAATAATTGCACTGAACGGTAGGGTTGCTTCGCCTTGTCCGCGGACAACCCCGCCAAGTTAGTCCGCGGATAAATGTCCGCGCGTGCGGCGCGGGCCTGATAATCACGCTGGGTGATGGCCACCTGGTCGCGCGCCACCAGCCGCTGGATTTTTTCAAATTGCGCCGCCGGCGCCAACGGATCCGCCCCCGCCGCCGCCGGCGCATTGTCGGTGAAGACATCCAGCGCCTGGCAGGTGAGATCCAAATTATTCGCGTGGGCGCGGACGTTGCCACTAAAAGTGAAGAGCGAATAATCTTCATAACGCAGAACATTGACTTGATCGCTTGACACTGTGGTTTCCTCCTTCGCCCCCAGCATGCTATCCAGCCCGGGCAAGGACGGCAGGTGCAATTTTGTCGGATGTACGGCGCTGCCCGTCACTTCCGCCGCCAGCCCATCCTGGGAGATGGTGATTTGCTCGCCGTCCATTTCCGCCGAGCTTTGCGTATCCACCACATGCGGCCCGCCGGTGAGCCGGATTTTATTTTGCGCGGGCAGGATTTCCGCTTGCGGCGTGGTGGTGACCAGCCCCGGCTGCCGGATGGTGACATGGCCGTCCACGGCCAGATGATTTAATTTTCCCACCAGAGGCATCGCCGCCGTCGGAGCCGGGGCCAGACTGGTCGCCAGCGGATCAAATTGCGCATTGAGGTGATCGGCCTCCACGGCCAGATCCGGATCATCAATCTGCACGGATTTTTCGACGGTGAAATTTCGCTGGTTGGCGCCAAAGGAGGCATGCAGGGATTCACCGGTGATGACGAGCCGGCTGGGGTCGGTCGCCCCCCGCGCGGGGGCGTTGGCTTGATAGGACACCAGCGGCGGCATCGACACCCGCACGCGTCCCGGCGCATTCGGCGCATCCGGCGTGGGATCCACTTGAATCTCCTGCCGGTCGCGCAGCCAGGTGATTAGACCGCCCTGTAAAATCGTGTCGCTCTTGCTGTCGCGCATTTGCGGCGCACCCGACAGGGCCACGCGCTGCTCGCCGGGAAACATTTCCGCCTGCTGCCCGCCCGCCTCCAAATCACCCTGGCGCACGGCGACTTCTTCGGTGGCCATGATGTGTTCGATGTGCCCCACCCCGAGGCTCACCGGCGGGGCCGCCGCCCGCGCTACCGCCGACGCCGCCGGATTGGCCGCCGCACTGCGCGCCGCCAACACTTCGAGGTGCTGGCAGGTCGTATGGCTGTCGCCGTTGGTAACATTCACATTGCCCGAGAACACAAATTTATTGTCGGCCGGTTCCTGGTAGATATCCAGCACGTCGCTCAAAATCGTAATGGGCGCCGGCGGCGCGGTCGTCGATTTGGCGGAAGCCGACGCCTCGGCGGTGAAATTCACAAAGACACTGCGCCCCAGGTGGATGATTTGCTGGTTGCCATCCCACGACCATTCATTGCCCGTCACCCGGTAGCTGTCGTTCGCCCCATAGATGTATAATTTATCGCTGCCGCGCACCAACCCCTGCCCGGTGGCGACGGTCGCCGACGAACTTTCAATCCTCGTCTCAATCGCCAGCGACGGCCCGCCCGCATATAACAACAGCTTCATCTGCGTGATGACCACCGGGCCAGTGCCATCCGTGGTCGTTTGCGCGTTTTGGCCGAGAATGTCCCAGGTCTTGTATCCATCCTGACCGTAGCCGCCGGCGAATTGGAATCCCGTCAAACTGCCTTGGGCAGGCGGGGGAGTCGCCGCCCATGCCGTGGCCCCCGTCGCGCACGTCAGCAGCATGGCCAGTGCGCGGAATATTTTAGCGGGGTGACAGGCACTCATGCGGTGAGGCCGACGTTAACCAACCGCCAGCCTAAAACAACGGGAAACTCATTTGACCCATGCGGGCCAGCTTCGGTTCCACGCATTGCTTTGCTTTCATGCTCTGCTTAATTATTAATTGCTCCATGAACGTTCCCCGCGGAGAAGTCGCCCGGCGCTGCCTGCTGTTGCATTGCCCGAATTGCAATGGCCGCGGCCAACTCCGCTCCTGGTTCCGCCTCCACCCCCGCTGCCCGCATTGCGGCCTCGCCCACGGCGGCGAGGATGGCTTCACCCTCGGCACGACCTCCATCGGCTACGTGGTCGCCTTTCTGCTGGTCGTGCTGCCGGTGTGTGCCCTCGTGGTGCTCAATGTCCTGCCGGTGTGGGCGGGGGTGCTGATCGGCATCGTCGGCTCCACTGTGGTTTCCATTGGCCTGTATCCCGTCTTTCTCGGCTGGGTCTTGATGATGTATTATATTCCCACCGCGGAAAATTTGCCGGTGAATCAGAAAAAACCAGTCAATTAAATCAGTCTCGAACCTCGCTTCGATCCCCCGCTGCGTTATTTATGGGCCAACAGCAAATCGAGCGTGGGTGAGCTGACGCCTAGCGCCTGAGCCGTCGCCACCCGGTCGCCATCGCACAAAATGGATGCGGATTGAACGTATTCGTCGCGCAGACGCGTCAAATGCTGGCGCAGTTCCACCACGGGCGCATTGCCCGGGATGTTCGCCTTTTCCAGGCTCTCACGCGTCAGCGTGTTCTTGCGGGACTGGCCGAGCGCGCCGAGCACCACTTGTTGCAATTCGTTGTAATTGCCCGGCCAGGCGCGGTCGCGCAAATAGGATTTCGCCGAGACATCGAGCTTCGGCACCGTGCCCAACTGGCGCGTCGCCGCTTCGCGCACGAGGATTTGCTGGGCTAGCAACGGAATGTCGTCCCGCGCCTCCTCCAGGCCGGGCACGGCGAGTTCGGACGAACTGGTGAGCAGGTAAAGATTTTCGTCCATCAAACCGCGGTCATAAAGGCTGTCGAGGCTCTCCGAGAGGCAAAAAACAAACCGGGTCGCGGCCTTCAGCCCGGCAAAGGCGCCGCTGCGGCGCGCGATTTGCGGCAGCAGGCGCTGGCGGTCAAGGTCGAGCGTGTCGGTTTCAAGAAAGCAAAGGGTGACGCGTTCGCGCTCTTCCTGCTCGTGCAACAGGCGCAGCAGGTTGTTCGCCTCGACCATCGTGTTGGTCAGGTAGAGAAAACGCTCATTCGGCTTCTCGCGCAACGCCTCAAAATCCCGGCACACCGCCGCAAAATTCGTCCCGCGCGGGCCGGTCAGGGTCAGGTAGCTCTTGAAATTGCGCAGGGCGTAAAGTTTGTGCGCGAATTCGGCGGACTTGGCGTCGCGGCAGGGAAACGAGGAAAAGGCAAACGGCAGCGAATGGTGAAATTCCGGCTGGCCGACCGCCTCCGCCTCCGGCTCGCCCGGGCGCGGGGCGGTGCCATTCACTTGTTCGAGCAGTTTCGCCGTGCGCTTGAGCAGCGAGAAAACATTCAGCGGCTTGAGGAACACCCCGCCGACGCCTTCACGAATCAACTCGCGGATGGTCTCGTTGTCCAAAAATCCCGAAACCATGATGATGGGCGTGCGGGGCTGGACTTTTTTCAATTCGCGCAGAAAATCCTTCCCGCTGATGCCCGGCATGCGCTGGTCGGTGACCACCAGGTCAAACTGAAATTCGCGAATAAGCGCGAGGGCCTTCTGCGGATCAAGCTCCGGCGTCACGTCGTAACCCGCCTGGCTGAAAATGTCCGTCAGCAGGCTGTTGAAATCCACGTCGTCGTCGAGAATGAGGATGCGGTGTCCCATTGGGGAGATGGTCAAATTACCGTGAAGGAATGGGCTGGGAAACGAAAGCGCAACGCGCAGATTAAAGTTTAAAACTAATCGGTTGGCAAATTTTGCCAAGCGTATTCCACTCCTCCATCAGCAGTCTATCGGTTAAAAATTCCCGGGGTAAACGAAGCCACGCTCCAAGGCCTTACCGCGCAATCACTTGGCTTTCAAATGGTCCTTCAGGAAGGCCAGCGTCAGCTCCCAAGATTCGACTGCGGCCTGAGGTTGATAGGTCGCGCGCTCATTGCAAAAGAACCCATGGTCGGCGTGGGAGAACTCGACATTGACAAACGGCATGCCCGCCTGGCGTAACGCTTGGGTGACCAAGGCCACATGCTCAGGCTGGATGTGCGTGTCCAATCCGCCCCAAAACATCAGCAGCGGCCCGTGCTGGGAGGCCGCCCGCTTCAACAATCCTTGGGCGATGCCACCGCCATAATATGAAACCGCCGCCTGAAACGGCTTCACGCTGTTCGCCAGGAAGGCCGCCCGGCCGCCGACGCAGTAGCCGATGCACGCCACCGCGCCTTTGCGCAACTGCGACTGCTCGTGGAACCAGTCCCACACCGCGCGCGTGTCGTGTTCAAGACCCGCTTCGTTGACCGCGTTCAAATGCGGCAGGCACTTCGGAAATTCCGTGTAGGGGCAAACGTAGCCCACCGGTGCCGTGCGATGGAACAATTCCGGTGCCATGACCAGATACCCCTCGGCGGCAAAGCGGTCGGCCACCTCGCGGATATGGTGATTGAGTCCAAAAGCCTCCGGAAAAAGAATCAAGCCGGGAAAAGGCCCCGTCCCCGTGGGCCGCGCCACATAGGCAACCATCGCGGTGTTATCGCCCACTTGCAACGTAACCATGGATTCACTCTCGCTCATGCGACTATTCTTGGCCCGCCAGCCGATTGAAATCAATCCCGAATCGGCTTTCGGGATTGTCACCCCGTGCCCACGGTTTATTTTCACCCAATGCCCTTTGCCCGCGTCCCCCGCCGTTTTGCCGTTCTCGCCGCCCTCTGCTTTAGCCTGGCCGCTTCGCTCCCGGCCCAGCCCATCCTCGGCGCACCACCGTCCTTGCTTTCGCAAATCAATGGCTGGGCCTACACGCGCACCGGCATCTCGGCAGGCGTTTATAAGATCAGCGACCAATTTGCCGTGTTCCCCGGCAGCCGCTATGGATTTGTCCTCGGCTACCGCGTGCCTTTGGACGACCAGGACCCCCTCCACGCCGAACCGGTCGTGCGCGATGGAGAGGTCTACGTGCCCGCTTCCTTCGCCGCATACCTCTCATTGAAGAGCATCCAGGTTGACGCCCCACCGGCCTACCTGCGCGACCGCTGGGTCTATAATAATATTTCGCGTCCGGCTTACTCGCCGCCCTCGTCCGTGCGCACCCTTGATGTCAACGGTCGCACCTACGTGGATTTTGCCGATGCCGGCACCGCGGCGGGTTTGCACTATTTTCACGATGCCGGCGGCCTGACCTGCGTCGGCCGCAAGCCGGACTTTGATTACACCACCCACGAATTGAATTTGCTCGACGACACCATCTCCGCCTTCGACATGCCGGAGAAATTCGCCAATTCCAAAATCGCGCAGAAATACCTTCTGCCGATGCCGGCCTTTGCGCCCGCGCCCAAGCCGCCGGCCATCCCGCGCGCGGCCTATAATTTTGCGGGCTTCGACCCCAAAATGCTGGGCGGCAAAGTGCCCGCGCCGGGCGTCTATCCGCGCCTGTTGTTCAGCCCGCAGGACCTGCCCGTCCTGCAGGAACGCGCCAAAAACAACCGCATCATGGAAATGTCCCTCGCCGAAACCGAATCGCTCCTCAAAAACACCTGGTGGGATCCCAAGACCGCCGACGGCCAGATGTTTCAACGGCTGGCCAAAGGCGACATGACTGATTTCACCGCCGAAGGCCGCGGCGCGGGCATTTATTCCGACCACGTGAATTATCCCACCAATTGCCTGGTCTCGATGGCGCTCTATTGCCTGCTCACGGGGGACGATGAACACGGCCGGCAGGCCGCCAACGCCATTTACAATTATTATCTTACGCTCGAACCGCGCATCGACGACATCCTCGCCTCCTCGGAAAACGAATTCGCCTTCGTGCCCGCACTGGCGAAATTCTCCGCCCGGCAATGGAAGGGCCTGGGCGACCTGGCCGCTCAGCTTGACCTCGGCCTCGCGCTGGATTTTGCCGGACACTGGATGTCGCCCGAACAAATCAAAGTCATGCAGCGCGTCATCGCCAAGGCCACCTACGGCCGGCGCACCACCGCAGGCAACGGCCTGAGCCATTTGCTCGCGCTGGCCGCCAT
>Ga0265320_10001477_pt1 | contig 17155 bp, 9 predicted proteins | sample 4827metaG_FD_202087 | JGI IMG/M metagenome (GOLD analysis project Ga0265320, IMG submission 202087) | Rhizosphere microbial communities from Carex aquatilis grown in University of Washington, Seatle, WA, United States - 4-8-27 metaG | ecosystem: Host-associated > Plants > Roots > Rhizosphere >...
GGCAAAGGTGGCCGATCTGCTGTTTCGGGTTATGCGCGTTGGTTTTGGCCGCATTCAGGAAATCTTCCTCGGTCATGGACCCGGCAAGGAATTGCCCGATCTTGGCCGTCCAATCCAGCGCCGCCGCGCCGGAAAGAGATTTCACGTGACCGGCCAGTTCCTGGGTGGCGGCCTCCGGTTCACCCAGCCGGGTCCGGATTAGCCAGATGCGAAAGCGGGGATACTCCAGCCGGGGATCCAGTTGCACGGACGCGCGGAAATTTTCCAGGGCCGGCTGGAATTGCGACTGATTGTTTTGGAGGAGGCCGAGATTTTCATGGGCCGGAGCGCTTTGGGGATCCAGTCCAACCGCCGTCGAACCATCGGTCAAGGCGTGGTCAATCTCCTTGAGATTTTCCCTGGCCAGCCCGCGACACGACCAGGCCAGGACGTTTTTGGGATCCCTGCCGATGACCTGGGTGAAGTCGGCGTTGGCATCGTCGAATTTTTTCAGCAATCGTCTGGCCTCGCCGCGCAGGATGAGGCCGGCGGAGTCATTCGAGTTCAATTCAATGGCCCGAGCGCCATCCGCAACCGCCCCGTCAAAGTCGCTGAGGGCGAATTTCACCCAGCCCCGGTTGACCAGGTACGGAATATTGGCGGAATCCATTTCGACGGCGGCGTTGAAGTCGGCAAGCGCCGCGTCGTAATCCTTAAGTTGTTTTCCGGCCAGGCCACGGAAGTAATGGGCGTCCGCACTCTGCAGGTGGAGCTCGATGGCCCGGGTGCAATCGGCAACGACACCCTCAAAGTCCTTGAGAAAATATTTGGCGCTGCCGCGGGTGAAATAGGCCATGGCATGGTTGGGATTCAGGCTGATGGCCTTGGTGCAATCCGCAATGGCGGCAGGGTAATCATTCAGCTGAAACCGGGCGTTGCCGCGCGAGCCGTAGGCATCCGCGAAATTGGGCAGGAGGGCAATGGCCTGGGTGTCATCGGCAATGGCCCCGGTGTAATCCCGAAGGGCAAACCGGGCGTTCCCGCGGCTCCAGTACACATGGGCGTATTGGGGGTTGAGAGCAAGGGCCTGATTGTAATCATTGATGGCTTCGGTGTACTTTTTGACGTTGTATTTGATGTCACCGCGGGCGGCGTAAACGTCCGTAAATTGAGGATTGAATTCAACGGCCAGGTCGAAGTCGGCAAGGGCTCCGGCGTAATCAATGCGCGCGGCCTCGATGTTGCCGCGCTGGAAGTACGCCTTGGCATTTCTCGGCTCCAGTTCGATGGTCTTGTTATAATCCAGTATCGCGTTCGGATAATCCTTGAGCGCCACCCGGGCATTGCCGCGACTGAGGTAGGCTTCGGCGTTGTTGGGGTCCAGGGCAATCGCCTTGGTGTCGTCCACAATGGCGCCGGCGTAATCCTTGAGCGCCGCCCGGGCGTTGCCACGCATATAGTAGGCCAGTTTGTATTGCGGGTTTAACTCGATGGCCTTGGTATCGTCCACAATGGCGCCGGCATAATCCTTGAGCGCCGCCCGGGCGTTGCCACGCGTAAAATATGCATACGCGTAACCGGGTTTGAGTTCGATTGCCTTGGTGTCGTCCGCAATGGTCCCGGCATAATCCTTGAGACGACTTTTGGCCTCGCCTCGGTAGAGGTAGGCATCAGGATAATTGGTGTTCAGCGCCATGGCTTGGGTGAAGTCGGCGATGGCCTGGTCGCAGTTGCCGGACTGCAATTCGTTAACGCCGGTGTTGAAAAATGCCTCGGCGTTCCGGGAAGACGGACGATGTCGGGAACAGGAGGCGCCGCCGATGATCAGGGCAGGCAGGAGGAGGCCCAACCAAAATCTCCGATAAGATTTCATGTATTCAAAGCATATCATGATCGTCTCCGGGTACAAGAGTTGTTGAGATTCTGATGCTGTTGATTAACCGGGCTTCCGGCGCGGCATTTGGCTGCGCCTGGCGCGCTTATCGGTAATCCGTTATAAAAACCACCCTGGCAGCCGCCAGGTTACGATCTGGCGGGATGCCAAATCGGACCTCAAAGGGACCGTGGTCGGCGTGCTGACCGCGGACACATAACTGATCCGCGTCGATAAACAGTTCCACGCCGCTGGCCTGAACCACAGTCAACTTGATCTCGATGATCATGCCGGCATCGGTTACAGAAACACGGCTCTCAGGCGTCCAATTCCGGTTCAGAACGTCGAGAAAAGCTAATGGATAAATGCCAAACGCTAGAGTGATTTTGGCGCAGTCAGAACATCGGCGCCAACTTCTTTGGCCCTTCGCCTGACAAAAACCGTGGATTGATAGGCATAAGAATCATGCGACGGTGAATATATTGTGTTGTGTTTGACTTATGTAAAAAAAGGGGGTTGGGATCATGAAAGGTTTCCTGATTGCCTGGAGTCGCTCTGCCTGGACATTGCCCGGAAAAATTTATGAAACGAAGCTTCATTCTTGTGTTAACGGCGGTTTTGTTCGCCAGCTTGCATCCCGCCCCGGCCCAGGTCATCTCCACGCTGGTGGAGGATGATTTCACAGCTTTGGCGGGGACGGCACCCGATGCCGCTAGATTCATCTGGGGCGGCGACTTGAGCCAAAACGGCAGTGGGTGGTTAATTTTCAGCACCGACTCAGCGAACACATCCTGGCTGCAATCCCGGACCGGAGCGGTCATGTCGGCTGGCAGCACGTTGAATCTTGGTTTTACGGCGGCTGCATATGCCGAAGGTTGGAATCCCGGAATTTATGGCGACGGACAACCGCGCGGCTTGCGGGTGGGAAGCGACGCCGACAATGCCATTGAATTTTATTCCGCCGCCAATGCCACCGTTGGAATGCGCGTCCGCAATGGCGGCGTTGGGTCGGACCAGACCCATGTCATCACACCCGGCGTGGCATCCATGCACCTCTACGAAATTTCCGTCACGAGCACGTCAGCAGTGTTCAAAGTGGACGGCGCCGTCACTGGCATCTTCATCGCCAATCTTCCCGCCGGCACACTCAACTTTTTCGTGGATACCTTTGACGGCTACTCGGGGAACGTGCCGGTGACGCTTGATTCCATACGGCTTTCGCTGACCAATGCCGGGTCTGCTCCCGAAATAACGACCCAGCCCGCCAATCAGACGATCGGGATCGGCAACAACGCCACGTTCGCGGTCACCGCAACTGGCGCGGACCCGCTGGTGTATCAATGGTTCTTCAACAGCAACGCCATTGCGAGCGGGACGAATGCGTCGCTCACAGTCAGCAACGCGCTAACGAACAACGCCGGCAATTACCAGGTCATCATCACCAACGACTACGGCTGCGCGACAAGTAGCGTGGCTGTGCTGACGATCGATTGGGCCACGCTGGATTCCGACGGCGACGGGGTTGTGAACGCCGCGGACAATTGTCCGTACGTTTTCAATCCCGATCAGTCCGATCAGGATGGCGACGGGATCGGCGATGTATGTGAAGATCCGCGCATTACCAGCCAACCCTCCAATCAGTCGGTGAATGCCGGGGCGACGGTGGTTTTCTCCACGGCCACCGGCGGCACAGCTCCGTTTACCTACCAGTGGCAGAAAAACAATACGAATCTGGTCAACGGAGGGAATATCAGCGGAACGACCACGTCCAACCTGACCCTGAGCAGCGTGACGTTGGGAGATGCCGGTGGCTACCGGTGTTATGTCTCCAACGCCCTGGATCGGGCGGTCACCCGAGTGGCCCAGTTGCAGATCAATTTGTTGGATTCAGACGGCGACGGCGTTCCGGATGCGGCGGATAACTGCCCCTATGTTTACAATCCCAGTCAGGCCGACCACGATGGTAATGGGATTGGCGATGTATGCGATGTGCCGATCCTCACGTCCTTCTCCCCGGCCAACGGCTCCCTCGGGACGGTCATCACCGTCAATGGCGCGAACTTTTCAGCGGTGAGCGGAGTCAAACTGAACGGGACTGACCTGCCCTTCAGCGTGCTGTCCGATGCGCAGCTCACGGCAACGGTAAGCCCCGGCGCGACGTCCGGCTTGATTGTCGTAAGCAACCCCGCCGGAACGGCCACCAGTCTCGCCGAATTTGTGATCTTTTCACCGCCGACAGATTTCACTTACACGACCAACAACGGCACGATCACCATCACGGGATACACGGGTCCCGGCGGTGTCGTGATCATTCCAGACACCATCCTTGGCCTGCCGGTGGTCAGCATCGGGGCGAATGTGTTTAACAACTGCGCCAGTCTGACAAATATCACCATTCCCAACCATATCGCCAACATCGGGAGTGGTGCGTTCACTTCCTGCCGCAACCTGGTCAACCTCACGATCCCCGACAGCGTTTCCAGCATCGGGATCCAGGCGTTCTCGCAGTGCCGAAGCCTTACCAGCGTGGCGATCCCCGTCGGCGTTACCAGCATCGAGAGTGGTACGTTTTATTCCTGCATCGGACTGACCAACCTCACGATTCCTAACGGCGTCACCAACATCGGGGGCGGCGCCTTTGCTGAATGCAGTGGCCTGACCAACATCCTGATTCCCGACAGTGTGACCAGCATCGGGAGCAGTGCCTTCGCCATGTGCACGAGGCTGGTCAACCTGATGATCCCTGACGGCGTGACCAGCATCGGGGATAATGCGTTCTATCAATGCAGCGGCCTGACGAACGTCACGATTTCCAGCAGCGTCACCAACATCGGAGCCCTGGCGTTCTATTACTGCAACAGCTTGGGAACGATAACGGTGGATGCGTTTAACCCCTCTTACAGCAGCGCCGATGGGGTTTTGCTCAACAAGAGCCAGACCACGCTCCTCGAATGCCCGGGAGGGAAAGCTGAAACCTTCATCATCCCCAACAGCGTTACCAACGTCGGGGACAAAGCGTTCTATCACTGTGGCCGATTGACTGGCATCACGATCCACAACAGTGTCACGAGCATCGGGGACAGCGCCTTCGCCTACTGTGGCGGTCTGACCAGCTTGACGATCCCCAACAGCATTACCAGCATCAGGGACAACACGCTCTCTTACTGCAACAGCCTGACCAACCTCACGATCCCCGACAGCGTGACCAACCTTGGGTTTCGTGTCTTCTATTCCTGCTCCAACCTGCGCAACGTGACGATCTCCGACAGCGTGACCAGCATTGGAGAGCAGGCGTTCGCCGAGTGTGGCAGACTGGCCAGCGTGACGCTCCCCGGCAGTCTCACCAGCATCGCGAACACCATGTTCTTTGACTGCACCAGCCTGACCAACGTCACGATCCCGAACAGTGTGACCAACATCGGGAGCGAGGTGTTCAGATGGTGCAGCAGTCTGGTCAACTTGACGATCCCCGACAGCGTCATCGGCATCAGATCCATGGCATTCTCATACTGCACCAGCCTGACAAGAGTCTATTTCCAAGGAAATGCCCCCGATGTGGGTTCGTATGAATTCTATGGCGCCAATAATGCGATGGTCTATTACCTGTCGGGGACCACCGGTTGGAGTTCCACGTTTGGCGACCGTCCGACCGTGTTGGTACCGTACACTTGCACGATCAATGGCGGCACCATCACTATCACGGGATATGCCGGCCCAGGCGGCACCGTGATCATCCCCGACACCATCCTTGGCCTCTCGGTCACCAGCATCGGAGATGGGGCGTTCTTCAACGGCGCCAGCTTGACCAGCGTCACACTCCCCAATAGCGTTACCAGCATCGGGGACGGGGCGTTTGCTTACTGCACCGGTCTGGCTCATGTCACGCTGGGTAACAGTGTCACCAACATCGGGAGCTGGGCGTTCCTGAACTGCACCAGCCTGACCCGTATCACGCTTCCCAACACCGTCACTGGCATTGGGATGGCCGCGTTCTATTCCTGCACCAGCCTGACGGAAGTGTGTTTCCGGGGAAATGCCCCCGGCGTGGGTTCGTATGCCTTTTACGGCGCCAACCATCCGACCGTCTATTGCCTGCCGGGGACGACCGGCTGGGGTGCGGCGTTCGGTGGGGCGCCAACCGCGTTGTGGAAACCGCGGATGCAAACCAGCGACGCTTGCTTTGGTGTGCGGACCAACCGGTTTGGATTCAACATCAACTGGGCCAGTGGCATGGTTGTGGTGGTGGAAGCCTCCACGAATCTGGCCCATCCGGCCTGGTCGCCGGTGGGAACCAACACGCTCACCGACGAATCATCCTATTTCAGCGATCCGCAATGGATGAATCATCCCGGCCGTTTCTATCGCCTCCGCTCGCCGTAAAAATGAGGCCGAAGGCTAAAGTAATTTTCTGTACCAACGGCCAACCGCAAAGGCCGAAGGCCTTCTACGTGGTCAATTCGACAAGTCGGATATGGCTTTCTGCTCGGATTGTGGACGGACGAGATAAATGATTCCGTTCGTCAGCTTCCAAAAACCAAAGCCGGCGGCCAGCATCAATAATCCCAAAACTTTGCCGGTACGGGTGCTCCAATGATCCCCCACCGGCTGTGCCAGCAAGAGGTAGATCAGGCTGCCGCTGACGACCGTGACCACGGCGCCAATCAGGGTATTTTTGACGCCCTTTTTTCGAATCTCCTGGTGTCGCTCCAGATTGAAGGCTTTGATCTGTTCGTCGGCTTCCGGTCCGGGCAGGCCGTTCGAGGTCAGGTATTCACGCACCGCCGCCGCGTCTTCCCCCCAAATGATTTTCGCTCTGGCTTCAGTAATCAATTGTTCATTGTGCATATAAAATCCGGGATTTTTGGTTGGCACCCGGCTTTTTAAGCTTTAATTTTCAGCACTTTTAGTGCCGGATTCTTTACATTTTAGCCTTTAGAATTCGGCCTTCGCTTCCCCGCTGCCGTCCGGCAAATCCACGTAAGTTACGGTTGAAGTTCCGGCTGAACGGCTATGCGACTGGGACACGCGGAAGAAGCCATACGTGGTGGAAACCGGAAATTATCAATTGCTCGTCGGCGCAGCGTCGGACAACATCCGATTAAATTGCCACTGACGATCTCTACCGTACCGGTAAGATCAGAAAAGCGAACAAAGTATGAAACATTTTCTTGGCTCCGTGTTTATTTGCGCCGTCTTTTTTTCGGCGGCGCGAACCTGCGCCACGCCCATCGCCGTGACTGGTGTCAAAAAAGATGCCAACGGTATCACCTTGCAAATGAAACCCGGCGTGATGCGGCTGGAAGTATATTCGCCGCGCATCATCCGCGTGACTTACACGGCGCAGGACCAGCTGCCGACATCCGCCAGCCTGGCCGTCATCAGCAAGCCGGAACGCACGAAATGGAAATTGAGCGACACCAAAGGCGAAATCATCCTGCGCACGGACGAAATCCAGGCGCGGGTCAATCGGGCGACCGGCGCGGTTTCCTTTTTCGACAAAAACGGCGCGCCGATGCTTGCCGAAAATCCCGACGGCGGAAAATCCCTGACGCCAAACCGGATTAACGGCCTGGATACGCTGCGGAGCCGGCAGGAATTTGTGCTGGCGCCGCAGGAGGCGGTTTACGGCCTGGGCCAGCATCCGAATGGTTTGATGAATTATTGCGGCGCCACGGTTCACTTGCAGCAGCAAAATCCGACCGAAAGCGCCGTGCCGGTTTTGGTTTCAAGTTGTGGCTACGGAATTCTCTGGGACAACCCATCCATCACCGACGTAGGCGTCGGCGCGGGCGCGGAACAAGCGATTCCCGCCGCTCAACTTTGCACTGATACCGGCGAGACCGGCGGTCTCACGGCCCGATATTTCCAGGGAGAGAATTTTGACACGTTGGTCACCAACCGAACGGATGCGCAGGTGGATTTCAACTGGAGCGACACTCCGCCGCCGGGATTGTCACACGACCATTACAGCGTCCGCTGGGACGGATTTGTCCAAGCCCTGCAAGCCGGGACTTACACATTTTTCACCTCCAGCGATGACGGCGTGCGGCTTTGGATTGATGACCGGCAGGTGATTGACGCCTGGGGAATTCATCCGGCGCAGACGGACAGGGCGACGGTGACGTTCGCCGCCAACAGCCGGCACCGCATTCGCCTGGAATATTTTCAGGCCGGAGGCGAGGCGATCGCGCATCTGGCCTGGCAGTTGCCCGCCAAAACCTCACAGGTGACATGGACTTCCGAGGCGGCTGACGCGATTGACTATTATTTCATGGCCGGCCCGGCGCTGGACCAGGTTGTCGCCGATTATCGCGGGTTGACGGGGGCGGCGCCGATGTTCGCAAAATGGGCCTGGGGCTTCTGGCAGTGCAAGGAGCATTACGCCACGCAGCAGGAATTGCTCGATGTGGCTCAGCGTTATCGCGCCATGCACGTGCCGTTGGATGGCATCATTCAGGATTGGTACTATTGGTCTCCGCAACCGTGGGGTTCGCACCAGTTCGACACGAACCGTTATCCAAACTTCACCGCATTGATGCGGGAACTGCACGCGGACGATGTGCATTTGATCATCTCGGTCTGGGGGCGCTTTGACGAAGGCAGCGCAAACTGGCTGGAGTTGAAAAACGCCGGCGGCCTTTACTCGGAGGAACTAAGCAATTCGTTGGCGCCGGGCAAGTTTGAATACTATGACGCGTTCAACCCGACGGCCCGCCGGATTTACTGGCAGCAAATGTCTCGGGGATTGTTTGCCGACGGCATTGACGGCTGGTGGCTCGACGCCAGCGAACCGGAATTGGGCGGCACCTGGGGTGAGTTCCGAAATACCACGACGGCGGCGGGTCCGGGATTCAAGGCGTTTAACGCTTATCCCTTGATGCACACGAGCGCTGTTTATGAGGGGCAACGCGCCGAAAACTCCGGGAAGCGCGTCTTCATCCTCACCCGTTCCGCCTACGCGGGACAGCAGCGCAACGCCGCCGTGACCTGGAGCGGCGACATCCGCGGCACCTGGCCGGTGTATCAACGGCAAATTCCCGCGGGCCTGAATTTTTCCATCAGCGGCATCCCGTATTGGAATACGGACACCGGCGGCTTTTTTGGCGGCGACCCGGCTGATCCGGGTTATGCCGAACTGTTCACGCGCTGGTTCCAATTCAGCGCCTTTTGCCCGATGTTCCGCGTGCATGGCACCAGCCAGCCCAAGGAGATGTGGCGCTTCGACACCAACACGGAGAACATTCTGATTGGCTACGACCAGCTGCGCTATCACCTCATCCCCTACATTTATTCGGTTTCGTGGATGGTGACCCATGGAGGTTACACCCTGATGCGGCCGCTGGTGATGGATTTTAAATCGGACACAAACGTGTTCAACATTGCGGATCAATACATGTTCGGTCCGGCGCTGATGCCGTGTCCGGTGACCGTCGCCGGCGCGACGAATCGAAACGTTTATCTTCCGTCCGGCACCGCCTGGTATGACTTCTGGACCGGCGCGACCCATGCCGGCGGCCAGACCCTCAACGCGGCGGCAACGCTTGACAAGCTGCCGGTTTATGTGCGTGCCGGTTCCATCATCCCTTACGGCCCGGCGATTCAATACGCGATGCAAACCAACGATCCGATTGAACTGCGTGTGTATCGCGGCGCGGACGGCAAGTTCACGGTCTATGAGGACGAAGGCGACAATTACGATTACGAAAAAGGAAAATACGCCACGATTCCAATTTCATGGAACGAGGCCAAGCGCACCTTGGAGATCGGAAAACGCTCCGGCGGTTTCCCTGGCATGTTGAAAGAACGCACGTTCAACATCGTCTGGATTTCGGACGGCCACGACGCGGGGATTTCCTCCGCTGAAAAGCCGGACGCGGTCGTTCATTACAACGGTGCGGGTGTGAAAATCTCCGGGCCGCAATGACGCTTGTGAACAAGTGGATTGGCAGCGGCAGTGGATAACTTGGAGCCTGTCAGAAAATCCCGGCGTGCGGCTGTGTCGTCCTCGACCAGCCGCGTTCCTTTTTCAGACAGCCTCCTGGAAACTGATCTTTGTCCTCATTGTTGATTACAAACCCGGTCGTGCATTTCTGCAATCTTTGGTGTAAATTGTTGACACTCATGTGCAACCACATTTTGCGAAGCACCGCCTTGCCGGCAACTGGTTCCGCCATCTTTTTATGAATGTATCAAGTATTACCTTCCGCCATAAACTCGCGAATTTTTTTTGCCTGGTTTCGATGCTTCTGCCGATGGCGGGAACGGCTTGGGCGGTCCTGCCACCGGGATGGAGCGATGCGGACATTGGATCGCCGGGGTTGGCTGGCTCGGCTGGGTACACCAACGGCTTGTGGACCGTGACCGGCGGCGGCGCGGACATTTGGAATACCGCTGACCAGTTTAATTTTGCCAGCACCAATTATACGGGGGACGGCGCGATGATGGTGCGCGTGACGAGTTTGCAGAACAGCGATCCGGGTTCCGGCTGGTCGAAGACCGGACTCATGTACCGCAATGACAGCACGGCGGGTTCGGCCAATGTGAGCATTGTTGCCACGGCGGGCCAGGGAGTCAGTTTCCAATGGCGGAGCACGGCGTCTGGCTCCAGTTCTTTCAGCGCGAATAGCGGGATTACCGCACCGGTTTGGCTGAAATTAGCCCGTTCCAGCGCGAACTTCACCGGCTATTACAGCACGGATGGCAATAACTGGGTGCCGGTCGGCAGCCAGTCGGTTGCATTGAACAATACGGTCATGGCCGGGCTTGATGTGACCGCTCACAACAACTCGGCGCTGAACACCGCCACGTTTGCAAACTTCAGCCTGGTTGCCACCACCAACAATTCCACGCCTGGAACCAACGCACCGGTGGCCATTGCCCTCGATGCGCTGGCCAACCGGCATCCGATCAGCCCGCTCATTTATGGTTTGAACTGGGCCTCTGCCAGCCAACTCCTTGACTTGAATTATACACTCAACCGCGGCGGAGGAAACGCCGAGACGCGCTACAACTGGCTGATCAACGCGCACAACCGCGCCTCTGACTGGTACTTTGAGAGCCTGAGCGATGGCAGCTCAAACCCGGGCGCATCCGCCGACAGTTTCATCACCGACACCAAGAACGGCAGTGCGGAGCCGATGATCACCATTCCCATGATCGGCTGGATGCCCAAGCTGGGACCCAATCGCGAAGATCGGTATAGCTTCTCGATCTCCAAATATGGGCCGCAGACAGGCAGTGACCCATGGCGCGCCGACGCCGGCAACGGCGTCAGTGTCACGAACAACGCAACGATCACCTGGAACGATCCCAACGACGCCAATTTTCCCACCAACGTTGTTTTTCAGCAGGGCTGGGTTCAGCACCTGACAAATCAGTGGGGTGTCTCCACCAACGGCGGCGTTCGCTTCTACATCATGGACAACGAGGAGACCATCTGGTTTGCGACGCACCGGGACGTGCATCCGATCGGCCCGACGATGCAGGAAATTCTCGATGACGTCATTGCGCACGGAGGCATGGTCAAGTCCTACGATCCCAATGCGCTGGTTTGCATGGGGGAGGAATGGGGATGGAATGGTTTTCTGAACAGCGGTTATGACCTGCAAAACCCGGGCAACACGGATCGCGCGGCGCATGGCGGTGCGGATTACATGCCGTGGCTCCTGAGCCAAATACATCAGCGTGACCTCGGCACGGGCCGGCAAACCATTGATTATTTCACCATCCATTTCTATCCGCAGGAAGGTTCCGTCGGCAGCAGCGACACAAGCCCGGCAACGGATCTCCTTCGCAACCGCTGCACCCGCGCGCTGTGGGATTCCAACTACGTGGACGAAAGTTGGATCAACGCCAAAATGGATATGATCCCCCGGATGAAGAACTGGGTCGCCTCCAATTATCCCGGCATCAAAACCGGCATCACCGAATATACCTGGGGCGCGGAGAACGACATCAACGGCGCCATCGCCCAGGCGGATGTGCTCGGCATCTTCGGCCGCGAAGGACTCGATCTGGCCACGCGCTGGGGCCTTCCGGATGCCAGCACCCCGACCTACAAGGCGATGAGGATATATCGGAACTACGACGGCAACAAGTCGGTCTTCGGCGACGTCAGCGTCCAGACGACGGTGCCTCAACCGGACAATCTCTCGGCTTTTGGCGCGGTGCGGACCAGCGATGGCGCGCTGACGCTCATGGTCCTGAACAAGGATCTCACCAATGCCACGCCCCTCGTCGCGGGCCTCACCAACTTCCCCGCCGCCGGGATCGCTCAACGCTGGCAATTGACCTCCGCCAATACCATCGCTCATTTGGCGGATCTGACGGTGACCAACGGCGTTCTCAGCGACGCGTTGCCGGCCCAGAGCATCACGCTCTTTGTTTTGCCCGCAACGAACAGCTTCAATCTGAAAATCAGCAATAATGGCGGACCGGGACAAATGGGCATCTGGCTCAACGGCCAGGCCGGACTAACCTATATTCTTCAAGCCTCAACGGATCTGGCTCATTGGACACCCATCGGCACCAACCAGCTCGCGGGCAATTCATTCGAGTTTATCGTGCCTATGACCAATGGCACGCAGATGTTTTACCGCAGCCAGCTTGGCCACTAAAACGATCCGCAACAGAACGGAGGCGCCGCGGCGCCTCCGTTCTGTTTCGCCTTCATCCCTGAAACCATCGCAAACCAACGGGCCTTCCGGCGACGAAACGTACAGGTCAGTTCTTATGATTGCATGGTTTTCGCAATCTCACCCCACTATAGTTGTGGCGGGGCAAAGCAGAATTTAGCCGTCCATAAGAACTGAACCGTTTACGGAATCTCCGGCATCCAGAAGTTTTACCGGTTGAGCCACTGAATTTAGCCTTCAGCCTTCAGCATTTGCTTCCATTATTCCTCGTGCCTCAGGGTCAATTCCAAAAGCATCTGCACCCGCTGGCCAATCGTGCCAAGCTGCTCCATAAACAGGATTTTCGCGATGGGCTGTGACGCCCTTTTTGCGGGATCCACCGCGTGAAACCAAAGGCCTTTTACGCGGCTACCACCCGGCAGCAGCGGAGATTATTCAAGCTGCGGGACGCCTTCGTTGGAAAAAGCCTTGGGCTTGACAGCACCCGCCCGGTCTGTCATTTGCAGGCCCCTGATGAAGCCTTTGATTTTTGTCCTCGGGGTTGTGTTTGCGTGTGGCGGTCTGGGTGCGCAGACAAATGTCTGGCAGCCGTCGCCGGGACAGGCGCAAGCGCCGATCTGGCCGGGGGCTGTTCCCGATGCGCAGGCCCAGCTTGTCCCGGGGCCGGAGTATGTTACGAACTTGCTGTCGCCCAACGGCGTGTCATGGATTGCGTTATGTAACGTCTCACAGCCCACGATGACGGTCTATTCGCCAAAAGGGAAAAACACCGGTGTGGCGATGGTTGTGTTTCCCGGCGGAGGCTACAATTGTCTGGCCATCGATCTTGAAGGCACGGAGATTTGTGATTGGTTGACGTCCAAGGGTATCACGGCGGTGCTGTTGAAATATCGCGTCCCACTCAAGAAATTGGGGCCATATTGGGAATCACCGCTGGCGTTGCAAGATGCGCAGAGGACGATTGGGCTGGTGCGTTTTCACGCCGCCGGGTGGCAGATTGATCCGTACAAGATTGGCGTGATCGGCTTTTCGGCAGGCGGACACATGGTGGCCGCGACGAGCACGCATTTTGACAAGCGTTCGTATCCGGCGGTGGATGCGGCGGACAAAGAAAGCTGCCGCCCGGATTTTGCGATAGCCTGCTATCCGGGCCATCTATGGAACGACGATAAGGGTTTTAAGTTGAACCCGAATGTGCCGGTCACCACCAATACGCCGCCCACGTTTATTGTGCAGGCGGAGAACGACCCCGTGGACAATATAAACCACTCGCTGGTTTACTACATCGCCCTGAAGAACGCCGGGGTTCCTGTGGAAATGCATTTGTATGGACAGGGCGGGCATGGTTTTGGGCTGCGGCCCACAAAGTTTCCGATCACTCGATGGCCGCAGTTGGCGGAGACATGGCTAAGAACGATTGGAATGATTACGGAGTGATTCGTGCGGCTCTGGAAACCGCAATTTAACCACGGATGAACACCGATTCCAAATCGCGAAATACAGGATATACACGAGCGGGATCAAGATTTTGAACAGAAGCAAACGGAGATAACAGAGAGAAAACCCTTTGGAGAAGCGGTTGGCTGGATCTTCACGCTGCGTTCCCTCCGCCAGCTCGCGATTCAGTTGGCGGGATCAGTTTCATACTCGTTCGACAGGAGTAAACGCCCATAGATGTCCACGGTATCGACGTCGGTGGTCCGAAATGAACGTGTGGTGAGTTTGAAGGTCTCGGCCAGGGAGTACATGTCGTCCAGGGAAAATGCCACGCGATAATTCCGGTCGGGTTGGATTTTCGCAGGGTCGAAGACGGGATACAGTGGTGCCGGCCATTCCGCCTTCGCATCGGCTTTCCGGCGGCTTTCCGCCTCCAGCAACTCGGTTCCGGATAAATCCGCGAAACCCACCGGCTGGTAATAGATGTAAGCCAGGGCGTCAGCCAGCCGTGTGGTTCCCAGAACACCGACTGGGAAAGTGTTTGTGCTGATGAATGCAAACACGAAATCCGCCCCGGTTCCCTTCATGAGTGATTTGGCGGCGGCGATGTCCATATCATGTTGTCCGATCAGTTTCTTCGGCAGCAACGGGGAAGCGGCGCGGGCCGCATCCCAATGCCACTGACTGTCGAAACTCCGCGCGACCACCAGCGAGTCCTGCTCCGGATCCACGACCATCAAGTCGGCCCCTTTCCGGGCAATATAGCAGGCACCACGGTAGGACTGGGCCGAGTCCGAGGCCACCCAGAAGATCAAATGTTGCGGTGCGAACGGATTGTTGTGAACCAGGGTGACGACACGATTGGTGCCGCTCAGTTCCAGGCCATCGCTACAGAAGATTTTATCTCCGGTCCAACGCACTGGCAGTTGCGGGGCCATGCGTGCCACCACATTGTTCTGTTGCGCCGTGCCGATCAGCACGAGTTGACACCTCTGAAGATCGGTCTCCGTCACGTCGCGGTCGGCCTTCATCTTCAAGCGCCCGTACAAATTCTGGTGATGCGGCACGCCGTCGTTGCCGGCGGGGCCGCCATCGTAAGCCCACCCCGCGTTTGCGCTTTTGCTGGCGGCCTCGGCCGCCGATCGCAGCGCCGCGCATATATTGGTGTCGCCGGAGGTGCCGTAAACAATCAGCAAAGGCGAGCCATCATAAAGCAGCATCGGTCCGCCAGGGGTGTGCAGGCGGAAGGAAGGCAGCGGTGGATTTGTCTCTGCCTGCCAGTCCGGCGATCCGGAGACCAACACCAGGTTCTCAGGCAGGGGTGCGGGAACTTCGAAGGGCACCGCTCCGCCCACGGAGACCCGCAGCGGTTGTTTTGGGTCGAACGGCGATTCCCCGATCCGCAGCCGCAGCCGGGTGATGTTGGATAATTCGGCGTAGAGTGTATTTTCCGTCCCAGCGGTCAGCGCAAAGTGCGCCGGACGCGGTGCCGGTCCCCATTCCAGCACCTCGGCCCACCACGCGCGGACGGCGGTGCCCGACACCGCGCTGAAGTCCAGATGCCGCATCTGGCGGGAGTCCGGCCGCACCTGGCGTTGCCGCCAAGTCTCGGCGCGCTGGTTGCCGATATCCGCCACGCCGTGGCCGAAGCCATTGGTCTCGTCGAAGATTACCCGTCCCCCCAGTTCGCGCAGCCGCGCCAGCGGCGCGCGCGACGTGACGATCGGCGCCAACCAGTCGTCCTGGCTGTGGAGCGCGTAAACGGGAAGTGTCAGCAGATTGTTCACCGGCCGTGCCAGGAGGATGCCGAAGTTGATCTGGGCCGAAGCGAAGAGATGGGGATAATCCGCTCCGAGATTGAAGACTCCCATGCCCCCCATGCTCCCACCCGACAAGTGGACGCGATTGGTGTCAATTCGCCAATGCTTCTCCACATAATCAATGGCCTCGAGCACGTCGGCCTCCGCCAATCCCTCGTACCCCTCGCCGCGTGCGCGGCCCAACACCGCCAGCTCGAACATCCCCGGGTGCGGCTTCATCCAGCCTGAATGTTCGAGGTGGTTGGCGGTGTTGGCGTGCAGGATGACCAGCAAGCCTGGAGGCCGCGCCGGATCGTAATCAGTGGGAATATTCAATTTGAACGGCTGGCCGCTGTCGTCGGCCGGCGATTCGTAGGCCCATTCTTGAATGCCGCGCAACGTCCCCAGCACGTCCGGGTCCGTCTCGATGCGCCGGACCCAATCCGCGAACCGGATGACGTTCGTGCGGGACAGGCTGTTGGTCACGCCGGCGCCAGCGATCTCCCGCTCCGCCTGAAAACGCAGGAACTTGAGCCAGCCCCGGTACGGGGAAAGTTCCGGGCGCGCCAACAGCACGTCCGCTTTGTGCTGCGTCACTTCCAATAACGAGTTGGTTGCGCCGGCGCCGGTCTGTGCCTGCAGGCTCGCAACGGCGAAGAGCACCTCAAGGAATACACAGAACACGATGAGCTGCGGGCGCGGTCCAGCTTGCATATGCGGGAAAGCTAGCCGACGTCCCAGGACTTGGACACCGTGCAAATTGGCAAATTTTATGCAAGAAAAGCCCGACCGGGCAGCAAACCATGAAATACGCGAACGGGCATGCCGCGCCGTACCCCGCAGTGCGGGAGCAGGCGGGAGCCTTGTTACGCTGCCGCCCGGCAAGAGCGATGATTAGTCAATCACTTTGACAAAATCCGTCAACCCCTTGCCAGTATAGAAATTCATCCATTTGCCCTTCGGATGTTGATAGGCCAGGCAACGATATCCTTTGCATTGAACCCAGACCGGTAAAGAGGTTATCGCTGGCTGCACCTTGTCTTTTGGCCGGGTCGCCTGTCTTCCGCCGACAGATTTAAGGGCCCATCGCCGGTGCAAAGTCATTTTTACGCGTCCGAACTTCGCCAGCAACTTCCGATGATGCATTTGCGCGGCGGCCAGTGCATTTGCCTGTCCGCCATGTTTTTTGTCGGCAAAGAACGCGGAATGGGATTTGCCCCAACGATACAGCCGCACGAAATAGCCATGGTTATGCTTTTCCGGTTGATCAATCCGGGAAATTCCAGGTGTTGATTTTCTTTTCAAAACCATGGGTACAAAATACAGAACCGGGTGTTCATGACGCGAAAGGCTAATCGCTAAAGGCTGAAGGTAAAAGTTTTTTCAAGGCTGCTGGTCTTGAATAGAAACAGAGAGAACCACGGCGGTAAAGC
>Ga0265320_10001478_pt1 | contig 17151 bp, 12 predicted proteins | sample 4827metaG_FD_202087 | JGI IMG/M metagenome (GOLD analysis project Ga0265320, IMG submission 202087) | Rhizosphere microbial communities from Carex aquatilis grown in University of Washington, Seatle, WA, United States - 4-8-27 metaG | ecosystem: Host-associated > Plants > Roots > Rhizosphere >...
CGGCGCCATCCGCGAGGTTTGCGAGTTGCTGCTCAAGACGCAGGGACATTGGGACGACCTGCTGCGAAAGTACGGGATCCATGGCTGAAGAAGCGGCCTCGAACGGGAAGATCGGAGTGCTGGTTCAGGCCGAGCCGGGCCCCGGCGTAATGCACCTGCTGACCGGCGTGATCGCGGCTCACGACGGCGATATCGGCCTGGTCGAGATCATCGAGAACCGCCCGCCAGAAGCGCGCATCTATTTCGAGATCGAGTTGGCCGGGCCGCCGGAATCCCTGCTCATCGACCTCGGCAAGCTGGCCGTGGTCCGCGCGGCGACGCAGGTCCAGACCCTCCACAAGATCTACGGGAAGCGGATCATCATCATGGGCGGCGGCGCGCAGGTGGGGCAGGTCGCCATCGGCGCCATCTCGGAAGCCGACCGCCACAACATCCGCGGCGAGCACATCTCCGTGGACACCATCCCGCTGGTTGGCGAGCGCCAGTTGGCGGACGCGGTCCGCGCCGTGTCGCGCCTGCCGCGCGCGCGCGCTTTGGTATTGGCGGGTTCCCTGATGGGAGGCGAGATCGAGCAGGCGGTGCGCGAAGTGCGCGCCCAGGGACTGCTGGTGGTCAGCCTGAACATGGCGGGGAGCGTCCCGGACGCGGCCGATTTCGTCGTGACCGATCCCGTGCAGGCTGGAGTGATGGCCGTGATGGCGGTTGCCGACACAGCCAAATTCAATCCCGCCCGGCTCACGCGCCGCGTCTTCTAACTACTCGAGCGCCAGCCCGTACTCCCGAAGCGCTGTCTGAGGCTCCGACGGATTGTACAGGCGCACCCAGTAGGTTCCGCGGCCGAGCCGGATGGAACCGGGCACGCTGAGCCGCTCGTGATCGGGCTTCGCAGTGGCGTCCAGCACGCCGCCCCCGCTGCCGTCCACGATCCGCACCTGGTAGGCATCGAGCGCCGCGACGCCTTTGATGTCGAGGCTGAGCGCCAGCGGCCGGAGGGCTGGCGCATGAGCGCGCGGGCTCTCGTCCCCCCGTGCCAGGTCGAGGGCCACGGCTATCGGCGTCGTCGCCGGCGCTGGGCCGGCGGACGGCGCGAGGCCCCATACCAGCACCAGCGCAACCGCCGCGGCGATAGCCGTGGCGGGAAGCGAACGGACAACCGACTCTCGCAGCTCCCGCCACCGGGTCTCGCGCGCCAATCGGTCAGCGACCGCCTGTGCCGTGGCCTGCTGCATAATCCGGACGTACGTCTCCGTCTCGCGCAGGCGATCCTGGCAGGCCGGGCAGGCCAGCAAATGGCTCTCAATCCCTTCGAGTTCCGCGGCGGATGCGGATCCGAGACAAAACCGTTCCAGGGCGTCCTCGGACGCGTGCCCGCCCGTCATCATGGCCGAAATGGGAAGCCCTCCCTTACTGCGCTTCCCGCGCAGTCATCCCCAATAGTACAGGAAAAGCGTGCCGCCGCAGGCTCCTTTTGCCCAACTCGCCAAAGCGCGCCTTCGCCCGCGATTTCAAGAGGCGGAACTGCGTGTCGCTCAATCGCATTTCCACACAGATCCGTTCCTGGGACTGGCCCATGAGGTAGAACCGCGTCAGGATGTCGCGGTCCCTCCTGCTGAGTTTCTGGAGAACCCCCAGCATGATTTCGGTCCGCTGCCGCGAGATTGCATCCTGCTCGGGATTGCTGCGGTCGTCGGAAATCGTCAGGCCCGACTCCAGGCCGGCTTGTTCCCTTCGCGTCTGCACCGCGTTATCGATATAGGCGGCCACCTGTCGCCGCACGATGGTCCGGACAAAGCCCATCAAACGATCCGGCTCCCGCAACTCGCCGCGGCGGATTGCCTGTACCACGATCAGGAAGGTGTCATGCACCTTGTCTTCGAGCTCCTGAGGCCCGAGTTGACGGCACAAATAGTAGCGCACGCCTCTGGAGAACACCCCATACAGCTCTTCCATGCCCACGGGATCGCCGGCGCAGATCTTGCCGACCAATCGGCGCCAGTTCGGTGACGCCGCCGTCGGGCTGGCGCTCACTGGCTCTCTTGCAGTCGTTTCTTCAACCGCTTCTAACATTTATTAGTCTCTCCCAATCACGAAATAGGCGGCCCACTGTCCCGGCGCGGAACGCCAGGTTTTCGATTCGATCATGTCGATTTGTGCGCGCGCGAGGGCGCCGGCCACATCGGCGCCGCCATCCGCGTTTAAATGGCTGTAAAAAGAACGGAACAATTCTCCGGTATCGTCCGGAGTGGACCAGTGACTCGCCACCACAGCGCGCGCCCCGGCGGCCAGCCAGGCCCTCGCCAGTCCCACCAGTCCGGAATCCTGCATGCCCTGCGGATCGGACGGCCCGCCGAACGTCGTGAAGACCGCGGGCTGCGCCTCGCTACGCCCCGACGCGCAGCCGCTGATGACCACGATGGCGGGCTTTCGCAAATGCCATACCGCTATATCTTCGGCGCCCAGGTAATCCGGATCGCCGTCCGGCAACAGGCTCAGCCGGATCAAAGGACGCGGTGGATCGTCGGCCGAGCGGACCACATGGACCGCCATGTGAATCACGCCCGGTTCGCTCTCGAGCGAGGAGGCGAGCATCTGCCGCGTGGCGGACGCGCCCTCGAGCAGCACCGGAGCGGAGACTCCGCGCCAGGCCCGCGCGCACGCCCGGATTTCCACGTCGCTTGCCGCGAGGCGCGGAAGTTCGTTCGGCGCGCCGCTGCCCCCGCGCTGTCTCCGCCGCGGATCCGCGGTGTTGTAAATCGGGTCTCCGACGCCCAGGAACGGCCCGGGGACGTCACGGTGGTTCTGCAATCCCCGCTCCGCTACCAGGAGGTAAGCCGCCGGTAAGACGGTCAGGGAATGGCGCTCGATCAGGAACCTGGGCCTTCCCTGCCCCTGTCCCACCACCAGCGACGCGAACGGCAGGTCCATGAGCGCGCTGCCCCCCGCCAGCAGCCAGTGACGTTGGGACTTCGCGCCGCCCCCACTTTGCGGGAACAGCTCACGGTACAAGCGCGCTCCCAAGGCCGTCGATTCTGGAGAGCCGCTTCTCGCCGCCGCGGAGAAATCGCGGATCAGCGGCCGGAGCTGCCGCGCTCCCGCGAGCTGTCGAAGTTTGAAGCTCCGTCGGGTGACCGTCCAGGAGTAGGAATACGGATCGTCCAGATGGAAGCTGACCAGCGCTCCCGATGGAGCAAGCGCGCGAATGACTTCCGGGAGAAGTTCGCGCACACGATCCGGATTCGCCGGCGCCCCGGCCTGCGCCTCCATCTCGGCCAGCCGCTGCCGCAGCTTGAGGGCATCGTCGCGGCCGGGACCGGACGGCTCCCTCTCCATGCTGGCCCGCGCGGCGCGCAGTTGCCGCAGAGTCTCGTGGTACTCCCCCGGCAGCCTGGTGCGCCAACCCGAGCCCCAGCCATCGGAGCTGCGCAGTGTAGCGGCCCTGAGCTCCTCGGCCGCCTCGAACGCTTCCCGCGCCAGCGCCTCCTGCCCGGTCTCGACAGACAGATCGGCCGCAGCCCGTATAAAGGAGGAGTAGAGTTGGGCCAGTCCAACTCCGGTGCTGAGCCGGACAGAGTCCGAGGGAAGCGCCTCCAGCCGCCACTGCCTGGCCAGATTGAGAGCGTGCCGGAAGTTCTGAACCGCCTCGGGCAGCCGGCCTTCGGCCACCCGCAACTGGCCCAGCGCGTGATAGTCCAACCAGTTGGGTACACGGCCGGGATGCCTCTCTCCCGCCGCGACGGCTCGATCCAGCAGGACTTCGGCGGATTCGAAGTCCCGCTGGGCAACTCGCAACAATCCAAGAGGACCATAGGACTGGCCTACGTCGCGGCTGTGGCTGAGCAGTCGGAGCCGAAATGCCTCCGTCAAAGCCCGGTCCGCTTCGTTTAACCGTCCCTTATTTAAATACTCCAGCCCGAGCTCGTTTATCACCCGGGCTTTTAACGCGATGTCCCCCTGGGCGTCCGCCACCTCGGCCGCCGCCGAAAACAACGGCTGCGCCTCCTTCAAACCCTGCTCCCGCGCTTTGAGGCGGGCCAACTGCGCCAATGCTTCGCCGCGATACGCCGACCCCGGCGCGCTCTCCAGGTCTTCTACCGCTCGGCGTGTCTCGACGGCTGCCGCCGCCAGGTCGCCCAGCAATAGATAGAGAGACGCCAGGTTCAGCGATGCCATACCGCTTGTCTCGCGGTCCCCCTGCCGCTCCGACAACCGGCGTGCATCCAAAAACGACCGCATCGCCTCCCGATACGAGAAGCTCGACAGAAGAGCGGCGCCGCCGTCGTTCAGGAAACGCGCGGCGGACCTGTACTCGCCTTCCCGCATCGCCCGCTCGTAAGCCCCGTGGTACAACCGGCTTGCTTCGCCGTAGCGGCCGACGCGGTAGAAACCGGCCGCGTGCGATCGAAGAGAGGAGAAGGCAGACTTTTCGGCGAACTTCCGGCTGCCGGCCAATTGTTCGGCGCCCTGCCCTCGTGGGCCTAGGGAGCCGACCGCCGGCAGCAGAAGGAAACAAACCAAAATCGACTTGGTTTTCCAAGTTCGCACAGTCTATCTCGAGAAGGAAATTTGGGAACGGAAAAGACTAGCGTTCCTTGGTGGCGACTCACGGCGGAGTAACCACCAAGGAATAATAACAGAGAGGTGAGAAGTTACTGCCTCAGTTTTGCGAATGTCCTACAATTTGCGTAGTGGTACGGCCAGAAGTCGTAATAGCGGCCGGAAAGCCCAGCGCTGGTACGCCTAGAACCAGATCTTGGTGATGATGATAATCGGATCGTAATCCATGGTCTCGTCTCCTTAGGGCGCCTTGCCGGTACCCTTCGACTGCGAGACTAGCCTGCTCGGACCCGAATAGGCCGGGGCCAAGGTCCGTAAGGCATTGAAAATAGGACGTGGAAAATTCCCGTCCGTGTGTGATCGCGAATCCTCGTTCCTCAACTTTCGGCGCACCTGCAGCACTCCCTACGCAACCCCCACAACTGAGGGCCTTATGCGCATGTCGTTCCCCACACGATGGCCTGCACGGCAGATCGAACGCGACTTAACGTCTTTTCACGTGAAAATTGAGCACCAATTACTTCGGCGCCAACGAGACTGGATATCTTGCGGAAACTTAACTCTTCTCGATAGCGGATTGTGCGTAATGCAGATGTCTTACAGAGGGCTGTACACCGAATTTCTCGAGCACAATTTCGCGAGCAATAGCGCCCACACGTCACGGCAGCACGCGGAGCGCTCCCCGGTGCTCAACTACGGCTTCGAAGAGTTCGGGGTCTCCGGCGCACGCTGCTGCAAGGCCTTGGCCGGGGCGGGGGTTGCGAAGTCAAACTCGAAAATGTGCCCTGACGCGTGCACCAGCAGACGTCCCGGGCCCAGCGTCTTCGAGGGCGCCGCGAAAAAGACGGCCCCGTCGGTGGATTCGCCAGCCTCCAACCGCGTATCGATCAGCGCAATGGCGGACGCCGCCGCCGCTGCTTTTACCTTTGCCGAGCCGATCTCGGCCAGGTAATTCTGGCGTCGCGCCTCGAACCCGTTGGTGGAACGAAAGCGGGATACGCCGTTCAGGCTGTTTTCATAAGTGGAGATAAGCTTGATGACGTCGCTTCGCGTGGCGTGCTCCAGCATATGCTCGACCACCACCTTGGCGGGCGTGGCGTAGAGCCGGGTCCCCCCGGACTCCTCGAAAACAAAGTCCCCCGGGTGAATGGTGAATTTGTCCGTCGACCCGTTGGATATCCCCACCTGGATGATCTGGTAGTCGTGCAGTTGCGCCGGCAGGTGCGCAAACATGATCGTGATTCCGTCTTTGCTCAGCGTCTGATACCGCAGGCCGCCGGACTCGAACATAATGACCTGAGCGCCCACCGAGACTGCAAAAAGGGCGGCCACGGCGGCGACGGAACTCGGCGAAGCACGCATTACCATAAGGTTCATTATGCTATGCGCCGCCCGCCGGGCGCGCCTTGTTGAGTTTGCGGCCTTTTGGGCCCTTGCGGCAACCTGAGCGACAATAGAGGCGGCTCCGGCGCGAAGGGAGCCGTCAAGGAGTACCATGCAGTGCCAGAGGGTGGCCGCGGGGATGATTCTCGCGGCTGGTTTGGGGCTCGCCCAAGTTGAACCGGCCCCGTCCGAGGGCGTGTTTCGGATTTCCGCCGATGTCGAGCGTGTCGTTTTGCCGGTGACGGTGGTCGACCGCCAGGATCGCATCGTTCCCAACCTCACTAAAGACGCTTTCCAGGTTTACGACGACGGGCGGCTCCAGGCCGTTCACGATTTCTTTCACCGCGATATCCCGCTGACCGTGGGACTGGTCATGGACAGCAGCACCAGCATGCGGCCGAAACGGGCCAGCGCCATTTTGGCGGCCCTGAGTTTCGTGCGCCTGAGCAATCCCGAAGACCAGGCCTTCGTGGTCAACTTCAACGAGAAAGTCTCCTTCGGCTTGTCCGAAACATTCTCGGCCAATCCGGACCGGCTCGGCGACGCATTTCTGAAGCTGCCCTGCCAGGGTAAGACAGCGCTCTACGACGCCGTGGTGGCCGCCACGGAACATCTCTCCGGCGGCACCCGCGACAAGAAGGCGCTCATCGTGGTGAGCGATGGGGGCGACAACGCCAGCCGGCACCGGCTGCGGGAGGCGATGGACGCGCTCCAGCGCTCCGAAGCCATCGTGTATACCATCGGTCTCTACGACGCGGACGATCCGGATCGCAACCCCGCGGTTCTGAAACAGCTGGCGCGGCCCACCGGAGGCGAGGCGTTCTTCCCCGAGAGTCCGAACGATCTGCCCGACATCCTGGCCCATGTCGCCAGGGTTCTCCGCAGCCAGTACACCATCACTTACGCGCCCCCCGCCGAGGCCCATGACGGCCGCTACCACCACATCCGCGTGACCGCGACCGAGCCCGCCAGTGGACACCGTCTGGCGGTGCGGACGCGGGCCGGTTACCAGGCTCCCGCCCCGGCTCGCGCCTCCACAGGAGGGAATCAGTGAAGGCGCCCCTGCGCGCGGCCGAGATGCTCCTGTGGTCCGCCGCGGCGGTGCTCCTGGGCGTCTACGGCTGCGTTTATCTCGAGCGGAACGTCTATCAGGCCCTTCAGATGTGGTCCTTCGACCGCACGCTCCAACGGATGCCGGCCCCCCGCACGGTTTCCGCCGCCCTCCCCCCCGGCGCCCCGATCGGCCGCATCGAGATTCCGCGCATCGGCGTGCGCGCCATGATCGTCAACGGCACCGCGGCAACCACCCTGCGCCACGCGGTCGGCCACATCGAAGGGACAGCGTTGTTAGGCGGCGAGGGCAACGTCGGGCTGGCGGCCCATCGCGACACGTTCTTCCGCGGCCTGCGCGATATCCGCAAGGGCGACACCATCGAAATCGAAACCCTCCAAGGCGCGTACGAATATGTCGTGAACGCAACCCGAATCGTCGGTCCAGCCGACACCGCGGTCCTGGACGGCTCCGCGCGCCCCACGCTCACGCTAGTCACCTGCTACCCGTTCGACTACGTCGGGCCCGCTCCGCGACGATTCATCGTCCAGGCATACCGGGCAGCGACGCCTTCAGACCGCGGCCGCCTCGAGGCTCTTGAGTTTCGCCGATAGCGTGGTCCGTTTGAGCCGTAGCATCAGGGCCGCCTGCTTCTTGTTCCCGCCGGTGCGCTCGAGCGCCTGAGTGAGGATGCTGCGTTCGATTCGGCTGACCGTGCGCTCGAAATCCAGGCCGTCGTCGGGGAGGCGAATCGAGGTCGCGGTCGAAATCGGCAGCGGCTTCCCTTCCGAGGGAGGCGGCAGCGGGAAATCGCTGGGATACAGCACCTCTTCTTCTCCGCTCATGGCCACCGCCATCTCGACCGCGTTCTCCAGTTGCCGCACGTTGCCTGGCCAGGCGTGGCCGCACAGTCGTTCGACCGCGGCTTCCGTGACCCGCTTGGGTGCAATGCCTTCGCTCTTGCAGACCTTGTCGATGAAATGGTGAACCAGTAGCGGAATGTCGGAAATGCGCTCCCGCAGCGGCGGCATGCGCAAGGGAACGATGTTGAGCCGGTAGTAGAGATCCTCGCGGAATGTGCCCTGGCGCACTCCCGCCGCCAGATCGCTGTTCGAGGCGACAATGATGCGCACATCCAGCCTCAGCGTGTCCGAACTCCCCAGCCTCTGCAGCTCGCGTTCCTGGATCACTCGCAGCAGCTTGGCCTGGAGGTCGAGGGGCATATCCCCGATTTCGTCCAGAAACAGCGTGCTGCGATGCGCCAGCTCGAACCGGCCGACCCGTTGCGCGATCGCCCCGGTGAAGGCGCCTTTCACATGTCCGAACAACTCGGCTTCGAGGAGCGTGGCCGGCAGCGCGTTGCAGTTGATCGCCACCATGGGCAGGTGGCCACGGCCGCTGGCGGCGTGTATGGCGCGTGCGGCGACTTCCTTGCCGGTGCCCGTCTCTCCGGTGATGAGGACCGTCGCGCGGCGCGGCGCGACCATACGAATGATCCCCTCGATGGTCTTGATCGGCCGGCTTTCGCCCACCAGCAGCCGCTTCCAGGGAGCCGGATCCGAGTTCCCGGCCAGTGCCAGCGTACGCGCGCGCTGCTCCGAGAGCGCCCGCTCGACGACACGGGCTGTGTCTTCGGCCGCGGTCCCTGCGCCCAGGAAGTCGTAGGCGCCGAGCTTGGTTAGCCGCACCGCCTCCGAGAAGGACCCGCTCGGATAGCGGATGATTACGGGCAGGGCCCGGTTGACCCGCCGAAGCTCCTCGAGCCACTCCTCCGCGCTCCATTCCGCCATCGGGAATTCGGCGACGACCGCATCGTAGGATCCGCCGCGGGCCGCCTCGAACGCCGCAGCGGCTCCCGCCACGGTTTCCACTTCGCAGTGGCAGATCTCGGGCAGCGTCTGCCGCTCCTCGGCAGTGACGCCACTCGCTTCTGAGGTTCCCCATAGGACGCGCATTTGCAGCCTGCCATACATCGGCAGACCCGCACAGATCTTTAGGCCTGAGGCTTTCCCTCCAGCCCGCCCCGCCAACCGCGTGAGGGACTCTACCGTGCCGCGAAGTCCCTCACAAGAGCCGCCAACCGGTCAGTCCACCATGATTCGCTGGGCGGTTACCTGACCTGTGAAGTGCGACAGATTATTGCCGGAAAGGTCGAAGAAGTCCAACGTGTATGTGCCATGGAAGCTGTTTCCACTCGGATCCACCGTCACCCGCTCGCGGATGATTGCCGTTCCGTTCAGTGTGCCGGTATCGTCGAAGGTCCAGGACGGGTGCAGCAGCTTAAAGACGCCCTTGTTCAGCGTGTACGTTCCCAGACACACATTGCGCGTGGCGGGCGGAGGTGTATCGTTCAAAACCTCCAGCCCGTCCGAGTGCCATGCATCGAAGCCCTGGTCCACCACCTGTCCACCGGAAGTGAACGTGATGTGCCAAAGTCCGACAATCGAGCCGCCGCTGGCAGCTTGCGGTTGCCCGGCCAGCGCCTGAGCCCCCGGCATTGCCGCCAGCGCCTGGGCCAGCGTCGGTGTCCCCATGGGGATCTGATTCACCAGCGCCGGGGATAGGGCGCGCATCGACGCACCGCAATCCGCCTTCGCTTGGGGGCTGAGTAACGTCCCAGCCGCGGCCAGGGCCAAACATGCGATCCATGTCGCAGTACTTTTCATTGTTTCTTCCTCCTGTTTGATGTGGCGGCATCCCTGCGCCGCATGCATCCACTGTCGCCGGCCTGCGCAGGAAGGACAAGCGAAACGACATGAAAACAAGCCAGTTTCGCTCTTTTTCGCACTATTGCGTTATACTCGGATCATCATGTCGGAGGCGGCGTCGGCAGGGGACCGTCTGGATTCCTGGAAAGAGATTGCTTCTTACTTCGGGCGAGAAGTCCGCACCGTCCAGGGCTGGGAAAAGAGCGAGGGGCTGCCCGTCCACCGTCACCAACACGCCCGCCAGGGATCGGTTTACGCCTTCCGCTCCGAATTGGACGCCTGGCAACGAACTCGCCAGGGCCACCCCGAACCGCCTGTCGAAGCCGCGACGCCCCGCCGCAGGCGATGGTCCGGAGCGCTTCTCGTTGCCGGGTCGGCAGCTCTTTCGGTTCTGATCGTCTCGATCCTCGTTTCGCGTCACCCGCCCGCGCACGCGGAAGGGGGAACGCCCTCATCGATCGTGGTTCTTCCGTTCCTCGACTTGAGCCCGCAGAAAGACCAGGAGTACTTCAGCGACGGTCTGACGGAGGAAGTCATCGATGCCTTGAGTCGGGTGCCCGACCTGCGCGTGGTGGCGCGAACTACGGCCTTTGCATTCAAGGGGAAGGCCGGCGATATCCGGCAGATCGGCCGCCAGTTGAACGTCACCGCCGTGCTCGAGGGAAGCGTTCGCAAATCAGGAGACGAGCTTCGCGTTACGGCTCAACTCAACCGTGTGGCGGACGGTACCCACCTCTGGTCGCGCACCTATGACCGGCACCTGCGGGACGTCTTCGCGGTCCAGACCGAGATCTCACAGGCGATCTCGGACCAGTTGCGCGCCGGCCAGATCCCTCATCGCGAGCTGACGGGGAATCTCGAGGCCTACCGCCTTTACCAGGAAGGCCGTTATCTGTTCAATCAGTTCCAGCCGCCGGACTCCGACTACAAAGCGATCGACCGGTACCAGCAGGCCATCCGCCTCGATCCGAATTTCGCCGCGGCCTATTCCGGCGTGGCCGATGCGTACGCCTATCTCGCCGAAAACTTCGTCGTTGCGCCCCGCCAGGTGATGCCCAAGGCTCAGAGTGCCGCCGAAAGGGCCGTGGCGCTCGACGAGAACTCCGCCGAGGCACACACCTCGCTGGGAATCGTCAAGCTAGACTATGAGCGCGACCCTGCCGGCGCAGAGCGCGAGTTCCTCCGGGCGATCGAGCTCAACCCCGGCTCCGGCTACACCCACCATTGGTATGCTCACTCGCTCGAAGCTCAGGGGCACCTGCCCGAGGCCATGAAAGAAATGCGCGCGGCCCTCGACCTGGACCCGCTGGACATTCCGATCAACTGGGACGTCGCCAGCGAGTTGCTCTGGTCCGGGCGTTACGAGGAAGCCCTTCAACAGGCGCGGAAGGCCGGCGAGCTCTTCCCCAACGTTGCGGTGTTTCCCTACATGGAGACCGAGGCCGATTACGGCAAGGCGGACTGGCAGGCCGCCCACCGCACCGTCGACGCACTTCGCAAACGAAGTCCGGAACTCGCCTCCGACCCTGCCTTCATGGGCATGTTCGGAGTGGATGCCGCGCGCCAGGGCCGTCGTGCCGAGGCCGTCGAGATTCTCGGCCGGCTTGAAGCCTTGCACCGAAAGCAGTATGTCGAGCCGTTCCTGGCAATCGAGTTGTGTTCAGTGTTGAAAGATGACGCGGACCTGCGACTCTGGGTCCAGCGGGCGGACGAGGAACGCTCCAGCATGTTCGTTTACCTGCCCATGTACCGCGATCTGTGGCGCGCGCAGGTTGCCGGCCCTCGTTAAGTGGGGCAGGCGTCCACGCCCGCAGCGGGTCTCCAGACCCGCCTAAGGTGCCGCCGCCGGCGCGGGTTCCCCGGCCGGCAAAATGACCAGCGAAGTCCGCGGAAACGCGAACTTCCGCCCCAACTCGTCGATGACGTTCACCTGACAAATGTATTCGCCCGGCTTCAGGCTGGACGTCTGCGCGTTCAGATTGAGCGGAATCGTGCCCTCGCGCTTGGCCTCGGGACGCATGGCCCGCACCGGCTGCGTCTCCAGGATCTTCTGCCCCCCCTGGTACAGCGCCATGTCGGCTGTCACCCCCGCCAGGTGGACGTTCGGAGGCAGATTCGGGGGCGCCGTGGGGTCGTAAACCTCAAAATATACATGAAGATTCTGCCCGGGCCGAAACACCCGCGTGACGTTAGGCACGATCTTCTGCCCCGCGCTGGTCACCAGCGGGTTCTGCGCCAGCAGCTTCTTGTCGTTCCGGACGCCGGCGATCTGGCTGAGCGGCTGCGTCTGGTTGCTCAGAACCACCGAGCTCATCCGCAGCGCCCCGCCCGAACTCAGGTCCGGTACCGTAAACGGCGCCTCGAACGTGCCCAGCCGTCCCTCGCCATTCTCGCGCGCGACAAACTTCAAGGTGTATTTCCCCGGCCCCAAAGTCACGCCCGTGTCGTATTCCACCTGGCTGCGTCCCACCTGGCCGGCGGTGGCCTGGTCCAGCTTGAGAGGAATGGTGTCGCGCACGGTCGAGGCCGGCTGCCCGCGCGCGTCCCGTACCTCCGCGATGAAGTCCAGCTCGGTCGCCGCCTTCTGTCCCTTGTTGTGGAACGACAAGGCCGAGCCCGGCATCTTCACCGAAATAGGCACGAAGTACTTGCCTTTTGCCAGGCGGAAATAGTCGATCTCCACCGCGATCGGGAGGTCGGTGACAGCGCTGTCGCTCTCGAGGGCGCTCGTGAGCTGCGTTTCCTTGTCCTCGCCCTTCATGCGCGCGAATGCCACAGGGCCGTAGTATCCCTGCCGGTAATCCAGCTTCAGCTTCATGCCGGCGAACGTGGGAGCGAGGCGCACCTGTATGCGCCGGTAGCGGCCATCCTCGGCCGCGTTGGTGCTGGCGTAGGTCAGCATGTAGTAGCTGCGAATGTCCTTCTGGACTTGCACCATTCCAATGGTCAAATCGTTAGAATCGAGCAGCGCTTTTCCGCCCGTATCGGCGGCCAGCGAGTCGAGAGTCTCCTGCTGGTTGTGAAAGCTGTCCCGCAGCCCTGACTGGGCCGACCCGCTATAGAGATGCGTGCCCACCGCGCCCGCCTGGCTCGCATCTCCACCAGGCACCTGGGCCGACAGGCCGCGCGCGTCGATCGTGTAGAACGCCACGTTCGCCCGCACCGCCGCGTTGACCGTGGCGCGAAGCTGCGACTGGTTGTCGACACCCGTCTTCTCGACGCCGCTCGAAATGTAAACCAGCGCCTTCTTCTGCGGATAATAGGCCAGCCGCCGGGCCGCATTCTCCAGAGCCGCCAGCTTGCGGTCGGTGTTGAATATGTTGAATTCCGTCTCGTCGGCCACGAAGAGGCCGCTCTGGTCTTCGGAATCGGCTCCGGTATCGGCGAGCGACGCCAGCTCGCTCCCCTCTCCGATGTGGAACCGCTGAAGGGTGGCGATCAGAAGGTCGCGGTCGCTGGTAAAGTCCTGTACCGTCTTCAGGCTGCTCCCGAAGACCATGACCGATACCAGGTCGCTCGGCGTCATCTTGGTCCTCAGGAATTGCATTGCGGCGTTCACGGCGCGGACCTGTTCGGCCGGCGCCATCGAGGAGAAATCGAACAGCATCACAATCAGACGGTGGTCCTGGACCTGCGGAGTCGGCGTCGGTTCGGCCGCGGCCGGGGACGGTTCGGCGCGGTTCTGCAGGACGCGCTTCGTCGGAGGCGCCTCCATCGCCGGCAGTGGCTGCGTATCCAGCCGCTGCAGCTCGCAGGACTGTATGTGCTGCGGCTTGCCGTCCTCGAGCACCGTGAAATCACCCTTCTTCAGGTTCTCGATCGGCTGGCCGTCCTTGCCGAGCACGGTCACATTCACGACGACGACGTTAGCGGTCGTCGAAAACGTCGATTGCGATTGAGGCAGCCCGGACGGGGCCGCCAGAACCATTGCGAGAATGCATGCGAGTGGTCTCAAAACCGGAACCTCAGCACCGCGGTCACCGACCGCATCGCGCCGGCCGCCGCCACCGTGTCGTAGTTCACCGCGCCGACGGTGGTGTAGAAGCTGGTGTAGTTGACGTGATTGAGCACGTTGTTGGCTTCCAGGCGAAGCTCGATGCGGCGGCGCGAGTCGCCGAGTTGCACCGAGCGCCCAAATCCCAGGTTCAACGAAACCATTCCGGGACCCGGAATCGTGTTGCGCCCGGCGTCGCCGAACTCTCCGGCGGGCGGCAGCGTAAACGCACCCGGGTTGAAGAAGCCGGCGCCCGAAGAAATGCTCTCGCCGGTAGCCTCGGCACGTCCGCTTCCGACGCCCCCCGTTGCCGCCAGGCCCAGACTGCTGCCGCCGGTCCGCGCCGTCAGCGGTGTGCCCGTTTCAGCCGTCAGACCGCCGCTGAGCTGCCAGTCTTTGAACACCTTTCCGGCAACGCTGCTGGGGGAGATCCGCGAGCCGTCGGTTCCCAAGGGCGAGGTGAGCACCCAGCTCATCGTCAGGACGTGGCGGCGATCGAAGCTCGAGAGCCCGCGCTCCGCCGCCAGGTCCAGCCAATTCTGGGCCACGGTGTTCCCGACCCCGCCAAAACTCGACGAATTGTCGATCGATTTCGAAAACGTGTAGAGCGTCTGCATCGAGATTCCGTGCCGGAAGCGCCGCTGCAGCCGTGCCTGCAGCGCGTGATAGATCGAATCGCCCACGGAACTGTCGTAGGTATAGACCTGGCTCCGGAAGCCGGTCCCCGGCGGTCCCTGGTTCGGCGTTGTCAGGACATCGAGCCGCGTACCCTTGGTCCCCAGGTACCCGATCTCCGTAAAGAAGCCCGCCCCCAGATCGTGCTGGACGCTCACGCTCCACGTCTGCGCGTAAGGCGTGCGGTAATTCGGGTCCACCGCATAGGTATTCCTGACGCTGCCCGGGACCGCCGTGTCCAGGAATGCGGTCCCGATCCCCAAGGGATTCTCTGGAGTGCTGTTCACGCTCTCGGAAATCGCAAAGGGGGGCTGCTGTGCCAGGTTGCGCCCCAGCCCGATATAGGACTGGCCGTTGTAATATATCCCATAACCCAGCCGGACAATCGTGGAGCGCTTCAGCTTCGAAACCTTCCATGCCAGTCCCAGCCGCGGCGAGAAGTTGTTGTAGTCCGTGTTGATCAAACCAGTCGGAACCCCGGCGGAAGCCGGCGTCACCACAGAAGTGCTCGTGAAGCCGGGCGCGATGTCCAGATTCGCGATGTGCCCGAACTTCTCCTCGACCGGAACGAACAATTCGTACCGGACCCCCAGGCTGAGCGTGAGATTCGGCCCCACCTTCCACTCGTCCATGGCATAAGCATTCCAGGAATCTTGCCGCAGATAGGTGCTTTCGCCAAAGCGAATCGAGGCCGATTGCGGCAACCCGAGCAGAAAATCGGCGAAGTCGAAGCCGCAGACCTGCCCGAGCGGGCAGTTCGCCCCATTCGTCGCCTGCCCGGTGAAGTTGAGCGTCCCCCGCCCATTTGCATCGCTGGTCGTATTCCAGTCGTTGCGCGTGTATTGGCCGCCAAACGTGAGGGTATGCGTGCCGTGGACCACCACCAGGCTCTCGCTCCCGCTCTGGCTCTGGTTGCGCGTCAGCACCGGACTGCCGTCCGACAGCGAGGCGAAGTTCGAGCCCGCGAAATTCAGAGTGGGCGGGCCGAAATTCAGAGGATTGGTGGACGTCCCCTGGATGCCGATCTGTTCCGCCACATCCGCGCCGTTGGCGAAAAACGGCGTGCTCTGGTTCACATTGCGGTTGAAAGTGACGCGCGCGTTGCTGACCAGCGTGGGCGAAAAGGTCCGAGTCCAACCGAGATCGGTGCTAACGCCGCTGCCGCTGTTCGTGTCCAGGAAACCAAACGGCTCTGAAGTGTCGCCATCGCGCCGCTGGTAGCCAATGTGGAAGGCGAGCCGGTCCTTCTTGGTAATGTTGCGCATGACCCGAAGGCCGAAGTTGTCGCTGTTCTGCGGCACGGCGTTTTGCAGTGCGTAGTTGTTCAACAACCCGGGCTGGTTTGGAAGGGGGAAATAGTTGAGCAACTGCTGCGAGATGGGACTGATGCTGCTGGCGGGCAGAATGGTGCCCGCGAGCGGCTGCCCCGCCTGCGGTTCGGTAAAATTGCCTGTGCGCTCGAGCGCGGTCGGCACGGTTCCAACAAAGGTGTACGGATTCTTGGCGCGCGTGGCGAAGTAGCTGAGGAAGAAGAACGTGGACGTGTCCTTCACCACCTTCGGAATCACCAGCGGACCGCCCAGAACCACTCCGAACCGGGCTTGTGCGTAAGAAGGCTGCGCGATGTCCTGACCGGTGATCGAGAACGGCTTCGCGTTGAGCGCCGAGTTGGCCAGCGTGCCGAACACCATCCCGTGAATCTCGTTCGGCGGCCGGCGATTGCCGAACTGCGCACCGCCCGGTCGTCCCTGTCCCTGTCCCCGGCCGCCGGCACGCCCACCACCACCGCCTCCGAACCCGCCGCGCCCTCCGCCTCCACCTCCGAATCCGCCACCGCCGCCAGGACCGCCTCCGCCTCCCGGGCCCCCAAAGCCGCCGCCGGGGGGGCCGCCGCCCTGCCCACCCTGCCCACCCTGGCCGCCCTGCCCGTTCTGGCCGAACCCCGGCGCGTTCGGCGTCTGCCCATCCTGCATGCCTCCCGGCCCGCCCCGGAACAGGGCGAAGTCAGGCGCCACGCCGGATTGCAGTCCCTGGCTCAAGCTGCCAGATATCAGGAAGTTATCGTTGCTGCCCGCCGCACCCGGCGCCGACTGCTGCGGAGACTCGCTGGCGCTCACCTCGTTCTGAATCTGCGAGTCGATCTGGGTGCCGTTCTGGCCCGCTCCCGCGAATCGGCTCATGCGCGCCGCCATCTCGGATTCCTTCAGGCTGAGGCTGAAGTCCAGCTGGCGCGACGGCTCCGGATCCGTCACCTGCTTCCTGGCCGGCGCGAACCCAAACATGGTGACCTCGATGGTCCACTCGCCCGCCGCCAACGGAGGCAGCGTGTACCGCCCGCCCTGGTCCGTTACCGCTTCGGTCTTCGTGGCGCCCTGAGTTGCCGTGACGGTAGCCCCAGGAATCGTCTGATTCCCGGACTTCACCACGCCGCTCTGCGCCTGTAGCGACACGGCCGCGATGCCGATTGATAGAGTGCAGCAACAGATCCGACACATCACTCGCTGATCCATTTGGAGGCTCTAGTCGTTAGGCGCGCGGCACCGCCAGCCCGGTTACGGAATCCGCGATGGTTTACAATCCTTTACAGGATCTCAAAACTGAGTCCGGCGCGTAACCCTTTGGTGATGCGCGGTCGTCCCTAAGTTTGAGAGGCTCTCTTTGACCGCGCGGCCCGCCAGTCGGTCCGGTCGTTGGTTCCTATGAGAAAGAATGGATAAGGCGCAAGCCAGCGTATGGACACTAGCAATCAAGTTCCCCAGAAACAACAAGTTCCCCGGAAGCACAGC
>Ga0265320_10001479_pt1 | contig 17148 bp, 8 predicted proteins | sample 4827metaG_FD_202087 | JGI IMG/M metagenome (GOLD analysis project Ga0265320, IMG submission 202087) | Rhizosphere microbial communities from Carex aquatilis grown in University of Washington, Seatle, WA, United States - 4-8-27 metaG | ecosystem: Host-associated > Plants > Roots > Rhizosphere >...
GTGGTCTCGACGACCGGAGAGCGCCCGTCTTCGATGAGTCCCGAGAGAATGGGCGTCTGGCTTCGAGAGAACGTCGAGGAGCCCCTCGTGGAGGCGCGTGATGCCGCCGAACGAGTGAGACTCATCGTCCGCGATCTCAAGATATTTTCTCGCTCGCCCGCCGAGGAGCCGACGGGCCCGGTGGATGTCGAGCGGGTCATGGAGTCGTCCTTACGAATGGCGTGGAACGAGATTCGCCACCGCGCGCGCCTGGTCAAGGTCTACGGTCGCGTGCCGCACGTCGGCGTCAATGAAGCGCGGCTCGGGCAAGTGTTCCTCAACCTGATCGTGAACGGCGCGCAGGCCATCCAGGAAGGACGCGCGGAGGACAACGAGATCCGCGTCACCACGAGCTTGAGCGGCGAGCGCGTCGTCATCGAGGTGAGCGACACCGGCGCCGGGATTCCGCCCGAGATCATCGGCAGGATCTTCGACGCATTCTTCACGACGAAGGCGGTCGGCATCGGCACCGGTCTCGGCCTGGCCATTTGCCATCGTATCGTCACCGACATGGGGGGAGGCCTGACGGTCGAGAGCGAAGTGGGAAAGGGATCGACCTTCCGAGTGGCGCTGCCGGTCTATCGCGAGAGAACGACCGAGCTCGCGCCCGTGGACGTCGCTCCGAGCACAGGTCGGCGCGGCCGCATCCTCGTCGTGGACGACGAGGCGCTCGTGCTCCGGGTGGTCGAGCGAAGTCTCTCCGCGGAGCACGAGATTGCGACGGTCACCTCCGCCGCGGAGGCCCTCGCGCTGTGCACGAGTGGCGCAAAGTTCGACCTGATCCTCTGTGACCTCATCATGCCGGACATGACCGGAATGGACCTTCACCGCGAGATCGCGCGCGTCGCTCCCGAGATGGTGGACCGGATGATCTTCCTGACGGGAGGCGCCTTCACGCCCGGGGCCCGGCAGTTTCTCTCCGAGATCGCCCGAGAGCACATCGAGAAGCCGTTCGAGCTCGCGAGCCTTCGGGAAGTCGTCCGCCGATACCTGGAGTAGGGCTCGCCGGCTCGACGCCTCCCGACTGAGAGAAAAGCCGACCGCATGGTCAAGGTGACGAGCCCTACGACGGAGATCGTCTGGAGCCCCGACAAGCGCGTCGCGGACGTTCGCTACACGCGCGGCACGACGCTGCGAAGCGAGGACGGCGACTTCTTGGTCGCCACACTGACCGGCTGGATCGGAGCCAACGGCGACCCCTTCGCCGTGCTGGCGGACGCGGCCGGGCTCGAGGGCACCGACGCCGAATATCGCGCCAAGGCCAACCGGTTCTTTCGGGAGCACCGGCGCACGGCGTTCATCGCTCTCATCAATCTCGGCCCGGTGATCCATGTCGTGGTGGAGTTGTTTCGGGTGGGGACAGGCATCCAGTTGAAGACCTTCTCCGACGATCCGGCCGCGCGCGCCTGGCTGCGAACCAAGGGGATCGCCGCATGAGCGGCTCACCGTCGTTCGACGACGTCTTCTCGGTGATGGCCGCGGCGTCGGTCGGAGACCTGGCGGCGCGCGTCGCCGTGCCCGACGACCCGTGGCTCGACGACACAGCGACGAAGTTCGCCTTCGCGCTCAACATCCTGATGGACGATCTCGCGCTGCGAGCGGCCGAGGCGCAGAGCGAGCTGGCCGAGCGCAAGCGGATCGCCGATCACCTCCGCCTGCTGTCGGAAGCGGCGCACGAATTCTCCGCCGCGACGTACGACTTCGAGCACCTGCTCGATGTCGTCGCCCGTCGCCTGGGCGAGGGGCTCGGTGACCTGTGCGGCATCCGGATCGCCACCGAGGACGGAGAGTGGCTCGAGTCCACGCGCGCGATCTACCACCGAGATCCGGAGCTGCTCGCCCTGGCGCGCCAGGGCGCGGTCGCCGAGCGCCAACGCTTCGGCGAGGGGATCTCGGGCCGTGTCGCCGCCACCGGCGATCCGATCATCACCTCCAAGGCCAGCGCCGCCGAGTTCGCCGCGGCCGCCGAGCCCAAGTACCGGCCGTTCATCGAGCGCCTCGGGATCACGACTTCGATCGTCGTTCCGCTCAGGTACCGGGGCAAGGTCCTCGGCGTCGCCAACCTCGTGCGCAACAGCCCCGGCCGCCCGTACAACGACGACGATCTCGAGTTCGTGCGAGCCATCGCCGATCACGCGGCGGTCGCCGTCGAAAACGCCCGGTCGTACGCGGCAGAGCGCACCTCCCACGCCGCCGCGGTGCGCGCGAACGAGGCGCTTCACGACTCCGAGGTCGCCCACCGGCTTCTGTTCGACGCGAGCCCCCTGCCCCTCTTCGTCTTCGACGTCGAGACGCTCGCGCCGCTGGCCGTGAACGAAGCGGCGCTGCTCCTCTACGGCTACTCGCACGACGAGTTCATGAGCATCAATGTCTCCGATCTCGCCGTCGATGGACGCGAGTCCGCGCAGGCCAGGCTCGCGGCCTCGGGAGAAGAAGCCGCGGCCGGGACCTCACGCTATCGTCGCCGGGACGGCTCACAGTTCGTCGCCGAATACACGACGCGGGCGCTCCCGTTCGCGGGTCACCGGGCGCGCATCGCCGTCATCAAGGACATCACCGCGCAGCTCATGGGCGAAGAGGCGCTCCAGCGCACCGAGGAGCAGCTCCGCCAGGCGCAGAAGATGGAGGCCGTGGGACGGCTCGCCGGAGGCGTCGCCCACGACTTCAACAACGTCCTGTCGGTCATCCTCAGCTACGGGGATCTGCTTCTCGCTCAGATGAATCCGAGCGAGCCCATGCGCGAGGAGGTCCTGGAGATCGCGAAGGCTGGGAGGCGGGCCGCCGCGCTCACGCGCCAGCTGCTCATGTTCAGCCGCCAGCAGGTGCTCGCGCCCAAGGTCCTCGATCTGAACGAGGTGCTCACCAACATGGACAAGATGCTCCAACGTATCCTCGGGGCGGACGTCGATCTGGTCTCGCGGCTGACGCAGCCGCTCGGCAGCGTCCTCGTCGATCCGAGCCACATCGAACAGGTCATCATGAACCTGGCCGTGAACGCCCGGGACGCGATGCCGATCGGCGGAAAGCTGACGATGGAGACGAGCAACATCGTCCTCGACGAGGCCTACGCGCACGACCACCTGGGCGTGAAGCCGGGACCGCACGTGATGCTCGCGGTGACCGACACCGGCACCGGCATGGACAAGGCGACGATGGGCCGCATCTTCGAACCGTTCTTCACGACGAAGGAGGCGGGCAAAGGGACGGGACTGGGGCTCTCCACGGTGTTCGGCATCGTCCAGCAGAGCGGCGGCAGCGTCTGGGTTTACAGCGAGCCCGGCCATGGGACGACGTTCAAGATCTACCTGCCGCAGGTCGACGGCGCGGTCGATCTCGCTCGCCCGACGGTGGCGCCGAAGACCCTGCGCGGGTCAGAGACGATCCTGCTCGTCGAGGACGATGAGCAGGTGCGCACGGTGGCTCGCGGAATCCTCGTCAGGAGCGGCTACCACGTCATCGAGGCTCGCAACGCCGGGGAGGCGTTGCTCCATGCCGAGAAATACCCCGGCAGGATCCACCTCCTCCTCAGCGACGTCGTCATGCCTCACATGAGCGGCCCCGAGCTCGCCAAGCGCCTCGCGCAGGGACGGCCCGACATGAGCGTGCTGTGCATGTCCGGCTACACCGACGACAGCATCGTTCGCCACGGCGTCCTCGAGGGGCGGATCGCGTTCGTCCAGAAACCGATCACCCCCGAGTCGTTGACGATGAAGGTGCGCGAGGTGCTGGAGTCGAGCGCCGTCGAGCGCCGCTGATCGGTGCCCGTCCATGATAGCGTGAGCGGCGATGTTCGCGTGGCTCAGGCGTCGCCGGCGCGCTGCGATTCGCCGCCGGCCATTTGCGCCGGAGTGGCACGCGATCATCGAGAAGAACGTGCCCTATGTCGCGCACCTGCCGCCGGAGGATCGCGACGCTCTCGCCGCGCACGTACAGGTGTTCCTGGCCGAGAAACACTTCGAGGGATGCGGCGGGCTCGAGATCACCGACGAGGTGCGAGTCACGATCGCAGCGCAGGCCTGCATCCTGCTGCTCCACCAGGAGACCGACTACTACCCGAACCTGGTCTCCATTCTCGTCTATCCGACGACGTACGTCGTCCGCGGTGGCCGCCCCACCCCGCAGGGTCTGATCGCCGAAGGCCCCGAGGCCCGGCTCGGCGAATCCTGGGCGCGGGACGTCGTCGTGCTCGCGTGGGATAGCGTGCTGTCGGGCGCCGCGGACATTCACGACGGGCACAACGTCGTGCTCCACGAGTTCGCGCACCAGCTGGACCAGGAGCATGGCGGCGGCGACGGCGCGCCTGCCCTTCCCCGCCGCTCGATGTACGTCGCGTGGGCACGCGTGCTCGGCCATGATTTCGACCAGCTGGTGAAAGACGTGGAACACCACCACCGCACGCTGATCGATCGATACGGTGCCACCAACCCGGCGGAGTTCTTCGCAGTCGTGACGGAGGCGTTCTTCGAAAAGCCTGGCCAGCTGCGCGTCCGGCATCCCGACCTCTACGCCCAGCTCCGGGACTTCTATCGCCAGGATCCGGCGGCGGCGATCCCGGAGACGCGGCGTGGGCCCGTTTAGCGCTCGTCTCTCACGAATCGTCACATTTCGGGGTCGATGGGAGCGGGATCAAAGCGTGGCGGCGCTACGGAAGCTGTGCGGGTGACGTGAAAGGGGGGGACCCAGCGGTCCGGGACGGAAGGGGCTTGTCGCGTGGAGCTCCTCCAAGAAGGTTGCCGTGGTCTAGGCTCTAAAACGCGGGCCCCCGCCGGCCCGGACCGATGGGGGGGCACCCTGCAGCGGCAGGACCCGCGCAGCTTCCGTAGCGCCGCCTCGCTTTGATCCCCGCTCTCCCCTCGTCGCAGAAAATGTGACGAATCGTGAGAGCCGGGTTCTAGCCGGCCTTCTTGCTCAACGCCCCGTTGCCCAGGAAGGTTTGGCGGATGTACGTCACGGTGTCGAACAGCGTGTCGGTCGCGTCGCGCGGAATGAAGCCGAGCTCGCGTGCCGCCTTGCCTGAATCGAAGTACCAGAAGTACTCGGACATCTCCACGCTCTGCGGCTCCAGCGGCGGTGTGCGTCCCCAGTGGCGGTACATCGCCGCTCGCGCGCGCGTCGCCAGCAGCGGCAGCTTGCCGCGCGCCTTGAGCATGGGGCCGGGCACCTTGGTCAGGCGCTCGAGGCGGCCGAGGAACTCGGCGAACGTCCAGTTGTAGCCGCCGACGAGATAGCGCTCGCCGGGCGTGCCGCGCTCCATCGCCACCGGCAGCAGCGCCGCGACGTCGCGCGCGTCGACGAAGTTCAGGCCGCCGGGCGGCACCAGCGCGATCTCGCGCGCCAGGAACTGCAGCACCGGCCGCGTCGAGCTCAACCGATCGTCGCCGGGCCCGAGCAGCAAGCTCGGATTCAGCATCACCAGCTCGACGCGATCGCCGCACGCGCGGCGCGCCGCCTCTTCCTGATAGACCTTGCTCGCGTAGTACGGCCAGCGCGCGACGATGTCCATCGGCGTCGGCGACGTCTCGTCGGGCATCTCATCGGCGCGCCGTGAGACCGCGACGGTGCCGCTGGTCGACGACATCACGACGCGCGAAACGCCGACGCGCGCCGCCGCCTCGCACAGCAGGCGCGTGCCGTGGACGTGCACCTCGTGCATGCGGTGCGCGTCGCCGGGCTTCGACGACACCAGGCCCGCCAGGTGGTAGACGCGATCCACGCCCTCGACGGCGCGCGCGACCGCATCGGCGTCGGCGATCGAGCCGGTGACGACCTCGACGCCGAGCTCGGCGAGCCAGCGCGGCGCCGAAAATGACGGCGCTGACGACGCCTGGGTGAGCACGCGCAGGCGCGGCGGCGTCGCCGAATCGCCCCCGTCGTCGCTTCTGGCCGCGAGCACGCGCAGGAGATGCGCGCCCAGAAAACCCGTGGCGCCGGTGATCAGCGTCGTCGCCGCCGTTGTCGCCGCGACCTTGGCCGGTCCGGTCTTCGCGAGCGCCTTCGCATCCGGATGCACGGCGCGGCTCATGGCACCGACCTCAGCGTGCGGCGGCGAGCGACCCGCTTCTTCGCGTCGCCGTCACCGGCCGCGTCTGCCGCTCGCGCGCGCCGATCCGCGATCTCACCCAGCTTGTGCCCGTCCCAGGCCGCGCGCGCGCCCGCGATGTCCAGCGCATGCGGCGCACCGTCGCGCAGGTTCTCGATGATCCGCTGCGTGTAGGCGGCAACCAGACGCCACGCCTCCTGCTGCGGCAGCCCGTCGGTCAGCTCCCTGAGCCGCTCGAGCGAGATGAACGGCCCGAACGCCACGCCCAGCTCGCGCGACTTCGGCACCGCCGCGCCCTTGGGCAGCGACTGGTAGGTGCCGGAGATGTACGCCGGCAACAGTCCCACCTCCGCGCGCAGCGCCAGGTAGCCGAGGCTGGGCAGGAAGTCGGCCATCTCGCCGGTCATCGACCGCGTCCCCTCGGGGAACACCACCATGCTGCGCCCGCGGCGCAACACCTTCTCCGCCGTGTCCATCGACTTGCGGATCGACCCGGTGCGCTCCATCGGCACCAGGTTGGTGAAGTGCTTGAAGTACGCGCGGCGGTACTTGTTGCGAAAGAAGTAGTCGGCCGCCGCCAGCGACGTCAGATCGCGGCCGGACTCGCCGAGCGCGACCTTGATGAGCCCCATGTCCAGGTGCGAGCAATGGTTCGCCGCGACGATGAAGTGCGTGTGGTGTGGCACGTGGTTCGCGCCGGTGACGCGCGTGTCGAGCACCCGCTTGTAGAAGAGCCGCTGCGCCAGCGCCAGCCCGCGCTTGCCGGCGGTGGCGACCGCCGACGGCACGTGAACGTCGCCGTCGCTGTGCGCGCTGGTGTCGGCGTCGCCGCCGCGCCGGCGCGTCAGTCGCAGCGCGCTGCCGGCGCCGTTGCGCGTGTGCGCGATCAAGTCTTGCAACTGCGCGACGTCGGCGACCGCGGTCAGATCGGCGTCCTCGGGCAGCGCGACCCCTTCGTTCTCCAGCGCGCTCGCCAGCTCGGTGTACATCAAGCTGTCGAAGCCCAGGTCGCCGAGGCGGCTCTGCAAGTGAACGTCGGCGCGCGACTTGCCCGACACCGCTGCGACCAGATCGAGCAGCCAGCCGGTGCCGCGCTCATCGCGCGGCGCGGCCGCCGTCAACGTGCCCTCGCTCTCCTTGCGGCGCAGGCGCTCGAGCTCGGTGACGATCTCGCGGCGCTTGACCGAGCGCTTCGCCGTGCGCGGCAGCTCGCCGTCCCAGATGTGCACGATCTTGGCCCGCTTCCAGAACGGCAGCTCCGCCGACACCTTGCGGACGTGCTCCTGGATGCGCGCCTCGACCTCCGCGCGTGACAGCGTCGCGTCGTGCTCGTACGCGGGCATGATCGCGCACGCCACCTGCTCCGCCGAGCCGTCGGGCAGCCCGACCACCGACAGGTCCTTGATGTACGGCGAGTCGCGATACAGGTCCTCGATCTCGTCGGGGTAGACGTTCTTGCCGTTGGAATCGACGATGACGTCTTTCGATCGCCCGACCAGGTACAGGTTCCCCTTCTCGTCGATCCGTCCGAGGTCACCGGTATGGAACCAGCCGTCCTTGATCGTCGCGGCCGTGGCCTCCTCGTCCTCCCAGTAGCCGGCCATGATGTTGCGGCCGCGCGCGATGACCTCGCCGACGCCGCTGCCGTCGGGCGATGCGATCTTCACCTCCAGGCCCGGCAACGGCCGTCCCACCGAACCGGGGATCGGCTTCTCCTTGGGCGAGGTCACGGTCAGCACCGGCGCGGTCTCGGTCAGGCCGTAGCCCTCGAAGAACGAGAAGCCCATGCCGTAGAACGTCTTGAGGACGTCGGCCGGCAAAGCCGATCCGCCGCTGATCAAGTACCGGATCCGCCCGCCGAAGCCCTCGTGGATGGGAAGAAAGAACAGCATGCCAAGGTCGAGCTGGGTGCGCGACCGCAGCTCGTAGTTCGCGGCGATGAGACCACGCATGGCGACGTCGATGATCGGCGATTTCTCGGAGAACTTCTGCAGCACGCGCCGCTTCATCAGCTCCCAGAGCGCGGGCACGCCGACGATCGCGGTGACGTGCCCCTTCTTCAACGCCGCGGCGATCGCGTCGCCGGTCAGCTCGGTCACGTAGGTGATCTGCGCGCCGTGAGCCAGCGGCACCAGGAGCCCGGGTGAGAACTCGAAGGTGTGGTGCAGCGGCAACAACGACAGCATGCCGTCGTTCACGCCGAACTCGAACACCTTGGACAGCTCGGACACCATGAAGGTGAGGTTGCGGTGACTCAGCATCACCCCCTTGGGCTTGCCGGTCGTGCCCGACGTGAATAGCAGCGACGCGACCGAGTCGGGGCTGAGCTTGCGGTGCAGCGCCTTCGCGCGCTCCTGCTCGACGTCGAGATCCGGCAGCTCGAACACCTGGTGAAACGGCCACACCTTGGTGCCGAGCCCCGCCTCGTTGAGCGCGCGCGAGAGCGTGCTGCGCTTCTCCCAGAGGCTGTCGTCGATGAGGATGCCGGTCGCCGACGACGCGCGCGCGATGTTGCAGAGCTCGGCCACCGAGGACTCGAAGCCGATCGGCACCGCGGTGGCGCCGGACTTGATGATGCCGAAGTAGGCCATGGCCCACTCGGGCGCGTTCTTGGCGTACAGGATCACGCGGTCGCCCGCCGTCACCGACTCGCCGACCAGGAAGCCGCCCACGCGGCTCGCCAGTTCTTGCAGGTCGGCGTAGGTGTAGATCTCCTCGCGCTTGCCGCGCTCGATGCGCAGCGCGACGCGCGTCGCGTGCAGCTTGGTCGTGGTGTCGAACAGCTCCAGCAGATCGTGGTAGCTGTAGATCTGCTTCGGGCGCGCGGCGTAGGTCTCGTCGAGCTCGGGCAGCACCCAGCGCTGCAAGCCGGGGAAGTGGATATTCATCCAGTAGTCGTACCAGTCGATCGCTTCGGGCCCCCAGCGTAGCCGGTTCTGGTCGTCGGCGGTGAAGCGGTCGCGCAGCGCGCGGATGTGATCGGCGCGGAACACGTACTGGTTGTCGAGGATGAACGGGCGGAAGAGCTCGATGTTCTTCTGCGCCTCGTCGGTGACGCGATTGACCTCGTCGACGTTCTTCTTGAGGCGATCGATCACCTCGGTGAAGCGGCCGCCGCCCCAGCGCGGGCGGATGCGCGCCAGCGCCGTCGACGCCTTCTGCGCGACGCGGTTCACGAGCGGCAGCGACCAGGCGTCGTACTCGTCCTGCGACACCGGACGGAACTCCATGCGCGCCGCCAGCTCGTTGATGAAGCGGTTGCCGGTCTCCTTGTCCTGGAAGCGCTTGCGCTTGTAGAGCCCGGTCAGGGTCACCACGCGGTTCATGCGCAGCGGGTTGAGATCGCCGCTCGACAGCTGGTGCACCAGCGCCGGCTGCTCGACGCAGGCCTGCGCCGCGACCATCAGCATGGCAGCCGCGATGTGGTCGACCGGCACCACGTCGAGGATCAGCTTGTCGGTGACCGGCAGAACGTTCTGGCCCTTGAGCGCGAGGTAGACCAGCGGCGCCGACGTGGTGAAGCCTTCGTTCCAGCCGCGGAACGGGAACTCGACCGCGCTCTCGACGATCGCCGGGCGCACGATCGAGCGGAAGATATCGGTCTCGCGCGCGACCAGCTGGTCGCCCATGCTCTTGGTGTACGTGTAGATGTTGGGCCAGCCCCAGGCGGCGGCGCGCTCGATCCCCTGGCGCGTGAGCTCGGCGCGGATCCACTCCTTGCGCGCGCGCGCGACCGCCAGGCGCAGCGCGCCCTCGTCGTCGGGGTCGCGGTTCTCCTCGCGCAGGCGTTCGCGGGCTTGCTGGCGCAGGCGCGCCAGCACCTGGGCGTCGTCGGCCAGCTCGCGGATGCGCGCGGCGCCGCGCTCGCTGTCGGCCAGCTCCTGCTCGACCGAGAACTGCGTGCCCGACAGGTCGCCGTGACGTGGGAAGTAGCCGACCAGCTCCTCGCTCTCCCAGACCTCGCCCGAGCGCGCGCCGGCCACGAAGCAGGTGCTGGTGTGAATCAGCGCCGGGCGCTTCATGCGCTTGGCGAAGGCGATGACGTTCTTGGTCCCCTCGACGTTGGTCTTCAGCGCCGACTCGAGCGGCGGATTGAACGTCACGCGCCCCGACGAGTTGATGAGGACGTCGATGTCCTTCGCGACGCGCTCGGCTTCCTCCTCGGACAGGCCGAGGTTCTTCTCGGTGATGTCGCCGTCGACCACGCGCACCTTGGTGCGCAGGAACTCCGCCAGCCCGTCGCGCCCGCCGTGACGCGCGCGCAACGGCTCGAACGCCGGCGACGTGACCACGCTCTGCCAGAACCGCGCCTCGCTGTCGGTGCCCGAACCGCGGCGCACCATGACGTAGACCCGCCCGACCTCGGGGAAGCGGTCGAGCAGCATGCTGAGGAGCACCTTGCCGACGAACCCGGTGCTACCGAGGATGAAGAGATGCCGCCCGCGAAAGATCTCGGTGGCGGACAGCGGCGGTGGCGCCGGCGGCGCGGGGCTGGGCGGTGCCTTTTGGGGGTGTTTGTGCATCAAACGGAGGGTCTTTAGATATCGTACCCGGGCGTGATTTGCCAACCGGGCGCCCCTGCCCCGTCTCCGTACCGTCCTCGGGGCGCCGGGCTCTATCCGGCCCCGACTACGGCTGGCTGACGACGATATTGTCGAACGACGCTTCGACGCTGGCTGTCGCGACCGCGACGAAACCGCTCGCCAGCGCCGCGGGGGTCAGCGTGCCGCGCACCGAGCTGTTGAGGGTGACGCTGAGGACGCCCGCGGCGCTCAGGCTCAGCTTCACCTGCTGGATCGAACCAGTGTTGATCGCCTGCGCGAAAACGGCGCTGTTGCTGGCGTTGCCGTTGACCTTGGTCTGGATCTGGATCCCGGCGGGGCTGAGCGCCGCGCAGTAGAAGTTGCTGATGTCGACGAAGCGCACGCACAGCAGCGCCGCCTGGCCGCTGATCCCGAGCGTGTTCAGCTCGACGTCGGAGGAGACGCTGGTGGCACCGCTCCAGGGCGCGCCCGGCGCGCCGCTGGAGAACGCAGCGCGGAAGGTCGAGCTGGTGGCGCCGACCTGTGAGAAGAACTTGGTCCCCGCCGACGTGACCAGCCAGTCGCCCGCGCTGCCGCCGACGCGCGTCCAGCCGTTCGCCTGCGTGCCGACGGTGTCGGCCTCGAAGTCGTCGCAGTAGACGCCGGCGCAGGCGCTGGGGATCACCGCCGCCTGCGCCGAATTCGGCGAGACGCAGCCCGGGCCGACGGTCGTCACCGACACCACGAAGAAGAACGTCGTCCCGTTGGTGAGACCGGTGGCGACGAACGTCGGCGTCGTCGCGGTGCCGACGGTGGTGTAGGGCCCACCCGAGACGGTGCTGCGCCCGATGGTGTAGCTGGTGGCGCCCGCGACCGCCGTCCAGGTCAGCGTCGCCTGGTTGTTGCCGCGCGACGCCGCGAGGTTGGTCGGCGCGGTCGGCGTCGGCGCCATCGAATCGATCGGGCAAACGTTGCCGACCCCGTCGCAGCTCTCGGCGAGATCGCAACCGCCCACCGCCGGGCGACAGACCACCGAGCCCGCGGCGATGACCGTATCGGGCGGGCAGGCCGCCGCCGAGCCGGTGCAGCTCTCGGCGACGTCGCATACGCTCGCCGGGAAGCGACAGACGGTTCCGGCGCTGGCGAAGCCGTCGGGGGGGCACGCGGTGCTGGAGCCGCTGCACGTCTCGGCGACGTCGCACACGCCCGCGGTCGCACGGCACACGGTCCCGGCGGCGACCAGGCCGTCGGGCGGGCACAGACCCCCGACGCCGGAGCAGGTTTCGGCCGCGTCACAGAGATCGACCGCGCCGCGGCAGACGGTGCCCGCGGCCACGAAGCCGTCGGGCGGGCACGCGGCGCCTGCGCCGGTGCAGCTCTCGGGAACGTCGCACGCGCCGATGAGCGCGCGACAGACGGTGCCGGCCGCGACGAAGCCGTCGGGCGGGCACGCCGCCGCCGCACCCGTGCAACTCTCCGCCACGTCGCAGATACCAGCAGACGCACGGCAGGCGGTCCCGGCGGCAACGAAACCGTCGGGCGGACAGGCCGTCGCCGTGCCGCTGCAGCTCTCCGCGACGTCGCACGGACCGGCTGACCCGCGGCACACCGTGCCCGTGGGCAACAACGAATCGGGCGGGCAAGCGGACGTCGTGCCGCTGCAGCTCTCCGCGGCGTCGCACGTGCCGGCGGCGGCGCGGCACACGGTGCCGGCGGCAAGGAAGCCGTCGGGCGGACAGGCGGCGGCCGCGCCGCTGCAGGTCTCGGCCGCATCGCAACCGCCGGCGGCCACGCGGCAGACGGTGCCGGTCGCCGCAAACTTATCGGTCGGACAAGCCGCGCCCGTGCCGGTGCACGACTCCGCCAGATCGCACGCACCGGCCGCCGAGCGGCATATGGTCGTGGCCGGCGCGAAGGCGTCGCCGGGGCACGCCACGCTGGTGCCGCTGCAGGTCTCGGCCACGTCACAGATCCCCGCGAGCTGGCGGCACACGGTGCCGGCGGGTGAGAGCGCGTCGGGGGGGCAGGCGGCGCTGGTTCCGCTGCAGGTCTCGGCGAGATCGCAGATCCCCGCCGACGGCCGGCAGACATTGCCGCTCAAGAATCCGTCGGGGGGACAGGGCGCGCCGGCGCCCGCGCAGGTCTCGGCGACGTCGCACACGCCCGCGCCTGCGCGGCAGGTCGTGCCCTTCGCGTAGAAGGTGCACGCACCCGCGCCGTCGCAGGTGCCGTCCGTGCCGCAGCTGGCGGCGCCGGTGTCGGGACACTGATTGAGCGGATCCTGCCGCTGGGGCACGTTGGTGCAGGCGCCCTGGCTGCCGGGCAACGCGCACGACTTGCAGGTGCCGGTGCAGGTCGTGCTGCAACAGACACCCTGCTGGCAGATGCCGGAGTTGCAGTCGTCATTCGTGGCGCAGGTGCCGCCCAGCGAACGTTTGCCGCAGCTGCCGTTGTTGCAGATGTTGGGCGACGTGCAGTCGGCGTTGGTGGTGCACGTGGTCCCGCACGTCGCCGCGGTGCCACAGATGTAGGGGTCGCAGGGCTGTCCCGAGGTGGGCGTGCAGACCCCGCCCGTGCAGCGCGAAGCCAGCGTCAGGGTCGAGCCGCTGCACGACGGCTCCTTGCAGACGATCCCGGTCGGATACTTGCGGCAGGCGCCGCTGCCGTCGCAGGTGCCGTCGAAGCCGCAGCTGGCGCTGCCCTCGTCGGGGCACTCCTCGCGCGGATCAGTGCCGACCGCGGCCAGCATGCACGTGCCGACGCTGCCGGGGAGCGCGCACGATTGACACGTGCCCGAGCAATCCTGTTGGCAGCAGACGCCGTCGAAGCAATGGCCGCTGGCGCAGTCGCCGCTGGCGGAGCAGGTCGCACCGATGTTGCCCAGCTGCTGATCGCGCGGGCTGTCGATCGCCGCATCGGCGGCCGGGCCATCGGTGCTGCTGGTGTCCGACACCGCCTGATCCATCGGCGCGTCCATGCTGGCGGTCGCGCCGCCGGTGCCGCTGGCGCCGTCGTGCAGGTTGAGCGGCGCGGACGATCCACACGAGAGCCCACTCCCCGCGCCCAGGACCAGCGCGACCACCGCCCAGGCGGAACGGCGAGCTCGATGTGGAAAGGGATCAGCCATGTCTCGCCCGCACGACGCAAAACGCTCGACCGAGCGCAGAGATTCTACGCGCGCGCGCCGCGCAATGATGAACGAACCCGCAAATGAGCGGCGCGTCGTTTTCCTGGCCGATATCCGTCTCGCGTTTCGTCATTGTCGAGCGCTCGAGGTTGGTCTGCGCCGCGCCCACCAACCTTCACCGACGCGAGACAGAAATTTCGACTGTTTCGGCCTGCATGGCCGCAAACGGTTAGTGTCGCGGTACAGGTCTCATGGCTCAGCGCGGCCCCACGGCCCGAGCGCGAAAATCCAATCACGCATTCGTCGCCCAATTCACCTACACGTCAGCGCAACGAAAGAAAACCGGGAAACGGGAAATAGGAAATCAGGATCCAGCGGGCGCGTCACGAACGTCGATGGCGCCGCCGCTGTCCGCGTCGGCGCGTGCGTCCGAGACTGGCCCGTCGCTGGTGCCGCCGTCGGGAGCGGGATTCCGGATGTCGATCTCGTCGATGTAGATCGTGCCCTTGTACGGATCGACGGCGCCGTGGGCCTGCAACGAGATCTCGATGACGCCGCTCGCACTCGCGTCGGGTGTTGGCAACGTCACCGACCAGGGCACCCAATCGGTGGTGATCGGAGCGGTGATGGCCGCCTGCTCGTAGCGCGACGTGACCGGAAGGACGGAGAACCGCATGTTGGGACCGCCGGCGGCGCTGCCCCTCAACATGAGCGACAGGACCTTGCCGGTATAGTCGATGCCGTTCCGGTTGATGGGAATGAGGATTTCACCGCCGATGCGCGTATCCGCGTTGAAGTCGACGTCGACAGCCATCGCGCCCCGACCGCAATAGGCCAGCGGCGTGTGATAGAGGCGGGTGAATCCGTCGGTGGCTTTAGGATTGTCGAGGTTCGTGTTGAGGAAGGCACCGTAGAGCCCGCAACCGGCGGGGCTCTCGAAATTGAACATCGCCAAGCACGCTGACGGCGGCCCCGCATCGCCCGCGTCGACGACGCCCCCGTCGAGGTCGCAGTTGTCGATGGCGTCGACGCCGCCGTCCTGGATGACGTTGTCCTGTGACCCGTCGGTCATCGTCTGACCGCCGGCACCGCTGGCGCCGCTGCTACCGCCACCACCCCCGACACCACTGCCGCCGCCCCCGCCGCCGATCTGCGCGTGCTGGCCGCGGTTCACGCAGCCAAGCAACGCGAACAACGAAATGACGGCGCAGATGCTAAGCGAGGGCTGCAGTTTAAGGATTTTCAACGCATCCCCAAGGGTTGGGCTTCCACCTTCTCGGAGCCCGAGTATGCCAAGAAACGCGCGGACGCGACACTCCCTTTACCGCAGCGTGAACAAGGACACATCGGACGGGGCGTAGGCGCGCAGCGGAATATCGACCATGCCGATGCCGCGCGAAACGAACAGATCCATGCCCGCCAGGTGATGGAGGCCCGACGGCCAGCGGCGCCCGAGCGGGCCGTGCACGACGACGGGGCCCTTGGGCAACGCGATCTGGCCGCCGTGGGTGTGGCCGCAAAGCAAGAGCTTCGCGCCCCGCCCCTCGACGAACGGCAGCCCTTCGGGCGCGTGCGAGACCGCGATCTTGATCGGCGCGTCGGTGGCGGCGAAGGCGCGCCCCCCGTCGGCGCGGCCGGTCCAGGGCTCGTCGATGCCGACGATCGCGAACCGATCGTGCGGCGGCGGCAGGCGGTGCGCGTCGTTGATGAGCACGCGGCAGCCAGCGCGCTCGAGCGCGCGTTCGATGACCGGGTGGTGGGTCCACAGATCGTGGTTGCCGAGCACCGCGAGCTTGGTGCGCGCTGGCACCGCGGCGACGCGCTCCTCGAGCTCGCGCGCCATCCCGTCGTTGACCTCCAAGAACACGTAGTCGCCGCCGAGCACCAGCACGTCGGGCGCGAGCGACGCGAGCAGCTGGAACGCGTTGTCGAGCAGCCGTGGCGGCGTGAGGGGACCAATGTGCAGATCCGAGATGAACGCCAGCCGCAACGGAGCGAGCTCCGCCGCGGCGTCCGCGTCTCCGTCCGACAGCGTCAGCTCGTGCTCGATGAGCTGCACGCGCGTGGCCGCCGGCACGCGATCCAGGAGCCGCGCCGGCCACCGCCCCGCGAACAACACGCCCTGCAGCGCCTCGACGACCCCGCGAGCGAGCGAGAACGACCCGCCCCGCCCCGGACACTTCAGCTTGATCATCACGTCTTCGAAAACCGGGGCCGAGCCCCCGCCCCGGGTCTACTCCATGTCCGCCATGACGATCGGCGGGTGGTGCATCATCGTGATCTCCGGCGACGGGCCCACGAAGCTGCGCGCCATCGCGATCGCCTCGGTCAGCGACTCCGCGCGGTCCCAGCCGAGCATCGCCGGCACGTGCGCGTTCTGCGCGCCCGCGGCGATCACCTTGCCGATGTGCTGGCGCCCGTTCTCGCCCCAGTACCACATGAAGAACGGATGCGCGCCGTGGTAGGCGTTCCCGCGCCGGTACATCTCGATGTAGCTCGGGTTGTGCGCGAACTCTTCCTCGTACTTGTGCCGCAGCTTCATCGCGTCGCGCGTCTCCGGCAGCAGCCGGTTGAAGAACTCGATGTAGCTCGGGTGGTGGTTGTGGTCGAACTCGTCGTAGCAGGGGTGGGTCAGGATCATGACCCCGCCCTTCTTCAACACCGGCTTGCCCCGGTAGAGGTTGTGGAAGTAGCCAAGGCCCATCACCTGCACCAGCAGCGGGTTCAGGATCGAGTTCACGTTGTACGGCGAGATGAACGGCACGCCGCAGATCAGGATGTCGGCCTGCCCGCGCACGTTGACCGCGTACTGTTCGAAGCAGCGCGCCAGGATCTTCTCGTGCACCGGCTCGGTCTTGCCCGCGAAGCAGGCGATGAGCTGATACGGCGACGGGATCGACTGGAACACCTTGCGCTTGGCGGCCGCCGGCATCTTGCTGAGCGTCCACCTCAGCCCCTCGAACTTCAGGCGATCGATCTCGGTGAACTCGTCCTCGTTCTTCGCCAGGAAGGCGGTCGCGCCGGCGAACATGCGGTTGTTGATCGCCGTCTCGATGTGAAAGACGTTCATGTGCTTGTCGACGATCGCGCCCATGCGATCGACCTTGGTCGACAGCGCCGACTTCTTCGGGTCCATGTAGCTGTCCGACGCGCGAATCGTCTCGGGCTCGTGGTGGGGGCGCAGGCTGTCGTAGTCGCACAGGCCGACGGTGACCGACTTGTGACCGCCGTCCATCGGGACGAGGTTGATGTTGACGTAGATGACGAGGTCGCTCTCGACCGCGCGGCGGTTGATGTTGACCGGCTCGCCGTGGTCGGTGACGCCGAGGTGGACCATCCCGTCGGGATCCTCGGCGTCGTGGTTGTAGTAGCGGTCGGGGTAGAACGCGTTGTGGATCTTGGAGCCCACCATGCGTTTC
>Ga0265320_10001480_pt1 | contig 17140 bp, 11 predicted proteins | sample 4827metaG_FD_202087 | JGI IMG/M metagenome (GOLD analysis project Ga0265320, IMG submission 202087) | Rhizosphere microbial communities from Carex aquatilis grown in University of Washington, Seatle, WA, United States - 4-8-27 metaG | ecosystem: Host-associated > Plants > Roots > Rhizosphere >...
CCGGTCGACGAGCCGCCGGTGCCGGCGCTGCTGCCGCCCGAACCGGTGCCGGTGCCGCCCGAACCCGTGCTACCGCCGGTGCCGCCACTGTTGCTGCTGCTGCAGCCCTGCGTGGCCGCCAACAACCCGACAGCGGCGATCCCACAGAGAGCGATCTTCAATTGCCGCGACTTCATTACGTTCATGACGATCTCCTTTAAGAGCTTTCTCATTGAAGAGGCATCCCAGCGCGCACGCGCACGGGAGCCAAACCCACGCTGGGCGGCAGATTGCCATCCGGCGAATAAACCAGCAAGGCCCTTGCGAGGCAGGTCACCATTCTGAGTTGGGAGATTGATCGCCGCGTCGTGAAACGACGTTCCCGGATTCCGCAGGGAGCTTCTCGGGCGCGCTCAATGCCCTTTCGACGCGGTCCTGGTGGGGCCGGCACCCTTCTCGTCGAGGAAGGCCGCGGCCCACGCCAGGGGCGCATTCCAGTTGATCGCGATTTCGTTCGCCGACCAGGCCTCGATGTTGTCGACGTAGCACTTCTCCGGCGCACAGCCGGCCAGCCCGGCGCCTTGCACGTACGGATCCTGCAGGCCCGAGTTCGGCCCTCCCGAGATCGCGCCCGGGGGCGGGCCCGGAAATGCCGGGTTGGCCTGATGCGCCCAGAAGCGGTGGTGCGGGTGCTCGAGCGGACGGTCGCCGTAGCCGGTGACGTACGATTGGTCCATCGGGTTGCGCCCGAGCAGGTAGCTCATCCCTTCGCCGACGCCGTCGAGATACTTCGGCTCGCGCGTGAAGTCGTGCGCCAGCGCCATGATGATCATGTTGTTGAGCACGAACGCGTTCGAGCCCCAGGGGAACCCGTGGCTGCCCGGCTTGAACGGCACGCGGTAACCCTGGGTCTTGATCAACTCGAAGTAGGCGTCGGCCGCCGCCTGGATGTTCTTGCGCGCCGCCGCGCGGTCGGTGGCGGGCAGGCCGTTCGGCACCACCGCCAGCGTGATCGTGCCCAGCGCCTCGGTCTCGGCCCAGGTCATCGGCGTCGGGATTCCGTCGTCACCCGTCGTGATGGGCACCGCCTCGAAGTGCGGTGATTTGAGCAGGAACGCCTTGTAGACGTCCTTCTTCGTGGTCACGTAGAGCTCGGCCGCCGCCCAGTAGAACTCGTCGCTGACCTGCTTGTCGTCGTAGGGGCCACCGCCAACCGCGGCGGTGCCCGCGAACATCGCCGGGTGCGCCATGGCGGCCGTCCAGGCGCGCTCGGCCGCCTCCAGGCATCGGGCGGAGAACTTCTTGTCGATCTTCTGCCAGATGCGCGCGCACTGCCCCGCGTTGGCCGCCATGTTCAGCGTCGCTGCCGTGCTCGGCGGCCAGAGGAAGCGCTTGATCTGATCGTCCTGCGGCGCCGTGCCGAGCGCGGTCCATTCCAGGTCGTGAACCTTGTGGTGCACCATGCCCGCCAGCGGCTGGCCCGCCGGCACCTGCATCTTCAGCTCGAACTCCAGCTCCCAGCGCGCCTCGTCCAGGAGGTCGGGAACGCCGTTCTTCTTCTCGGGGATCGCCATCTTGCCGTCGGCGAAGTCGTGGGCCGAGGATCCGAGGTACTTGTTGCGCTCGTATTCGTCGAGCAGCGTCCAAACGCTGATGCCCGCGTTGACGACGTATTTACCGTGGTCGCCCGCGTCGTACCAACCGCCGGTGACGTCCAATGAGTAGTTGCAGCCCGAATTGGCGAGGCAGGGGACGTTGTTGTCGCCTTGATTGACGCCCTTGCCGACGTGGCCGGCCGGGCGCGTCCATTGCTTCTCGCGGGCGTAGGGCATCGCGATCTCGATCCCGCTGCGGTTTTGATAGAAGTACGCGAGGGCGTCGTACTTCAGTTTCTTGTAGACGCCAGCCTCGATGTCGAACGGGTGGCTCACGTTGCCGGCAACCTTGAGCGTGAAACCGCGTCCCGTGCCTTCGAACGACGAAAAGTCGGCGACGTGCACGGTGTCGCCCGACGCCGCGTCGACGCCGACCGGCAACGTGGTGCCGGACGCGACCACGCGGCCGCCGCTGCTCAGCAGCTGATAGGTCTCCGGCGTCTTCGACGTGCTCTTGACGATCGCGAGCTTGGGCAGGTGCGGCAGGTAGCCGACCTGGTTCACCAGGACGTTGGGGATCGGCGCCGCCTTCGGTTCTTCCTTGCGCACGAACTGCGGGTCGTCGAGGGAGACGTCGTCGATGCACACATTGAAGGGCACGGGGCCGTCGGCCGCGAGCGAGCCGCCCATGTGCAAGGCGAACTCGGCGGTCGCGTCGTCCTCGCGTCCCATGGTGAACGAGCCGACGAACGTCTGCGGCCGCGTCAGCAGGTCCATGCTGTCGGTCCAGTATTCGGCGTAGGGCGGCCCCGACATGCCGACCTTGGCGCGGATGCGCGTCGGCCGCGTGGCGTGCGCCTTGATGCTGATCGAATACGTGTGGCCCTTCTGGATCACCATCGCGCGGTGGCGAAGCTGCGCGTCCCAGTTGTTCGTGCCCTTGTTGGTGATCTCCAGGCAAAGCTCGCCGTCCTTGGCCACGTACGTGCGCCCCGCGCCCGGCGCGGTGAACGAGTTCGTCCAGGGCAGCGACTTTCCGTCGGAGAACGTCGCGTTGGCGATCAGGTTGTTCCCCGACAGCTTGGGCGCGTCGACGCCCGGCGATCCGTTCGCGGGCGGCGCGCTCCAGTCGGCGGGTGGCGCGCCCGGCGCGGCGGCGGTCGCTGGCGCGGGAGCCGCGGCAGCCGGCGCGCGGTTCTTGGAGGCGCAACCGAGCGCGAGCGCGAGTACGCACGGAGCGAGCAGACGACCAAGCGTCAACGAACGAGCCAAGGCGGCCTCCAGGGGGGAGAGGGTGGTCGGGAATGGAAGCTAGGCTAGCGCGGCGCGCGCTCGGTATAGGCCGCGCAGCCGGCCGGGACGTTGGCGCCGTCCCGGCCGCATGCGATGTCGCCTTGTCAGCGAGCTTAGGGGGTGAACGCCAGATCGTCGACCCAGACGTTCATGCTGGCTGGCGCGGTGGCGGTGCCGTTGACCTGCCAGTGGAAACCAATCAACGTGCCCGGCGTGAACGCCGTGCCGCCGACGGAGTTCATGTCGAGGGTCAGATCGGACCACTTGATCGTGTACTGGGCCCAGGTCGACGTCAGGTTGATGATTTTGCCCCAGTGGCCGTTGCAGTACATCGGCGCCGCCGCGGTGCACGTACCGCCGTTGGCCGAGTCGGCGCTGGCTGGGATCGGTACGGCGACGCGGACGGCATTGGTGCCAGTGAGGGACCCTGCGGCGGTGCCCATCGCCCAAAACGTGAAGCCAGAGTAGGCGCTCGCGTCGACGTTTTTGACCGTGGCTCCGCTCGAGTTGAGGTTTACGCCTAGACCCACCCCAAAGCCATTCGCTCCTGGACCGAAACCCGAGCCGTTGATGTGCGCGGCGTAACCCGTTCCGCCGTGCCCCGGCATGTCGCTCACGAAGGCCGTGCCAATAGCCGGAGTAACTGTGCCAGCGCTGTCACCGTAGACATACCAGGATCCCATCGCGCAGTTCAGATTGAAGTAGCCGCCCGTCGAGGGGCCACCGCGACCGGCCTCGTCGAAGTTGTCGATATCGGGGACCGATCGCGGACAGCCGCTTACGCCGTTCCCGGCTGCGCCGGTGCTTCCGCCGAATCCACCGCCGGTGGAACCACCCGAGCCAAAGCTGGAACCACCCGAGCCGAAGCTCGATCCGCCCGAACCGAAGCTCGATCCGCCTGAGCCAAAGCTGGAACCACCCGAGCCGAAGCTCGATCCGCCGGAGCCGCTGCCGGTTTTCCCGCCACTGGAGCTCCCCGTGTGACCACCGCCGCCGTTGACGGTGTCGCCGGAGACGCAGCCTTGGGCCAAGAGTCCGCAGGAGACGACGCCGGCCGCGAACAGGAGATACGCAGATTTCATGAGCTAAGCCCCTTTCACATCATTGCCGGAAGACGTCACAGCAATAAGACCGAGATGAACCACGTGGTTCTATCCCGCCTTCTAGAGTGATTCAAACGTTTTTCGGCGCGTCAAGGAGAGCGAAGTTCGCCCACCGCGATAGGAGGCGTGGGCAAAGAGCTATGGCTTGCAGACGGAAAAGGGCGGTACAGCCCCAGTTGTCTGACAGGTGGTCCCCAAAGCACACTCCCCTGCTGTGGCGGGGTTGCAGACGACGATGGCCGTGAATCCGGCCAGTTGACCCTGGACGCACGCTGTTGAGGTCATGCACGAAATTCCGCTGCCGCCCGGATTCGTCCACGAACAGCAGACATATCCAGGCGGACAATCGGCCGCTTCGTCACACGTAGCGCCCACGTCGGTCGGACTGCATGTCGAACCCGTCCGACATGCCGATCCCGCGAGACCACTGGCGCAGCAGACGTGATCCGACGTCGCGCATTCTCCGTCCAGGCCGCAAGTCACCGTCGGGCGTCCGCAGGTTCCCATCCCGTCGCAGACCTGTCCGACGCTCGCCATTCCCTGGAACAGCCCGCAGTACGTTTTCGCGGGCGCATTGACGAAGGGGCAGTCCGCCGCGGCCTTGCACTGGCCGATGGCTTTACAGCGGTTGGACGTGATCGACGTCGCCCAGTCGCGGCACAACGTGTCCGCCGGGCAGGCGACGGTTCCGCACGCTGGGTCGTCGGCGGGCATTTGGCAGTTCCCGTTCGACGAGCACTGCGCGCACGGGCCAGTACAGCTTTGGTCGCAACAGATTGTTCCTGCGCAATGATTCGAGGCGCAGTCTTGATCGCCCGCGCAGGTCTCGCCCAGCGTGCGCGTGCCCGCTCGGTCCGCACCTCCGTCAGTGATGCCGGCGCCGCCCGAGCCCCCGTATCCTCCGGCGGCGCCGCCGAGGCCGCTGCCGCCCGCGGCAGCTCCGCCCGGCCCGCCGCCGCTGCCGTTCGCCCCTGCCCCGCCAGTGCCACCGCCGCTTGTTCCTCCCGCGCCCCTGATTGATCCGCCTGTTCCGCCGTCATTTGGCGCGACTTTGTAGCTGGTGCAGCTGGCGAGGCCCATTACCGCCCATACGACCAAGTGAGCCTTGAAAACGCGCGAAGACGGTGCGGTCGTCATCAAATCAGCCTCCCAATCTTCCCGCCGCCACTATCGGCGCGCCCCTCGGCAAAGTTGCGCAAGACCGTATCGGCGGGCCAAGGCGCCTGTCGATGTCCGCCGCACTAGCCCCACAGCCGTGCACGACCGAAAGCGCCGCGGATTGACCGATGTCACATCCACATCCGCAGATGCTCGGTCCCTCCTCGAACAGGGTACACTCGCGCCGCGAGCCTCGGCGCTGGCGCGATCGCGCGCGTCGAAGCTCGACCGCAGCTTACGTTGGAATTGCATTGGAATTGAATTGGACTGTCCGACGAGGAGATCTGGATGAATCGCGCTTCACTGAGCCTGGCCTGCCTTTCGCTTTCGCTTTCACTGTCCCTGGTTTATTTGTCCGCCTGCACCACCGCCAGCTCGCACGCCGACGGCGGCGGCACCGGCGGCGGGTCATCGGGGTCGGGCGGCAGCTCGTCAGTCGGGACCGGGGGGACCACGACCGGGACCGGCGGCAGCACCGGGCAGGGGGGCGCGGGCGGTGCGACCGCGGGGACCGGCGGGTCGACGGGCGCTGGCGGCGCGGCCAGCGCGGTCTTCAAGTGTCCGATGCCGCCCGCGTCGTACACGCCGCTCGCGAACACGACCAGCCTGCCCGCGGCGCAGCAGCTGACCGGCGTTCCGCCCGCGGACAACTATTCCCAGGGGTTTTCGATCATCGAGGGCCCGGTCTGGCTTGGTAATGCGCTCTACGTTTCGCAAATCATGGGTGGCAATCCGCCGCCGCCGTCGCGCATCCTACGGGTGATCCCCGGCAGCGCGTCGACGGTCTTTGCCACCGACGACGGCACCAACGGCATGGCAATCCTGCCCGACGGCGAGCTCGTCGGAGCCATCCACAAGGACGGCTCGATTCGCCGGATTCCGCTCGCTAGCCCGGACAGCCCGCAAGTCATTGCATCCGGCTACATGGGCGTCCCCTTCAACGCTCCCAATGATTTGGCCGTGCGCAGCGACGGAAATATCTACTTTTCCGATCCGGACAACAACCAGGCGCCGCATCCGGCGCCGCAGGGGTCGGGGCACACCCGGGTCTATCGAATCTCGCCGCTGCCGGCGGCGACCGTCACCGTCGTCGACGAGACGCTGAGCGAGCCCAACGGCGTGACGCTCTCGCTCGACGAGAACACGCTCTACGTGTCGGGGCCTGGCCTGTACAAATACGCGGTGAACCCCGACGGGTCGACCGGCGCGCGTCAGGACGGCGTGCCCAACCCGCAAATGTATTCGGGCTCCGACGGGATGGTCTTCGACTGCGCGGGGGATCTCTACATTGCGAACAATTCGAACGTCACGGTGCTCAATCCGTCGGGGACCAAGGTCGGGGACATCATGGTCGCCGGCAACGGCGTTCAAGCGGTTTCCAACGTCGCGTTTGGCGGCACTGACCGAAAGACGCTGTTCATTACGACGCTCGGCTCAACACCGGGTGTCTTCACGATCGCCATGCCGGTACCGGGGATGCCGTACTGAGCCGTCTCGTCGCGTCCGAATCCGTCGCGAAAATGTTGCGGAGTCGGTGGGGGGGACACCCCCCCGCGGACTGCGCGAGACTATTCGGAGGCCTTTTTTGAGCCACTTTTTTAGGTCGTTTTTTGATCCCCGCCACTGGAAAAAACTCCTAAGCTCCGAAATCGTCATGACCAAAATCGTTGCGGTTTCGGTGGTCTCGCTGTTCCTCATGCTCGCCGGCCGTCACGCGGCGGCGGCCGACAAAGAAGGGCTGGTCAAACAAGTGACCGCGCTGGATGACGCGGCGACGTCTGCGTACAGCGACGGCGACTTCGACAAGATGAAGAAGCAGCTGCTGAAGGCGCTGTCGATCGGCAAGGACGCCCTGGCGAGCGACCCGATCATGGCGCGGGTCTACTTGCACCTGGGCGTGCTCTACGTCGACGGGCTCGACAACCGGGCGGTGGGCGTGAAGTACTTCGGCAAAGCGCTGAAGATCCGCCCGGACATCGAAGTGCGGTCGAACATGGCGACGAAGACCGTCATGGCGGCGTTCACCGAGGCCGGACAGCAGCAGGAGGCCGCGCCCGCCGAGGAGGCGCCGCCGCCGCCGGCCCGCTCGCGGCGCGAGGCGACCGCGGAGCGCGACGAGGAGGCCGAGGCGCCGCGTCCCACGCGCGCCGCCGCGAGCGAGAAGTGCCGCGGCAACGACGCCGATCTGGCCGCGGTGAAGAAGGAAGCGCGCGAGGAGTTCGACCGGCTCGACAAGGCGCTGACCATGTCCAAGGACGCGCTGGCCAAGGAGAAGGCCGAGAGCGACAAGTACCGCCACGACAAGATGGATCTGGAGCGGCAGCTCGGCGAAGCCAAGAGCCGCGTGGCCCAGCTGGAGAACGAGGTCTCCATCAAGGACAAGCGCACGACCGCAGGCGAGCAGCGCGAGAAGAAGGAGCGCGACGCCAAGGAGGCGCTGGCCAAGGAAAAGACCGAGAAGGACAGCTTGCTGCTGGCGACGGCGCAGCAGGTTCAGCAGCTGGAGAAGGAAAAGGTCGAAAAGGAGAAGCAGCTCTCGGCGGGCGAGCAGCGCGAGAAGAAGGAGCGCGACGCCAACGAAAAGCTCGAGCGCGAGAAGATGGACCGCGATCGCGCGCTGGCCGACCTGAAGCTGAAGTCGCAGCAGAACGAATCGGACATCAAGGCGCACGCGCAGCAGGTCGAGAACGAGCTCAAGCAGCGCGTGGCGCAGCTGGAGAGGGAGAAGGCCGAGAAGGAGAAGCAGCTGGCGGCGACGCAACAACGGGAGCAGCAGGAGCGCGAGGCCAAGGAGAAGCTGCAGCGCGAGCGCCAGGTCGCGGACGCTCGCGACCAGGAGCGCAAGGGCTGGGAGGAGAGGGCGCGCGCGGAGCGCGACAAGCTCGAGGCGCTGCCGCCGGTGCCGTCGCGCATTCCGGAGCCGGTGCACTGCGCGATCCCCGAGGACGTTCAGGGCGGCGCCGATCTGTTCGTGAACTGCGTGACTCAGCCGGGCGTGCGCGCCAAGAACATCGTCTTTTACTATCGTCCGGCGAACGCGGTGATCTACAACTCGGTGGTCATGGACCCGACCAGGAAGGGCTGGTCGCGCGCGGTGATCACCGCCAACAAGCTCAACGGCAAGTTGCTCCAGTACTACGTCGAGGCGCGCAACGACAAAGACTCGGTCGCCGCGAGCAACGGCAAGGCCAGCTCGCCCAACATCGTCACCATCACGCCGGCGCGACGGTAGCGTCCACGCCCATCAGATAACCGCCAAGATGTCGAGGCGCCCGGCCCGGACTCCTGATGGTCCGGAGCCTGGCGTGCTTCGCGCCTTGGCGGCCGTTATCTGCGCCTACCGAAACGCTTCTTGCAGCTGGTCGAGCGCGGTGCTGCCCGGGCAAAGCTTCTCGTACGGGACCTGGGACAGCGGCGTGTCGACGGTGCCGTTCATGTCGTGCACGTCGCCGCCGCCCTTGTCGACGAAGAGCAGGCCTGTCGCGACCTCGCCGCGGCCCTGGCGGGCCTGCAGGTCGCCGAAGACGCGCCGGCGGTCGGTCGGGTCGTAGTCGCGTTCCACCTTGCTGAGGCGCACCGAGCTGCCATCGTGCATGGTGACGTTGACGGTCGTTCCCTCGCTGTAGTCGGTGGTGATCTCGCGCTCGGGCGGCACGAAGTCGGCCTGCACCAGCTGCAGCAGGTGCTTGCGCGTGTGCAGGTAGCTCTTGGTCGACCCCTCGTGATCGTTGAAGGTCACGCACGGCGAGATCACGTCGATGAGCGCGAACCCCTTGTGCGAAAGCCCGGCCTTGAGCAGCGGAACCAGCTGCGCCTTGTCGCCCGAAAAGCTGCGTGCCACGAACGTCGCGCCCAGCGTCAGCGCCAGCATCACCGGATCGATCGGGCTTTGGCGGTTGGCCTCGCCACGCTTGCTCTTGGTGCCGATGTCGGCCGACGCCGAGAACTGCCCCTTGGTCAGCCCGTAGACGCCGTTGTTCTCGATGACGTAGAGCATGTTCAGGTTGCGCCGGATCGCGTGGCACAGCTGCCCGAGGCCGATCGACAGCGAGTCGCCGTCGCCGGAGATGCCGATGTACGTGAGGTCGCGGTTGGCCGCGTTGGCGCCGGTGGCGATCGACGGCATGCGGCCGTGCGCCGAGTTGAAGCCGTGTGCGCCGCTGACGAAGTAGGTCGGCGTCTTCGACGAGCAGCCGATACCCGACAGCTTGGCGATCAGGTGCGGCGGCGTGTCCAGCTCGTAGAACGCGCGCACGATCGCCGCGGTCACCGAGTCGTGCCCGCACCCCGCACACAGGGTCGACATGGCCCCCTCGTAGTCGCGCATGGTCAGGCCGATGTTGTTCGGCTTCAGGTGGGGGTGAACGACCGCTGGTTTCTTGATCGACGCCATTTTGCCCTGACCTTTCTCTCCCTAACCTTCGTGTCTGACCGCGCGCACCGGGCCGCTGCCGACGCTGCGCTCGGTCTCGGCGGCGACGCCGTCCAGCACGTGCCGCGCCGACAGTGGAAAGCCCCCGTAGACCAGCACGGGGCGCAGCTTCTCCTTGATACCGGGCACGTTGGTCTCCATGGTCAGCAGCGTGCGCAGCTGCGCGTCGCGGTTCTGCTCGACGACATAGATGCGGTCGTACGCTCGCAGGAACGCCTCGACGGTGTCGTCGAATGGGAAGGCGCGCACGCGCATGAAGTCGGCGATGATGCCGCGCTCGGCGAGCGTCTCGACCGCCTCGCGCACGGCGAGGTCGCAGCCGCCCACGCTGACGATGCCGAAGGTCGCGTCGGCCTGCTTGCGGATGATCGGCGCCGGCACCGCCTTGGCCGCCGCCTTGTGCTTGCGCGCCAGGCGGTCCATGACGTCCTGGTACTCATCGGGGATCTCGGTGTAGCCGCCGAGCTTGTTGTGGCCCGATCCGCGCGTGAAGAACGCGCCCTTGGAATGCACGCCTGGCAACGTGCGCGCCGCGACGTGGTCGGCGTCCTCCGGCGAGTAGCGGAAGAACTTGGGCATCGCCTCGAGCTCCGCGGCGCTGAGCACGCGCCCGCGGTTCGGGCGATAGCTGTCGTCCCAGTGCAGGCGCGGGCAGACCCAGTCGTTCATGCCGATGTCGAGATCCGACAGCATGAACACCGGCGTCTGGAAGCGCTCGGCGAGATCGAACGACGCCACGGCGAAGTGGAAGCACTCGTCGGGGCTGCCAGGGAACAGCAGGATGTGCTTGGTGTCGCCGTGCGACGCGTAGGCGCAGGCCAGGATGTCGCCCTGCTGCGTGCGCGTCGGCATGCCGGTCGACGGTCCGGTGCGCTGCACGTCGACGAGCACCGCCGGGATCTCGGCGTAGTACGCGAGGCCGATGAGCTCGCTCATGAGCGAGATACCCGGCCCCGACGTCGACGTGAACGCCCGCGCGCCGTTCCAGCTGGCGCCGATCACCATGCCGATCGCCGACAGCTCGTCCTCCGCTTGCAGGATGCAGTAATTGTTCTTGCCCGTCTCCTTGTCGCGCCGGTAGTCGTGGCAGAACTGCTTGAACGCGTCCATGACCGACGTCGACGGCGTGATCGGGTACCACGCGGCGACGGTCGCGCCCGCGTACACGCAGCCGAGCGCGGTCGCCGTGTTGCCGTCGATCAGGATCTTGTCGCCGGTCGCGTTCATCTTCTCGAGGCGGATCGGCAGCGGGCAGTCGAGGTGCTCGAGCGCGTAGTTGTAGCCGGCGCGCAACGCCTTGTGGTTCGAGTCGAGCAGCGCCTTCTTCTTCGAGTACTTCTCCTCGAGCATGTGGTCGATGATCCCCATGTCGATGTCGAGGAGCGCGACCAGCGAGCCGAGGTAAGCGATGTTCTTCATCAGGATCCGCTCGCGCGGATTGTTGAAGATCTCGTTGCACATCTTGGCGAGCGGCACGCCCAGGAACGTGATGTCCTTGCGCGCCAGCTCCTCGTCGAGCGGCCAGGTGGAGTCGAACAGCAGGTAGCCGCCGCTGCGCACTTCCTTCACGTCGCGCGCATAGGTCTCCGCGTTCATCGCGACGATCAGGTCGTAGTCCTGCGCGCGCGCCGTGTGACCGTCCTTGTTGACGCGCACCTCGTACCACGTCGGCAGCCCCTGGATGTTCGACGGAAACAGGTTCTTGCCCGACACCGGAATGCCCATGCGAAAGATGGCCTGCATCAGCAGGCTGTTGGCGCTGGCCGATCCGGTTCCGTTGACGTTGGCGAGCTTGAGCGCGAAGTCGTTGCTACGGACTACTCTGTTTTGCTGCACCCAGTTTTTCCCGCGTAAGGAGTGACGAGCTCGAATTTTTCCATGTCCCACGCCGCCGTCGGACAACGCTCCGCGCACAGACCACAGTGCACGCAGACGTCCTCGTCCTTGACCATGATCCGTTTGGTTTGCGGCAGCGGGCCCGAGGTGAAGACCGCCTGATCGAAGTTGGCGGCCTGCACGGTCAGTCGCTTGCGCAGCGCCTTTTCGTCATCCTGATCGCTGACCGGCGCGATGGTCAGGCACTGCGTCGGGCAGATGTCGACGCAAGCGTCGCACTCGATGCACAGCTTGTCGGTGAACACGGTCTGGATGTCGCAGTTGAGGCAACGCTCGACCTCGCGCGCGGTCTGCTCGACGTCGAAGCCCAGCTCGACCTCTATGTTCAGCTGGTTGAAGCGCTCGCGCAGATCGACGTGCTTCATCTTCGCGCGCTTGGCCGGGTTGTAGTCGTTGCTGTAGCTCCACTCCTGGAGGCCCATCTTCTGCGTCACCAGGTTCATGCCCGGCTTGAGGCGCTCGTTGACGTCCTGGCCCTGGCAGTGGTTGTGGATGGAGACCGCCGCCTCGTGCGCGTGCGCCACTGCCCAGATGATGTTCTTGGGGCCCCACGCCGCGTCGCCGCCGAAGAACACGCCCGGCAGCGTCGACTGGTGCGTCTTCTCATCGACGACCGGCATGTCCCAGCGTCCGAACTCGATGCCGATGTCGCGCTCGATCCAGGGGAAGGCGTTCTCCTGTCCAATCGCCAGGATCACGTCGTCAGCGGCGATGAACACCGTGTCGACCACCGTCGAGGTCTGGCGCCCCTTGGCGTCCTCGCTCCACTCGACGCGCTCGAACTCCATGCCCTTCAGCTTGCCGCCCTCGACGACGAAGCGCTTGGGCACGTGGTTGATGACGATCTCGATCTGCTCTTCCTCGGCGTCCTCCAGCTCCCACGGCGACGCCTTGAAGAACTGGCGCGAGCGCCGCGCCATGACCTTGATGTCCTTGCCACCCAGGCGGCGCGACGTGCGACAGCAGTCCATCGCGGTGTTGCCGACGCCGATGATGAGGACACGCTCGCCGATCGTGTCGATGTGCCCGAACGCGACGCTCTCCAGCCAGTCGATGCCGATGTGAATGTGGTCGGCGACGCTGCCCTCGTGGCGCCCGGGGATCTCCAGCTCCTTGCCGCGTGGCGCGCCCGTGCCCACGAAGACGGCGTCGAACTTGGGCTTCTCGTGAAGCAGCGCTTTCAGGCTGCTCACCGGGGTGTTGTAACGGATGTCGACGCCCATGCGCAGGATCATGTCGATCTCTTCGTCGAGCACGGTGCGCGGCAAGCGAAACACCGGCACGTTCGTGCGCATGAGGCCGCCCGCCGACGGGCCCTTCTCGAACATCACCAGCTCATAGCCGAGGGGCGCCAGGTCGTTGGCCACTGCCAGCGACGCGGGCCCCGCGCCGATCAGCGCGACGCGCTTGCCGTTCGGCGCCGACGGCGTCGGCAGCCGATCTTCGATGTCGCCCTTTAGATCGGCGGCGACGCGCTTGAGGCGGCAAATCGCGACCGGCTTCTCGTCGATGCGCGTGCGCCGGCACGCTGGCTCGCACGGGCGATCGCACGTGCGCCCGAGAATTCCCGGGAAAACGTTCGATTGGCGATTGAGCATGTACGCATCGGCATAGCGTCCCTGCGCAATCATCCGAATGTACTCGGGCACGTTGGTGTGCGCCGGACAAGCCCACTGGCAATCGACGACTTTGTGGAAGTAGCTGGGATCACGAACGTCGGTTGGTTTCACCGTCTAGGATCTCCGCTCCCCCGAATACACCATATTGGTTTCCCGTTCCAGGGGGGAACGCCTACTGGCCGCTCGGCATTCCCGTGCTTGACGGCGTGCGGAAGATGGCGACTTTGGAACTGCACGGCTGCGCTGCAGCCGAGGCTGTCAGCGATAGTCGGGGTTATCGGAATCGTAGCAACGCGGGCTCTTCATGTGGCGACGACTTGCAGCTTTTGCCGTCATCGCGGGACTGTCGCTCCTGCCTGCGCGTGCCCCTGCCGGCAGCGGGGACATGGCCTGGAGCCAGTTCCGCGGGCAGATCGTCATCAGTGACGTGCTGCTCGCTCCGGACTTCGGATCCGATCGCGTCATGGTCACCAGCCTCAACCGCATGCGTCGATCCGTGGTGGATGAGGTCAGCGGCTTCTGGCGGCTCCACCTGGTCGCGTTCCTGGACGCGCCCGCGGCCGGTGAGATGTGGCACGTGGTTGCGCGCGACATCACCGGCCCGGAGGCTCGCGACCGCGCGCGCCGCGGCGAGCTGCCTGTATTGCGGGTCTTCGAGACGCCGTCCGATCCGGGGGACCGCATTCTCCGCATGAACAATCTGGTGTTGACCGAAGCCATGGGGTTCCAGCGCGGGCACGAGTACGACATCACCGTCGAAAAGGACGCCGAGGACGGCGGAAAACAGGACGTCTATGCCCGAGGGGTGGTAACTCTCAGGTAGGGTGAATCGCCTCGTCCTCGTCCCGCTCGTCTTTGCCTGGGTCTCATCATCGGTCGCTCTCGCCGCGGGCCCGAAGCCGCGCGTCGTGCGCAAGGCCAGCCCGCGCACCGGGCTCATCGTGACCCACGACGAAGAGCTGGTGCGCGCGGTGAAGAAAAAGGACCGCGGCGCGCTCGAGCGACTCGCCGAGCGCATGGGGCCCGGCCACCTGGGCGAGGCGTTGCATCGTCCCGATCCCGCCGTCGCCGAGGCGGCGCTGATCGCGCTGCCGCTCACGCGCGGCGCGGTGCTGGAGATCGGCGCGGTCACGGACCTGCTGGACTCGTCGAACGTCACGCTCGCCGCGGCGTCGGCGCGCGTGCTGGGCCAGTTGCTCGACGGCGCCGAGCCGGGCGCGCTCGACGACTGGGAGGTGCCGCCCGACGTGGTCGAGCGCGCCTGCAACGGGTTGCGCGCGCTGGCGACTCGCGGCGAGGCGGCGGTGACGGCACGCGTGGCGGCGATCAGCGCCATCGCGAGCGCGTCGGTGCTCTGCCCGGCCGCCAGCGGCGAGCTCGCGGCGTTGTTGCGCGATCCGGTGCCCGCCGTGCGGCGCGCGACCGCGCTCGTGCTGCGACCCGAGGAGCGGCGCGCCAACGGAGCGTTGCGTGACGTGGTGCGGGATCCGGAGCGGCTGGTGGTGTCGGCGGCAGTGGCGACGCTGTGCCGCGACGAGCCGGCCGACGGCTCGGGCGCGGGCGCGCCTATCAAGACCGACGCGCCGCCGGGGGCCGTGGTCGAGCAAGCGAGGATGATGGTGTCGTCGCGTGGCACGCCAGCGGCTGACGCCGTCGAGATGCTGGGTTGCCTGGCGCGTGCGGCCACGCCCGCGGACAAGCAGATCCTGGATCAGGTGCGGCGCGGGCCCGCGTCGCCGCTGCGCGATCGCGCGGCCGAGCTGATGAGCGTGTCTGATAGGCTCAGGACGCAATGAGCGCGGGCGCGGCGCAGGCCGGCGCCGGTACCGAGCGGATGGCGCGGGGCGCGCGTCGGGTCAGCGCGCTCACCATGCTGTCGCGCGTGCTGGGCCTCGTGCGCGAGCAGATCTTCGCGCTCACGCTCGGCGCCGGCGTCTACAGCGACGCATTCCTGGCGGCGTTCCGCATCCCGAATCTGCTGCGCGATCTCTTCGCCGAGGGCGCGCTGTCGACGGCCTTCGTACCGACCTACGTCGACGTGCTCAAGAACCAGTCGCGCCCCGCCGCCTACGCGCTGGCCAACCGCGTGCTGTCGACGCTGACGATCTACCTCGGGGCCATCGCGGCGCTCGGCATGCTGTTCCCGCAGCCGGTGGTCGCGCTGGTCGCGACCGGTTTCGGACCCGAGAAGGCGGCGCTGTGCGGGCAGCTGGTGCGCATCATGATGCCGTTCCTGCCGGCGATCTCGCTCGCGGTCGTGGCCATGGGCGCCCTCAACGCCGAGGAGCGCTACACCGCGCCGGCGCTGGCATCGTCGATGTTCAACGTCGTCGCGATCATCGGCGGCGGGATCGTCTACGCCCTCGCGCCGGGGGGGCGCGCGGCGGTCATCACCTGGTCGGCTTTGACCATCGTCGGTGGGATTGCGCAGCTCGGCATCCAGATCCCGACGCTGTGGCGCATGGGCTTCCGGCCGAAGCTGCTGCCCGACTTGCGCCTGCGCGACCCGGGCACGCGCCGGATCGCCGCGCTCATGGCGCCGGCGACGCTGGGCGTGGCGGCGGTGCAGATCAACGTCGTGGTGAACTCGTCGTTCGCGAGCCTGGTCTCCGATGGCGCGATCTCCTGGCTCAGCTACGCGTTCCGTTTGATGCAGCTGCCGATCGGCGTCTTCGGCGTCGCCGTCGCGACGACGGCGCTCACGCACCTGTCGCGCGACGCCGCCGCGCGCGACTGGGACGCGCTGCGCGCGACGTTGCGCCGCGGGCTGCGCATGGTGCTGTTCCTGACCGTGCCGTCGACAATTGGCCTCGCGCTGCTGGGCGTGCCGATCATCCGGCTCATCTACCAGCACGGGCGCTTCAGCGCGAACGCGACACTGGCCACGGCGCACGCGCTATCGGGGTACGCGCTCGGCCTGGTGTCGTACGCGGCGATCAAGGTCGTGGCGCCGGCGTTCTACGCGCTCGGGCGCACGCGCGTGCCGCTCATCGCCAGCGTCAGCGCCGTGGCGGCGAACTTGATCTGGAACCTCACCACGTTTCATCGCTTCGGGCACGTCGGCCTGGCGGTCGGCACGTCGCTGGCCGCGACGGTCAACTTGACGGTGTTGCTGGTCGCGTTCCAGACGCAGATCCGTGGCCTGTTCACGCGCGACTTCTTCGGCGCCGTGGCGCGCATCGCGGCCGCGTCGGCCGTCATGGCGGCGGCCGTCTGGCTCGCGAGCACGCGCCTCGAGCCGCTGGAAATACCGCGCCTGCTCGGGTGGGTGATCAAGGTCTTCGTGCCGGTCACGCTCGGAGCGGTCGTCTACTTCGGTGCCGCGCGAGCCTTGGGCCTCGACGAAGCCACGGCCCTGGTCCGCCGACGTCGTTAGAGAAAGCCGGCGTGCGCTGGCGCGCGGCCTGGCGCCTACATGCGTTCGTGCGGCATGCGGTCGCGCGGGCCACGGAAGTACTGCATCGGCGAGCAGAAGCGGAAGTTCGAGACACGGCTCGTATAGACGCAGGCGTAGGCCTCGACCTGCTCGCCGAACTTGCTGACCTCGTAGCCCTCGCGAAACAGCGGGCCCCAGTGCGGGTTGAACGCGTCGTCGATCTCGCTCTCGACGGTGCGGTGCTGCGCCGTCGCCGCCCGCAGATCGGCGCGCAGCTTCTCGATCGCGTCCTTGATCTGTCGCTTGGCCGCCGGCAGGTGACCGGCGAGCGGCGCCTCGGTGGCCAGCTTCTGCAGCGTGCGCATCGCGGTCTGGCGCTCGTTGATCTCGGAGTCGAGATGGATGAGCTGGTTGTCGAGCTGGTCGAGCCGCGCCAGCGGCGCGCGCATGCGGTCGTAGGTCGACACCTCGTGCTCCAGCTCCTGCAGGACCATCGCCGTGCGCCAGTTCGACGACTTTCGCGAGCGCAGCATGTCGCCGTAGATGTGGTCGCCGACGAACAGCACGCGGTCGCCGCTCGCCCGCGCGCGCTCCTGGAAATCGCGGATGTTGCCGCCCGAGTAGATGCGCCCGCGCGCGAACGGCGCGTCGGCGGGCCGCCCGTCGGTCGCGCGCTCGATCGGCGCGCC
>Ga0265320_10001481_pt1 | contig 17131 bp, 14 predicted proteins | sample 4827metaG_FD_202087 | JGI IMG/M metagenome (GOLD analysis project Ga0265320, IMG submission 202087) | Rhizosphere microbial communities from Carex aquatilis grown in University of Washington, Seatle, WA, United States - 4-8-27 metaG | ecosystem: Host-associated > Plants > Roots > Rhizosphere >...
AGTTTTACGTCGGTCGGCCCGGATTTTGGCAACGCCACGTAAATGCGGGGTACCACAAATTCAAGCGTCTCCCGGGAAGATTGAGACATGACTACACCTGGGTTTTTCAGCATTCAGAAACCAGCATTCAGAAATCCCAATCACGCCCCCGTCACTTCCTCCTTCGCATCCACAATCGTAAACATTAGCTCCGCCGACGAAACAACTTTCCCCTCCACTTTGCAGGTGCCTTCGGCAACGCCGATTTTCATGCCGCGGTGCTTGATGAGCTTCACGTGGACTTCCAACTGGTCGCCGGGGACGACGGCCTGGCGGAACTTGATTTTGTCCGCGCTCATGAAAAAGGCGATTTTGCCCTCGGAGGATATGCGCCGGAGCATCAGGATGCCCGCGGCCTGCGCCATGGCCTCAAGTTGGAGCACCCCCGGCATCACGGGATGGCCGGGGAAATGGCCCATGAAAAACGGTTCGTTGATCGTGACGTTCTTCATCGCGATCAATTCATCGTCACTGATGATTTGCGTCACCCGGTCAATCATCACAAAAGGGTAGCGATGCGGCAGCAGGTCGAGAATTTGACGCACGTCGAGCGCCTTGGCGGTGGCGGCGACAAATTTTTCCGGGACCCGGGCGGGCTTTTTCCCGTCCTTTTCCGCCACCATCCTTTCGTGCAGGGCGGCCGTAAGCTTCGCATTGAGCGCATGTCCGGGGCGCACGGCCACGATGTGCGCCTTGAGCGGCATTCCGAGCAGCGCGATGTCACCTATGATGTCCAGAATCTTATGGCGGACGAACTCGTCCTTGAACCGCAGCGGCTCCTTCGAAATGATTTTGTCTCCCTTGATGACAATGGCGGAGTCCAAACTTCCGCCCTGAATTTTGCCCAGCTTGAGCAATTCCTCGATGTCCTCGTAAATCGTAAACGTGCGCGCCGGCGCGATTTGCGCGGCGTAGACTTCTGGGTCAATATCCAGCGAAAGGTGCTGGGTGTGGATGCCGCGGTCATCGGCGGAGGTGCAGGTGATTTTGAGACCGTCATAGGGCAGGGCGATGATGGAGCGATTGCCTTCGGAAATGCACACCGGTTCCTTCAAGGCAAAATACTTGCGCTCGTGCTTCTGGTCGGTGGCCTCGGCTTGTTGCAGGAGCAGGACGAAGGGTTTGGCGGAACCATCGAGAATCGGCGGCTCGCTGGCGTCGAGTTCCACGAGGACGTTGTCAATGCCCAGCCCGCTGAGCGCGCTCAGTACGTGCTCCACCGTGTGTACTTTGGCATGCCCGGCGGTGAGGGTGGTGGAGCGCACCAGCTCGGTAATATGTGCGACATTGGCGCGAATCTCCGGCTTGCCGTACAGGTCCGTGCGGCGAAAGACCACCCCGTAATCCTCGGGCGCGGGTTTAAAGGTGAGGTGGACTTCCTCACCGGTGTGCAGGCTCGTGCCCTTGGTGGAGACTTCGCGCAGAATGGTGCGTTGCTTCATGCCTTAAATCCCTGACCCTAGCAGAGTTCCGCCGCTTGTAAAGAAGGGAAAAATGCCAGGCGCTGTCGAAACGGGGCTTGCCAACGCAATGCCCAATGGGAAGGATTCCGTTGTGCTTTACCGTCTCGAAATCAAAGAGGAAGCCCGTCAGCAACTGCGCGCGTTGCCCAAAGATTTGCGCAGCCGCATCGGGGTGCGGCTGGAGGCCTTGCAAACCGACCTGGCTGGAGATGTGAAGTAACTCGCCGTTCGCACGGACGAATATCGCCTGCGGGTGGGCAGTTACCGGATCCTCTTCGTGCTGGAAAGCGACCTGATTAGCGTATATGCCGTCAAAGATCGAAAGGACGCTTATGAGTAAACTTACTCTCGAAAAGCCCACGCTGAAATCACTGGCTGCGGAGATGCGCTGCGTGCATGAACGACTTGAGAACATGGAAGACCTCCTGGAGCTTCGCGCTGCGGTGGAGCGAAACGCCGGGAAGCCCGGCGTGCCGTGGAAACAGGTGAAAGCCGAACTTGGCCTTAAATGAGGCTATCGGCCAGCATCCACGGATTGCCCTAATTGCGGCTACGCTCCAGAGCAGGCACCCCAATGGACAGCTTTGGCAACACCAACCCCAGGAAGATGCCGAAGCATCATTTCTTCCGCGCACTCGAAATCTATTATGATACGGCGGTGCGGGCGGACATCGCCAAGCAGGATTACTCCGTCTGCCCGCGATATTGGTATATTGACGCCACCTTTGCTTGTGAAGGCTGCGGCGCCGAATTCATCTTTTCGGCCCATGAGCAAAAATTCTGGTATGAAGATTTGCGGTTTTATGTGGATTCCAAACCGCGAAATTGTAGCGCGTGCCGGAAGAAAAATCGCCGGTTGAAATCGTTGAAGCAGCAATATGATGGCCGAATTGCGGAAGCAATTTCGTCCCAGGATCTTTCCCTGAAGATCGCAGTGGTTGGGATTCTGGACGAATTGGCCGCCCCGCCAACCCATCGGCCGTCCGTGAGCATTCCAAAACTCTGGGTTGGTTTGCCCAAGAAAATGGAAGCCCATCGCGAAGTTCTCGTGAAGCAAATAAAGAAACGGCAAGCTGCCGCTGGTCCGGATCGCTGACCTCACTTTGCCAGCGGCGGCCTGGTGGATTCGGTGACCGCCGGTACGGCCAGATCAATACAGTAACCGGTGACGGAGTTTTTGGTCGGGCCGACTTGGACGACGGGAGTATAATGGCTGCCCAGCCAGAGCGCGATGTCCCGGCCGCTGGCGTCATCCACACCAAAATACTTTGCGCCGTACTCCGACAAATCGAGGTTAAACAGAAAGATGGCGTCCGGCGGATGAGCCTTGAGTTCGTCGAGCACATGGTCAGGGCCGGCAAAGCCCAGGGCCACCGGCTGAAAATCCATTTCCGCGAGCGGATTGCGAATCCGCAAGTGGTAATTCACGGCAATGCCTTCGGGAAACGCCGCCAGGGTGCGGGCATTCGGGGTGTTTTGGCGAAAGGCGGCGATCATGGTGTTGAGGTATTCACCAGCGGTATAATCCCCGGGCTGAAACGAGTAGAAACGGTCGCGACCCGTGCCCACGGGGTAATTTTTGAGCGCGTAGTAACTCAGGCTGGTGCGCAACAAAGTGCCCGACCCCAGGAGCATCAATGCGGAGAATGCGACGGGGAGCAGCCAATTCCGCCGCATGGCTCCCGGAGTCGGCCGGCTGGCTTCCGCCAGGATCAGGTGCACCCAGAACAAAACTGCCAGCGGCATTTGGAAGAAACCGAAATGCAGGATGCGCGCGCTTAAAATCATGCGTCCCAGCATCAACGCCGCCGCGATTCCAAAAACCGTCAAGGCAAGGCTGCGGGAAAAATCCGCGCTGCCATGCCAAGCCGTCCGCAAGCTGCGAATCGCATAAGCACCGGCGGCGAAGCAAACTGGCAAGGCAAACTCCGGGCCCAAATCGTCCGAAAGCCGGGCCAGCCAGGCGGCGGCACCGGCGGCCAACAAGACAATTATGGGCCAAGCCCACCACCCGGCGCTATGCCTTTTTGTCCGGGTCCAGGCATGCGCGGCGATCGCCATGAGTCCGCAGGTGAGCACAAACCAGCCACCCTGCCAAAGCTCGAACCGGAAATTCAACCATGGCTGGTCAAATCCGAAGATGACCTTCATGAGTGGGGAACCCTCGATTGTGCTCCGGAACGAGCTGGAGAGCATGGTTCCGGGCACATAGTTGGCCGCATATGACGCATAGGCTAGGCCGCCTTTTGCCGCAAAAAATAGAAACACTGGCAGCCAAGCGCAGAAAAAGCCGCCGGCCAGCCAGGCCAATGCGCGCGCCAGCCACCTGCGGGCGACCGCCCATTGAGTATGCGGTGCCTCAATGCGCGCCGATTGAATCACCCGTACCAACAAATAAACTCCCAAGGTTCCCGCAGCGGCCAGCAGCTCTTCCGGTTTGTCCAAATACGTGATGGCCATGCCAAGGCCTGCGATGGCAAGCCAGATCGGGCGACCGGATTTAATATGGTGGAGGAGCGCCCATAACATCAACAGCAAACCCGCAAACCCATAGGTGGCTTGCGACGCATAAGGCGTAATGAAGTTATAGTTGGAGATGGGGCCATAGTTGCCGAAGGCAAAAACGCAGAGAAATACCACCATGCCGAGCCAGCCTGCCAGCCGGTTGCCCAGGGTGCCGAAGATTGCCCGCAACAAAAGCAAGACACCCACCGTGACCGCGAGATTGAGCATCACGATGGTATTCAAGCCGACGCCAAACACCTTGAATGCCGCCGCCTCCATCAAATGGGCCAATGGCCCATACCAACTGACCACATCCTTATAGAGCAAATCCCCCTCATTCAAACGCCAGGCCGCATAGAGCGTGCGGGGAAAATCAATCAGGGGGTCCGACCAGCGCAGCCAGCTCCTTGCCAGCAGAAATATAAACAAGCCGGCAACGGAACCCCCCTCCGTCACCGCCAGCGCAATGCCCACCCAACGCGGTGCAGGACGAAGAGTCGGGATTGGCGCCTCCGTCACCGTCTTAGCCTGCGGCGTGGACGGGTTCGCGCGCGCCGGCTGGCTCGCAGATGACGGGAGCTTGCTCATCGGGGGTGCTGTTTATTAGGCGGAAGCCGCCGGGCATGGCGAGCGTGAATGCGCTGGAATGGGGCGCGCGTTGCTTCTGGCGGTGGCTGCGCGCGCATCAGGTTCAACCGGTTTGGATATGGCATTTTTTGAAACTTGTCGCTAGAAGAGGGGTTAGCTTAAGCGCTCATACCCCAATTACCCAAATTAGGAAATCCCTCCTATGAAATCGCTCATCCCCTTCGGCCTTCGCCGTGTTTTAATTCTGGCATCCATTCTTGGAGCGCTCACCCAACCGGCGCTGCGCGCCGCTGATGCCGCATTGCCAGCTGTCGCCAAAACCAATGTCTCCGCTCCCGTCACCATCACCGACAACGGTGGCAACTGGACCCTCGACAACGGCATCGTCAAGGCGACGATTGGCAAACGCGACGGCCGGATGACTGCGCTGGTGTTTCACGGCGTCAATACCATGGGTGGTGGTGGCTACTGGGAGTCAAATCCGGCGAATCCAGCCCCCAGCGTCACCATTGACCCGACGGCCAATGGCGGCCAGCGCGCGGAAGTCTCCATCAAGGGCGCTCCGGGCCGCGGCATTGATATCGAGTTGCGCTATGCTCTCGGCCGCGGTGAAAGCGGGATTTATGCCTACGCCATCTACACCCATCCTGCGGCCAACGGCCCGGGCAGTTTTGGCGAGAATCGTTACATCACCAAGCTCAACAAGACCTTCAATTGGATTTCCGTGGACGCCGACCGTAACCTTCTCGAATGCACGCCGCAGGACTGGGGCACGGGCGTCGTCATCAACGCCAAGGAGCAGCGTATTCTAAACCAGGGCTACTTCCAGAATACCGTCGAGCACAAATACAGCTACAACGCCGTGCAATACAAGATTCCCGCCTACGGCTGGTCCAGCACCAAGGATCACGTCGGCGTCTGGTTTATCAACCCGACCACGGAATACCTTTCCGGCGGGGCGGCCAAACTGGAACTCGTCTGCCATTTCGACGCCAACGATAATCCGGATCCGATCATCCTCGATTACTGGTGCGCGGGCCATTATGCCGGTGGAGCAGGCTGCAACATCCCCGCTGGCGAAGAATGGAGCAAAGTCGTCGGTCCCATCTATGTGTATTGCAACACCTTGGCCGAGCCCAAAGATCCCTCGCCAGCGGATATGGCGAAGCTGGAAGCGACGGCCGGCAATCCGGTTGTCCCGGCGGTTTGGCATGATAATGCCACGGCACTTTTCAAAGACGCCCTTGCCCAAGCCAAAAAAGAAACGGCGAAATGGCCTTATGACTGGGTCAACGGCGTGGACTATCCGCACAAGGATCAGCGCGGTGCGGTCGTGGGCCAGCTCGTCCTCAATGACCCCCAAGCCGCCTCCTCGAAACTCCCTCATTTAACAGTCGGCTTGGCCCACCCGGAATTCACCAGCGGCGCTGGTGGATTTGTGAGTCGGTCGGGCAACGGCAATGTCGTTACTTGGGATCACGACGGCAATTATTACCAATTCTGGACCGACGGCTCGGACGACGGCAAATTCACGATTACCAACGTTCGCCCGGGCAACTACACCCTCCACGCCTTTGCCGATGGCGTGCTCGGTGAATTCGCCCAGACCAACATCACGGTTGAGGCCGGTAAGACTCTCGACCTCACCAAACTGACGTGGACGCCCGTTCGCTATGGCAAACAAGTTTGGGAAATTGGCTACCCCGACCGCACCGGCGGTAAATTCTTCAAGGGCGACGGCGATAACTATTGGCGCTGGGGCTGGAACATGCGCTACGCGCTCCTGTTCCCGAACGACATCACCTACACTGTCGGCAAGAGCGATTACCACAAGGATTGGTTCTTCATGCAGGTGCCGCATGCCGAGGGCACGGACTGGTTGAATCCCGATGCGAAAGATCCCGCCAACCAACCCTATGGTTGGGTTAAATCGTTGCCGACCGGCTCGGGCAATCCCTGGGGCCAATGGGGCCGTGGCCGCGCGACCACTTGGACCATCAAATTCAATATGGACAAGGTATCGCCCGGTTACGCCGCTTTGCGCGTCGCCCTGGCCGGTGCGGACGGTGGCCGGACGCTGGCCATAACTGTCAACGGTCAAGATGTCGGTGCCATCGGCGATAACAGTTCCGCCGCCAATGCCCCCATCGTCGCCACCAACGCCCTTCGCTACAACACGGACACGGGCGTTTGGCAGCAACGCACCAAGACTTTTGACGCTTCGCTCCTAAAGGTGGGTGAAAACGTCATCACCCTCACCGTTCCAGCCGGCAATCTCGAAAGCGGCGTCGTGTATGACTACCTGCGTCTCGAGGTGAACGACGCCTATAAGGTCGACGGCACGAAGATCGCGTCAACTGTCGGACCGTAACGTGGATTGATTTGCTGACCCGGTTTCGCCGGCGGTCTTGCGGCAGAAAAATGCCCGAGACTGCCGGGGATGGCGGGCCCGGCGATGGTTAATTCATCCAACCCGCAGGGCCAATTTTGGGGCCGGGGCATACGGGGACAGCCATCCGGGCATGTTGCCCAGCGGCAGGACGCTCTCGTGCAGTTTGATGCCGAGCGATTCGCCCATGAACCGCCGGCGGGCCGTAATTCTTTTCCAGCAATCGGGGTGGCGTGCGGCAATTTCCGCGCGCAGTATCTCGTCCGCCAGCGCAATGCCGTCTTCCGCGTTGCTGCAACAGAATGGTCCGGCCGAAATCGGGATGATGTCCGACTGCAGGGCCATGCCGGACCGCAGCGTCACGCGGCTGCCCTTGGCAAAAGGCGAGTGCACCCACTCGTCGAGATGGATGTAGTGGCCGGGGTTGAGGGCGAGGGAAAACAATTTTGAATTTCGGGCCGTTTCAACCGCGTCAAACACCTCCCCGGCAAGGGCGCCAATGTTCACGGCTTCATACCACGCCACGATCACCTCAAAGTAATTGGCCACGAAACGCGGGTAGAAATCCCGCAGTTCGGCGCCCAGTTCTTCCGGGCCGGAGGCAATTACTCCGGCACGCGCCGTCAATGCGCCTTCATTGCCAAAGGCCAGCGTGAAGGCGTCACCCCGTTTCGCGGTGCGGTCGGACGGGCTGGAAAGCCCCCTGCGCGCCTTGTCGCCGAAGCTGACCATTGGGTGGCAGGAGAGCGTTAAACCGCCGGAGTCGTATTGGCGAGCCACCTCCTTTTCGGAAATTCCCTCCCGCAGCAATGCGAGCGCCCGGCGAACACTGGTGGATGTGTAAGCAGACGCATATTCGCAGCGGGCGATTTGGTCGGCCGAGTTGAACAACCGCAGCCCGTCTTCAACCGACATGAAAATGGCGTTGGCATTAACCACTTTTTCCGGGTCGCCTGCCAGCACGCGCAGGGCATCCACGATAAAGCTCGGGATTTCCATGGCCGTTTGCGAATGGGAGATGTTTCGACCGGAAAAGTGTTTCCAACCGGCACATCCGACCCAGACTCCGCGGCCGACGCCAAAATCCGCCAGCAGCTTCTTCAGCGATATTGAATGGTCCCGCGGTTGACCCATGAGGCTGAATTCCTGAAACAATTCGATTTGGCAGCGTCGCGCGGGGTCTGGCAGATAACCCAGGCATTCGTTCCCCACGAGCAGGAGGCGGCGACCCTTCGTGTCCAGCATTAGCAGGGCTTCCTCAAAGCGGGGCTCGAAACCGGTGAGAAAGTTCAAGTTGGCCGAATGCTCGCGGTCGGCGTAAACCACCAGAATATCGAGCTTGTCGCGCTGCATCCGCTCCACCGTCCAATCCAGCCGTTGTTCGAATTCGGCCGGGCTGATGGTCGGAAGGAAGGCCGGAAGGCCAAAATCGGGAGGCTCAATTTGGGAAAGGGAAATCATGGGCATTGCCGGAGGAGGTAAAACCCGGCAATCGTACAACCATTACTGAACTGGTGGTGAAAATCCACTTCGTTTTCCTTCCTGCCATTCCCGTATTGCACCCCGGGCCCTTGGCAGCCATTCTCGAACGGAACTCGCTCCATCTCCCCGCACCACTCATGGCCCGTCCGCGCAAGTCCGTCACCCCCCGTCTCGCCCCACGGAAGTCGCCCGCCTGTCCCTTGCTCTATGCGGCATCCGACACCAATGCCGACCAGTACTATTTTGGCCGGTTCTTCGCGCCCGATGCCTTTCTCGCTTTGGGCCCGCGTGGCAAACGCGTGGCGGTGATGCCCACGCTCGAATATGGCCGCGCCCTCAAGGAATCGACTTACGACACGGTGTTGCGGCTGGATGAATGGCAGAAGCGCGCACGGGAAACCTTCCACCGCGAAGACGCGGGACTGGCGCATGTGGTCAAGCTGCTCGCGCGCGAGTATGAGGTGTCGCGCTTTATCGTCCCTGCAGAGTTTCCCTCCGGCATGCTAATGAAGTTGCGGGCGCTGCAAATTCCGGTCGAGGTCAGCGACGGCCCGCTCTTTCCCGAACGGGAGATCAAGGACAAGGAGGAAGCCGCCCTCATTCGCGAAGGCTGCGATGCCTGCGCCGCGGGATTGTGGGCCGCCGAAAAGGCCCTGCGGCGCAGCACGGCCAAGCGCAATGGCGAACTCGTGCTTGAAGGCAAGGCGCTCACTTCTGAATCCTTGCGATTTTTGGTGGATGTCGCCTGCATGGAAAATGGCGCGATCGCCCAGAATACCATCGTGGCCGGCGGCCAGCAGGCCTGCGATCCCCATTGCCGTGGCTCCGGCCCCCTCCGCGCCAGCGATTTGATCATCGTGGACGTTTTCCCCCGCGTGATGGACTCCGGCTATTATGGCGACATGACCCGCACTTTTTTGAAGGGCCGCGCCACTGAACCCCAGCGTGCGCTGGTGGACGCCGTGCGCCGCGCGCAAAAAATCGCCATTAAAAAACTTGGACCCGGCGTGACGGGCAAGAAAGTCCACCAGTCGGTCCAAAAGTATTTTACCAAACTCGGCTACGAAACCCGGCACAAGGCGACGTTTGTCGAGGGCTTTTTCCATGGCACCGGCCACGGACTGGGCCTTGACATCCATGAGCCGCCGCGGGTGAATCTCACCGGCCCACGGTTGCACAAGGGCACGGTCGTCACCGTCGAGCCGGGCCTCTATTATCCCGGCCTCGGCGGCTGCCGCATCGAGGACGTCGTGCAAATCACCGACGACGGTTGCAAACTGCTGTCGGATTACGATTATAATTGGGAGCTGCCGTAGGAAATGCAAAAGGAGAAATGCAAAATGCAAAATCGAACTTTGCCTGGAAAGGTGGCGTCCAGCTTTTCGCGCGAATCTGTGTTGGCCGGTTTATCGGCTGGCTATAGACGCGAAATTTTGCATTTTTAATTTTGCATTTTGCATTTCTCCATGCGTTCCCTCCTGGCCAAATTCCCCAAGTTGCGCGTCGTCGTCGTCGGCGACGTGATGCTGGACGAGTACATCTTTGGCGAAGCCAACCGCCTTTCGCCCGAAGCCCCCGTGCCGGTGGTTACCTTCAAAAAGGACAAGAATGTCGCCGGCGGTTCCGCCAATGTGGCGCTTAATCTGGTTTCGTTCGGCGCCCGGGCGGAATTGTGCGGGTGGATTGGTCGCGATGCCTCCGGGGACCGTTTGCGGGCATGGCTCAAGCAGGAAAAGGTGGATTTTGACCCAAAGTTTGCCCGCGCGGAAACTTCGACCATCGTCAAAACCCGCATCATCGCCGGGCACCAGCAATTGTGCCGCCTCGACCGCGAAGCCGCGCCGCAGGAATACGCCTTGGAGGGTGCGGAAACTCTTCGCCTCATCGAAAAAAAACTGGCCGGCGCCGCCGCCTTGATTTTCTCGGATTACGCCAAGGGTTCCTTGAGCACCGAATTGGTCGCCCGGCTGACGAAAATCGCGCACAATAGCGGGGTGTTCGTCGCGCTCGATCCCAAGCCGCGCCGGCCGCTGGAGGTCGCCGGGCTGGATCTGCTCACCCCAAACTGGAAGGAAGCCCTGGAGATGGCGGGTTATTCGCCTGATTTGCCCGCGTCCTCCATGCCGTCCTACGACACCGTGGTGGCGCGAATTGACCGGAATTATAAACCCAAATTTCTCGTCATCACCCTCGGCGAGAAAGGCATGTTGCTCCGCGGCCCGAAAGAAAAATACAAAATTCTCAAAACCTATGCGCGGGAGGTCTTTGACGTCACGGGTGCGGGCGACACGGTCATCGCGGCGCTGACGCTGGCGCTGGCCGCAGGCGCGCCACTTCCCTTGGCGGCCCATTTCGCCAATACCGCCGCCGGCGTTGTCGTTGGCAAGTTCGGCACGGCCACTGCCACATCCGAGGAAATCCTCAACTATCATCCCCAGGGCTGATCCAAATAAATGCGGCGGAAGGTGTGTGTGGCACTGCTTTTTAATTTTTAATTTTACCTTTTTAATTTCATGAAAACCCCCGCCAACACCAAAGCCGGCGAACTCCGTCGCGAATCCGACAGCATGGGCCCGATTGACGTGCCCGCCGACCGCTATTGGGGGGCGCAAACGGCCCGCTCGCTTATCCATTTCGCCATTGGCCGCGATAAAATGCCGCTCGAAGTCGTCCACGCCATGGGCACGTTGAAGAAGGCCACGGCCCTCGCCAACCAGAAGCTCGGCAAGTTGTCGCCGGAATTGACGAATTTCATCACCACGGCGGCCGATGAAGTCATCCATGGCGAACTCGACGAACATTTCCCCTTGGTTGTGTGGCAGACCGGCAGCGGCACGCAATCGAACATGAACGCGAACGAGGTCATCTCGAACCGCGCCATCGAGCTGGCCGGCGGCGTATTGGGCTCGAAAAAGCCGGTGCACCCGAACGACCACGTGAACATGTCCCAGTCGTCGAACGACACCTTTCCAACCGCCATGCACGTGGCCGCGGCCCTGGAACTGAAAAACCGCCTGTTGCCCGCCGTGCGCGAATTGCGGGAGGCGCTCAACGCCAAGGCCCAACAGTTTGCAAATTTAATCAAATCCGGCCGCACCCATTTGATGGACGCCACGCCCATCACCCTCGGCCAGGAGTTTTCCGGCTACGTCGCGCAGCTGGACGACAATCTGCGCCGTCTCGACCAGGCTTTGCCCGATTTGTACAAACTCGCCATCGGGGGGACGGCCGTGGGCACGGGTTTGAACACCCATCCGCGCTTCGCGGAATACGTCTGCGCGGAAATCGCCCGCGAGACCAAACTGCCCTTTGTCTCCGCGGAGAACAAATTTGCGGCCCTTGCCGCTCATGACGCCCTCGTCGCGGCCAGCGGCGCCACCCGCACCCTTGCTTGTTCACTGATGAAGATCGCCAACGACGTGCGCTGGATGGGCTCGGGCCCGCGCTGCGGCCTCGGCGAGTTGAGTCTCCCGGAAAATGAGCCGGGCAGCTCCATCATGCCGGGCAAAGTCAACCCAACCCAATGTGAGGCGCTGACGATGGTTTGCGTGCAGGTATTGGGCAACGACAGCGCCGTGGCGTTCGCCGGCACGCAGGGCAATTTTGAATTAAATGTTTTTAAGCCGGTGATGATTTTCAACTTTCTGCACAGCGTGCGGCTGCTGGCGGATTCCTGCCACAGTTTTACCCACCATTGCGTGGCCGGCATGGAGCCCAATGTCGAGCAGCTGCGCAAGAACATGGACAATTCGCTCATGTTGGTGACGGCGCTCAGCCCCCATATCGGCTACGACAAGTCGGCCAAAATCGCCCATCACGCCCACCACCATCATCTGACCCTCAAGGAGGCCGCGCTCGCGCTGGGGTATCTCGACGCCGCCACCTTCGACCGCCATGTCCGCCCGGAGGATATGCTCGGGCCGAAGGAATGAGATTTTCTCTGCGGGTCTAGACTTCGTTGGAAATAAAGGTTTGCCCCATCCCAAACACCAGCAACGCAATCAGGCCGAAATACATGACCGCCATGATGAGGCGTTGCGGCGCGGAGATTTCGAAAAAACGCTGTTCCGCCGCGGACCGCCTTCGAAAAAGGGAAAACAATCTTGGCAGCGCGAGGATGATGATGAACACCAGCATGATGCCGGTGCGCGCCGTGGCGAGTTGGTTCGAAAACACATAGATGGCATAGCCAATCAGGATCACGAAACCGATCAGCCACAACCAGGGCGAGATGGCGGTGGCGATGCGACCCCCATCCATCTGACCCAGGGGTATCAGGTTGAACAAATTCAGGAAGAATCCCGTGTAGGCGAGGGCGCGGTACATGGGATTGCCGGTCGCGAGATAAATCACTTCACATCCGGCGGCGGCCATTGTGCCAAAGGCCGGTCCGCCAATTCCCACGCACGCTTCAATCCAGGCATTGCGCGGAGCCTCTTTCAAGGCGATGAACGCGCCCATGAACGGAATGAACACCGGCCAGCCCACGCGCAGTCCGAAATATTTCGCGACGATCAGGTGCCCGCACTCATGGATAAAAATTAAAATGACAAACCCCCAGGCGAACCATGCGCCGAACATTTGCGCATAGACCCAGATCATGAACAACATGCTTCCACCGGTCTTCAGGAACGGCCAACCCAACTTGAGAAACACCAGGCCAAATTTTAGCACCGGCCCCAGGAATTTTACCAGCATCACGCCAACCACGCCCAGCGGGGCCAGCATTTTCTGCAGCCAGGTCTTCTCCTTTGGCGCAGGATGGAAGGCCCCTGGCGCCAGTGGCGGCGGCACGGCTGGAGGCGTGGGCGGGGAGACGTTTTCCGGCGTCGAATCCATGCCTGAAGCAATCGCCTAATCGCCGGGTGGTCAATTTTGTTCTCTCGGAACACCACCAACCCAATCGACTGGCCGCCGAATAAGTCTCGCCAATCAAGATCCCAAAAGTATGCTTTCCCATTCTGGCAGGAACGAGCGAAGATTACCCCCGGTCATGAACTTTCACCCCACAGTCTCATTTTTTATTCGATTCGGCCTGGTTTGGGCCAGCGTGCTTTTCCTCGAAGCGTGTACCAGCAAGGAAAAACAAGCCCAGGCCCTGGTGGCCTCCGGCCAGGCCAAGTGGGCCAGGAATGACCCTGCTGGGGCCCTGGCGGATTACAACCAGGCCATAGACCTCAAGCCCGATGATTTTCTCGCTTTCTTCTTTCGCGCTGAGTTAAAAATGTACAAGGGTGACTTGCCTGGTTCCATTTCCGACTGCGGTAAGGCCATCCAAGCCAATCCGGGATTCGTCCAGGCCATGATTGCGCGGGGCGACGTGAAGAACCTCAAGGGCGATTTGCCGGGTGCCCTGGCCGACTATTCCGCGGCCATCGCGATCAAGACCCCCGCCGCCATCCCCGAGCTGCCGCCGCCGAGTTTTACTTACGCCTATTTCCGGCGCGGGGTGGTGAAGCAAATTCAGGGCGATTTCAACGGTGCGCTGGATGACTATGCCAAAGCCGACAAACCAGTTCCGCTGTCGCCCGGGGGCGATTTGCCGGCACTTTACCGCCATGTCCTCTTTCGCCGCCTCGGCCGCGAACCGGGTGACATCGCCCAAACCGCCGCCGCCTGGAAGGACGAATGGTTGAAGGACATTGCGTTGTACCTCGACGGTAAGATGAGTGAACCGGATTTTCTCGCGGCGGCAGAAAAAGGCGACCAGGGGACGCTCGGCGACCGCGAATGCCAGTCCACTTTTTTCGCTGGCGAGGTGCATTTAATCAACCGGGATTTGGCCGGCGCGCAGCGGCTGTTCAATTCCAGTGTGGCCACAGAAGGCACCCAGGCCGATGAACGCGAATTTGCCCGGGCGGAACTCTCGCACTTAAACGCGCCCATCCAGTAGTCTCGGAGGAGTGGGCGCCGGAAATCAAGGGTGCACGCCCCCGTCATTCTTTCTCGCCAAACAACTCGTGCTGGCGCGATTTCGCCGGGCCCGGCGCAGGCGGCGGCGCATGTAAATGCCGCGGCGGATTCGGCACGCGGGCGGACACGGCGTCCTCGCGCTCGCGCACGATGCGCTCGCAGATCGCCCGCACGTGCATCTTCAGCCACAGCGCCGTGCTGCTTTCGGGACGGTAATCCGCCGGGCCATAGGCGTGAATCCGCCCGGTTTGCAACAGGCTGTCGTTTTGCGCGAATTCTGCGTGGTTCGCAGGGTCATAAACGGCATAGGTCTGCCCGCCATTGCGGCGCACCACCGAAAACACCGGCACGTCGCTCGGGCCGTCGGCCACGTAAATCATGTTCTTGATCGGCACCCGCCGGTCCTCGGGCCGCACGACCGCATTAACATCAATCGCCGGGTTCTTGTTCGAGCCCTTGTTGATTTCAAAAATGAAGCGCGTCTTGATCGTGTTGTCCACCATGACGCCGATTTGGGCGATTTCCCAGTCAGCCCCGTCGAGCGCCATCTCCTCCTGGCGGCTAAAGTGCGGGGGGAGGGGATTCTCGACAAATTCGCAGCCGTAGATGCCGTCCATGAACGGTGCCACCGCGCTCCCGCGGATCATCTCGGCCAATCCCGTGCTAATGACGTAGTGCTCCAGGCCAATCTCATGCCGGGTGAATTCCGGCCGGCTGCGGACCACCTCGCGCAAATCCTCGAAAATTTGTGGCAGTCCCGGAAAGAATTTCAGCTTCCCGCCCAGTTCCCGCAGCAGCCGGTTGTTCAGCCCGCGCATAGGCCCGTTGCGGACGTAACTGAGCAGATGGTTCAAATAAATTGTGTCTTTCGACGCATGAATGCCGCGCCGCGCATAAATCCCCGGCAGTTTGTTTACTTCTGTCCAGAATTGCCGGTCATCCACCCCAAAATGCGCAAACAACGGAGCCTGCATGTACCCGGGCACGAGCGTCTTGTCAAAATCCCACACCACCGCGACGGTTTCGCGGCTCCGCAACGTGTTTTCGGTTTCATTCATCCCGCCCAGCTTAACTGAGCCAGGGCGTCCTTAAAACAAAAAACTACATGCGCAGGCTTCCCACCGCCCTGGTTTTCCCCTAATCTGCTTGGTTTGTTTGATTTCATAATTCATAATTCTTAATTCATAATTCTCGTCCATGACCGTTCCCGCCATCGCCCCGTTTGCCAAGCGCCTCACCGAAATTGATGCGCTCATGGCGGCGTCTGACTTTTACTCGAACCAGCGGCGGGCCGCCGACCTCGGGCGCGAACATCAGAAGCTCACTGAACTGGTTTCACTCCACGCCAAATTTTCCCAGGCCGCCAATTCCATCGCCGAAAATGAGGCACTCCTGGCCGACCCCAAGTCCGACCCTGATCTCCGTACCCTCGCCGAGGAGGAACTCGTCTCCCTGCGCGCCGATCTGCCGAAACTCCACGAGCAGGTCATGCTCGCCATGCTGCCGCCCGACCCCAAGGACGCCCGCAACACCATCGTCGAAATTCGCGCCGGCACCGGCGGTGACGAGGCCTCGCTCTTTGCCGCCGAAGTGGCCCGCATGTATACCCGTTATGCCGAAACCCACGGCTGGAAGGTTGAGCCGATGGACTCCAGTCCGTCCGAAGCTGGCGGCGTCAAGGACGTCACCTTCCTGATCACCGGTGACGACGTCTACCGCACTCTCAAGTGGGAAAGCGGCGTCCACCGCGTCCAGCGCGTGCCCGCCACCGAGGCCAACGGGCGCATCCATACCTCTACCATCACTGTCGCCGTTCTGCCCGAGGCCGAGGAAGTGGACGTGCAAATCAACCCGGACGAAATCACCATCACCGTCGCGCGCGCCAGCGGCCCCGGCGGCCAGGGCGTCAATACCACCGACTCCGCGGTGCAAATCATCCACAAGCCCACGGGCCTCATCGTCAAATGCGCCGATGAACGCTCCCAATTGAAGAACAAGGCCAAAGCGTTAAAAGTCCTCCGTTCCCGCCTGCTCGAACGCATGCAGAGCGAAGAGGAGGCCAAATACTCCGCCCAGCGCAAAGCTCAAATCGGCACCGGCGACCGCTCCGAACGCATCCGTACCTACAATTTCCCCCAATCGCGGGTCACCGACCACCGCATCGGCTTCACCGCCCACAACCTCACGCAGTTAATGGAAGGCGAAATCGGCGATTTGCTCGTCGCCCTCGCTGAAGCCGAAAAAGCTGAAAAGATTAAGGCCCTCGCCGACAAGGCCGGCGGGGCGAATTGATTAATATCGAGTAACCCATAGACGTTTTGTAATGAAAAGCAGCGTTAAATCGGACCGTTATTTTGTATATTTACATGAAGGATACGTCGATTCGTTTTGCAGAGGATTCCTTCCCTTGGCTCGTCCAGTTGAATTGAATGACCCATTCGAATTTTTGCTTCCGAATAAGGAATACCGTAATTTGAAAGATTGGTCGAATGACGTGAGAACCGCGAAAGTATTTCGTCAGGCATATGAGAATATGTTTCCTCAAAATCAAGGGCATTGCTCAGTCGATGATTTTCTTGACCGAATGGTCGAAGCGCCAGCGGAAATAACTCATGGTTTTATAAGGGAGTATCAAAATAACGTCGCCGCTGTTTTTAAGCACGAGGCGTCAAGGAATTTTGCCATTCTTTGCTGTACGAAAAACGAAAATTGCGCCTTGATGTGGGCGCATTATACCCGCAAGCATAGGGGT
>Ga0265320_10001484_pt1 | contig 17128 bp, 13 predicted proteins | sample 4827metaG_FD_202087 | JGI IMG/M metagenome (GOLD analysis project Ga0265320, IMG submission 202087) | Rhizosphere microbial communities from Carex aquatilis grown in University of Washington, Seatle, WA, United States - 4-8-27 metaG | ecosystem: Host-associated > Plants > Roots > Rhizosphere >...
TCCGTCATCACGCGGGCAGCGTCGGCTGCCATGTTCGATCCCGTGCACGAAACCATGTCGCGCGACGAACTCCAGAATTTGCAACTGCGCCGTCTGTGCTGGACCCTGGGCCACGCCTGCGACAATGTGGCCCATCATCGCCGGGCCTTCACCGCCAAGGGGATCAGGCCGGCCGACGTGGGCAGCCTGGACGACCTGCGCCACGTCCCCTTCACCACCAAGCTCGACCTGCGCGACAACTACCCCTACGGCCTGCTGGCCGTCCCGCGCGAGGGGCTGAGCCGCCTGCACGCCAGTTCGGGCACCACCGGCAAGCCCACGGTGGTCGGCTATACCAGGGCCGATCTGGAGACCTGGGCCAACCTGGGAGCCCGGACCCTGGCGGCCTGCGGCGCGCGGCCGGGCGATCTGGTCCACAACGCCTATGGCTACGGCCTGTTCACCGGCGGCCTGGGCTTTCACTACGGAGCAGAGCGCCTAGGCTGCACCGTCACCCCCATGTCGGGCGGCAACACCGAGAAGCAGATCGCCATGATCGCCGATCTGGGCGCTACCGTGCTGGCCTGTACGCCCTCCTACGCGCTCAACATCGCCGAGCAGGCCGAGAAGGACGGCATCGACCTGGCCGGCGGCCCGCTCCGTCTGGCGGTATTCGGAGCCGAGCCCTGGAGCGAGGGCATCCGGGCCGATATCGACCGCCGTCTGGGCGTGCACGCCCAGGACACCTATGGCCTGTCCGAGATCATGGGGCCGGGGGTCGGCGCCGAATGCCCCGAACGCAACGGCCTGCACGGCTGGGAAGACCATTTCCTGTTCGAGGTCATCGACCCTGAAACGCTGGAGCCGCTGCCGCCCGGCGAGGTGGGCGAACTGGTCATCACCACGCTGACCAAGCAGGCACTGCCCATGGTGCGCTACCGCACCCGCGACATCACCCGCCTGATGACCGCGCCCTGCGGCTGCGGCCGCACCCATGCCCGGCTGGAACGGATCACCGGCCGCTCCGACGACATGCTGATCATCCGGGGCGTCAACGTCTATCCGTCCCAGGTGGAATCCGTGCTGCTGGGCCGTGACGGCATCGCTCCCCATTACCAGTTGGTGGTGCGCCGCGAGGGCGCCATGGACCACCTGACCGTGGAGGTCGAGGCCGACCCGCTGCTGGCCGACGGCGACTATTCCCGTGTCGGGGCCGACATCCGCCATCACGTCAAAAGTCTGATCGGCGTCACCTGCGACGTCGTTCTGAGGAATCCGGGCGAGCTTCCGCGCTCGCTCGGCAAGGCGGTCCGCGTCAAGGACCTCAGAAAAGCGTGAAACAGGAGTGGGGAGGAAAACGTCATGTTCATGTCCAGAAGGCAAATGCTCACGGCCGCGCTCGGCCTGGGCCTCGCCCTGTCGGCCCAGGCGGCCCGGGGCGCCGAAACCATCAGAATCGGCGCGCCGCTGTCCTTCACCGGCCCGGCCTCGTTTCTCGGCGAACCCGAGAAGAAGGTTCTCGAGATGTATATCGAGCAGATCAACAAGGAAGGCGGGGTGCTGGGCCGCAAGCTCGAGCTGATCACCTATGACGACGGCGGTCAGGCGGAAAAGGCGGTCGGCAACGTCAAGCGCCTGATCCAGAACGACAATGTGGACGTATTGATCGGCGGCACCACCACCGCCACCACCATGGCCATGGTGCCGCTGATCGAGCGCGGCGAAACCCCCTTCATCTCCCTGGCCGGAGCCGTCGTGGTGGTCGAACCGGTCAAGAAGTGGGTGTTCAAGGTCTCGCACAACGACCGCATGGCCGCCGAACGGGTGCTGGCCGACATGAAGAAGCGCGGCATCACCAAGGCGGCGATCATTTCCGAGGATGCCGGCTTCGGCAAATCGGGCCATGACGAGACCCTGAAGGTGGCCAAGGACAGCGGCGTCGAGATCGTCGCCGACGAGATCTATTCGTCCAAGGACCCCGACGTCACCGCCCAGCTTACCAAGATCAAGAATACTCCCGGCGTTCAGGCGGTGTTCAATTTCGGTCTGGGCCAGGGTCCGGCCATCGTCACCAAGAACTACCGCCAGTTGGGCATCACCCTGCCGCTCTACCAGTCCCACGGCGTCGCCTCCAAGGAGTTCATCCGTCTGGCCGGCGATGCCGCCGAAGGGGTCAGGCTGCCGGCCAGCGGACTGGTGGTGGCCGACCAGTTGCCCGCCGCCGACCCGCAAAAGCCGGTGGTCACCCTGTTCGCCAAGACCTATCAGGCCAAGGCCGCCACCGATCCGTCCACCTTCGCCGGCCACGCCTACGACGCGCTGCAGATCGTCATGGCCGCCATCAACCGGGCCGGCTCCACCGACAAGGCCAAGGTCAGGGACGAGATCGAGAAGACGTCGGGTTACGTGGGTACCGGCGGCATCGTCTCCATGACCGCCGCCGATCATCTGGGCCTGTCGCTTCGGGCCTTCCATGTCGTCGAGGTGAAAGGTGGGTCCTGGTCCCTGGTGGACTGAAACCATCTTCCAGGCCGGTCTTCAGCGGGTACCTTCCACCGGCCAACTGGCCGCGCCATCCCACGGGTGGCGCGGCCCTTGTTATTCCAGGAGATAACGGGACGGGTCGGAGGCCAGGCCACGGGCCAGTTGCCGGCTCATGGCACGGGCGATGTCGTCGCCCGAGCGCGCTCCGCCCGCCCTGAACCAGCGCGACACCCAATTGCCCGCCCCGAGGACGCTGAACACCGCCAGCTTGGGATCACACGGCACGATGGAGCCATCGGCGATGCCGTCGGCGACCAGCGCGCGGAAGCGGCCCTCAAAGGCGCGGCGCCGGGCCAGGATGGCCTCGTTCTCGGCGCCGGTCATGGCGCCCTCCTCCATCAGCACCAGACAGGCGCTGGACGAGGCGGTCAGCGAGCGGATGTAGAGATAAAGCGCGATGCGCAGCCGCTCGACGCCATCGGCCGGACTGGCCTCGCCCTCGGTCACCGCCGCCTCGGCCGCGTCCAGGGACAGGCAGTGCAGCCGGTACAAGAGAGCCTGCTTATTGGGGACATAACGGTAGAGCGCCGGCTTGGAAATCCCCAGGGCGGTGGCGATGTCGTCCAGCGACGTGCCGTGAAAGCCCTTTTCGGTGAAGGCGCCGGCGGCACATTCATACAGGGCCTCGAGCTTCAGTTCCCGCTGGGCGGCGCGGTTGGGAAAGGCCGGGCTGCCCTGCCTGGAAATTGCCATTCGCGTCACGCGCCTTCCGCCTCGGGCTGAAATCATGGCGAAGGCTAGCCTCCCCCCATACCGATGGCAAGGGCTTAGTTACCATACAGTAACTTCAGCGTTGGCCGCATCACCTTGGGCATGTTAGGGTCTTTGCCTGAAGAGGGCGAAACAAGGCCCGCTCGGAGGGAGGATCGCGCAATGGAAGCACCCATCGGCTTGAAAGGCCCGGGGGGCCGGTCGTCGTCGGCCGATTGGCAGGATTACAGCGAGATCGCCGCCCGGACGGGCGACGGCGACCTTGGCCGGCGGCTGGCGGCGGTGATCGCCGCCATCGGCCAGGAGCGGTTCGAGGCGCGGCTGGCCGATTTGCTGGCCGCCGCCGCCAATCTGGACCAGATCAACGTGGTTTCGCTGGAGGGCGAGCGGACCCGCCCGCTGTTCTCCTGGCACCGGGCCTGTCCGGAAATGGCCTCGGATCTGGTCGGCCAATACGTCTCGGAACGGTTCTTCCAGCGCGACCCCACCCTGGACCGCCTGACGCGCTCCAAGCGCCAGGGGCTATGCCTGGGCCTGATGCGGCGCGGGCAGATCGAGGACGACTGGTACCGGCGCCACTTCTTCGACGACGCCCAGTTGGAGGGCAAGCTCTCCATCCTCGACCAGAGCCAGACCCACGCCATCTACCAGAACTACTATTTCGCCACCGGTACCGAGGCGTTCTCGCTGCGGGAGGTGGAGAATCTGGCCCGGCTGGCCGAGACCGCGTCGCAATGCATCCTCCGCCACCTGGAGCTGCGCGCGACCCCGGCCGAACCATCCCGGCCGGACCCGGCCACGGTATCGCGCATCCTCAACCGCCGGGCGCCATCGCTGGCGGTGCGCGAGCGCGAGGTGTGCAGTCGCATCGTCACCGGCTACACCACCGAAGCCATCGCGCTGGATTTGGGGATCACCGCGAACTCGGTGGCCACCTATCGCAAGCGCGCCTACGCCAAGCTGGGAATTTGCAGCCAGCACCAGCTGTTCCTGCTCTGCCTCGATACCTAAAACCTCAGGTCATGGCGGCGATGAGCCCGGCGGCAAGGGCGTAGGGGTCCCGCTCCCGGACCAGCACAGAATCGATCATGGCCTCGACCGCTTGGCCGTCCTCGGAGTGGAGCCGCCGGTCAAGCATGTCGCGAACGATTTCCGCAGTGCGGTGACGTACCCGCTCTCGGGCGCGACGGCGAGCCATTTCCGGATTTTCCCGCAGGTTCCGGAAGCGGTTTTCGATCTGGTCCGCCAGTTCATCCGCCCCCTGTCCAAGCAGCGACTGTGTCTTGATCACCGGCGGAACCCAGGAGCAGTCGCCGGGATTCAGATGCTGGCCGAGAGAGATCATGTCGCGAAGCTGGCGGCAGGTCCGGTTGGCGTCGGGATGGTCGCCCTTGTTCACCACGTAGATATCGCCGATTTCGTTGATCCCGGCCTTCGCCGCCTGGATATCGTCCCCTCCCATGGGGGTCTGCACCAGGGCGACGACGTCGGCATGACGGATGATGTCGGTTTCGTTCTGACCGACTCCCACCGTCTCGACCACGACGATATCCCAGGGCATGGCGTCGAGAACGGTAAGAGCGTCGCCGACCGCCTTGGTCAGACCGCCAAGCTGGCCGCGTGACGCCATGCTGCGGATGAACACTTGGTCATCACAACTGTGCTCGGCCATCCTCAGGCGGTCGCCGAGCACGGCTCCGCCGGAAAACGGGCTGGAGGGGTCGACGGCCAGGATCGCCACCTTCAGCCCCCGCTTCCGCCAGACCTTGACCAACTGGCTCACCAGCGAGCTTTTGCCCGCCCCGGGCGGTCCGGTGACACCGACCACGCGGCTGCGCCCCCCCGCCCGATAAAGGGCCTGCAGCAGCGAGACGACCTCGGTGTCGCCACGCTCGATCCGGCTGATGATCCGGGCGCAGGTCCTGATATCGCCGGAACCCAGGGCGTCGATCAGTCCCTTGTCCTCGCCGTTGATTTTCATGACAACCTCCCGGAGCGCCTCAAGCCGAGCGCCGCTGAGCTCCCCTCGCGTTGGCGACGATGTAGCCGATGATGTCGGCGCTGGAGCTTCCGGGCGGAAACACCTCGGCCACTCCCCGGCCCTTCAGTTGCTTGGCGACGTGCTTGGGGATGTTGCCGCCGCAGATCACCGGAACGTCGGACATCTCGTTCTTGCGCAGCAGTTCCACCAGATATTCGATCTGGATGTAGTTGGAGGCGTGCGAACTGATGCCGATGACGTCGACGTCTTCCTGAATGGCCGCCTGCAGAATCATTTCCGGTGTCTGGGTGGCTCCGAGATAGATCACCTCGAAACCGGCATCCCGCAAAACCCGGGCGACGATTTCGCCGCCGGTGGTATGCCCATCCAGGCCGATCATCGACACGATGGCCTTGATTCCCTTTCCTTTCAGCATGATCAAATCCTCCTACTCAAACGTGAAAGGGCATTCGATCATCTCGAACGGGTCATAGCTGAGACCGCGCCCCTTGCGAATGACCCCCATGACCTCGCCCACCGTCGCGTAGGCCTTCACCGCCTCGATGATCGACGGCATCAGGTTGAAGCGGTCATCCTTTCGCGCGTCCGCATACAACTGGCCGATGGTGGCGTTCAGAAGCTTCTGGTCGCGCGTCGGCTTCCACTCGGCCATGCGGTTGGCGATCGTCTCCGAATCCTGGGAGTGGACTTCCTGGATGGGAATCTCGAAGTCGTCTTCCGGCGGGATCACCAGGTGATTGACGCCGACCACCAGACGCTCCTTGCCGTCGATCTCGCGGAATTTCTTGGCCGCCTCGGCGGAGAGCATTTCCTGGATGAAGCCCTTTTTAAGCGCGGCAACCATCCCGCCCATGGCCTGGATTTCGTTGTAGATCTTGTAGCCTTCTTCCTCGACCTTGTTGGTCAGGGCCTCGACGAAATAGGAGCCCGCCAGGGGATCCACCACGTCGGCGGCCCCGGATTCGTAGGCGACGATGTGCTGGGTATTCAGCGACATCCGCGCCGCCAGGGCCGACGGCTCGGAATGGGCATTGTCCAAGGTGGCGTTGTCCAGGGCGGAACAGCCGCCGATGACGCCGGCCAACGTCTGGATGGCGCACCGGGCGATATTGTTCAAAGGCTGCTGATAGGTCATGGTCCGGCCCGAGGTATGGACCGCCATCAGCAGTTGGCAGGCCTTTTCGGTTTTCGCGCCGAACTCCTCCTTCGCCATTCTGGCGTACATGCGCCGCAGGGCCCGCATCTTGGCGATTTCCTCGAAGAACCGCGTGCCGACGCTGACCAGTTCGTAGGGCAACAGGGAGGTGGTATCGAAGTCGAGGCCACGCTCGTTGATCAGGCGCCCGCAGATCTCCTTGACCATGGACAGGTTGACGGCCAGCGCCTGGGCGCTGTTGCCCCCGGATTCCTGGAAATGCTGGGAGATGATGCTGGCCCGCATGCGAATCTTGTTGCGCAGCACGTATTCCGACGCATCGAGAAACAGCTTCAGATTCAGATCGAACGGACTGACGTCGGTCTGGCCGAAATAGTTCTCGAACGGCGATTCCATGACGCTGCCATGGATCTTGCTGGGATCGATCCCGCGCTTTTGGGCAAGCGCCACCACATAGGCCAGCCTCAGCGTGCTGGGGGCGCTGGAGCCCAGCAGGGTGATCGACTGACCGGTAAGGGGAATATCCTCCATCATCTCCTCGAATTCGAGGAGGGAGCAGCCCGGCCAGCCCAGCACGCCGGCCTCCCGGCGGCCGAGCGGATGATCCGGATCGATACAGTCTGAGAAAACGCGGTCGCTGATGACGCAGATTCCGCCGACCTGACCCATGTCGCGATATTTTTTCAGGACCTTGTTGGCATCGACCGACGTGCCGAGCCCGGCCGTCATCCGCTGGGTCCACATCCGGCTGCGATAGCCCTCGGGGTAATAGCCCCGGGTATAGGGGTACCCCCCCGGATCGTTGAGATCCCTGGAATAGTCAAACCCGGCAACGTCCTCGGGACCATACACGGACTTCAGCGCATAGCCGTAATCGGTTTCTCTTTTCATCGGTCCATCTCCGACTTCACAGCGAACACGGCGCAGGGACGTTCAAAGGCCCCATATCACCGGCCCCACCCACATTTAAAAGACCGACCGATCGGTCTGTTAAATGACTATATGAGACACGACATTCCACGTCAACACCTCAAGATTATCGGATTTATGCCGTGTTCATCGTCGACCGGAAGGGCGGAATATATAGACCACCCGTACGGTCTTTAATCTCCACCCGCAGCGCGGCGGCATCCGCCCCCTTTCCAGACGGCGGATGCCGCCCCGGCGCCCGGCCATCCCTACGGAGTGGCCAGCCGCCAGACGCCGCCCCGAACCTCGGCGATGCGGAAGGCCGACGCGTCCAACCCCATGTGGTCTTGGGCGCTCATGGTGAACACGCCCCCGGTGCCGGCGAAGCTCCTGGTCGCCTCGATGGCGTCACGAACCTTTCCATGATCGACCGAATTGGCCCGCTTGATGGCCTCGGCCAACATGTTGAAGGCATCGAAGGCATAGCCGCCGAACGGCGACGGCGGTTTGCCGTAGCGCTCCTGGTAGGAACGGATGTAGCCGAGCGCCACCTCCCGCTGGGGATCGGAAGGCGACAGGTCGCCGGCCACCAGCAGGGCCGGAGCAGGCAGACGCACCCCTTCCGCCGCCTCTCCCGCCATGTCGATGAAGGACTGGGACGCCACTCCGTGGGAGTGATACAGCGGGTAGGTCATGCCAAGCTGGCGGTAATTCTTGGTCAGGATCGCCGGTGCGACACCGGCTCCGATGACCAGGACCCCCTGGACGTCGGCGGCGGTCCGGACCTTGGCGAGTTGCGCCCCCATGTCGACATCCTTGGGAAAGAACACCTCGTCCAACAGGATCGCCATGCCGTTCGCCGCCGCGATGTCGACCGCGATGTCGTGTCCGGACTTGCCGAACCCGTCGGCCCCGGTCAGCAACGCAATCTTGGTGATTCCCCGGGCCTTCATGTCGTCGAAGGTCCGGACCACCGCCATCCGGTCGGTTTGAGGAGTCTTGAACACCCATTTCCTGGCGGGAACCACGATGGGCTCCGCCCCGGCCAGGGAGATCATGGGCATCTCGCCCCTTTCGGCGAGCGGCAGAATCGCCAGGCTGGCCCCGCTGGTGCTGCTTCCGATGATGGCGTCCACCTTGTCGCCTTCGATCAGCCGGTTGGTGTAGGTGCGGGCGGCAGCGGCGTCGCCGCCGTCATCATAGGCGATCAGCTTGACCGGCCGCCCCAGCAAACCTCCCTTGGCGTTGAGCTGATCTACCAGCATTTCCAGCGTCTTGAGCTCGGGGTCGCCGATATACGACACCGCCCCGGTCACCCCCAGAACCGCTCCGATCCGGATCGGCTCGGCGGCGGTGGCGGGACCGGAAACAGCCGCGACCCAAGATGCCATGACACCCAAAAGCAACCCTACGGCTCGTGCTCCGTTCTTGAACATTCTCGCCTCCTCCGTCAGTTTTTCCTCACATGGACACGCACGGCTTTGGCCTCGTATCGAGGAAGCGTGCCTTCGTCGTGGCAAATGACATTGGCCCTGATGCCGATTCGGGAATGGACGGCATGCTGGACCCTGTAGGCCACGTCCTCGCGGGGGACGTTGGAACCCTTGGTCTTTTCGATCTCGATATTGATTTCCTCGAGGACCTTGTCCTCGCGGTCGATGACGATATGCCACGCCTCTTTCACCGCTCCTTCCGTATTGGCGATGATGTCTTCGATCTGGGTGGGAAACACGATGACGCCGCGGACCTTGAGCATGTCGTCGCTGCGACCGATGATCCGGCCGACCAGCGGCATGCCCTTGCGGCCGCAGGGGCAGTCGTATGGGTGATCGGACAATCGGACGAGATCGCGGGTACGCCAGCGAACCACCGGACTGGCATCGCGGTCCAGGGTGGTGATCACCAGTTCGCCGACCTCGCCCGGCCCGACCGGCGACATGGTCGCGGGGTCGAGAATCTCGGTGATGATGGTGTCCTCGTTGATCAGGTGCATCTCGTCCCGATCATGGGAATACGGGCAGGAAATACCGAGCACCGGCCCGCCCGCCTCGGTGGTTCCGTAAATATTGTGGGCGATGAAGCCGGGCGGCAGGGCGGCCTCCAACTGGTCGCGGAACGCCGCCGAAACGGATTGTCCGCCGAACAGGCCGACGCGAAGCTTCCAGTCCCGTTTGGGGTCCATCCCCATTTCATGCGCGGCGGTCACCAGGGTCATCAGCCAGAGCGGCGACATGGAGCAGGCGGTGTAGCCATGGTCGCGCAAATAGGCCAGGGCCAGTTCGGCCCGCCCCGGCCCCAACGGGAAATTGGTGGCGCCGTAGGCCTTCAGCCCCACGTCCAGTGCCAGCCCCCCGACCCAAAGGCCGTAGCCATAGCCCTGGTAGAACCGGTCGCTCGGCTCGACCCCGGCCGTCCGCAGGATACGGCACATCTGATAGGCCAGCAGATGATCCAGGTCGCGGTCGGTCATGCCGAACATGACGGGCAATCCGGTGGTGCCCGACGTCGCGATGAAGCGGCGAACCGTCGACATGTCGTTGGTCAGCATGGGAAAGGGGTAGAGATCGCGAAGATTGGTCTTCTCAAGGGTCGGGGCCGCCGCGAGCGCGTCGTGGCTTGCCAGATCGGTCGGAGACATGCCCGCCGATCGGAAATGGGCGACCCAGTCGGGCGACTTCGCCAAACGCCCTCCCAGGACGGCCAGCTTCCTTTTCTGGATGGCTAGAATCGCGTCTCTATCGAGACACTCCACCTCCGGATGCTGATACGCAGTCTTAGACATTGAAACCTCCCATTGCCCAAAAGCACGTTGGCTTTATTATATATCCGACCGTTCGGTCTTTTTTTAGATTAGGAAAATCCCCTCAACACCTTCGATGGGGCGGCAAGACTACAGGGGCTTGCCGTTGTCGGTAAAATCGGTGGCCTGAAGGCCGTTCATGAAGATGCTGGAAGCCATTCTGGCAAGCCGCTCGGGACTGACACTCAGACCGGCGTCATACCACGTATAAGTCCAGTTGATCATTCCAAAGAAAAGCATAACGACAGGGCGACTGACGCCCACATTCTTCATCAAGTTCGGGTTGATCTTCTCGATTATGCTTTCCGTAAACCTTACGACACGACGTTCCAACGCCACGATTCTCTCTCGCTCGCGTTCGTGCAGACATCCCAGTTCGTTCATCAGAACCGTATGCCGGCTCTTTGAGCGGCTATAGGTCTTCATCAGCAACAGCGTAAGAGTCTCGAACTGCTTGACCGGCTCCGGCGACGCCTGCATGGCCGAGCCGACAACATCGAACACCGTCTCGACATGCTCTGAAATTATGGTGTCAAGAACCTCATGCTTTGATTTGAAGTAATGGTATATGCCCGATTTTGAAAGACCGCTTACTTCCGATATCTCGGTAATCGACGTATTGGCAAAGCCCTGCTTCGCGAACAGATCGGCCGCCTTATCAAGAATGGCGACCTTGATCGCGTCATAATCCTGGGACCGGGTCCTCGCCATCAATCAACCCCTTGCTTCGCCGCGCCACGCACCGCCGCATGGCCTTTCGCCCAGGGTGCATAACACCGCCCGGACGGTCAAACATTTCCATACCCGCTGGCCTCCCCAAGACGCGGAGCCGCCGCGACGCGGCGTTCCGACCGGAAGGCCGGCGCCACCGCCACGGGCAGGGCGGGGATCACCTCCCCGCCCTCCAGTTGGACCTGATACCCGAACAGGTCGCGGCTTTGGGCATGGGGGGCGTTCAGCGCGGCCTCCAGGTCCTCGACCACGCTGCAACACGCATCCTTGTCGGCGAAGATCGCCCGCCAGTGGTCGGACGGGTGCCGCCTGACCAGCTTCGCCACCCCTTCGGCAGTGGCGGCGGGATCACGCCGGTCATCGCGCAAGGAAGGAGGCAGATCGATGACGGCGCAGAATTCCGCCCAAAACCGGTCTTCCACGGCGCCGACCGCCAGCATCCGGTTGTCGGCGGTTTCGTACAGGCGGTAGCGCGGCAAGCCGCCGGTAAAGAATCCCTGCCCGGCCGACGGCCAACTCCCCGCCACCAGCCCCTGGGCCAGGTCCCAGAACATGAGCGGGTACAGGTTGTCCGTCATGGCCACGTCGATGTGGCGGCCTTCCCCGTCGCGGTCGCGCGCCGCCAGGGCCAGGAGGATATTGATCACCGCCGGGTAAGCCCCGCCGACGATATCGGCGATCAGGACCGGCGGCATGGACCGGGACTGCGACAACACGCCCGCCTCGGCCAGATAATTCAGGTCGTGCCCAGCCCGCGCGGCCTTGGGACCGGACTGGCCATATCCGGTAATGGAGCAATAGATCAGTCGCGGATTGATCTCGCGGACGGCATCCCACCCCAGGCCGGAACGGGCCATCACTCCGGGGCGGAACTGTTCGATAAGAATATCGGCGCGGGCAATGACGTCGAGCAGTTCCGCCCGCCGCCGCTCGTCCTTCAGATCGATGCAAAGGCTGCGTTTGCCCCGGTTCAGCATGGCGAAAACAGCGGAGGACATGAGGCGGCTTTCGTCCCCGAAGCCGGGGCGCTCGACCTTGACAACCTCCGCCCCCGCCTCCGCCAGCATCAGGGATGCCAGCGGCCCAGGCAGCAAAGTGCTGAAATCCACCACCTTAAGACCCGTTAGCGGCTGCATCATCCCCTCGCACAAGCCATTTCCGATTATTAGTCCGTCCGTTCGGTCTTTGTCAAGCCCCACGTACCCAGCATTTATCAGCCATATCACCGATAATAAAATAATTAATTGACCGTTCAGTCGGCTTTATTTATCACTGTGGTGGTGAGCGGCCCACCGCCTTGGCGGCGGCTATTCCCGTCGGGGGAGTCGAAAAGCCAGACGTCCCTCCCCCGAAAACTAAAAGGGGGTGCCAGAATTCTAGCACCCCCGGCTTTTTCCATTGGGCGGCAAGGTCGGAACGGGGTCCCTGCGGATCAGTCGGCCTCTGAATAAGACAGCCTCCGTTCGCTCTGCTCGACCAGAAGCCCGGCGATCACTCCAAGCATGGCGGCTCCGACCAGGAAGCTGCGGACGCTGTCCCAATTGCCGAACAGGCTGACCAGGCCTGCCGCCGTCAGCGGGCCGATCAACTGGCCGAGATTGGAGCCTTGTATGACCATTCCGTTGGCCGCCCCGATCTGGCGCGGCCCGGAGGCATGCACGGCCGTGCCGCCAAGCACGGCGGACGGCAAAATTCCACCCAGACCGGAAAAGAGCAGGCACAGGGCAAAGCGGGTCTGGTCGCTGAGCGTGGGAGAGAAAATCCCGATGCAGCACAATCCCATGGCCGCATTGGCACCGACGACCAGTTGGCCGCGAGGGATACGGCAATGCAGCAGCCATGCGCCGAGAACGCCGCCGGGGGCATTGGCGGCGGCGATCAGGGCGGTCAGCCCGGCGGCGCCGACCGCATCGGTCCGCCGGGTCTCCATGAGCACACTGGGCAGCCATACGAGCAGGGACGACCACTGCACGGTATAGGCGGTGAAGGCGGCGGCCAGCCACCACAGCCCCGGCTGCCGGAGCGTCATCAGCAAGTCGTCGGCGACGCCCCGGACGGTACCGGCACCGGGGACGGCATCGTTCCCGGGCAATTCCCGCGTGATCCAGGCCAGGAGGGCGGCCATGCCGAGGGAAACACCGGCCAGCACCATCCAGAGCCCCCGCCACCCCAAGGCGGCTTCGATGAAGGGCGCCGTGGCCAGGGCGATCGCCACGCCGGTCGGCATGTAGACCCCAAGAAGCCCGAATGTCAGCCGCCGGTCGCGGGGCGCCGTCGCGGCCAGGATCAGGCCCGGACAGGAGACCACCACCGAGATGAACCCGACGCCTTCGATACAGCGTCCGATCAGCAGCAGCACCTCATCGGAGGACAGGGCCCCCAACCCTCCGCCGAGCGCCAGCAGGAGAAGACCGACAAGGGCGGACCGGCGATGGCCGAGCGTGTCTCCGATCATGCCCTGGACGATGCCGCAGGCCGAGCCCAGGGTATTGAACATGGAGACCACCCAGCCGGCGGCGACCAGCCCCAGGCCGAGTTCGCCGCGCAAGGCCGGAATCACCGTCGGAACCTTGCCGATATGAGCCGCGGCCACCACGCCGGCCAGGATCGATACGCCGACCACGGACCACCGTGTCGTTGCCTGTATCCCCATGTCCATGATCTCCGACGGAATCCGCTGCGGGCAGGTTGGGTAAGGCGGGGCCGGCGCGTCGAAGCCGGCCCCGGCCGATGGCCTACTTCTTCATGGCCTTCCACGGATCGGAGACCTGGGGAATGGTCTCGACCTCGACATTGGCCAGCTTGCCGCCCACCTCCTCGACCCGGCGGATATACTGGTTCTGGACGATGTCGCGGGTGGCCGGATCGATCTTGATGGGGCCGCGCGGACTCTTGGGGTTGGACCAGTTGGCCAGGAAGGCGATGGTCTTGTCCGCCTCGATCTTGCCCTTCTGGGCGATGATGGCGTCGAAGACGGCCTTCATGCCGTCCCAGCCGGCCACGGCGAAGAAGGTGGGAACCGACGCCTCGCCGTATTCCTTCTTCCAGGCCGCCACGAATTCCTTGTTCTCGGGCCGGTCGGCCGACGGCGAATACTGCAGCAAGGTGGTGACGCCCAGCGCCGCCTTGCCCATGTTGGGCAGTTCGTCGTCGCTGGTGATATCGCCGGGTCCGAGAATCCTAACCTTGGACCGGGTCAGTCCGATATCGTCGAAGGCCTTCATGAAGGCGGTGGCCTGGGGACCGCCCGGATTGAACAGGTAGATGGTCTCTGGATTGGCTTCCTTGACCTTTTGCAGATAGGGCAGGTAATCGCTGGTCTTGAGCGGGATGCGGACCGATCCGACGATGTCGCCGCCATTCTCGGTGAAGCCCTTGATGAAGGCGGTCTCGCCGTCATGGCCGGGAGCGAAGTCGCTGACCACGGTATAGGCCTTCTTCAGCCCCTGCTTGGCCGCCCATTGCCCCAGGGGATAGCTGGTCTGCCACAGGGTCCAGCCGGTACGGATGACGTAAGGCGATTGCTCGGTCACCGCCGAACCGCCCGCCGTCATCACCACGAAGGGGACCTTGGCTTCCTTGGACAGCGCCGCCACCGCCGTGGCGTTGGGCGTCCATTGGCCGCCGGTCAGCATCTGAACCTTCTCGCGCAGGATCAGTTCCTGGGCCAGACGCTTGGCCACATCCGGGTTGGGACCGGTATCGTCGCGCCGGACCAGTTCCACATTGAGTCCGGCCGGCAGTTCGGCGCCATGCAGCTTGATGTAGAGATTGATGGCGCGATCGATCTGCTCGCCCAGCGCCGCATCGCGCCCCGAATAGGTCAGGATCACTCCGACCTTGACCGTTTCCGCACCGGCGGGAAACGCCGCCAGCGCCCCTACTCCGACCACGGCGGCTTGCGCCGCCAGCCCGACCATTACGGCTCGCGCCGCCTTCCAGAATGTTCGATGCATGCCTCTAACCTCCCGTTTTGGTGATTATTCCGCCTTGCCGATCCGGCACAGCAGTGCACGGAGCTGATAGGTTCCCATGGCCGGGTCGTAGGGCGGTTCATTGTTGGTCAACAGATTGACATTGGACTTCCAGACTCCGTATTCCGGCCCCTCCTCGTCGGGGAACCACCAGGCGTGCTCGGCGTTGATCACGCGGGCATCGATGCCGGTGGTGACCTTGGCCTTCTGCTTCATGCGGCCGCGCCTGGTCTCGATCCACATCCAGTCACCGTTATTGATGCCGAAGCGGGCTGCGGTCTCGGGGTGGATTTCCGCCTGCGGATCGCGCCGCGCCTTGCGCAGCTTGGGCAGCTGGCGATGTTCCGAGTTGAAGTAGAAGGGAATGCGCCCGCCGGTGGTCAGCACCAGGGGGAAGTCCTTGGCGATTTCGGGCGAGGCGATCGGGCTTTCCGGCGGCTCCTCGTAATAGGGCAGCGGGGCGTAGCCCATGTCCTCCAGCCGGGTGGAATAGAGCTCGATCTTGCCGGTCGGCGTCTTGAAGCCCTTCTCCTCGTGCTTGCCGTACTTGAACGGCACCTTGACGAAGCCCTTCTGGGTCAGTTCCTCGAAGGTGATCCCCAGTCCCTTCAACTGGGAGTTCAGCACGTCGCGCACCGGCTCGGTGCAGCCGGGCAGGTTCATGCGCCGCGCCAGTTCGGTGAAGATCTCCTCGTCGGCCTTGCACTCGTGCACCCGGACCGCTTTCTGCTGGCCCAGCACCACGTTGGCGGCGATGGTCGGCAGGCCGGCGATCTGGTCCAGTTCCGGCCACGACGCGGCGGGCAGGACGATATCGGCCAGCTCGGCGGTGGGCGTCATGAACAGGTCGGCATTGACCATGAAGTCCAGCTTCATCAGCGATTCGTAGACCAGCGAGGAATTGGCGTAGGTGGTGAGCGTGTTGTTGCCGAACACCAGGAAGGCCTTGACCGGATAGGGCTTGCCCTCCCGCATGGCCTGGAGCAGGGTCGGGATGTGGGCGGCCGGCAGATCGGCGCCCTCGCCGCCCAGCAGCTTGAACTGCTGCCCGCCCAGGCGCTTGGCGTTGGCCTCCGGGCTCAGCAGTTCGATCAGGCTGGGGAAACGGCCGATGCCCTTCATGCCGAACACCCAGCCGCCGGGAATCTCGATATTGCCGGTCAGCACCGGAAGCATCGACAGCGCCCGGATGGTCTGGATGCATTTGGGCGTGTGCTCGATGGCGCAGCCCCATTCCAGCAGGGCCGGCTTGGCCTGGGCGAACAGCCGGGCCGCCGCCCGGATCTTTTCGGCCGAAACCCAGGTGATGGGCTCGGCCCATTCCGGCGTGTACTGCCGCACATGGGCGGCCAGTTCGGCAAAGCCGTGGGTCCAGCGGCTGACGAACGGCTCGTCATAGAGCTTTTCGCCGATGATGACGTTGAGCATGGCCAGCCCCAGCGCGTCGTCGGCGCCGGGCCGCACCTGCAGCCAGATCTCGGCCCGCTTGGCCAGTTCGGTCTCGCGCGGGTCGACGACGATGATGTGCTTGGCGGCGGCCGCCGAATCGCGGGCGTTGAAGCGGGTCTCGCCATCCGGCCCGGAATTCACCGGGTTGTGCCCCCAGTACATGACGGTCTCGGCCGCGACGTCGCCGGTGAAGTCGCAGACCGGGTAGTCGCCCATGGTCAGGATGCAGGTGTTGACCCGGGGATGAAAGCACTGGGCGAAGCCCGGCTCGGCCCAGTTGGGCGTGCCCAGCGCATGGCCGAAGCGGGAAACCCAGCGGATGTGGTGACGCCCGGTACCGGTGCCGAGCGCGATGGATTCGGCGCCATACTTGGCCTTGATGTCGCCCAGCCGGGTGGCGATCTCGTCCAGCGCCTCGTCCCAGGTGATGCGGTCCCACTGACCCGAACCGCGCTTGCCCACCCGGCGCATGGGATACTTCAGCCGGTCGGGATGGTAGACCAGATCGCGGGTCACGGTGCCGATGGGGCAGAGGCGTCCGCGATTGAGGGGAGAAGCCGGGTCGCCCTCCACCTTGATCAGCTCTCCGCCCCGGACGTGAAGCAGGGTGCCGCAGCCACCGTGACAGGACCGGCAGACGCTCTTCAGGACGGTCATCTCGCCATCGGTCGCTTCAACGGACACTTCGGCTGGCGTCATCACGCTTCCTCCTCAAATCAAGAACCGCAAAGGCAATGTGCCGTGGCCGTACGGCACGACAGCGATGATCACATCACTGTATGCCGGGGGCGTTTCGGTCTTTGATTGAATATCGTCGGAGAGCGTTCGCAGAAATCGAACGGCAAAATCCCGCGATATTGCGGAGGCGCAAG
>Ga0265320_10001485_pt1 | contig 17124 bp, 14 predicted proteins | sample 4827metaG_FD_202087 | JGI IMG/M metagenome (GOLD analysis project Ga0265320, IMG submission 202087) | Rhizosphere microbial communities from Carex aquatilis grown in University of Washington, Seatle, WA, United States - 4-8-27 metaG | ecosystem: Host-associated > Plants > Roots > Rhizosphere >...
TTTGCTCTGTCTCATGGTGTTGGCCGCAGCCACCTCCGCGTGGATTACCCGCCACGGGCCGGGCTTCGAAGGCAATTCGGTGCCCTATGTCAGCGCCGCCCGCACTTTTGCACAAACCGGCGTGATGCTGGTGCCTGATGACAAGGGCCAGATGGGACGGTTGGTGTTATGGCCGCCCCTATACCCCGCGACGATGGGAGCGCTCTCCAAGGTCTTTGGCGACGCCCTGCCGGCCGGACGCTGGCTTAATGTTGGATTGTTTCCGTTGAATATTCTGCTGCTGGCCCTGCTTGGCTGGCAATTGGGGCTCGCCAAGCGGCCGCTGGCCTTGGTTTGCCTGTTATTCACCTTCGCGCCGGTGACCCTTTACGCCCATATCAATTTGATGTCGGAGTCTCTTTGTTTGTTTTGGTGGCTGGGCACCCTGAACGGGTTGCTGGTTTACCATCGTCGTCAAACCTGGCCCATTCTCGTGAGCGTGGCGTTGCTGGCAGCATTAACCTGGCTAAGCCGCTTCATCGCCATCGCGACGATTGCGTCCGGTGCCCTGTTCGTGCTGGGATGTACACAGGGGACATGGCACCGCCGAGTCTGGCGAGGCGGGGCGTTCGGCTTGATGGCCGTGGCGCCATTGGAAATTTGGACCCATTTTTTGAGTGGCGTGACCATCATTGGAACGCGAAAGCTGAGCTATTATGGCCTCGCAAAACACCAAATTGACCAGATATTGCGCGCGTGGCTGCGCTGGGTGGTGCCGTTTGACCAAATGGCGGCGGTGAAGGTTGCAGCCATCGCGGTTTTCGTGGTCTGGCTCGGATTTCTCGTCCTCAAGATTTACCGGCATCGGGATTCAATCTTTGCGGCTGGCGCAGATGGCGGCGCCATCAGTCAGGCAGGGTTGATTTTGATCGCACTCAATTTTGCCGCCGTGGAAGGAGTCATCTTTTGCACCGCATTGTTTCTCGACGTGACCCTGGACATGGGCGAACGCATGCACTATTTTGCCTTTGTATTCGTATTGTTGCTGTTGGGGGCAATGGGTAGCGCCCTGGTGCGGGGGGCCCTTGCCACCAGCGGCCCGCCAGCCCGAAAGTTTGCTGCCGCCGTGCCAATTTTGATTCTGGCAGGCTATTTCGCCGGCGGGGCCCTGTGGCTTTCGCAGGCGGACAGCGTGCACTTGAATTATAATGCGCGTGCCTGGCGCGAATCACCCGCCCTGGCCGCGCTGGCCCAAAAATACAGCGATACGCTGATTTATACCAACCACATTGGCGCGATCTACTTGCATACCGGTCGCACCGACGCCCGGCTCGTGCCGTTGAGTCTGGACAAAACCCGACCCATGGCGATGGCTGACTTTGAGGATAGCTTTGCCAATATGCTCCGGGAAACGACCGCCCATCATGGCCTTATTGTCTACTTCCGGGAAACATACGACCGCGCCCCGCTGGAATCGGTCGAAAAAGATCCGCGCCTGAAAGTGCTGGAAACGTTTCCGGATGCGGTCTTCTTTGTCCCGGCTGGCAAATAAGGGCGGAGACGGCGGCAGGGCGCTTCGTCCGGCCTCGACGAAGACTATGGGCTAAGTGACTCCAAATACAACTCCTCCACCTTCTTCCGCGCCCACGGCGTGCGCCGCAGGAATTGCAGGCTGGATTTGATGCTCGGGTTGAACATGAAGCAGCGAATCTCAATCCGCCGCGCCATCTCCCGCCAACCCAGCTGCTCCACGAGCCGTTTCAGGATCATTTCCAGCGTGACACCGTGCAGGGGATCGTTGGCGGGGGGGGCGGGCATGGCTTACATATTATTCAGCGTTTCAAGAAAAGTGCCGTATAAACCAATGCACATATTCTTGCCCTGCAGCGTTGCGATGGCCAACCCAAAGGCATCCTCTGATTCATTGTATACAATTGAATAGCCTTTATGCTCACTTGGATCTTCCTCTAATACGAGCCAGATTTTCCCCGGCATGATATTTTCCTCCGCATCCATATATTCCCTTAATTCCGGCTCAACCAGGCATCGGCGGAGCTCAATTCCGTGAGGATACTCGAGTTCCCATCCGTCACCAATTTCAGTTTGGATTCTAGACTTAATCTCTTCAGGGGTCATAATCATTTTCCCGCGTATTTCTTCTTCAATGCCCTGAGCACGTTGGGCGGGACAAATTGTTCGAGGCGGGATGAATCCACCCGGCACACTTGCTTCACGATTTGCGAGCTGGTGTAGAAGAACGTGTGGCTCGGCATGAGGAAGATGGTCTCAATTGAAGCGTCGAGGTGGCGGTTCATTTGCGCCATTTGAAATTCGTACTCGAAGTCCGATACCGCCCGCAGCCCGCGGATGAGGGCGACGGCTTTGCGCTTTTTGGCGAAATCCACCGTCAGCCCTTCCAGCCGGGCCACCGAAACGTTGGGCAGTTTTTTGAGATGCGGGGCCAGCAGCGCCAAGCGCTCCTCAATGGTGAACAGCGGTGCCTTGGTCTCATTGGCCGCGACCGCGACAAGCACCTTGTCAAACAGGCGGCAGGCCCGGCGCATCACGTCGAGATGGCCGTGCGTCACGGGGTCAAAAGTGCCGGGATAAATGGCGAGTTTCATGCGCGCAGGAGAGGATTCCAAAATCGTCTGGCCAAAGGCCTGGCCGCCTGATTAAGTTCCCCGGTCCGGGCCGGAGACGCAAGCCGATTCGCGGCGGGCGGACCCCCACCCGCCTCCCCCGTCCCCGCCGTGAACTGGCCCAATATCATCACGCTTTCACGCGTGCCCGCCCTGCTGGCGATTGTGGCCCTCCTGTTCATCCAAATGCCCGGGGCATCCACAGCGGCTTTTATCCTCTTTGTCCTCGGCGGAGCCTCCGATTGGCTGGACGGCTACCTCGCGCGCAAGATGAAGATCGTGTCCAATTTCGGCAAGCTGATGGACGCGCTGACAGACAAAGTCCTGATTGTGGGCGTGATGATTGCCATGCTGGTGCCCATGCCTGGCGCTCGCGAGCCGCTGCTGCCGGATTGGGCCGTATTCTTGGTGCTGATTATTTTTGCCCGCGAATTCCTCATCACCGGCCTGCGCTTGGTGGCGGCAAGCCAGGGGCGGGTGCTGGCGGCGGAAAGCACAGGGAAAGTTAAGACTGTGCTGCAATTGGTGAACGTGTCGGTGTTGCTGCTGGCACACGCTCTGGAAGTGGACTTCCACCAATCAACCGCAGGGCATGACACGCGCGTGATCGGGCTGTGGCTGTTTGTGGCTGCGGCGGCGTTGACGGCGTTTTCGGGGGCGGCCTATTTGGTAAAATACTGGGGCATGATGATGGGTCGGGAAAGTGGCGGGACCGGAAGGTGAAGCAGCGCGGTGCTCACTTCTTCATCCCGGCCAAAAACCGCAGCGCTGCCAAATAGCCTTCGACGCCCAGACCTGAAATAAGCCCGACGCACACCCCCGCGGTGTAGGACTTGTGCCGGAACTCCTCGCGCTTGTAGATGTTCGAAATATGCACTTCAACGCATGGCAAATCGCTGCCGGCGATGGCGTCGCGCAGAGCCACACTCGTGTGCGTAAGTGCGCCTGAATTGATAATAATGCCCGCCACGCCAGCATCCGCCCACTTGGCGATTTGTTCCATCAACGCACCTTCATGGTTGGACTGGAAACATTCCACTTTCACCCCCAGTTCCTTGGCTTCTTTTTGCACGCGCGTCTCGAGGTCAGCCAGGGTGCCGGAGCCATAGATCTTGGTCTCGCGCTTGCCGAGGCGGTCGAGGTTGGCGCCGTGGAGCAGGCCAAAGGTTTTCATGGGGGTAAAATAATCAGAGCGGGCAGCCGGTGTCGAGGAATTCCCAAGGCACGTGGAAACGGGCCGCGCATTCCTTCGCCAGCGCGCAGACCCCAAAAACTTCGGTGGCATAGTGCCCGCAGATATAAAGATTCAGACCCGCCTCTTGGGCGGCGTTGAAGGCGGATTGCTTGAGTTCCCCGGTGACGAGTGTGTCCACGCCATTCGCGCGCAAATGAGCGATGCAGGAGGAGCCGCTGCCAGTAAGGATGGCCAGTTTGCGCGGTTGGGACGGGCCGAATTCGAGGGCGGTGATGCCGCGCGGAAAGAGCTCTTCCAGTTTCCCTTTCAAGGCCACCCGCGCCGGGGCTTTGGCCACGTAGGCGGCAATGGGTGTCCCTTGATAGGGAATTCCCCAGCCGGAAACTTTTAGGCCCAAAGCCTTGGCCAAAAGGGCGTTGTTTCCAATTTGGGGATGGGCGTCGAGTGGCAGGTGGGCGGAATAGACGGCGCAGTCGGCGTCGAGCAGCGACTTAAGCCGCGTGCGATTGGCGCCAGTTACGGGCTGAGCGCCGTCCCAGAACATGCCGTGGTGGACGATGAGAAAATTCACCCCGGCAGCGGCAGCGAGCGCAAAAGGGATCGAGCCGGCATCCACGGTAGCGCCGATTCTGGTCACCTTTCCAGAGTTGCCCACCTGGAGCCCATTGAGCGCGCCGGGAAAGTCCGCAACTTCACGCACGCGGACGCGCTGATCACAAAAGGCAACAATCTGGTCGAGCGAGGGCATGGCGATGAATTAACCGCAAAGCCGCAAGAAACGCAAAGAATTTTGCTCGCGGGAATTTAACCCTTTGCGCCCTTCGCTTCTTCGCGTTAAAAATTCTCCTTATGGATTTCCTCCGCCATTGCACGGCGTTCGTCTTCGACATGGACGGCCTGCTCTTCGATACTGAGCGCCTCTCGCGACGGGCCCTGCATGCCGCGGCAGACGAGATGGGCGTGCCGCTGGCGGACGATGCTTTTCTCGAACTGATTGGCCGGCGTTTGGGCGACATTCGGGGGCGGTTAGCCCGACAGGTGGGCAGCGAGGCGCTCGCCACGCGCCTCCTGGAATGCTCGGAAAAACACTATGAAATTCTCCTCACCCAGGGCGTGCCGGTTAAAGATGGCGCGCCGGAATTGCTGGCGTGGCTTACCGCCAGCGGCCGACGGTGTGCCGTCGCGACCTCCACCCGCACCGTGAAAGCGGAGCGTAAACTGGTCATGGCCAATTTGCGCGAATTCTTTGATGCCGTCATCGGCGGCGACCAGGTTACGCACGGTAAGCCCGCACCAGACATCTACCTGCGGGCGACCGCCGCACTCGGCGCCGCCGCGAAGGACTGCGGGGTGTTCGAAGATTCCGAGCCTGGCCTGCAGGCCGCTCACGCCGCCGGAGCGAGCGTTGTGTGGATTCCCGACTTGGCGCCAGTCAACGCCGCCACCCAAAAACTCGCGCATGGCAAGGCCGACTCATTGACCGCAGTCCTCGAATTCTTGCAAAAGAGATTTTGAAACACGGAGAACACAGAGCAGGCGGAGGGGCTCTCAACCGCAAACTGTAAACCGTAAACTTTCCCCATCACTGCCCCGCCGCGAGCGGCTTGACCCAGACATAAAGGAACTGCACCGGATTCAAATGGTCCTGCAAGGCGATCGGGCCGGGCTCCGGGCCATCGGGGATGGGGCTGCTTTGCGTGGCGCGGGGGATTTCGGTATTGTCCTGTACGAGCACGCCATTGAGGTACGACGTCACGCGGGCATTGGCAGTTTTCTTGCCATCCTGCCAGCGGGCGGCGTGAAAGATGACATCATAGTTCTGCCAAAGCTCGGCGGGAATTGCGGCATTCACAAGGGGGTCCTTGATGCCGTAAATGGCGCCTTCGTCATTCATGTCCTGCATCGGATGGTCGTACGTGTCGAGAATTTGGCATTCATAGCGGCCCTGCAAATACACGCCGCTGTTGCCGCGCGCCTGCTCGTTGGAATTGGCATCGCGGGTGTTGGGATTTTTCGTGCCGGGAACCTTGAACTCCACGTGCAGTTGGAAGTCCGTAAAGGTTTCCTTGGAGCGGATGTCGCCAACCATCGTGCGCACCCCGTTGGTGTAGGTCGCCGGAATCGGCTCAATGACCCCATCATGAAAATTCCACGGGAAGGTGGCATTGTCCTTGCCCACCCAATGCGAAACGTCCTTCCCGTCGAAGAGCACCGTCGCGCCTGCGGGCGCGCTGCCATCGGTGCTCGAGGCATACATGATGCCGCCCAGCAGATGGAAAAGGAACAAGGTGTCCTTGTAGTCTTCCTTGGTGCTGCCAAGGGCTGTATAAAAAGACCGGCCGCCATCGTAATCTTGACACCAGGCAACGGGATGATCCGCGCCCATCGTGCCGCCGGTATAAGTGGACTCATCCACCGAGGCGAGGACCCGGACATTGGCGCGCGGGCTCGCCTTGAAGTTGGGCCAGGCATCCACATGCGACCAATTGAACGGCAGCGAGGACGTCGCGGCGTGGTACGGATTGTCGAGTTTGAGCGTGGCGGCGACCGGCGCACTGGCCTTGTCCAAAGACGCGCTGACGAGTTTGCCGTACCAATCCCAATTGGGCGTCGCAGCCGCCGCCCCGGCGACGCCGACAAACCCCCCACCGGCCTCGATAAAGTGCTGGAAAGCTTGCTGCTGGGCGGCGCTCAAAGCAGCGACGCCAGTGTCCAGTACCACTACAGACTTATATTGCTTTAAATTATCGTCGGTGAACGCCTTGGGGTCGGAGGTGGCGTCGGCCGTGAAATTATTTTGCTGACCGAGGAGCTTGATGGCATCAACGCCAGCGGCCCCGGCGGGCGCGAAAACCAAAATCTTATATGCCGGGCCGCCAAAGCGGTCGGCAAACCGCGGTTTGATTTCGACTTTGCGGTAGAAAAGTTCGTTGTTTTCCTCCTGCAGGAGAATTTTGCCCTGCACGAGCGGGCCGCCGTTGTTCGGCAGCTGGATGTCATTCAGGTAGTTGTTGACGTGGCCATTCGTCACATGCACCGCGCTGTTCTCCGTCGTGAACAACTCCACCGAGTTCCAGCCATCCATGGTGTCGAATTGCTCCCCGCGGATGAGGCGCTGGCCGCGGTCATTGACCGGCACGCCGCCTTCAAAGTAAGTATAAATTCCACGTCCCGTTTCTTTTGGTGTGCCGTCCGCATTGGCGACCACCGTCGAGCCCGCACTGGGATTGGGGGGGTTGTTGGGCAGCAGGAACACGTCGCCGGTGGTATGCTCGTCAATTTGAAATTCCACGCACATCGGCCAGACTTTGTCGGCGCCGACCATGTGGTAAAGCAAGCCGCCGTCGCGGGGCAAACCATCCGGGTGACGGGGCACGTCGAATTTCACCGTGCCCCATTTGTATTCCAGGCGCACGCGGTAATTGCGAAATTCCTCGTTCGTCGCCATGTAGCCGTTGGGCTGCGCGGTTTTCGGGTCGGGCACGTCGAGGACGTGGATCATGCCATTCTCCGCCTTGAAGACGTGCTGCACGTCGTTGTTCTTGCCGTCGCGCTCGCGAAACGTATACCAGCCATCAAGGTTCTCGCCGTTCAAGAGCGGCATCCAGCCCTTGTCCTGCACGTGCACGACATTTGGCGGCAGGGCCGGGCCGGCTTCGGGGGCGGCAGCCGTAGCGGTTGCAGGGGTTTGGGCCAGGACCGTCAGGAGAACCGATAGGGTAAGCATGGGGGGGAATGAAAATGGAGTAAACAAAACGGGGGGTGCAGGGTGAATCATAACCATACCTACCGCCAAAATGAAACATGAAAAAACACCCCCTCTCCGCGCCCTCCGCGCTCTCCGTGTTTATAAATCCTGCCCCTATCCCAGCCGTTTTTTCGCCTCTTCAAGTGTCCGGTTCATCTCCATTTCCTCCAAAAACGCACAGACCGCCTTGAGGTCCGCCGCCGGGGCCGTGAGCGGGCCGGGGTCCAATTCTGCCTGCAACGTGACCATTTCCAGATTCCGCTTCATCATCGGGCCGGCGTCGCGCAGTTGGGGCCGGAACCGCTCGGGCTTTACCCAGTCCCAGCGGCGCAGAAGCGTCTCCAAATCGCCAAATTCGTCGAGCCACTTGGCCGCCGTCTTGTAGCCGACTCCGTCCAAGCCGGGAATGTTGTCCGATGCATCACCCGTCAGCGCCAACAGCGCGGGAATAAACTTCGGCCCCACGCCAAATTTCTCCTTCACCCCCGCTGCATCCAGCCGCCGCCAACCCAGCTTCGGATTCGCGGTCGGCGGCGGCACGAGCTGAAGAATGCCGTCGTGGACCAGTTGTCCAAAATCTTTGTCGGCACTGACAATCAGCACCTGGTCGCCTTTGGCGGCCAGTTGGATCGCGGCGGAAGCCAGCAGATCATCCGCCTCCACTCCCTGCCGCTCTACCACCGCCAGGCCCAGCGCACGGGTAAGCCGCTTCATCGGCTCCAACTGTTGAAACAGCGGCTGCGGCATTTCCTTCCGCTGCGCCTTGTAGTCCGCCAGCAACTTTTCATGCCGCTCAGACGCCCCCAAGTCAAAAAACGCGACCGCCCGCGCCCCCTTTTCCTGATCCTGCAACATCCACAAGGTGCGCACCCAGCCATGCAATGCCCCCGTCGGAAAACCATCCTTGCGCGCGAGTTCGGGCATGCCATAGAACGCGCGGTAGGCGAGGTTGAGACCGTCGATGAGAAGCCAGGTGGACATGGCTCAACTTAAATCATTCAACGCCGAACATCCAACATCGAATATTGAAAATTCTTCGTGACGAGATACCAATTCCCAAGCAATTTCAGTAGATGAATGGCTGGCTCCCAAATTTGGTCTTGGGCACTTATTTGCTGATCTTCGTCGGCACGTTTCTCGGGTATTCAATCTGGCGGATCAAGCGTAAAAAGCGGAGACCTCCATTTTCAGAAAATCACAAGTTGCTGCGGGGGCCCGGCGAAGGCCAATTGCGGGAAATTCAAAAACTCGAAGAGAATCTTTTTTTTGAATTTGCACTAGCCGCATTTGCGCCATTGATGACGGTCTGGATTTGTTTGCAAATAGCCGTTTGGCTGCGCGAGGAGCAAATTCGCCTAGCGCTGGTCGCAACAGCCTTATTGTTTGCGGTAAGTGTTGCCGGAGCTGTCGCTTGGCTTTTCAAGCGCTTGATTTCGTTGCGACATCGTCGATTGGGATATTTTGGGGAAAGATTGGTGGCGGAAATACTGGAACCACTAAAATCAAAAGGATGCTGGGTATTTCACGACGTTCCCGGCCCGGGCTTTAATATTGATCATGTTGTCATTGCGCCAACCGGCGTCTTTGCCATAGAGACCAAAACACGTCGCAAACCCAAAAACGGCGCCGCCGATCCAATTTACGTGGCAAGCGGCCGGTTGGTTACCCGGTGGCAGGACGGACACAAACATTATGCACAGGCCGAACGCCAAGCTAGGTGGCTCGGCGAAGAGCTAAGCGGGAAAGCGGGCAATCGCCTTCCCGTGCAAGGCGTTTTGACTTTTCCCTATTGGTACACCAATTCGCATAAAGGAACGGTTTGGGTTCTCTACCATACTTTCATCGTCAAAGACATTCTGGAGAGGCAAGGCGAACGGCTAAACGACGCCCAAATTGATACTTTCGCGCGTAAGCTTGAATCCCTTTGCCGCGACGTCGAATTTTAGCGGGTAACGGAATGGTTCCATTTGTATTTGGCTGTGGCCTTACGCTAAATCATCCCAGAGCCGATTGGCATTAACGCGGAGAACCCGTTGTTACCGTCGCCATCGCGGTCGTCAACCCATCGGACGTCGCGGTAAGCGTGATGGGGCCCGAGGCCCCTGGCTTCGCCCGGACGATGACCATCGCCAGCCCATTAAACGCCTTGCTGTCCTTGCTGTTCTGCAACGGCGCGAGGCTCGTCTCATCACCATTGTCCACGGCGACGATTTCTCCAGGGCCGGAGATTTCGTAGTGCAGGGCGTTCATGGCCGTGGGCACGGTCAGGCCAGCTTTGTCTTTGATTGCAACCGTGACATAGGAAATGTCCTGGCCATCGTTGGCGATGGCCGCCCGGTCGGGCGCCAACGCAACTTTGGCGGCGTCGCCGGTCGTCTTAATTGTGTCTTCGGCCCAGACTTTGCCGTTCTTGTAGGCGACGACATGAATTTCACCAGGCTGGTAGACCACGTCGTCCCACCGCAGTCGGTATTCAAACTGGCCCTTGGTTTTCTTGCCCTGGGAGACACCATTAACAAATAGTTCGGCCTCGTCACCGGAGGTATAAACATGGACTGGGGTGACCTGGCCCTCGCGGCCGGCCCAATTCCAATGGGGCAAAAGGTGCGCCATCGGCAGCTCCGGGCGCCATCTCGCTTGGTAGATGAAGAAACGGTCCTTCTTGAACCCGTCGAGGTCAATAATGCCGAAATAGGAGCTGCGCGAAGTGTCCGGCGCCGGTGCCTGGCCACCGGCCGCGGCACCACGGCCCCGACCGCTGGCGCCGCCATTATTCGTCGGTTCACCGAGGTAATCAAAACCTGTCCAGACGAATTCGCCAGCGACATTCGGGTTTTGGTCCTGGTGGGTGAATTCGACGTCCGGTATATTGGCCCAGGCGGGCGCGTACAAGTCGTAGGAACTCATCAAATGGTTTGGCGCCGCACCGCCACTTTTGGTGTTGGTCACGGGAAACACATATACACCGCGCGAACTGATGCAGGACGAGGACTCGCTGCCCATCAGCACTACATTGGGCCGCTGCTGGTGGTAGGCCGCATAGCCGGGATTAATCCGGGGCTCGTAACTGAATCCATAAGCGTATTCATCTTCCGGATAGCTGGTAAATCCATTATTGTTGCTGTTATTGGTCAACACTGGCCGCGTGTTGTCCTCCGCATGGACGGTCTTGATCAATTCGGCCAGGATTTGATTGCCCACCGCGCTTCCCTGGTCACCAATTTCATTGCCCACGCTCCACAGGATGACACATGGGTGGTTGCGGTCGCGGCGCACTTGGCAACGCTCATCCGCCGTGTGCCAATCGGCCCAGAGCAGGTTGTAATCATTGGCCGATTTGCGCCGGTCCCAAGTGTCGAACGATTCGTCCATCACGAGCATCCCCATCTTGTCGCACAAATCGAGCAGGTCGGGCGTGGGCGGATTGTGGCTGGTGCGGATGGCGTTGCAGCCCATTTCCTTGAGGATTTCAATTTGGCGTTCGAGCCCACGAACATTCGACACCGTTCCGAGCGGCCCCAAGTCCGAATGGTCGCACACGCCGTTGAGCCGCACATGCTGGCCGTTGAGAAAAAAGCCCAGATTCGGATCGAATTTAATCGTGCGGATGCCGAAATTCGAGCGCGTCGAGTCCACATCACGACCGCTTTGCTGGATGGTGGTCACGGCCGTGTAAAGTGTCGGATGCTCCAAATCCCAAATCTTGGGGTTGGCGATTTTCAAAGTCAGCGCCGTGGATTTGATGGAGCCGGGGTCGATTGCGAGGTTGTCCGAACTCGCCGAGGCCACCGGCGCGCCGGTGATTTTCCCGTTGGCGTCGGTGGCGTAGATGTCCGCTTTGACGGTGGCCGAACTGGCGGCGGCCTGTTCGTTCATCACGTCAACTTTGACGCTCACCGTAGCGGAACCGGCGCTCACGTCCGGCGTGGTGATGTAGGTTCCCCAATGAGAAACGTGCACGGGATTCGCTGTTTCCAGCCACACATGGCGGTAGATGCCGCCGCCCGGATACCAGCGTGAGGATTCATTCGGATTGTCGAGCCGGATGGCGAGGACGTTGTCCGCCCCGGGCTTGAGGAATTGGGTCAGCTCGACTTGAAAAGAACTGTAACCGTAAGGCCAGCCGCCGAGATAGTGGCCGTTCAACCAGATGGACGCATAGGACATGGCGCCATCTATATCGAGATACATCACCTTGCCGACGCTGCTGGCGGGGACGTTGAAAGTTTTGCGATACCAAGCGGTGCCAAAGTACGGCAGGCGGCCGGTGGGGCCATTGAGGGTCATGCTGAACTGACCCTCCACACCCCAATCGTGCGGCAGATTCAACAGGCGCCACGAACTGTCATTGAAATCCGGCCTGGCGTAGGAAACATTTTCGCCCGGAGTATGGCCGACGGTGGGGCGGACGATGTAATCCGCAAAGTTCGAATTGGCCAGCAGGGATTCCTTCAAATTGGTGTAGCTGAGAGTGTCGCCAGCCTCGGCCGGGTCACCTTGGAGAAAACGCCAGTTGGCGTCGAAATTTACCCGTTCGCGCGGGGCCATTTGGGCAAGAAGGCTGGGCGCGAAAAGGCCGGGCAAAACCAAAACTGCGGAAGTTAAAAAGACCTTGGCAACTGAGGGGAAAGATTTGCAAAGGCGACGGAAAGGACCGGCGGCAAGGAGGGGTTTCATGGGGAGGAAAGTTTGCGGCAATCCCCGGCCCGCCGCAAGGGCGTTTCGAGACCTCATAACCACTCCACCACGATCAGAGACACGGCCTGGCGCGGGAGGGTGAAGGCGGGCAATTTCAATTCACCTTTGTCCGCTTCAGGCAGGGGCGGGCTGGCAAGGGTGGCGGCAGGCGGGGCGAGTTCTTCCAGCTTGCCGGCTTTTTCCAGCTCCGCGTATTGCTCGGGCGTCGGCTTTTCCGGCGAGCCCATCTTTTGCCAGGCCGTGTAGGAATTACTGTGGGTTGCATCAATGCGGTAATGCGTGATTTTGACTTTGGTCACATCTTTGGGCAGGCCGGTGAGGTCGAGCGCGACCGTGGCGTCAGGCCCGGAGATGAGGTCGTCATGGTAATGCCAGACCATCACGCAGAGTTGATTTTTGTCGAGGGTGGCGAGCGCGGAAACATCAGGATCGCCGTGGACGCCGCCGCCCTGATTGACGGGTTTCAAAATGTCATCGAGGCTGACGCCGTGGTCGCTGGTCGAGGCGACGCGCTGGCCGTTCATTTTGGAATACATCCGGAAGACGTCGAGGATGGGCAAGTCAATGCCGTTGGTGGCGAGGACCCGCTGGCCCTTGAAGAATGGCTCGTCTTCAAACTCGAAGGCCCACGTCAAGGCGCCTTCCAGGTTGACGCCCCGGCGGTCGGCCAGTTCAAATTCGCGGGCGATGCAGGCAGCCGTGTAGGTGGCGTATACGGTGTCGCGCCGATAGTCGCGCAGGGCTTCCGTATTGCAGGCGGCGCAACCGTCGGGGTCGGATTCGCCGATGACAATGGGCAGGGGTTTCGTTTGGGGATAGGACGCGGCGATGGCAAATCCCCCGTCAATGGTGCTTAACTGGCCTTGAATGCCCATTTGCGTGTGCGCAGGTACGGTGGCGGTGGCGCGTACGATATTCGGCGTGGTGCCCTTGGCATGGAAAGAGAAAAAGTCGAGCGGGGCGCCCACTTGGCCCGTGGCGGCATTGGAGCCGGTCAGGCAGTGTTGAATAAAATCTCTCGACCAGGCGCCGCCGTTGCCGGCGGAATCCGCGCCGCCGATGCGGGCGTCAGGAATGGCTTTGCGCACACCGGCCGAAGCGTAATCATAAAGTTTGTAGTATTCGGCGGGCGTGGAACTCCAGTAGCCGACGCCATTGCTTTGGGTATTGGATTCGTTCCAAACCTCCCAATACCATTTGGAAACCTCGTCCTTGCCGTAGCGTTCGAGGCAGTGTTTGGCCCATTGGTAGCAAAGCTCCTCCCACTTGTCATAATCCTTTGGCGGATAGGCCCAACCGGTGTAAATGGCGCCATAGGCCTGCGAGGGGTCCCAGTGATGTTCGTAGGGTTCCGGATGGGTGGAGAGCGCCTCGGGCATGAAACCAATTTGGACGTAGGGATGGATGCCGGCCGCGCGGTAGGTGTCAAAAATGCCATCGAGAATCGCCCAATTGTAGACCGGCTTGCCGTTCGCGTCTTCGGTGTAGGCATTGGTGCTGCCCCATTTATAATGCGCGGTTCCGTCGCCGGTCGTGAGCAGATTGTGCGCACGGTAATAGACATCCCTTTGGCTGAGCCGCAAATCGCCCAGTTCGCCGATGAGCTTCTTGCCGTCTTTCATCGTGGCATAGTTCGGCTCGTCGGCGCCGAAAAATCGGTAAACAGGTTTCCACAGGCCAACGACCTTCGCGGCGTCGACCGTGATATTGACTGGGAAAGGCGCCGGCGCGGCGGGCGTGGCAGCGTTGTTGTCCGTGGCGGCGATGGCGCCACCGAGGATGGCCAGGGCGGCGAATTGTTTCCAAAAGGGGATGTTCATGGGGCCAGAATTGAAAAGTTTCACCGAAAATTCAGCGACCGGGCCGGGAAATCGAGGTGGCTAGATTACGCCCAAATCCCCCACGCTGGCAAGTGGTGGATTACCCCATTTTTGCTCGTGCCTATTTCCGAAAAAACGTTGGTGCGACAGGAGCGAAGACACCCCCTGCTCCTTCTTTTCGGCCTCCTGTGGGGTCGGCGCTGGAAGTGCATCCGTTGTTAAATTTCCCGGTATTCACCACTCGACCACCACCAGCGACACCGCCTGGCGCGGCAGCGTGAACGCTGGCAGCTTCAATTCACCATTCGCAGCCATGGGCACAGCCGCGCCAGCGGGTACGGCAAGTTCCTGGAGCTTTCCCGACTTTTCTAATTGCGCGTATTGCTCCGCCGTCGGCTTTTCGGGCGAGCCCATGGCCTTCCACGCCGTGTACACATTGCTGTGCGTTTCATCAATGCGGTAATGCGTAACCTTTACCTTGGTTGCGTTCTTCGGCAGGCCCGTGAGGTCGAGCGATACCGTCGCATCCGGCCCGGGCACGATGTCATCATGATAATGCCAGACCAACACAGCCAACTGGTTCTTGGACAGCGTGGACAATGCGCCCACATCCGGCTCGCCCTTCACGCCAGTGCGCACGATGCTGTCGAGGCTGATGGCGTGGTCGCTGGTGCTGGTCACGCGCTGGCCGTCCATCTTCGCCATCATCCGAAAAACATTCAAGACTGGCAAATCAAGCCCGCCGCTGGCCAGCACCCGCTCGCCAAAAAACAGCGGCGAATCCTCAAATTCAAAGGCCCACGTCAGCGCGCCTTCGAAATTGACGCCGTGGCGGTCCGCCAATTCAAATTCCCGCGCGATGCAGTCCGCCGTATACGTCGCATAGACGGAACTGTTCCGGTAGGCTTTCAGTGCTTCCGTATTGCACGCCGCGCACCCGTCGGGATCGGCTTCGCCAATAACAATCGGCTCGCCCTTCGTTTGCGGATACGCCGCGGCGATTGCGAATCCGCCGTCAATTGCGCTGAGTTGCCCGTCTATGCCCATGCGCGAGTGCCCCTGGAACATCGAGGGCGTGTGGCCTTTGGCATGAAAGGAGAAAAAGTCCAGCGGCGCGCCCACCTGGCCCGTGGCGTAGTTCGTGCCGGTCAGGCAATGTTGAATGAAATCCTTGGACCATTGGCCCCCGTTGCCGGCGGAATCCGCCCCGCCAATGCGCGCGGTGGGAATCGCGCGCCGCACCCCCGCCGCGGCGTAATCGTATAGCTTATGGTAGTCCGCTTGCGAACCGCTCCAATAGCCGACGCCATTGCGCTGGGTGTTGGATTCATTCCACACCTCCCAATACCATTTCTGCACTTCCTCCGCGCCGTAGCGCTCCACGCAATGCTTGGCCCATTGATAGACGAGCTCGCCCCATTTGGCGTAATCCTTCGGCGGATACGCCCAGCCCGTGAAGATGCTCCCGCCCGTGTCGAAATGATGCTGGTAGGGCTCCGGATGCGTGGACATCGCCTCGGGCATGAATCCGATTTCCACGTAGGGGTGAACGCCGGCCGCATGGTAGGTGTCAAAAATCTTGTCGAGGATGGTCCAGTTGTAAATCGGCTTGCCGTCCTTGTCTTCCGTATACGCATTGGTGCTGCCCCATTTGTGCGCTGGCGTGCCGTCGCCTGTGGTGAGAAGATTATGCGCGCGGAAATACACATCGCCCGGTCGCAGCTCGCCCAATTCGTTGATGAGCTTCGTGCCGTTCTTCATCGTCGCGTAATTCGGCTCGTCCGCCCCGAAAAAGTGGTAGACCGGCTTCCAGGGACCGACAACTTTCGCGGCATCCACCGTTATTTTTACGGGGAACGACGACGGCGGGGCGGCGGGTGCGGAACTGTCCGAATCGGTGGCCGCAACCGCGGCCACGAGCACCGCGAGCGCGGCGACAGGCTTCCAGGCAGGAATGTTCATGGCGACAAAATTGCGTGGGGGGTGGGCGCAAACTTACCTCCGGACAGGGGTGCCGGGGAACTACAGACTACGCCAGATTTCCCGCACTTGGCAAGCGGTGGATTGCCCGCTTTTTGAACGTGCCTATTTCTGAAAAAACGTTGAAGGTACAGGAGTGAAACCAACCCTGCGCCTTTTATTTGGCCTACTGCTGGCACCCTTGGCCGGGTGGGCCGCCGACGCCCCGGCCAATCCGGCCACGTCCGTGCCGACCGGAGCTGCGGCTCCAGCAACCACCGCTTCCGCCAGCAAGTTTACTGCGGCGACCCCGGTCAAGGGCTTTGAAACCACCGGTCTGGACCTCTACCGCAGCCGCGAGGAAACGCTCCAGCGCGCCGCCAACAACGATATGGCGACTTACACCAAGAATCTTCAGGCCACCTGTGAACAATTTTTTGCGAACGCCTCGCTTTCGGAAAATCTTGCGATTGTCGCGGCGATCAAGCCCGGTCCAGAATCGCGGATCTGGCTGATTTCCACCCGCTCGGCGACCCTGGATGACCGCCTCGCTCCGCTGCGCGACGAACTCGCTGCCATCCCGCCCCCGTCAGTCAATGGGGGCCCGGTGGCCTTTTGCCTCTATGGCCGCGTCAATGGCGGCTTTGGCAAAGAATTAAAGGGGGCCAACTACCCGCCCCTGCCCCAGGCCTGGAAAGACGTGCTGGCCCAATCCCAGAATAGCGCGCCGGTGCCGTTTGACGCCCTCGTGCTGGCGGCATGGAATCCCCCGTCGGTCAATTGGGCTCTAATCGTTTCCATGGTCGCGATCGTGCTCTCGGCCGTTTGCGCCGTGCTCGCGTTCATGCGGCGGCATCACTAGACAGCGTCCCTGACCAACCGTGATCTTTCGCTCGATTCAATTGAAATTGTGCGAATCCAGCCATTGCTTCCACCGCGGGGCATCTGTGCCAAAGTCCTGCCGGGTAATTTCCTTGAGGGCGTTGGCGATTTGCCCGCGGAATTGTACGTTAAAATCCGTATTGGGCATGACTTTGAATCCATGAACGTCCGAATAATCAGCCCACAATCCAACGACCAGGG
>Ga0265320_10001486_pt1 | contig 17115 bp, 6 predicted proteins | sample 4827metaG_FD_202087 | JGI IMG/M metagenome (GOLD analysis project Ga0265320, IMG submission 202087) | Rhizosphere microbial communities from Carex aquatilis grown in University of Washington, Seatle, WA, United States - 4-8-27 metaG | ecosystem: Host-associated > Plants > Roots > Rhizosphere >...
CGTGGCCAATCAAAATTTCACCGCCCATATGCCGCCGCACTTTAAAGGCAGCCAGCCCGCAGGAGGTAACGAGGTGTTCTGTGACGGCTCAGCCGCGTGGTGTCGGTGGGAAACAATGTCTGAATTCTCTGACTGGGGAAATTGTTATGCGTTTTGGTATCAAGATTCAGCGGATTTCGAGCCGGCCCTGTTGAACAAACTGTCCACAATTTCTGCATTAAATTTTTAGTCCGCAATTCGGGAACGAATTGAGCCGTGCGTGGCGGCGCGGCTCCAGGGCAGGGGGTTGAGTCGGGTCATCATCCAGAGTAAACTTAAAATATGGCAACCAGGATTGTTTTTGCATTTGTACCCGGCGGCATGTTTTGCGTGCCGGCATTTGCCGGAGTCATTGTCACGCAAAATCCGTCCCCGGCGCGACGAACTGACCCAGGCCGCGGATTCACCCGTGAAGGCAAGAAATCGAACCAATGAAACGATATCGCCCGGCCATCATTTTCATCACTGCCATGGTCTTCATGGTGGCCGGCTTGCAGGTTGCCAACGCGGACGGCGTGGTGACCTTGGAGGCGGAATCCGGCACGCTGGGTTCCAACTTCACCAACGGCACCGATGGCGCGGTCCAATTTATTTCAATTTCAACGGACACGGTTAACAGCGGCAACCCGGGGAATGCCAACCGCGTGGCAAGCTACAGTGTGATTTTCCCGGCGGCGGGAACCTACAAGCTATATGGCCGGGTGCGAGTGGGGCCGGGCAGCGGCAACGATGACAGTTTCTTTTACGGAAACGGTTTTGGAGCCAAATCGGCGACTGCGGATGCCGATTGGATTTTGAACAACAATGTGAACGCCGGTGGTTTTACAAGTTCGAGCGACGTGGTGAGCGGCAGCGGTTCAGCTGGAATTTCTGTTTGGAAATGGATCAACTTCTCGGACTACACGGGCACGGCCGGGGAGACGCCCATTTCATTTACTGTGACCGCAGGCAACTTGACCCAGACATTTCAGATTGGTGCGCGCGAAAACGGTTTCGATATGGATAAATTTGCTTTCGGCACGGCTGGAACAGCTTTCACGGTGTCGAACCTGGATACCGGAACCCTCCCCCCGCCCGCAACTACCATCACAAATTCTTTCCCCGGTCCGGACGGGATGGCGATCCACAGGTTCAACCCGCTTGGCAACGGCCTTAATCTGGACGGCGCGAATCCCGCGGCTGGCCTCGCGTTGTCCGGCGACGTTTTGATCGGAACCACCCTCAACGGCGGAGGGCAGGGCAATGGCACGGTTTTTTATATGAGCCTGGACGGCGCGAGCTTCAGCACCTTCCATTCTTTTGCCAACCCTCCGGACGCGGGCAACCCGCAGGGCAACCTGACGATTTCGGGCAACGGCTTTTTGGGGACGAGCCTGGCCGGAGGAGCCAACGGGGTGGGCTCGGTCTTTCTGGGAAGCACCAATGGCCTTTCCATCATCCAGAGTTTTGCCGCCGTCTCGGCGGACAATGCCACGAATTCAGGCGGAGCAAGTCCGAACGCGCTGCTGGCATTGTCCGGCAACACACTTTATGGAACGACCACCGCCGGCGGCGCCGGCGCCAACGGCACAATCTTTTCCCTGTCCACCAACGGTGCCACCTTTGCCGTCCTGCACGACTTCAGCGCGCTGGACTCGAACACCGGCACGAACACCGACGGTGCCCTGCCCTGTGGGGGGGTGATTCTTTCCGGCAATACACTTTACGGAACCGCTTCCGCCGGCGGCGCCGGCGGTGCGGGCGTTATATTTTCCATCAACACCAACGGCGGCAGTTTCACCACTCTCCACGGCTTCATGCCTTTGGATTCACTGACGGCCACCAACCCCGACGGTGCGTTCCCTGCCAGCGGTCTGGTCCTGTCAAACGGCGTGCTCTACGGAACCACCCTCGCCGGCGGAACCGGCGGCAAAGGTGCGATTTTTTCCATCGGCACCAATGGCCTCGGTTTCGCGGTGCTGCACAATTTTTCGGTGACCGATCCGCTGACGGGAACCAACCCGGACGGCGCTTCACCTTGCGCGCTCCTGGCATTGTCGGGCGGTAATCTTTACGGAACCGCTTCCGCCGGCGGCGCCGGTGCCAGCGGAATCGTTTTCTCCGTAAACACCAACGGCACGCAATTCCGGACGCTCTACGCTTTCACGGCAATGGATGCGTCCACCGGCACAAACCGCGACGGCGCGCTGCCGGTGGCCGGATTGCTGCCGCTGGGAAATTCATTGTACGGCACCACGTTCAGTGGCGGGCCCGGTGCGGTGGGAACGGTGTTCAACGTGGCGATTCCGTATCCGCCGGCGCTGATTACCAACGTCGTTCACAATCCGGGTGGCAGTGTGACCTTGTATTTTCTCGGCGGTCCCAACTCCACCAATGTTATCCAGGTCACCGCCAGCTTGACGCCGCCGGCCATGTGGCTCAACGTCTCCACCAATGTCGCCGATGCCGGCGGCGCGTGGCAATTCGCCGAATCCAACACCACAAACTCCACACGGTTTTATCGTTCCTATGCGCCTTAAGATAAAAGACAAGATTCTCGTATTCGCGCTGGCGCTTGGTTGCGCGCAAATGAAACTGGCCGCTGCCGATGGTCACTGGGTGACGACCTGGGGCTGTGCCCCGCAATTGACTGAACCTGGCAATGTGCCGGCCGCGCCGCTGACCAGCAGCACGCTGCGACAATTTGTTCGCTCAAGTATCGGCGGGACCCATCTTCGCGTGCGCTTCTCCAACGCTTACGGAACCAGTCCCGTCACGATGAACTCCGTCCATTTCGCCCTGGCGCCGGCGACGGCCAGCGGCAGCGACGGATCCATCTACCCCGCCACGGACAAGGCGCTTACCTTTCACGGCGCGCCCTCAATCAACATTCCAGCCGGCGAAGTGGTGTATTCCGATCCGCTCGATTACAGCCTGCCGGCGCTGACGAACGTCGCCATCAGCATTTACTTCGGAAACCTCTCGTCCACGACCATCTGCGGTCATCCGGGCTCTCGCTCGGGATACTTCATCAAGCCCGGCAATGTCGTGACTGCGGCAAACATGTCGGGTGCGACCACCGCCGCGCATTGGTATATTATCACCGGCATCGAGGTGCTGGCCGACAGTTCCAGCAAGACCCTTTCGATACTGGGCGATTCCATCACCGACGGGCGCGGTTCGACCGACAACGCCAATAACCGCTGGCCGGACAATCTGGCGAACCGGCTCGTCAGCAACGCTCCCACGGCCGGTGTCGGGGTGGCCAACATGGGCGTCGGCGGCAACGGCCTCTTCGGCGGCCTCGGCGTGGCGGCGCAGAACCGGTTTGACCGGGATGTGCTTAACCAAAACGGCGCGCGGTACTTTATCGTGTTTGAAGGTGTCAACGACATCGGCGGAGACGGCAGCGCGACGACTAATCAAGCTACGAGTTTCGCCCTGAATATGATCGCCGCTTACACCCAGTTCGCCAACAAAGCGCATGCTCGTCACCTGCTCGCGTATGGCGCCACGATTACGCCTTTCGGTGGAAACAGCTATTTCACCACCCTCCACGAACTGGAACGCCAGGCCGTTAACGCCTGGTTCCGCACCAACACCATTTACGACGGCGTCCTTGATTTCGACCTGGTGGCCCGCGATCCGGCGAATCCGATGAATATTAACCCGCTCTATTACAATGGCCTTAATGCCAGTGACGGCTTGCATATGAACCCGGCCGGCTACCAGGCCCTGGCCAATTATATCAATTTGAACCTGTTCACGCCGTGAATCGGAGCGAACCCGGTATTTTCGGTAAGAGTCAAAATGATCGGTTTGAACCTTCATTCAAATTCAATTGTCACCGGCCGGTTCTGGTTCCAGTCGAATCCCGCCGCGCCTCTGGTGGCGGTTGTTTTCTTTCTGATCGCCGGTTCGGCGTTTGGCCGCGACCGGGTTTCATTGGATTCCGGCTGGCGCTTCCGGTTGGGCGATCCCGTGGATGTGACGACCAACGTCACTTGGTATCCGGAAATTCCCGACCTGGCCAAATTGGAAAACAACACGAGTCTCAACGAGCTCTCCGGGACGAACTCTGAAACCTACCTGGAATCCATCCGCGTGGACATCTTTGCCACGCGCGCGGGGGAAAATGTTTCGTTCGTCCAGACCAATTACGACGACAGCGCGTGGCGGCAGCTTGATCTGCCGCACGATTGGGCCGTCGAATTGCCGTTCAGTCCGAGCGCGGACGGCAACCATGGTTTCCACACGGTGGGCAATCCCGGTTTTACCACGAACAACACCGGTTGGTACCGTCACACGTTCACCTTGCCTTCAAATTATTCCGGCCAGGCGTTGTGGCTGCAATTCGACGGTGTTTACCGGAATTGTCTGGTGTGGTTGAACGGTCACCTCCTCGGACGCAATGTCAGCGGCTACTCGAGTTTTTACTTTGATGTTACGCCGTACGCGAATCCCGGCAGCACGAACGTGCTCGTCGTGCGGGTGGACGCCAATCGGTTCGAAGGCTGGTTTTATGAAGGCGCGGGCATTTATCGCCATGTCTGGCTGACGGCGGAAAATCCGGTGCATGTGGCGCAATGGGGAACGTATGCCGCGACCACCTCGCTGGCGGGTTCCAACGCCACGGTCACCGTGCAGACCGAAGTCACGAACCAAAGCGGCGCGGCAACTGTGAACGGCAGCGTCACTTCATTGGTGCTCGATGCGAACAGCAATATCGTCGCCACGATTGCCTCGCCGCTGAACCTTTCGGCCGGACAGGGTTTGACGGTGACGCAGCCGGTTTCGTTTGCCGCCAATTTGTGGTCGCCGCAGACGCCGTATCTCTACCGGCTGGTCACGACCGTCAGCAATCAAAACTCTGTCGCCGACGTTTATTACACCCCCTTTGGCGTGAGGACAGTGGTCTTCGATGCGAACAACGGATTGTTCCTCAATGGGCAGCCTATTTTCATTCAAGGAACGGCCAACCACCAGGACCACGCCGGCGTGGGTTCGGCCCTGCCGGACCGGCTCCAGTATTTTCGCATTGAGAGATTAAAGGAGATGGGAGTGACCGGCTATCGCACGGCGCATAACGAGCCGGCCGCCGAGATTCTTGATGCCTGCGATCAGCTGGGAATGCTGGTCCTGGATGAAAACCGCCGGTTCGGAACCAATGCCGAGCCGGTGAGCCAGCTTTCCCGCATGATCCGGCGCGACCGGAATCATCCCTCGGTTTTCGCCTGGTCGCTCTGCAATGAAGAAGTCGATTTGCAGGGGATTGCCACCGGCGCAACGCTCATCCAGGTCATGCAGAACCTGGCACATTCCCTGGATCCCTGGCGCAAATGCACGGCGGCCGTGAATTTTTCCTGGAACTCCGGTTTCGCCACCGTCCTTGATGTCATGGGCTTCAACTACGAGAAATATGGCAACCTGGACAGCTTTCATCGCGATGCTCCAACCGAGCCGGGGATGGGCACCGAAGTGAGCGCTGTGCTGACAACCCGGGGAAAATATTACGTTGATACCGTGAACCGTTACCTGTGGGCATACGATGTCGTCCTCCAAAACGGGGACTACGGATTTGGTTATACTTTCAACTTCGGCCAGCCGGCGGAGACATGGTGGCCACGCTACAGCGCGCGGCCGTGGATGGGCGGCGGTTTTATCTGGACCGGATTTGATTATCGCGGCGAGACGACGCCCTACGGTTACCCTGCCATCAATTCCGGCTCCGGGGTCCTGGATACCTGCGGTTTTTTCAAGGATCAGGCTTATTATTACCAGGCCAACTGGACGGCCAAACCCATGCTGCACCTGCTTCCACATTGGAACTGGGGAGCCGGAACGAACGTCAACGTCTGGGTCTATGGCAATTGCGACTCGGTGGAGTTGTTTACCAATGGCGTCAGTCTCGGACGCAAACTGTTGAACGTGCAGAACCACCTTGAATGGAATGTGCCTTGGGCATCAGGCACGATTAAGGCCGTTGGCTACAGTCACCTGTTGCCGGTGATGACGAATAGCTGGACAACCAGTTTGACGCCGACGGCGATTGCGCTCTGGCCGGACCGAAGCACCATTCTGGCCGATGGGCATGATGTTTCAGTGGTGACGGTGGCCGCGCTGGATGCACAGGGAAATATCGTGCCGACGGCCAGTAACACAATCAGTTTTGGCGTCAGCGGCGGTGCCATCATCGGTGTGGGGAATGGGAATCCCAGCTCGTTGGAAGCGGACAAAGGCACGCAACGCTCGCTCTTCAACGGCCTGGCCCAGGTCATCATTCAATCCACGAACGTCGCCGGCTCAATCACCCTGACCGCCACCTCGAGTGGTTTGCCGACCACCAATATTACCATCATCGAAGCCGCAACCTTGCCGGGACCGGCTGCGCCCGCCGGCATGGCAGCAGTTCCAGGAAACGCGCGTGTGACGGTCAGCTGGGACATCGTTCCGGGTGCTTCAACTTATAACGTATGGCGGTCCACAGCCCCGGGCGGGTCTTACACGCTCGTCGCTGGGAATATTGGAGCCGTGAAATCAGGTTTCACGGACACGAGCGTCGCCAACAACACCACCTATTATTACGTCGTCACTGCCAACGGAAACGGAAGCAGCGCGAATTCGGCGGAAGTCAGCGCCACACCGGTTCCGATGGTGAGTGATCTTGCAACCGTCGCGACCAATGGCGCGGTCCAATTGACATGGAGCGGTTCGGCAGGAGTTAATTACTATGTGAAACGTTCTGCTGCTTGCGGCGGGCCGTATGCCACGATTGCGTCATCCATCGCCGGGACCAATTACACTGATTGGACGGTTAGTGCCGGCCAAACTTACTATTACATCGTCACCATCGCCAATGGCGGAAGTGAAAGTGTTCCGTCCAATGAAGCGGGCGCGTCGGTGAGCAGTTTGCCCTGGCCGTGGGCAAACACGGACGCCGGCGCCGTGGATCTGGTTGGCAGCGCCGGTTGCAACAATGGAACATTCACAGTCTCCGGCTCCGGGAGAGGTGTTCCAGACTTTTCTTATGCCGCCAATCTTGACTATTTCCAATTCGTTTACGTTTACGCTTCGAATACGACCAACGGTTATATCCAGGCTCGTATCGCTGGTGTGCAGAATACTTCCGCCAACGCAAAGGCGGGAGTGATGATTCGCGAAAATCTTTACGCCGATTCGCAATTTGCCATGGCGGACGTTCAACCGAGCGCCGGAATGGAGTTCGTCAGGCGCAACGGCAATGGAGCGAACGCAGTCGGAACTACCGTCGCCGGAACCGCGCCAAAATGGGTGCGACTGACCCGGACCAACAACACCTTCCGGGCCTATTCCTCGTCCGACGGTAACTCCTGGACGGCGATTGGCACGGCGTCCACTTTTACGAGCATGGCTTCGGGCGCTTACGTGGGTCTTATCGTCAGCTCCGGCAACAATGGTTTCCTCAACACCTCCGTGCTGGATAACGTCAGCTCCACATTCCTGCCGGCCAATGCCGCGCCGACACTCGCGGCGGTTCCGAACCAGGCGGTCAATGTGGGCCAGACACCTCCGGTAACTGCCACAGCCAGCGACACGAATTCTCCGCCACCGGTGCTCACCTTCAATTTGCTCGGTGCGCCTGCCAACGCATCGCTGATTAAAATCAACAGCACCAATGCCGCCTTCAATTGGCGTCCGCTGGTCTCGAATGCCGATACCACCAACCTGGTCACGGTCAAAGTGGCGGATAATGGCTCGCCCAGCCTCAGCGCGACGCAAAGCTTCCTGGTCAGGGTGAATCCCCTTACGTTGCCTTTCCTCTCGTCTCCGGCATGGAACAACGGCCGGTTCAGTCTGGTGGTCACCGGGCAGCCGGGGCCGGATTATGCAGTGCAGGCCACGACCAATCTGGTTGACTGGAGCACGCTGTGGACAACCAATTCTCCGCTAACTCCATTTGGCTGGATGGACACCAATGCCGGTGTTGTTCCCGTACGCTTTTATCGGCTGTTGGTCGGGCCGCCTTTGCCGTAGCGTCCGGGCATTCCGAAATATGAACCAGAATTCATTCTTCTCCCGCCCGACCGGGATCAACGATGCGGGATGGAAGAGTTTTTCAAGCCTGGCGATTGCCATTTTAATTTTTACGGGAACTTCATCGGGGGGCACCGGGCCGATACCGGCATCGCCGCGGGAAAGGATTTCGATCAACGACAACTGGCGGTTCGCCAAAGGCGATCCAACCAACATCTCGGTGAGCCTGCTTTACGACGTGCGCGAACAAAGACAAGCCCGGAGCCTCGCGGCAGTCGAGGCCGACGGCAATTCGTCACTCGGCAGCATGACCAATTCGGCGGGCGCAACAAACGCGCCCGCGTCCGTCATCAGGCAATGGATTTTACCGAGTGGCAATCGTTTCATCAAAGACCCCGCGCGGAAATTTGTGCGGCCGGCAGGAAATCTTGGTGACAGTGTCGCATATGTGCAGCCGGACTTTGACGACAGCGCCTGGCAACAAATTAATTTGCCGCATGATTGGGCCATTGCCGGACCGTTCACGCATTCCGGCGGCGGCGGCATGGGGCGCCTGCCGACTGCAGGCATCGGTTGGTATCGCAAAAAGTTCAGCCTGCCGGCCGGCGATCCCGGCAAGAAAATTTTCCTCGATGTGGATGGTGCGATGGCTTACTCGACGGTCTGGCTGAACGGTCACATTGTTGGCGGCTGGCCTTACGGTTATGCGTCATGGGAAGTGGATCTGACGCCGTATGCCAAACCGGGCGGCGACAACGAACTCGTGATCCGGCTGGATAATCCGCCGAACTCATCGCGCTGGTATCCCGGCGCGGGAATTTATCGCAATGTCTGGCTGACGAAAACAGCGCCGGTTCATGTGGCGCATTGGGGAACTTACGCGACGACGCCGGAAGTTTCATCCGCCGCCACGGTCAATTTGAAAGTAACTGTGGATAATGATTCGGCGCAAAACGTGAATGTCACTGTCATGACGGAAATTTTCTGTCTGGATGGCGACGGACGGAAAACCGGCGCTGCGGTGGCAAACATTGCGCCGGCGGATTTGCATGTTGCGGCCAGCACCAATGCTGTCGCCGAAGGCAAGGCGACCGTTGCCAACCCGAAACTCTGGGGGCCGCCGCCCACACAGAAACCAAATCGCTATGTAGCCGTCACCACGCTTCTGCAGGGCGGAAACGTGGTGGACAGCTATGAAACTCCGTTTGGCATTCGGACCATTAAATTTGATCCCAACGAAGGTTTCATCATCAACGGTGAGCATGTCCCATTGCATGGCGCGTCTGACCATCACGATTTGGGCGCGCTCGGCGCGGCGTTCAACACTCGCGCGGCGCAGCGGCAGTTGGAAATGTTGCAGGACATGGGCTGCAACGCGATTCGCACCAGCCACAATCCGCCCGCGCCGGAACTCCTGGAGCTGGCCGACCGGATGGGTTTGCTCGTAATTGATGAAATGTCCGATTGCTGGCAACGCAGCAAAACGCCGAATGATTTTCATCTCATCTTCGATGACTGGCATCAGCAGGACATGCGGGCGCAAATCCGGCGCGATCGAAATTCGCCGTCGGTGACTTTCTGGAGCATCGGCAACGAAGTTGGCGAACAATACACGGATACGAACGGAGCGGCATTGGCAAAACAACTTTGCGACATCGTGCATGACGAGGATCCGACCCGGCCCACGATCACGGCGATGAACTACGCCGGGCCGGACATGCCATTGCCGGCGGTGGTGGATGTCATCGGGCTGAACTACCGAGGCGAAGGGATCCGCGATACGCCGGAATTTGCGGGGACAGATCGCATCCACACCCATCCGCAATATGATGCCTACCATACGAAATTCCCGGACAAGCTCATTCTCAGCACCGAGACAGCCTCCGCGTTCAGCAGCCGCGGTATTTACCTGTTTCCCGTGTCCAGGGAGATCAGTTCGCCAGTGCGGGATGGTCGGGGCGGCGACTCGAAGATTCACCAGGTGAGCGCCTACGAACTCTATGCCGTGGACTTTGGCTCCTCCGCCGACAAGGTATTCGCTTCCCTTGAGCGGCATCCCTTCGTGGCCGGCGAGTTCGTGTGGTGCGGCTGGGATTATCTGGGCGAGCCGACGCCGTATGATTCATCGCGCAGTTCCTACGCCGGTATCATTGACCTGGCGGGTTTCAAGAAGGACCGCTTTTACCTTTATCAAGCGCACTGGCGGCCGGACTTTCCAATGGCGCATATCTTGCCCCATTGGACCTGGCCGGAACGCGTCGGGCAGGTCACCCCAGTTCACGTATTCACTTCCGGTGATGAAGGTGAACTGTTTCTCAATGGCAAATCGCTGGGTCGGAAAAAAATAGGACCTTATGAATATCGTCTGCGTTGGGACGACGTCGTCTATCAACCGGGGACGCTCAAGGTAATAACCTACAAAAATGGAAAACCTTGGGCCACCGATGCGATGAAGACCGCCGGCAATCCCGTCGGACTGAAGCTGGAGCCGGATCGCAGCACGATTGGTGCGGACGGAAAGGATTTGTCCTTTGTAACCGTGACGGTGACGGACAAGAATGGGTTGACGGTGCCGCGCGCGGACGATCGCATTCACTTTGACCTCAAAGGTCCCGGTGAAATCGTCGCCACAGACAACGGTGATCCGACAAGTTTTGAATCATTCCAGTCGCCTGACCGCAAAGCCTTCAACGGACTGTGCCTGGTGATTGTCCGCGGAAAACCCGGGCAACCTGGAAAGATTGAGCTGGTAGCCAAAGCCGACGGCTTGAAGGTGGGAACGGTTTCCATCAAAACGACTTTAAAATGAAATCTCTTCAAAAACCGAATTTGTTCGTGCGCCTTTTGGCGATTGTAGTTCTGATGGGAACGATCTATTCCGGCCGCGCGTCATCCGTGACGTTTGAAGCCGAATCCGGGGTGCTGGGAACCGACTTCACCAATGGCACGGATGGCGTCGTCCAATTCATTTCGATTTCAACGGACACGGTAAACAGTTCCAACCCCGGGGATACCAATCGCGTGGCGACCTACGCGGTCACGTTTCCAGCTGCCGGCAAGTATCAACTTTATGCGCGGGTTTTGGTCGGGCCGGGCGGTTTCAACGACGACAGTCTGTTTTATGGAAACGGGCTGGGAACGAAGAACCCGGCAAATAATTCTGATTGGACCCTCGTGAACGGGCTGGGGGGCGTGGGATTCAGCAACAATGCCGACGTGGTGACGGGCGGAGGGACGTTGGGCAGCGGGATGTGGAAATGGATTAACCTCTCGCAATTCACGGGCCAGCCGGGATTCACGGTCAGCGCGGGAAGCTTGACGCAGACGTTTCAGATCGGCGCGCGCGAAAATGGTTTGGACCTGGACAAATTTGTGTTCGGCGCGGCGGGTTATACTTTCACGGTGTCCAACCTCGACAACGGCACCGATGGCACGCCGCCGCCACCGCCGCCACCAGCGACGTCGACCATTGATTCAACCAGGATATATCAGACCATTGAAGGGTTGGGCGGCGCAATTGCGTTCTTCAACAACTGGGTCACCGCCCATCCTTTTCGGCTGGAAATTTACACGAACGCTTTCGCCGGCTTGAACCTTTCGATGCTGCGGCTCGGCGACTGGTTTCGTTATCAAGGCGCCTCAAATTTCGATCCGGACGCTCCCGGTTTTGTTTCTAACGCCAATCGGGTCCTGGGACATCCGGTTCCGGTTCTCATGAGTTCGTGGGCGCCACCGGCGTTTTTGAAAAGCAATGGCCAGGTCGGCAATGGCGGCACGCTCGTCGTGACCAATGGCGGATTCGCTTACACGAATTTTGCAAAGTATTGGTATGACTCGATCCAGGCGTACCAATCCAACGGTGTTTCGCCCACCTGGATCAGCATCCAAAATGAGCCGGACTTTGCGGCCAGCTACGATTCCTGCGTTTTTCATCCCAACGAAGACACCGTCAACGGAACCAACTACGCCAGCTATTCCAAAGCGCTCGATGCCGTGTTCCAACGATTGACCAATCTGCCTTCGCCGCCGAGGATTCTCGCACCCGAAGTCGTCGGCCTCGGCTTCAACGACGTGCAAAATTACGCCGGGACAATGCATTCGAACAGTTTCTATGGCGTGGCGCATCACCTTTACGGCGGCAGCTCCGACGGCGCGCCGGATGGCTACAATGCGAATTTGGCGGCGCTGACGAATGTTTTTCCCAGCAAGCCGAGATTCATGACGGAGTATGGCTTGAGCGACATGATCGAGCAGGCCAACCTGATTCACAACGTGCTGACGGTTGAGCAGGCCAGCGGATACAATTATTGGAGCCTGGTCTGGCCGGTCGGAGGGAATGGGTTGGTGCAGATTGAAAACCCGTTTAATTTAAGCAGCTGGACCAACGCGCCACCCGGCACCGCCACGCAAGCACATGGCTGGTGGTTGACGCCCGCCTATTGGGCGATGAAGCACTTCTCCTATTTCATTCAACCCGGGTTCACGCGCATCGCCGCCACCTGCACCGATACCAACGTGTTGACCTCGGCATATCTTTCGCCCGACGGCCTGCGCCTCGTGGCGGTCTTCATCAATCGAAACCCGGGTCCTTCCACCAATACGGTGACCTTCGGCTCTTTTCCTTTTTCCTATTCGAGCGTCTATCAAACCGCCGGCACGAATTACTTTCAATCGCTCGGCTCCGTAGGTTCGTCGTTGATCCTGCCGGCTTCGTCCCTCACCACGGTTGTGTTGGATAAATTTATCGCCGTCGGCCCGGCAACCAATCCCTCGCCGGGACAGAACGCCACCGGAGTCGTATTGAGCTCCGCGTTGAGTTGGACGCCCGGCAGCAACGCACTGGCCCATGCGGTTTATTTTGGAGTCGATTCGAACGCGGTCGCGCAGGCCACACCGGCGTCGCCGCAGTTCATGGGAATCATGACCACCACCAGTTTCTATCCGCCGCTGGCTGGAGGGACGGCCAATTCCTGGCGGGTGGATGAAATTGCCGGACTGAACACGAACACCGGCGTCGTTTGGTCTTTCAGCACCGCGCCTTTTCCCGCGCTGGCCCATCGTTATAGCTTCAGCGAGACGGGCGGCACGACGGTGACCGATTCCCTGGGCGGGCCGGCGTGGAACGGCGTGCTGCCCAACGGCGGCACTTTATCGGGTGGCCAATTGACGCTGACGTCCACATCGTCGCAATTTGTGAGTCTCCCCGCCGGAATGGTCAGCACCCTCAGCAACTTCACGATTGAGGCGTGGGTGAAGTTGAACTCGACGGCCAACTGGGCGCGCATCTTCGATTTTGGCAACAACACCACGGTTTATATGTTCCTGACGCCGCAGAATGGAACTACGGGGAAGGTGCGTTACGCGATCACGACCAGCGGCAGCGGTGGCGAGCAACAGCTTGATGGCAATTCCGCCCTGACCACGGGGGTCTGGCATCAGGTGGCGGTCACCTGGAATGCGAACACGGGCATGCTTTATGTGGATGGCGTCCCGGTGGGGACCAACAATGCGATGACCCTCAAGCCATCGAGCCTGGGCAGCACCGTCAGTAATTACCTCGGCAAATCCCAGAGTGCCAATCCTTACCTCAACGGTCTGCTGGACGAGTTCCGCATTTATAGTGTGGCGCTTTCTGCAACGGAAATCGCCGCGACTTATGCCTTGGGGCCCGATCAATTGTTAAGCACGAACAGCCCCACCGTTGCCTTTTCCGCGTCAGGACAAAATTTGACCGTATCGTGGCCGGTGGCGGCCGCCAGCTTCACGCTGCAATCGTCCACGAACCTGATGGCGGGGAATTGGGTGACCGTTTCCTCCCCGCTGCCGCAAATCGCCGGCACGAATTATCAGATCGCGCTCCCGGCCACCAATCGAATACAGTTCTTTAGATTATCCAACTGACTGTGAACCCGACCCTGCCCATGAAAAAACTCGCCACCTTGTCAATCTGCGCCATCGCCCTGGCTCTTCATTCCCCGGCCGCTCCGACGTTCACCGTGGATGCCAGTCAATCCGCCGGAAAAGTAAGCCCGCGGCTTTACGGGTTGATGACGGAGGAGATCAATCATGCCTATGACGGCGGACTGTACGCGGAGTTGATCCGCAATCGCGCCTTTCTCGACAGTGCGACCGCGCCGGTCAATTGGGAGCTGGTCGACGACAGTGGCGCCGAGGCAACCATGGCGCTCGACCCGACCAATTCGTTCAACGACAAACTTACAATGAGCTTGCGCCTGACCGTGACGAAGGCCGCCAAAAATCACGCGGGCAGCGTGGCGAACACCGGCTATTGGGGAATTCCCGTGCAGCCGAACACGCGCTACCGCGCGACGCTTTTGGCCAGGAGCGAAGCCGGCTTCACCGGCCCGGTCACCGTTTCCATTGTCAGCGACGATGGCCGCCTTGTTTACGCTTCGGAACAATTCAAAGGGCTGGCGGCGGATTGGAAAAAATTTGAAGTGGTTCTCAAAACCGGCAAAGTGACGCCGACGACCAAAGCACGTTTTCAGATCGCCCTTGATCAACCGGGAACCGTCTGGTTCGGGTTGGTTTCGCTTTTCCCGCCGACTTGGAATGATCAGCCGAATGGTTTTCGCAAGGACTTGATGCAGATGCTGGTGGATTTGAATCCAAAGTTCCTGCGTTTTCCCGGTGGCAATTACGTTGAGGGCGATACGGTCGAGACGCGTTTCGACTGGAAGAAAACCATCGGGCCAATCGAAGAACGTCACGGGCATCCGTGTCCATGGGGCTATTATTCGACGGACGGGCTGGGGCTTTTGGAATTTCTCGCCTGGTGCGAAGACATGAAGGCGGAACCCGTGCTCGCGGTTTATGCCGGCTATTCGCTCAAAGGAGCACACGTTAATCCCGGTCCCGACCTCGAACCATTCGTGGAGGAAGCCCTCGAAGAAATCGAATATGTGACGGGTGACACGAACACGACCTGGGGCGCGCGACGCGCGAAAGACGGTCATCCGGCGCCTTTCAAGCTCACTTATGTCGAAATCGGCAACGAGGACTGGTTCGACAAATCGAAAAGCTACGACGCGCGGTTCGCGCAAATTTACGACGCGATCAAAGCGCGGTATCCGCAGCTCAAGACCATTTCAACTTTCGGCAACGACCAGCCAGAAAGCACCCATGTCCGCAGTCGCAAACCTGACATGACGGACGAGCATTACTATCGCTCCGTAGACACGTTTCTGCACATGTCGCCGGAATTTGCCGGTAAATACGACCGCCAGGGCCCGGAAATTTTCGTTGGCGAATGGGCGGCCTATGAAACCTCGTTTCCTCCCTGGGACAAGCGTTCACAGAAAGAACCACCGACTCCGAACCTGAATGCCGCGATTGGCGACGCCGCGTTTATGGCGGCGATGGAGCGGAATTCCGACCTCATCAAAATGCAATGTTATGCGCCGCTCTTCGTTAACGTGAACCCCGGCGGACGCCAGTGGCGTCCGGACCTGATCGGCTATGATGCGATTTCAGCTTACGGTTCGCCGAGCTATTACGCGTTTCAGATGTTCAGCCGGAATCTTGGGGATGAAATCCTCTCCACCGCGTCCCTCGAAACCGCCGTCCAGGGTTGCGCGACGCGTGACGGCCAAACCGGCGAGATCTTCCTCAAGCTGGTGAATCCGCAGGCAACGGCGGAACCGCTGAATATCAAAATCAAAGGGCTTGCCTCGGTCGCCTCCAAAGCCGGTGCGGTCACCCTGACGGGAAAGCCCGATGATTCCAACTCGATCACTCAACCGGGAAGGATCGTGCCGGTCGCGACGACGGTGCGCGGTGTCAAAGCCGATTTTATTTACACCCTGCCGCCGCACAGCATCGTCGTGCTCAAACTCAAGTCGGGTTCATGAAACGAAAGCGGCTAAACTAAAGGACATGTCCGATGAACCAAACAGGGTTCGCCGAGGGGTGTTGCTTCGGATTCGATTTGCGCCGGCGCTATTCCTGATCGCGTTCACTTTTTCAGCCGGGGCCCAGACCATTACCAATCTGCAGCAGCTGACGCAGGCATTCAGCTCCGAACCCCGGATCTATCGCGATGTGGATCTTCATGTGACCGTTTACGCGGCGAGTCGGCCAAAAGTCGGCGTGCTGATCGCCGGAGACGAAACCGGAGTTGAGTTGCTGGAGCTTGGCGATTTCGGGCCGGAAATTTCTCCGGGCGAAAAAATTCGGATCCAGCACTGGTATTGTCTTTTACACAAACGCGACCTGGGTGTAGAAATTTCCACCGCGCCGACCATTGACGACGATGGCATCCACTTCCAACGAACCCTGTATCGCGATGTCACGTTGAAAGCAGGACAAATTCCGCTGCGATTGGACTGGTTCAATTGTCTTCACGATTACGGTCTGGAAGTGAGTTATGCAAGCTCCAACGGGTTATGGCAAAAAATTCCTGATTCGGCGCTTTGGCATTCCGCCTCGGATGAAGCGCCGGGCAACACCAATCTGTTGCCGGGATTGCGCGCGGAATGTTACGAAGGCTATTGGGAAAGCCTGCCGGACTTCAATCTGCTGCGCCCGGTTAAAACCGGAGTCGTGACCAATTTCGACCTGCAATTCAGGACGCGCGATGAGATGGTGGGCATACGATTTGCCGGCTATTTCAATGCGCCCTACGATGGCAAATACACTTTTCGTCTGCGTCCCGACGATGGCGGCGTGTTGTTTCTCAGAGATCCCGGGGTCCCGATAAAACAAATGGGACCTGCCGCCGTGCCGCCGGCCGAACCGGGCGTTATTGGCGGGGCGATGGACAGTCTGGATCAGCCGCGTTGGATGACGGTTGAAGGGACCGTGAAATTTATTTCGAAAACCGGTGAGGGATTGGAATTTGAGCTGCGCTCCGAACGGAACTCAATCTGGGTAAAACTGGCGGATGCGGCCGGGATGGATCCGTCAAGTTTGTTGAATTCAGATGTGCGCATTACCGGTGTCGGCCATGGCGTCCTTGGCGTGGACCAGCGGATCATATTTGGCCGGCTCATGGTGGCCAACGCCAAAGAGATAGTCGTGGTCGCCAGCGACGCCGGCAAAGGGGAATTGCCGTCGCCGCTGACC
>Ga0265320_10001487_pt1 | contig 17114 bp, 17 predicted proteins | sample 4827metaG_FD_202087 | JGI IMG/M metagenome (GOLD analysis project Ga0265320, IMG submission 202087) | Rhizosphere microbial communities from Carex aquatilis grown in University of Washington, Seatle, WA, United States - 4-8-27 metaG | ecosystem: Host-associated > Plants > Roots > Rhizosphere >...
GGCCGACAAGGAAGGCGTCCTTGCGGCCCTCCGACTCGAGCGTCACAAGGGCCCCGGCCGCAATCTCGTCGCCGGGCCCGAACACCCTCAGGGTGAGCGCCTTCCATCCCGCGATCGCGCCTGCGATTTCGGACGCCAGCCGGGCCTGGCCCGCGGCGAGGTACGCCGCGCTCTGGCTCCGCATGTCGTACTTGTCCTCGGCCCGGCTCTCCTCGTCCGTCGCCTCCTCGCGGGAGCCGAGCGCCGCCTCGGTCTGCAGGGCGAGCTCCGCCTCGAGCTGGGATATTATCGAACGCGTAAGGGCAATCTTGTCCATGTGGAGTCCTTAGATATACTTGGATCTTCCCGATGCCGTCAAAGCCCATCCCCGGATCCACCGGAGAGGTCCTAACCTGCCTCCCCTCCCCCTACGCCGCCCACGGGGCGACGGGCCTCCTGTACCTCCCCCGGTTCATCGCAAAGTGCAGGTACGTGAAGGAGCACGGGGCGCTGCCCGCGAGCTATGCGAAGAACTTCAAGCGGGGGCTCGACAGGTTCCTGTGCCTGCACCTCGGGATCGACCCGTCCGCGGTCGAGCAGGTTGTCCGCGATTCGGCCGACGACGGCGAAATCGAGCGCGGGCTCGCGCGGCTGCTTCCCGCGGACGTTCGCGCCGCCAAGTGGAACCGGGAGCTGGTCCAGAAGGGGATGACGGAGGCGGGCCGCGGGTTCCTGAAGGAGGCGCTGGCTGCGATGGGGTGCGCCGACAGGGCCGGCGACATCAGGAGCGTCCCCGACCTGATCGACTTCGACGAGGGGAGGATCGAGTGATCAAGGGCCAGAAGGTCGTCTGCATCGACGACACCTTCAACGAGTTCGTGAAGGCGGTCTACAGGCAGCTCCCGTTGAAGGGAAAGACCTACACGATCCGCGAGGTGTTCCTCGGGCGTGAGAAGATCGTGAAGGGCGGCGATTCCGCGACTGTCGGGATCCTGCTCGAGGAGCTCGTCAATCCCCCGGACCCCTTCCACGTCGGCAAGCAGGAGCTCGGCTTCTCGTCCGAGCGGTTCGCGCCGCTCGAGGAGCTTCCGCCGGAGGAGGCGGAGGCCCGCAACGAGATCGGGATCGGAGCCGGCGACTCCGGCTACTGGATGAACTGACGGCCGGTCACTCCTCTACCAGGACGGCCAGCGTGCACGCGGCCTCGGGCACGGCCTCGGCCAGGTTGGGGCGCACCAGGAAGAAGCGGATGACACTCCTGCCGGGGTTGAGCGCGTAGAACGAGACCGTGGTCGTCGCCGCCGAGCCCGCCGCGGCCTGGGCTGGCACGGTCTTCAGGGGTCCCATCTGGTACAGGACCCTGCCGTTGTTCGAGCCGATCTCCCACACAAGGCCGGTCCCGGCCTCCGGGCCGGGAAGAACGACGCGGATCGCCGTGACCGCCTGGATCTTGGCCTCCTGCTCCTTTTGATCGGGCGACAGCACGACCGTCTGTGTCGTCCTCGGGCTGCGCGTGGAGTTGGAGTCGCATCCGGCGGCCAGGGCCAGGAGGGCCAGGGCGCACGGGAGGACCAGCGGTGGGAGGCGTCTTCTCATCTGATGTGGGGGACGAGCTCGGAGAGCGCGGGCCGGCCCACGTGGCGGCGGATGGACTCGATGTTCTCCCTCACGAGGGCCCCCATCGACCCGCAGCTCCTGTATTCCGGCCTGCCGTAATGCTCCGCCAGCGAGCCGCGCAGCTGGTGCACCTTCTCGGGCGGGGATATCGGGTCTCGCTCCATCTCATCAAGGAGAAGGCCTAGGCGGCTGGCGGCAAGCTCCGCGCGCTGGAGCATGAGCGTGTGCTCCTCCCGAAGGTACTGGTTGGCGGTCTCCACGTTGAGCTGCTTCGCGCAGAAGAGGGCGAAGGCCGCGTTCTCCTTGAAGAACTGGGGCCTGTAGAAGTTGCACCTTCCGTTGTAGCTCTGCTGGTCGAAGTCCATCGCCCTGATGCGCAGCTGGACGTCCTCGAAGTCGGGGGTGACGACGAACACGAAGTTGTAGGAGCGCATGTCGCCGAGGAGCCTGACGAAGCACCGCTCGTTGAACTTCACCAGCTCCTTGGCCATCCGTATGGGGCTCAGCTCGGGCCGGTTCAGCCAGTTCTTGATGAAGATGTCCCCGGGGATCCCGGGGACGTGCTCCTCGATCAGCGTGCTCCCGTGCGTCAGGAAATTGAGGCGGTTCGGGGACAGCAGGTGCTCGAGCTCAAGGCCGTAGATCCGCGACGCGTCGGCCTTCTTCACGTAGAAGTAGTCCTGGTTGTCGTTGTACGCGTTGACGATCCGGATCCTGAAGGGCGTCGAGTTCCCGAACGTGCAGAAATCGACGCGGTCCGCGTAGAGGTGCTGGACGACCGACATGTCGCCGTTGACCTTGAGCACCGCGTACACCTCCTTGAGCGCCTCGTTCAGCGCGCGCATCTCCTCCCTCTCGTAGATCACCGTGTCCCACAGGGTCGGCTTGCCGTCGGAGTCTGTGAGCGGAATCACCTCGCTGAAGCCCCGGAGCCGCTCGTAGGTGACCGGAAGGTCCCGCTCCCTCTTGTAGGCGCGCAGGTACCCGCGCAGGCCCTGGCCGACGGGATAGGACGGCTTCTTGCGTGTCGCCGCAGGCGTATCGTCCCTGGCCGGGTTGTCGGGCATTCGGCGCCTCAGTTTCGCGACGGGGCCCTGTCGCGGTACGCTTCCCAGTTCGCCGCGAGCTCGTGGGTCACGCGGCTTCCTACGCCGTACGCCGCCTCGAGCGAGGGGACGTAGCCCGCGTATTCCATGTGCAGGCTCTTGTTCACGTCCTGCTTCGGGGCCTGCATGCAGTAGTTGCTCGCGGTCCTCAGGAACATGACCCGCTGGAAGTCGACGCGGCCCATCTTTGCAAGGCGGCTGAGCGCGGTCGCAATGCCCTGGTCCTCCATGTCGGACATCGCGAACTCACCCTTCCCGTCTGTCCACAGCCGCGTCCAGTCGGACGCCCACTGGGTCAGGGTCTTCCCATGCCAGTACCGGCACGATCCGAAGGTCTCGCCGCAGAGGACAAACGGGGGCCTCTGGGCGTTGGGAAAATCCACATAGAGCGCGCGGTAGGTTCTCATTTCCTCCGTGTCGGCGATCCGGGTGTCGCGCGTGAGGGCGAAGGCCCAGTCGACCAGGGCCGGGTTCAGCCGGTAGGCCATGGTGTCGGGCTCCCATCCCTGGTACACGGGCTTCTGGTTGGGAACCTTGGAGCCTATCGGGACCACCGCATACGGCCACGCGGGATCGGCCTCCCGCGCGTCGATCTCGTAGGCGATGTCTCCGTCGATCACGTAGTGCGCCCACGCGGCGCTCCCTATCGAGGCGACCGACGGATTGACCCCGGCGATTCCGTTGACGAGCCAGTACGTCCTCGAGAAGTCAAACAGGCCGCTCATGACGAGCGCCATGATCTGGTTCGACGAGCGGACCGTCGCACCGGAGACGACGCCGATCGTGCCCTTTCCGTCGGTCAGGACCGGGTGGTCGACCCCCGGGACGTCGATCTTGCGGGTCCAATTCTCGCGCTCCACCCAGTACTGCAACTCGCCCGGGCGGTCGCCCCTGTCCGCACCCACCTCAAACGTGACGACCACGGCCACCCTGACGGGAATCGGATCCGCACCGAGCGGAGCGCCCGAAAGAAGGACGACGGGGAGGATGAACCGCGGTAGGCGCATGTTCTGCCTTGGGTCAGCTGTCCGGCGGAGGAGGGCGCGGCGGCGGCGCCTTGGACGGGGCCGGCCCGAGCCTCGGCGTCAGGCGGGAAGCCGCCTCATCAAGGCGGCTCGCGGCCGCATTCAGCGCGCCGGCCACGACCGGGATGTAATCCACGGCGACTGTCCACTGGCGCAGTTCGATCGCCTCCCGCACCGCGGGAAGCGTCTTCGCGGCATAGCCCGTGTACCGGCCCGGCGCGTAGAGCATGTGCCGGTACCAGTCGCGGCCAGGGAGGCCCCTCTCGCTCGAAAGCGTCTGCTCCACACCCTGGAGCAGGCCGTTGAGCTCCGCGGCTTCCGCCGCCGGCAGCCTAAAGTCGCCGGCGGAGGCCCCCGCGAAGGCGTTGTCGTAGAACGCCGCGCTCCTCTTGAGGCGGGCGGCGGCCTCGCGCAACGCCCCGAAATCGATCCGCGGCACGTCCCCGGGGGCCGGCGGCGCCGCGCGGCGCTGTTCCGGGTCCGCGGCAAGCCTGAAGGACCCGTCGTCGATCAGCCGCCTCAGCTTCCCGGAATCCTCGCGTTCCTTGTCGGTCAGCTTCTCCACCTCGGAGGCATAGCGCGCGGACGCGTCGGCGAGGTCGCCGAACCTCATGGGCAGCACGTCGGCATCCGCGGTGCGAAGGACGAGGCGCCCCGCAGTCTGGGCCAGGGCCACCTCGTAGGCGAACTTGGGGTCCCCAAACCGCACGAAGTGGTCGAATGAGTCGTACGTGGAGTGGTAGATCGAGGCGTCGACGTCCTCGCCGTTGAACCCGAGGTTGATCGAGGAGATTCCAAGGTGCTGGAGGAACGGGGTGTAGTCCGAGCCCGATCCAAGGGCCTCGATCGGCAGGTCGCCTCCGGCCTCGGCGGCCGCCAGCAGCGCCTGGCCGTCCGGGCCCGGATTCCCATCGGGGCCGGCGACCTTGACCCGTGCCCTCAGGCGCTCGAGCACGCTCGCGCCGGTCTCCGGGTCGACGACGCTCCCGGCGACCTCGTTCACGAGGCGCTGGTACGAGTGGCTGCCCCCCACAAAAAGGGTCCCGCGGGCGTTGGTGTCGGAGTTGACGTAGAGGACGGCCCTTTGGCGAAGCTCGTCCGCATGCGCCTCGGCCCATTCTGTCGAGCCCAGGAGGCCCGCCTCCTCGCCGTCCCAGCCTGCGTAGACAAGCGTCCTCTTGGGCTTCCAGCCGGTCCTGGCCAGGGCGCCGATCGCCTTCGCCTCGGCCATCTCGGCGATGTTTCCGGCAAGGGGGTCCCATGCCCCGAACACCCATGCGTCGTGGTGGTTCCCGCGGATCACCCATTGGTCGGGATACGCGGATCCCTTCATGACGGCGATCACGTCGTATATCGGTTTCAGGCCCCAGTCGGAGGACACCTCCAGGTGCACCTTCGCCGGGCCGGGGCCGATGTGGTAGGTGACCGGGACGGCCCCCCGCCATCCGGCGGGGGCCACCGGCCCTTCGAGCGCCGCAAGGAGCGGCCTCGCGTCGCCGGACGAGATCGGGATCACCGGAATCTTCAGGATCGTCCTGGCCTCGGCGACCGTGAGGCGCTTCGCATCCTTCGTGGCGCCGATGCCGGGCGTGAGCGGGTCGCCCGCATAGAGGGTGATGTCGGCGACCGAGCCGCGCTGCACGCCCTCGTCGGGGCGGTAGCCGCCCTTCGGATAGACGTCGCCGGACCAGTAGCCGTCCTCATGGGGGTCCGAGTAGATGATGCACCCGACCGCGCCGTGCTCCTGCGCGAGCTTGGGCTTGAGCCCCCTCCAGCATTCCCCGTAGCGGGCGATCACGATCCTGCCCTTCACGTCGATTCCGCGCCGCTCGAGCTCGATGTAGTCCTCAGGCGTCCCGAAATTCACGTAGACCAGGTCGGCCGTCACGTCTCCGTCGGCCCCGTAGATATTGTACGGGGGGAGGCCCCCGGCGGTGTGGTCCGACGTGCGGTCGCCGGCAATCGGGGGCTCAATCAGGCGGGTCGCGTAGGGGGCGGGCGCCAGGAGCTCAAGCGACTCGCTCTTCGGGGTCGGATACAGGACGTAGAAGGTCTCGATCCGGGCTTCCCATCCCCATTCCTTGAACTTGCCGAGCATGAAGTCCGCATTCGCCTTGTCGTGCGGCGAGCCGACCTGGTTCGGTTCCGAGGACATCTGCTCAAGCCAGGACCTGAGTTCAGCGGGGTCTATCGACGAATCGAACGCCCGCTCGCCCTCCAGCTCGGCCGTCGACGAGGCCGCCTTGAACCCGATGAGGCTCTCCGGAACCGCCAGGGCGGAGGGGCCCAGGACCGCCCCGGCCGCCAGCATGGAAATGACCGCCCGCGTCGATTTCATCCGGGCGAGGAAAGCCGTTGCCATGGCCGAGGGCAAGCGCCCAAGGCCTCCCATTTTAGGGTTTGCGAACGCGTGCCCGGCCAGCACCCTGACTGCCGGTTCCCGCCCAAGATGAACAAGCTCGTCCCCGCCGCAACGGCCTTTGCCCTGGCGCTTCTTGCCGGCTGCTCCCAGTCCGGGCCGGAGAAGTTCAAGTCGGAGATTCTTGCGGCCGACAAGGCGTTCGCCGCGAAGTCCGCGAAGGAGGGCCCGAAGGCCGCGTTCCTCGCCTACATCGCGGGCGGTGGCAAGCTGCTCAACGAGACCCGGGTCGGGTCCGACGCCGTCAACACCACGTTCATCCAGCTCCCGCCCACCGCCACCCTCACATGGGAGCCCTCTTTCGTCGACGTGAGCGCGTCGGCCGACCTCGGCTACACGTGGGGCCGGTATGCCCTCAATGTGCCGAGCCCGAAACAGGGGCAGCCTCCCTACCAGAAGAGGGGCACCTACGTCACGATCTGGAAGCGCCAGCCCGGCGGCGCCTGGAAGTTCGTCCTCGATGGGGGCAGCCCCGACGGGCAGAAGTGACGCGGGGCCCGGGTCCCGCGCTGGATTCCCGCGCCCGTTCGCTCGCGCGCCCGGTCAATAGTCGTCCATCACGAAGAATGTCACCCAGCCGACGGTTGAGGTGACGAGAGTGATGGCGGCCACCCCGTAGACCATGGACATCGGGCCCGGCATCATCCTCATGGCGATGACGATCGCCAGGTCGAGCGACCCCACAACCAGGATGAAGTCGCGGTTCCTTTTCGATCTCCTTCTCGCCTTGTAATTGAGGTCCGCCAGGCCGGCCTCCACCTCGGCGACCTGGTTCTCCATCAGGATCCGGGGAACGCTGATGGCCTCCTCGTCAGCGGGATGGGCCGGCGGATTCACCGGCGCGATCTCCGTGGCCTTGAAGCCGGGCGGCGGCTGGACGGGTGTAGGCGGGCGGATGTCGCGCGGGATCCCCTTCGACGCCCTCTCCTCGGCAACCTGGTTCTGCCTGTGGATCAGCTGAACGCTGATCGCGGTCCCGTCGCCCGGGCGGGACGGGTTGTCGGTCGGGGTGATCTCCTTCGGCTTGAGGACAAGGTGACTTGTGTCCGGCTTCTCGTCGTCCATCGGCTCAGTAGTGGTCCATCACGCCGTAGATCACCCATGCGAGGATCGCCGTCGCGAACACGATGCCAAACGTCGCCAGGCCCACGATCTGGAGGTCATGCCTGAACACCACCGCAAGCGACCCGAACGAAAGGACTGCCACGCCCAGGACCACCGCGAAGTCGCGGTGCCGCCTCGAGCTTCGCCTCTGCGGCATCGCGATGAGCTCCGGCAGGGACTCATCCGCGGCCAGACGGTTCCGGTGCAGCATCCCCTCGACGCTGATCGCCGAATCGTCCCCGGGAAACGAGGGCGGATCGATCGGCGTCACCTCCTTCGGCTTGAAGGCCGGCGATCCTCCCGTGGGGTCCGCCTCCTCGGGTGCCGGCCTCGGAAGTCCCTCCCAACCGGCTCCGGCCAGCCTTTCCTCCGCGAGCTGGTTCTGCCTGTGGATCAGCTGAACACTGATCGCGGTTCCGTCGCCCGGGCGCGAGACACTGTCGGTGGGAACGACCTCCTTCTGCTTGAGGACGAGGCGTCGGATGGGGGGCTCTTGGTCGTCCATATGCCTGCGGAGTCGAATTAATCACCTCACGCCCCAAATCGCAACCCGCGCATCACCGCGGCCCGGGCGCCAGGCAGACCCTCCGGTAGAGCTGCTCGTAGAGGGGCACGATTGCGTCCGCCGAGAACAGCCCGCGCGCCCGGCGCCGCGCCTCGCCTCCCAGCGCGGCCCTCAGCCCGGGGTTTCCGATCAGGGACTCGACGGCGCGGGCGGCCGCGTCCGGGTCCCCCGGAGGCACGAGAAGCCCCGACCGGCCGGATTCCACCACCTCGGGAATGCCGCCGACGGCCGTCGCGACGCTCGGGCAGGAAAAGCACATCGCCTCAAGGATGCTCAGGCAGAAGCTCTCATTCTCGGAGGTGAAGAACCCGATGTCGGCGGCCTGCAGGTAGTCCTCCACCTCGCTGATGTTCTCCCGCACGATCACCCGGTCCGAGAGCCCGAGCCGGCGGACCTCTCCCGCGAACGGCGAGAAGTCGGCGCCCGCGAGCACAACCAGCTTGAAGGAGTCGCGGGGCCGGATCCGGGCCGCGCTCTCGAGCAGGACGTCGATCCGCTTTGGCGGCCTGAGATTCGACGAGTGGAGGACCATCACCTCCGCGCCGATTCCCAGCTCGCGGCGCACGTCCTCCCGCGTCCGCGTCGCCGGCCGGGGCTCGAAGAAATTATGGATGACGTCAATCGGCCGGTCCACCGCCAGCAGGTCCTGCGTCTCCCTCCTGAGGTACTCGGACACCGTCGTCACGGCGTCCGATCGGTCGAGCGCGTGGCGTATGGCCGGGCCGTAGCCAACGTCGCGCCCGAGGAGCGTCGTGTCCGTGCCGTGCAGGGTCGTCACGACCCCCGGCCGGGCCGCAGGCGGCAGCATCGACTGAGCAAGGATCGCCGCGGTGGCGTGCGGCACGGCGTAGTGGACATGGAGAACGTCCAGCCCGAAGTCGCGGCTGACCTCGGCCATCTTCACCGAGAGCGGCAGGGTGTAGTCCGGATATTTGAACAGCCCGTAGTCGTTGATCACCACGGGGTGGAAGAAGAGGCGCGGCGCTTCCGCGGGAAGCCGGAACGGGCGCTCGTAGCTGATGAAATGCGCCTCGTGGCCGCGGCGGGCCAGCTCCTCGCCGAGCGCGGAGGCCAGGATGCCGCTTCCGCCGACGGAGGGATAGCACGTGATGCCGATCTTTAGCGCGCGGCCGGATTCCATGTCAGAAGCGGCGCGCCGACCGGGACAGGGGCGAGAGCGAGTCGAACACCAGCGGGTCGTTCGGCCAGAGCGCCTGCGCGTAGGCGACCCCCGCCCTGAGCCCCTGCACCCGGGCGCGGGAAAGCTGCAGCTCGACGTAGTTTCGGGTGCGAAGCTGCGAGGCGTGCGCCTTCATCGCCGCCGTCCAGGCCGCGACCACACGCGAGGCGGAGATGTCCATCAGGACGGGAAGCACCCCCGCCGGCTCGGCCTCCTGGCCGGCCGCGTAGTAGAGCAGCGGCCCGATGGCGTGGGCCGGCCTCCCGCGGAGCTTCGCGACCCCGCCGTAGCGCGCGAGCCTCGCAGCGTCGCGCACCAGCCGGCCGAGGCGCGGATGGTCCGGGTGCTGGTTCTCGACGAGGCTCGGCGCGAAGACGACCCCGGGCCGCACGCGCCTTATGATCGCGGCCAGCCTGAGCGCGTGGGCGGGCTTCGGCTCGAGGCGCGCATCGCCATCCAGCCTGATGAATTCCACGGTCGCTCCGAGGAGCCTGGCGGCCCTCCCCGCCTCCACGGTCCTTTGGGCGGGCGTCCCGTGGGTCGCCGACTCGCCCCGGGAGCAGATAACGAAATGCGCCCGGCGCCCCGCCTGCGTCTCGCGGGCGATGACGCCGCCGCATCCGAACTCGATGTCGTCGGGGTGCGCCCCGAACGCCAGCAGGGGCGCCGGCTCAGATGCTGATCTCGCAGTAGGCTTCATCGGATCGTTCGATCGGGTCGCGGCTTATGAACACGACATCGGGCGCGTCCTCCTTGCGCAGGTAGGCCTGCTCGCCCGCCCCGGCGACATAATGGGTGCAGTGCAGGACAGACTGCATCCAGCGGAGCCGCGAGTCGCGCGTGGGGCTGACCTGGGATTTGCTGAAGGGCACATGGGGCAGGGTCACGAATGAATCCCCACCCTCGTGAAGTTGCAACGCGCCATCGACGAATCGCGCGCGCACGGTTTCACCGTTGAAGGGCACGTCCACGAAGAACTCGGGCACGTCGCACGCCGCGCCCCGCAATCCGGCGTCGCTGGAGCGGGCGACACGGATGCCCTCGAGGAGGCCCATCCGGCGGTACATCTCCAGGCAGAAGTCGGCCACGTTCGTGGCGGCCACCTGCCTGAACGCGGCGACCCACCGCGGATCGACGTACGGGGTCAGCTGCCGGGCCGTGTTGTCGCGCCACCCGGCCGGAACGCGCTTCGCGTAGAGCGGCGAGAACTTGCGCTGCGTCTTGTTCTCGAACGCGAAGTTGAGCGTGCGCGCCTCGCCGGTCTCGCGGTGCCGGAGCGTCGTCTGCGTCTCGCGGGGATCGTGGTCGCTGTCGTGGTAGAAGAAGACGACCTCCCCGCCAATCTCGGCCTGCAGGCGTCGCGCCGTGAGGACCTTCGCGGCAAGGAACCGCCGCGGGAAGAATCCGCAGGGCTGCTGGCCGAAGCAGATGAGGGGCCCGGTCATGTCTGGGCGGAGAGCGTCCCCCCCCTTCCGCCGAGGTCAATCGCGGCCTGCAGGACGAGGCTCAGGGCCATGCACGCCGCGCAGCCGATGATGTTGTACCAGAGGTACGAGATGCTCAGGGTGAAATAGAGCCCAAAAACGAGCGCCTGGGACGCCAGTGCGGCCCAGAAGACCGCGGTTCCCCGTATCCACTTGAGGAAGAAGGCCACGAGGAACAGCCCGAGCACGACCCCGTAGAACACGGAGCCGAGGATGTTGATCGCCTGGATCAGGTTCTCGGCGAGGTTCGCAAAGAGCGCGAACGCGATCGCCACCAGGCCCCAGAGCGCGGTGAACAGCTTCGACATCACCACGTAGTGGGAGTCGGTCGCGTCCCTCCTGGCCAGGTGCCGGTAGATGTCGACCGTGGTCGTCGTCCCGAGCGCGTTGAGCTCGCCCGCCTTCGACGACAGGGCCGCGGCGAAGAACGCGGTCACCAGCAGGCCGATGAGGCCGTGGGGCAGGTGGTCCAGGATGAACGTGATGAAGACATAGTCGGCGTCGTTGGCGGTGTTCGACGGGCTGGCCGCGCGCAGGACCGCCCTTGTCTGCGCCCTGGCCTCCTCGGCCCTGGCGCGGGCCGCGTCGGAGGCCGCCCGGGCCCCCGCCTCCGCCGGGCGGTTGCCATCGCGCCGGGCGCCGAGCCACGCCATGAGCTGCGTGCGCTCCTGCGACTGCGCGGCGTCAAAGTCCGCCTCAAGGGCGTGGAGCCGCACGCCGGAGCCGTGCGCCACCTGGTAGTTCCAGGCCGTCCTGTTGAAATACACGGGCTGGCGCTCGAACTGGTAGAACACGAAGATGAGCACGCCCAGCAGCAGGATGAAGAACTGCATGGGAATCTTGAAGATGGCGTTGAACATCAGGCCCAGCCGGCTCTCGCGCAGCGAGGCGCCGCACAGGTACCGCTGCACCTGCGACTGGTCGGTCCCGAAATACGACAGGGCAAGGAACATCCCGCCGACCAGGCCCGTCCAGATCGTGTAGCGCCGGTCCATGTTCAGCGAGAAGTCGACCGCCTCGAGCTTGTGGAACCCGCCCGCCAGGACGAGGGTGTCGGTGATGCCGAGGCCGGGGGGGAGCTTTGCGAGAAGGAAGAAGAACGCCGCGACCATGCCGGCGAAGATCACGCCGATCTGGTATTTCTGGGTCAGGCTGACCGCGTCGCAGCCGCCGGAGACCGTGTAGGCCACGACGAGGAGGCCGCTGCAGACGATCGTCGCGTCCAGCCTCCAGCCCATGACGGTGGAGAGCACGATCGCCGGGGCGTAGATGGTGATGCCGGCGCCCAGGCCGCGCTGCAGGAGGAAGAGGCCCGCTCCGAGCAGGCGCGTCTTCGGGTCGAACCGGTGCCCGAGGTATTCATAAGCGGTGTAGACCCTGAGCTTGCGGAAGATCGGCAGGAAGACCGCCGAGACTATGATCAGCGCGAGCGGCGCGCCAAAGTAGTTCTGGACGAATCCGAGGCCGCTCTCGAAGCCCTGGCCGGGGGTCGAGAGGAAGGTGATCGCACTGGCCTGCGTCGCCATGACCGACAGGCCGATCGTGAGCCAGCCTGTCTGCGCGGCCCCCTTCAGGTAGCTCCTGAGGTCGTGGTGCCCGCGCGTGCTCCAGATCGCGTATGCCGCGATGCCGAGCATCGTGCCGACCAGGATCGCGTAATCGAGCGCGTTCACGAGAACACCCGTGTCAGCGCGGCCAGGAGCCCTATCCAGACCGCAAGGACCACCAGCACGCACAAGTAGACCTGGCGCCAGCTGTGAAACCCAGGCAGGCCGGTCTTCTCGTCGTCGGGTGGCACCGTCATTTTCCGAGCGAGACGAGGTTCGCGAAGAGGCGGTAGGCCCCGGGCACGCCGGCCGGCAGCTGGCGGAAGAACGAGAGGCCGGTGTAGACGAAGTAGCCGCGGCCGTGCCGCGCGACCAGGAGGCCGCCCTTCAGCGGCGCTTCTCCGGCGTCGCTGCAGGAAAGCAGCGCCGTGAAGTGGACTCCGTCCCATTCGCTGGCGAAATCGAGCCCCCGCTCCTGCACCCAGCCCGAGAAATCCGAGGGTCCGATGCGATTGGGCGAGTTGAAGGCCGGGTGATCGGGCTCGAGCATCGTGACCTGGGAGTTCTCGTCGGTCACGCGGTAGTGCGGCAGGTCGCGCGCAAGCTTGAGATCATACGGGGCGAGCTGCTGCGTCTTGAGGTTGTTCGGGTTGCTGTACTGCTCGACCACGGTCCCCCCCGCCTCGACGTAGGCGAAGAGCGCGGGCAGCTGGGGCGCGAGGTCCGTCCGGGTGTCGAACGCGCGCACGCCGATGACGACGGCGTCAAGGCCCTTGAGCTTCTCCTCGGTCAGGTCCGCACCCGTCAGGGGCGTGACCGAGTATCCCATCTCCTCCAGGCTCGAGGCAGTGCTGTCGCCGGCGCCGGGCAGATAGCCGACATTGCGCCCGCGGGTCTTCAGGTCGAGGCAGACCGCCTTCAGGCGGGCGGGCGGCTGGAGCAGCTGGGGGGGGATGTGGCCGTAGGTGATCGCGATGCGCTCGTTGCCGAAGTGCGCGCGGCCGATGTCGGCGCGGGCCGTGATCGTCGCGCTGGCCGGTGCCGCCGGGGCCGAAACCGTGAACGTGAACTGGGCCCTTGCCCCGTTGGCGCGCAGGTGAAAGTCCTGCCTTTCGGGGGTGATCCGCCAGCCCGGCGGCGCCTCCAGCCTCAGGGCGCCCGCCGCGTCGGGGCGGGACGAGACAACCTCGACGGAGACCTTGCGCTCGGAGCCGGGCGGGAAGAGCTCCACGGCCGACGAGAAGCTGACGGACACGGGAGGGATCACGTCCGGCCTCAGGCGCACCCCGCCCTTCCCAGGGTCGGACGCCACAAAGACGGCCTCGTCGGCGACCACGAGTGTCTGGCCCCCGACGACGAAGACGTTCTCGACCGGAATCGGGGGCGGATTCTCGGGGAGGCCGATCAGCGACGGATCGTCCACGCGGAACATCCCCGGCGTGCCGTCCCCCCGCAGCCAGTACGGCCCGCTTAGGGGCGTCTCCCGCGGAAGTGTCCGGCTCGTGGCGCGGACCGCCGCGACACCCGGCCCCAGGAAATCGCCGATCCGCACCTCGCGGCCCAGCCCGGGGTAGCGCACGGCCTCCCACCGGACCGCGATCTTCGAGGCCACCTTTGCCGTGGTTGTGAGGCTCACCGGCTCGCCGGGAACGATATCGCGCTGGGAGACCGCCGTCTCGACGGAGAGGCCCAGGCATGCCTGCAGGATCCGATCGAGCTGGCGGCGCTTCTCATCCACGACGGGATCGCCGGCGAGCTTCGCAAGCCGGCCCTTCAGGTCCAGGAGCGCCGGCACGCTTGCCGGGGGATCCTTCGGGTCAAAACGCGCGATGATCCCGTCGGCGAGCACGCCGATCCCGGCCCCACCCGCCACGCGCCCCCAGGTGGTGTCGACGCCGTCCATGATGTCGCTCTCCGCGGGCTCGCCCGCAAGCACCTTGAAGGACTCGGTCCGGGGCCCGCTGCCCCACGTGGCCACCGAGAAGTTCGCGAAGCCCTGGGTCCGGTGCATCGAACGGCTGCGTGCGGCCAGTTCGGCAAACGACCGGCCGGTCGCGGCGTCCGTGCCGTCGATTCCCAGGTGAAGCATCCCGGGGATGGCCTCGGCGGAGCCGGGGCGGCCCGGACCCCATCCGTTCCAGAGGATCCGCCTCGGCTGCCACGGCGACAGGGTGCCCAGCTGCTCGGGGAAGGCCTTCGGGTCGCCCGAGAGCCGGAAGGCCTCCAGAGCCAGCACCGCGGAGGCCGTGTGGTGCCCGTGCGTCCCGATGGGCTCCGTCGGAAACCGCGTGATGACGACGTCCGGCCTGAACACGCGGATGACCCGGACGATGTCCGAGAGCACTTGCTGGCGGTCCCATTTCGTCAGGGTCTGGCGGTAGTCCTTCGAATACCCGAAGTCCCTGGCTCGGCTGAAGAACTGCCGTCCCCCGTCCGCGCGGCGCGCCGAAAGAAGCTCCTGGGTCCGGATGACGCCGAGCAGGTCGCCAAACTCGGGGCCGATGACATTCTGGCCGCCGTCCCCCCTCGTCAGCGACAGGTACGCGGTCCGGTAGGCGCGGCCCCGCGCGAGATAGGCGATCAGCTGCGTGTTCTCGTCGTCGGGATGCGCGGCGACGTAGAGCACGCTCCCGAACTCGCGGAAGCTGCGAAGCTCCTGGGCTATCCCGGCCGGATCAGGCCCGGGCAGGGAGTCCACGGAGGATGCGGCCAGCCTCGCAAGGCCGGCGCAGGCCGCCAGGCCGAGCACCATTGTCAGCCTGAGCGGCGGCCTGCGGACGGCGGCGGGGATAGCTGGCCAGGTCACTTCAGGCCGGCGATCAGCGCCTCATTCAGGCGCGTGTATTCTTCCTTCGCGGGCCCGCTGGACTTGGAGGCGAGATCCAACGACTGCTTCGCTGCGGCGAGCGCGCCGGCCTTGTCGCCCTTCGCGGCAAGGATCCTGGCCTTCTGGTAGACCATGTAATAGGCGTCGGGCTGCTCGGCGATGGCGGCGTTGATCCAGGCCAGGGCCTTGTCCAGGTCGAGGTTGTGATCGAGGTAGAACAGCGCCGCCTGGAAATACGGCTTCTTGCCCGGCGCCGCCATGGCGGCGTCGATCTTCGGGCCGACGATGCCCGCGACGTCAAAGCCGAGCTTCACGGGCACGCAGGTCTTCTCCCAGGCGAGGCCGAGGGTCGCCGAGTCGCTGTGGATGTCGCCGATGTCGATCGTGAAGGTCTCGACCGGCACGGTGAGGACTTCGGGCGCGGCGGTGACCCGCAGTGTGTCGTTCTTCTGGTCGTAGGAGTATGCCCCCCACTGGTTGCCCGCCTTCTGCAGGATCACGGTCCACTCGTCCTTGCCGGGGATGGTGAACATCTCATAGGTGCCGGCATCGACGCGTGAGCCCTGGAACGTGACCGCCGTGCTGAAGGTAATGCGCGTGGCGCTGTTGGCGCCGGTCCGCCAGACCTGTCCGTAGGGGTTGTTTCCGCCAAGCATCACGCGCCCCTTCGCGCTCGGGCGCGAGTAGACGACCTCGATGTCGGTCACTCCGACCCGCTGCCTGAGCGTCTCGGTCGGGCTGGCCTGGGGAAAGTCGATCTGGGGAGCCGGAGTCTTCAGGGACACCGAGAACTGCGTGGACTCCCACATGATCTTCAGGACGCCGCCGCCGGCCTGGTCCTTCTCTATCGCCAGGGTGAGCTGGTCCACCGGCTTATCGAGCGCCTCCTTCTTCAACTCAACCCGCGCCAGGTCGTGGGCCTCGTCGACGGGAACGCCCCATTTCCCCACGCTTGTGCTGATCGCAAGCTTCGACGGCCCGCTCTCCGACGGGACCGAGTAGAGGGTGTAGGTCCCCGCCGGAACCGTGGTGGCGCCAATCATGACCGCCTTCTGCACTATGAGGGTCGTGGCCTCGTCGGCGCCCAGGCGGTCCGCCTTGTCCCATGCCACGAGTCCTCCCCAGATCTTGCGCATCTCGCCCGTCTTGTGGTCCTTCGTGTAGGGACGCCCGTAAACGATCGTGATTCGGTTTCCGTTGCTCCAGTCGCCAAGCACAGAGCTGATTGTCTCGTGCGGGCTGATCCGGTTCTGCTGGGCCATCACCGGCATCGCGGCAAGGGCTGCGGCTGTCATCGCTAGGGTCAATCTGAGTGGTCTCATGGGTATATCCTGCTACTGATTATCGGGTTGTCCCGTTTTTGGGATTCGCGGCCTAATAGGTAGGCTAAACAAACCGTTTCGGCAAGTGTCGGCGTTTCTTCGCCATTGCTGGTTAACACCGTTCGCCGGGGTTTCCCCGCGCCCAATACCAAGGCCACCCGGAACGGGCGGCTTCACGGCACATGAGGCCGCCTACTTTGCCACGACCTCCAGGGCCCGTGGATTGAATCAATCGCGCCGGGCGGTGTACTTCAATCCCCGCGCCCGATGAACCCCGCCCCAGGCCCGCTCTCCCCCGTACTTGGGGCCATGGTGTGCGTGCTTCTCCTGATTACCGGCTGCGCGACGACCCGGAATCCGGAGTCGCAAGGGGATTCGGCGCCGGTCCGCGGACGGGGTCCGAATCTCATCCGGAACGGAGATTTTGCCCGCGCCCTGGAGAATTGGCGCACCATAGGCGATGGGCCCAACACCTATCATCCCGGGGATCCCGGCAGGGCGGCTTTCAGGGTCGAGGACGGGTCGCTTGCCATCGAGATCCGCGACCAGGGGACCAGCATCTGGTCGGTGATGCTCTACCAGGGCGTCCCCTTCGAGAAGGGGGCGACTTATGACGTTTCATTCGAGGCCGGATCCGATTCCGGGGTCCGGGTCGTCTCCAACGTCACCCAGGACGGCACGTGGCGCAATTACTCGGGGGACAGGAGCTTCAAGCTGACAGGGAAAATGGCGGCCTACACCTATCACTTCACCATGAGCGAGGACGGGGAGGCGCTATTTCAGCTCTGCCTGGGAACCTCGGGGACCGGAAAGGTCCGCCTCGGCAGCATCGCGATTCGAAAGTGGGGCGGGGGCTGAGGCGGCGGGCCTACGGCGCAGCCAGCTCGATCCGCCGGCCCGTCCGCGCCGACTCGCGGGCGGCATCGAGGATCTCGGTGA
>Ga0265320_10001488_pt1 | contig 17091 bp, 12 predicted proteins | sample 4827metaG_FD_202087 | JGI IMG/M metagenome (GOLD analysis project Ga0265320, IMG submission 202087) | Rhizosphere microbial communities from Carex aquatilis grown in University of Washington, Seatle, WA, United States - 4-8-27 metaG | ecosystem: Host-associated > Plants > Roots > Rhizosphere >...
TGGGGGCTGTGCTGGTTCGGCGCCGCCCTGGTGGCCTTTTCCCTGTCCTCGGTTCCGCTCCTGTCGGTGGGGCTGCTTGCCCTGGCCGGCATGGGGCTGGTGGCCCACAACACCGCGTCCCAGACCTTGGTCCAGACCCTGGTGCCCGATGCCTTCCGGGCACGGACCATGGCGCTTTACAGCATGACCTTCATGGTGGCCATGCCCCTGGGCTCGCTGCTGGCGGGACTGGCGTCCGAGCGTATCGGTCCCCAGCCCACCATGGTGCTGGGCGGCATGGCCTGTATTCTCGGCGCCCTGGCCTATCGCCGCTGGGCGCCCTGATCGGCGAAGATCAGAGAGAACACCGCGCCGCCGCCGGGGCGGTCGTCCACCTCGACCCGCCCGCCATGGGCCTGCATGATTTCGCGGACGATGGCCAGTCCCAGGCCCGAGCCGCTCTTGCGCCGTTCGGCCCGCCAGAAGCGCTGGAAGATGCGCTCGCGCAGTTCGGCGGGAACGCCTGGGCCGCGATCTTCGACCCGCAGGATGGCGGGGGCCTCCACCCGGACGGTGACGGTGGTGTCGGGCGGCGCGTGGGTCAGGGCGTTTTCCACCAGATTGCGCAGGGCGTTGAACACCGCCTCGGCATTGGCTGTGACCGGGCAGTCGCCGGGGGCCGCGATGACCTCGATCATGCGGCGCTGCTTCAAGGCCATGGGGGCCAGGAAGCTGCACACGTCCACGGCGACGGTGTTGAGATCGGCCTCCTCGTCCATGGCGACGGTCAGCGCCTCGGCGCGGGCCACGGCCAGCAACTGGCCGACCAGCTGGGTCATGGAATCCACGTCGCGCACCAGGGCCTCGCGGGTGGCGGGGTCGGGCAGGGTCTCGATATGGGCGCGTAGCACCGCCAGCGGCGTGCGCAATTCGTGAGCGGCGTCGGCGGTGAAGTCGCGCTGGATGCGGAACCCCGCCTCGATCCGGTCGAGAGCGCTGTTGACGGCGTGGACCAGCGGCAAGATCTCGCGCGGGACCTCTGCTTCCGGCAGGCGGATATCGGTGCTGGACGGGCCGATGGCGGCGGCCTGTTCCGACAGGCGCCGCAGCGGCAGCAGCGAGTTGCGGATGGTCACCAGGCTGACCAGCAGCATGGCGAACAGGAACGGCGCCCCCAGCCACCCGCCCTCGCGGGCGAAGCGCTCCACCAGCGAGCGGGTCATGGCGTCGAAATCGCTGCCGGTTTCCTCCACCTGGATCACCAGTTCCCCTATTTGGGTGCCCAGCAGGACGGCGGCGCCGAACATCAGGACCGGGCCGGGGCCGTCGGGGTTGTGGCGGTAAAGGCGGGGACCGTCGCCCATCTCGGGCACCGGTCCCACCGCTTCGCCGCCCTTGACCAGGACGGCGCCGCTCGCCCGGTCACGCACCGCGAAGCGCAGGCCTCCCTCGGACTCGGCATAGGAGGCCAATTGCACCGGTGGCAGGTCGACGGCGATCTTGCCGCCGGGCAGCACGGCCACCTGATTGCGGATGGAGACCGCCTGCTCGATCAGATAGGTGTCGCGCATGATCTCGGTGACCGAGTGGTACTTCCACCACAGCCAGGAATAGGCCAGAACGATGGCGACCAGGGTCGTCAGCGACAGCCGGACGACGATGCGCCACAGGATGGCCGGCGGCTGGCGGATCAAGAAGTCCCGTCCGCCAACATGTAGCCGATGCCGCGCAGGGTGTGGACGGTGATCCGCGCCCCCGTTTGCTGCAGGCGTTTGCGCAGGCGCGATACCAGCACCTCCACCGAATTGGGGGTGACGTCGTCGTCGAAGCCGTACAGCCCCTCTTCCAGCGAGCGCTTGGACACCACCTTGCCCGAGCGGCGCAGCAGATGCTCCAGCATCTCCATCTCGCGCCGGGGCATGGGCACCAGCTTGCCGTCCACCCGCACCTCGCGCCCGGCGGTGTCGAAGGTCAGGTTGCCCAGGCTCAGCTCCACCGAAAGCGCCGCGCCGGGGCGGCGCAGGATGGCGCGCAGGCGGGCGATCAGTTCCTCCATGGCGAAGGGCTTCAGCAGATAGTCGTCGGCTCCGGCGTTCAGCCCCGATACCCGGTCGCTGACGCCGTCGCGGGCGGTCAGCACCATCATGGGGCAGGGGGCGGCCTTGGCCCGCTGGCTGCGGATGATATCGAGACCATCGCCGTCGGGCAGGCCGAGATCGAGGATCGCCGCCTGATACGCGGCGGAATCGAAGGCGGCCACCGCGTCGGCCACGGTGCCGAACACGTCGGGCACGAAACCGGCATTCTTCAACCCGGTGGAGATGAACTCGGCCAGACGGTCATTGTCTTCCACCAACAAGATACGCATGAGCCCCGCCTATTTCAGGACGTAATAGATGTCCGAGCCGTCATCACCCCTGATCCAGACCTGGACCAGGGTTTGGTCGGCATCGTACCACAATTCCCGGCGCAATCCGTCGTCCCACAGCCAGCGCGTGGCGCGGGTTGGCTTGCCCCGTACCATGATGGTGTCCTCGCCCAGCACCTGGACCTTCAGCGGCGTCGGATTGCCGTCGCCGGGATCGAGCATCATGGTGAGGTGGGGCGAGGGGGGATGCCACAGGGAGCCGGGCAGCATCTCGGGGTGGCTGGTGGGCGGCTTGCCGTCCACCGATACCCGCATCTTGCCCCCGGTCACCTCGGCCTTGACCGCGTGACGCTCGCCGTCGTCGTTGGTGACGTAATCCAGCGATTTGAGCCGGCCGTTCTCCCAGATTTCGACGCCTTGCTGTTCGTAGACGAAGAAGGGGATGAGCAGGACGCTGACCCTTATGTCGGCCTCCACATGCACCTCGAAGCCGCCCTTGCGCGGCCGGAAGGCATAGGTGTGGTAGCCGATGGGGCCGCCGTTGCGGGTGACGGCGAAGGACAGGGTCTGCTCGGTCTGGGAGGCCAGGAAGGCGGGAGTGGCCGCCGCCGCCGTGGCGGAAACAAACAGGACCAGGGCGGCGATGAGCGGACGAAGGGTCCTCATGCAGGGCCGGCACCTCTGCTGCGACAGGCGGCCCCCGGAAAAACCGGGGGCCGCACACGTCGAATCAGGACATCAGGCGGTTCCACCAGCCCTTGCGCGGCGGCTTGGCCGGGGCCGGAGGCTCGGCCTCGGCCACCGGCTCGGCGGTGGGCGCCGCGACCGGCTCGGGCTCCGGCTGGGGCGCCGGGGCGGGTTCCGCGACCACGGCCACCGGTTCGGGAGCGGCGGTCTCCGCCGGTTCCTCGGTGACCACGGCTTCGGGCTGGGCTTCCACCTGGGCTTCGGCCTTCTTCTTGGCCGGGGCGCGCTTGCGCTTGGGCTTTTCCTCGGCAGCGGCCGGTTCCGCGGCGGCGGCGGCGGCCTTGGACCTGGACCTGGGCTTGGCCTTGGGTTCGGCCTTGGCCTCGGTCTCGGCTTCGGCTTCGGCTTCGACCTTCTTCTTGGCCGGGGCACGCTTGCGCTTGGGCTTTTCCTCGGAGACGGCTTGGGGAGCGGTCTCGTCGGCGGGCGCGGCGGCTTCCGTTTCCGGAGAGGCTTCGGCCTGGGCGGCCGTTTCCTCGGCTACGGAGTCAGCGGTCTCGGCGGCTTCGGAGCCTTCGCCGGCCTCGCCGCCTTCCCCCTCGCCCTCACCTTCGCCGTCACGGCGACGCCGGCGGCGGCCACCCCGGCGGCCACGGCGGCGCTTGCGCGGCTGATCGTCGTCGCCTCCCTCGGTCCGGGTGCCTTCACCCTCGCCCTCGGCCTCGGTCTCGGCTTCATCGTCACCGGCCTCGGATTCACCCTCGCCCTCGGCGTGGGGGTGGTCCTCGCCGGCGACAGCGGCCTCACCCTCCTGCTCGGGACGGTCATCGCCGGGCTTCCGGCGGCGACGGCGGCGGCGGCGGCGCTTGCGACCCTCGCTGTCCTCGCCCCGGTCTTCCTCGCCCCGGTCTTCCTTGGGCCGCTCCTCCCTGACCCGCTCGTCCCTGGTCCGGGCCGAGCGCTCGGGCTGAGCTTCCTCCTCCTCGTCCTCTTCTTCCTCGGCCTCTTCCGGCTCGGCCTCGACCGGCGGCCGATGGGCGGCGTCATCCATGGAGATGGCGGCGCGCGGCGGCTCGTCGGGGCGGAACTCGGCCTTGACCTTGTCCATGCGGAAAGCCGGCGGGATCAGGGTGTCATCGCCGGAAAGCAGCACGTCGAACTCGTAGCGTTCCTCGATGGCGGCGAGCGCCGAGCGCTTCTGGTTCAGGATGTACAGCGCGATGGCGGTGGGCACATAGACGGTGATCTCGGAAGAACGGCGGCGGATGCCCTCTTCCTCGATGGCGCGCAGGATGTGCACGGCGGCCGATTCCACCGAACGCACCAGACCGGTGCCGCCGCAATGGGGGCAGGGGCTGAAGGTGGTTTCCTGCAGGCTGGGGCGCAGGCGCTGGCGCGACAGTTCCAGCAGGCCGAAGGCGCTGATCTTGCCCACCTGGATGCGGGCGCGGTCGTTCTTCAGCGCTTCCTTCAGGCGACGCTCGACCGCATGGTTGTTGCGGTTCTCCTCCATGTCGATGAAGTCGATGACGATCAGGCCGGCCAGGTCGCGCAGGCGCAACTGGCGGGCCACCTCGTCGGAGGCCTCCATATTGGTCTTGAGCGCCGTCTCTTCGATGTGGCGCTCCTTGGTGGCGCGGCCCGAGTTGACGTCGATGGCGACCAGCGCCTCGGTCTGGCTGATGACGATGTAGCCGCCCGACTTCAGCTGGACCACCGGCGAATGCATGGCGTCGAGCTGGGCTTCCACCTGATAGCGGTGGAACATGGGCATCACCGGGTCCTTGTAGGGCTGGACCTTCTTGGCATGCGACGGCGTCAGCATGCGCATGTAGTCCTTGGCCAGGCGATAGCCCTCGTCGCCGTCCACCAGCACTTCGTCGATGTCGCGGGAATAGAGGTCGCGGATCGAGCGCTTGATCAGGCTGGCCTCTTCATAGACCAGGGAGGGCGCGCTGGACTTGAGAGTCAGCTCGCGCACGCTGTCCCACATGCGCAGCAGGTATTCGTAGTCGCGCTTGATCTCGGTCTTGGAGCGCTCGGAGCCGGCGGTGCGGATGATCACCGCCATGCCGTCGGGAATGTCCATCTCGTTGGCGATGGACTTGAGGCGGCGGCGATCGGTGGCGCTGACGATCTTGCGCGACACCCCGCCGCCACGGGCGGTGTTGGGCATCAGCACGCAATAGCGGCCGGCCAGGGACAGATAGGTGGTGAGAGCCGCGCCCTTGTTGCCGCGCTCCTCCTTGACCACCTGCACCAGCATGATCTGCCGGCGCTTGATCACTTCCTGAATCTTGTAGTTGCGCAGCAAACGGGCGCGGCGGCGCTCGTTCTCGGCGTCGTCGTCGCCGCCCACGGTCTCCACATGGCGCTTGCGCGGCGCCGGTTCGCCGCCCTCGCCGTTTTCACCGTTGTCGGAGGCGGGAGCGTCCTCGACGGTGGTGCCGTCGGTCTGCTCGGCGACGGCCTCGGCGGCCAGATGGCCCTCGCCGATGGGCTCGGCGTCGTCGCGGTCGTTGGTGGCCTCGCGCATCACCTCGGCGCGCTGGGCGGCCAGCAGCGCCTGACGGTCGGCCACCGGAATCTGGAAGTAGTCGGGGTGGATTTCGCTGAAGGCGAGGAAGCCGTGGCGGTTGCCCCCGTACTCGACGAAGGCAGCCTGAAGCGAGGGTTCGACCCTCACCACCTTGGCCAGATAAATGTTACCCTTCAGCTGCCGCTTGGTGGATGTCTCAACATCCAGTTCTTCCAGGCGGGTTCCATTGACCACCACGACCCGGGTCTCCTCCGGGTGGGTGGCATCGATCAACATACGCTTGACCATTAAGGCGATCTCTCCGTGGCGCCGCCCGCGACGCGCTAAGCGCATGCGAGCGGCTGTCTGATCCAGCGAAGCCGGCGCGTAGGCACGCGCGACCAATCAGTTTGCCGCTGGAACCAGCGGCGCCTCGGAAAACGACCGCGCGTCCGGCACCGGACACTGGCCTCATTCGGCGGGAACCTGATCGCGGGCGGATCCGCCCGGCTTCGAATTCTAGTCTGGCGTCGCGGTCCGAGCCATGGCGCATCCCCGGGTTCGCAGTCATTGCGAACCATCGTGACGCCATCGTCCCATAAAGGACTGTCGGATATTGCGAGCTCATGGGCAGTCAAAATAGCCTTGCTGAGTCCATTCGACAACGATCTTGTTGCAACCGGCCCACACACCGGGTCAATTCGGGGGAAGAGTCTGGTGAATCAATGCGTTTTGGGTTGAGCTTGAGTTCGCGTCTGCGCTATAGCTGTGAACGGGATTTACCAATCGGCCCGTGGCCATGAGGCAGATGAGGACCAGACCGCGTTTCCTTTCGGCATTGATGGCCCTGGCGTTGCTGTGGGGAGTGGGCGGCGTGTCCCAATCCCTGGCGGCGACGGCGTCGGGTGCGCGGCTGGGCATTCACGGCGACGGCATCACCCGCTTCGTCCTCGACCTGTCCGATCAGGTGGCGTTCAAGGTCACCCCCGTCGCCGATCCCTACCGCATCGCCATCGATCTGTCGGGAGCCGATTTCACCGGGTCGCCCAGCATTCCCAAGCCGTGGGGCATGGTCAATTCCATGCATCTGGACGGCGGCCGCATCATGCTGGACCTGCGCAAGCCCGCCCTGGTCAAGAGCGCCTTCATCATTCCGCCGCGCGACGGCATGAGCTATCGCCTGGTGGTGGATCTGGCGGAGACCACGCGGGAAGCCTTCCTGGCCGTCGCCGGTCCTGCCGCCGGTGCCGCCAGCGCCAAGGCGCCGGTCCTGAAGCCGCCGGCATCCGCCAAGCTGGCCCCGCCGCCGCCGCCCGCCGCCGCCAAGGCGGCTCCCAAGCCGGTGGAGGAGTTCCATCTGCCGGAGGCGGTCGTTACTCCGCCCGCCGTCACTCCCCCGGCCGCCGGCCGCATCGTGGTGACCAGCCCCAATGCTCCCGCCGACGCCTTGCCGCCTGAACCGGTGACCTCGGCGCCGGTGGTGGTGGCCGCGCCCGTTCCGGCCGCCCCGGTCGTTCTGGTGCCGCCGCCCATGCCGGTGGAGCGTCCGCAGACCGCCGACAAGCCGGCGCGGGGCGCCCCCGGGGCGCCCATGCTGTCGGCTCCCATGCCGCCGCCGCCCGAACGGCCCGCGCCGCCTCAGCCCGCTCCGGTCCAGTCCGTCGCGGCGCCCCAGGTGGCTCCGCCCGCTCCCCAGCCGGCCCCGCAGCAGGCGGTACAGCCGCCGTCTCCCTCCATGGAGAGCTTCGCCAAGGCCAAGGACGGCGTGCCGGTGATCGTCATCGACCCCGGCCATGGCGGCGTCGACCCTGGTGCCACCGGCGTGTCCGGCACCTATGAGAAGCACATCACCCTGGCCATGGCGCGCGAGCTGAAGACCATGCTGGAGCGCAACGGGCGCTACCGCGTGCATCTGACCCGCGACCGCGACGTGTTCATCCGTCTGCGCGAGCGCATCGCCATCGCCCGCGCCCAAGGCGCCGACCTGTTCGTCTCGCTTCACGCCGACGCGGTGCAAAATCCGCAGATCCGCGGCCTGTCGGTCTATACCCTGTCGCGCAACGCCTCGGACGCCGAGGCGCAGGCCCTGGCGGAAAAGGAAAATAAGGCCGACCTCATCGCCGGCATCGACCTGACCCACGAATCCGCCGACGTGGCCGGCATCCTGATCGATCTGGCCCAGCGCGAGACCATGAACCGCTCGGCCGGCTTCGCCACCGAACTGGTGGATGAGGTGGGCCAGGAGATGGACCTGCTGGGCAATACCCACCGCTTCGCCGGCTTCGCCGTGCTGAAGGCTCCCGATGTGCCGGCGGTGCTGGTGGAGATGGGCTACCTCTCCAACGAGTCCGAGGAGAAGATGCTGCGCCAGCCGCAGTACCGCGCCCGTCTGGCCAAGTCCATCGCCAAGGCGGTGGAGCGCTTCTTTCCCCCCAACCTCAAGGCCAAGCGGCCGTAACCGGTGGTCAGTCGCCTCGGCCTCCTGCTGCTCTCGGCGATACTGGCGCTTCCCGCCCGGGCCGAGACCCGTCCGTCCGTGCCGTGCCTGACCTGCCCGCGCACGGTGCCCGCCTGCTGGATGGTGGTCTATCGCTGGACCGACTACAATCTGCGCTCGGGGCCGGGCAACCACATGGTGATCACCAATGGGCCGCCGCCCAGCCGGCCGGAGATGGCCCAGGCGGCCGAGGACATCATGCGCGGCATGCCCAAGGGCATGAAGGCCGCCCTGGTGGGGACCAGCCGCATCGACTGCCCCGAACCCATCAAGGCGGCGGCGCGCCAGCCTTAGGCATCGGCGGATGCCTCCCTTGCCCAGATGATGGTGGACAGCCGCTTTTATCGCCTGCATCTTCCCGACACTTGACGCCGGACGCCGCGAGGCGGTACCACCGGGCCTGTTCGCGAGGCACCGCACCCCATGTTCCGCTTCCTGCTTGGACTGTTCAGCCTGTTGATCCTGCTGGCCATCGTTGGCGCGGCCGGGACGCTGTTCGTTTTCTGGCATTACGGCCGGGGGCTGCCCGACTATCACCAGTTGGCCCATTACGAGCCGCCGATCACCACCCGCGTCTATGGTGGCGACGGCCGTCTGGTGGCCGAGTATGCGGTGGAAAAGCGGGTGTTCGTGCCGCTGCCGGTCATCCCCCAACTGGTCAAGGACGCCTTCCTGTCGGCCGAGGACAAGAATTTCTACAGCCATGCCGGCATCGACCCGGTGGGCATCGCGCGCGCCATCGCCGTCAACCTGAAGAACCGGGGCAAGGGTGCCGACCGGCGGCCGGTGGGCGCCTCGACCATCACCCAGCAGGTGGCCAAGAACTTCCTGCTGACCAACGAGGTGTCCATCGAGCGCAAGGTGAAGGAGGCTATCCTGGCCCTGCGCATCGAGCGCACCTTCTCCAAGGACCATATCCTCGAGCTGTATCTCAACGAGATTTATCTGGGCAGCGGCGCCTACGGCGTGGCGGCGGCGGCGCTCAACTATTTCGACAAGGGCCTGGACGAGCTGAACGTGGCCGAGGCCGCCTATCTCGCCGCCCTGCCCAAGGCGCCCAACAACTACAATCCCCATCGCCATCCCCAGGCCGCCAAGGAGCGCCGGGATTGGGTGATCGGGCGGCTGTTCGAGGACGGCAAGATCACCCAGACCGAGTACCAGACCATGGTCGCCATGCCGCTGGAGGTCCGCACCCGCAAGGAGATGCAGGCCACCCAGGGCGGCGATTACTTCGCCGAGGACATCCGCCGCGAATTGCAGGCCAAGTACGGCGAATCCGCCCTGTGGAAGGGCGGACTGGTGGTGCGCGCCTCCATGGACGCCAAGCTGCAGGCCATGGGGTCCAGGGTGCTGCGCCAGGGGTTGGCCAATTATGACCGCCGCCACGGCTGGCGCGGTCCCGTCACCCGTATTCCCGCCGCCGCCGGCTGGGGGCCGCTGCTGGCCGCCGTGCCGCGCCCCGGCGGTGCCGATGAGACCTGGCAGACCGCCGTGGTGCTGGCGCTGAACGATCACGAGGCCACCCTGGGCCTAGTGGGCGGCAAGGTCGGCCACCTGCCCTTCTCCGAGATGAAGTGGGCGCGCCCCACCCTGGAGCGTTCGGCCACCGGCCCCTTCCCCCGCCGTCCCGCCGACGTTGTGGCGCTGGGCGACGTCATCCTGGTTGAACCGGCGGCCAAGGGCGACGACGGCAAGCCGTTGCCCGCCAATGCCTTCAGCCTGCGCCAAATTCCCAAGGTCGAGGGTGCCCTGGTGGCCATCGATCCCCATACCGGCCGCGTCCTGGCCATGGTCGGCGGCTGGTCCTATGGCAAGAGCCAGTTCAACCGCGCCTCCCAGGCCATGCGCCAGACCGGCTCGTCGTTCAAGCCGTTCATCTATCTGACGGCGCTGGAAAACGGCTACACGCCCTCATCCCTGGTGCTGGACGCTCCCATCGCCTTGCCGCAGGGACCGGGGCTGCCCCTGTGGCGGCCCAAGAACTACCACGACGACTATCTCGGCCCGACCACGCTGCGCGTCGGCATCGAGAAGTCGCGCAACCTGATGACCGTGCGTCTCGCCCAGGCGCTGGGCATGGACAAGGTGGCCGATTACGCCGGCCGCTTCGGCATCTACGACAACCTGCCGCGTCAGCTGTCCATGGCGCTGGGCGCCGGCGAGACCACGCCGCTGCGCCTCACCGCCGCCTACGCCATGCTGGTCAACGGCGGGAAGAGGGTGCGGCCCACCCTGATCGACCGTATCCAGGACCGCAACGGCAAGACCATCTTCAGCCACGACCTGCGCTTCTGCGACGGCTGCTCGGCCGGCCGCTTCACCGGCCAGGACATGCCGGTGCTGCCCGATATCCGCGAGCAGATGGTCGACCCCGTCTCGGCCTATCAGATGGTCAGCATCCTGGAAGGCGTGGTGCAGCGCGGCACCGGCACCTCGGTCCGCGCGGTGGGCAAGCCGCTGGCCGGCAAGACCGGCACCTCCAACGATTCCAACGACGTGTGGTTCGTCGGCTTCTCGCCCGATCTGGCGGTGGGCGTGTTCGTCGGCTTCGACGAGCCCTCGACCCTGGGCGCCAAGGAAACCGGCGGCTCCATCGCTGCGCCCATCTTCCGCGACTTCATGATCGAAGCGCTGAAGGACAAGCCGCCGACCCCGTTCCGCGTCCCGCCCGGCGTCCGGCTGGTGCGCGTCAACGCCCATACCGGCAAGCCGGCCATGCCCGGCGACACCAAGGCCATCTACGAGGCGTTCAAGGGCAGCGACCGTATGCCCGGCGACGAGGAAGACGTGCTGGAAGGCTCGGGCGGCATCGATGCCGGCTTCAGTTTCGCTCCCTTCCTGGGAGCGGAAGAAGGCGCGTCGACGAACGTGCAGCTTACCCCGCCGCCCGGCGCGGTTCCCGGCCCCGACGGCACTATTCCCACCGTCCCGCCGGTCCAGGCACCGGCCAGCGGCCCGGCCCCCTCGGCGGGTGGGCTGTATTAGAGTTTAACCGAAGGGATTCTATCGCCTCGTCATGGCCGGGCTTGACCCGGCCATCCATGGACCCCCGGATCAAGTCCGGGGGTGACGGCGTTTCGACCTGAACCTGACAAACTCTAGGGGTGACCCAGGGGCGGCCCGAAGCCTGTTCAGCCCCGCGCGTCGCTCATCACCTTGATGATCTTTTCCTTGAGCGCCGGGGGCAGGACCGGCTTGGCCAGGAAGGCGTTGACGTTCAGTTCCTTGGCGCGGCCCACCGTGGCGGCGTCGGTGTGGGCGGTCAGCATCACTACCGGCAAATCCTTGCCGAAGGGCAGGGCGCGAAGCATCTTGACGAAGCCGAAGCCGTCCATGGGGCGCATCTGCACGTCGCAGATCACCACGTCGGGGCGTTCCATCTCCACCGTTTCCAGGCCGGAATTGCCGTCATGGGCCTCGACCACCGAGCCGACGCCGACCTGTTGCAGCATCTTCTTGACGATGGTCCGGACGAATTCCTGATCGTCGATGATCAGCACCTTCAGCGTGCCGAGATCCACTGCCGCCGCCATCCGAGTCTTCCCCTGGAAATAACATTCTCACCGGTTCGTTGAGGCTAACAGAACCCGGTGAGAATGCCAAAGGTGGAAGCTGCCTATATCAGGCGGCTGAGGTCTTGGTCTTGGCGCTGCCGGCGGCGTCGCGGCCGGCGGCGAAGGCCCGCTGGTTGACTTCGACCATTGCGGGCTTCCTTTCGCGGAAGCGTCCGACGATCTGCTCCTCCAGCTCGCTGGCCGGGAAGGGCAGGTAATCGGCGATGGCGCCCAGCATGATGGTGTTGACCAGACGCAGGTCGCCCAGCTCGCGGGCGATGGCGCCGGCATCGAAGTCGTAGACGGTGACGCCGGCCGCCCGCATCTGGGCGACGGGATCGTCCGGATACTTGAACAGCCCGGCCGAGACCACCGGCGGCACCAGGCGGATGGTATTGACCATGGCCACGCCGCCGGGGCGCAGCATGTCGGCCCAGCGGGAGCCCTCGGCCACCTCGAAGGCCACCAGGATGTCGGCGGTACCCGGCGTGATGACCGGCGACCAGACCCTTTTTCCGAAGCGGACGTGGCTGGTGACCACGCCGCCGCGCTGGGCCATGCCGGCCACTTCCGACTTCTTGCAGTCCAGGCCGCGCGCGATGGCCGCCTGGGACAGGATCTCGGCGGCGGTCATGACGCCCTGGCCGCCGGTGCCGCATACGAGGATATTGGTGATCACATCGTTCATGATGATGTCCCTCACTCAGCCGCCGCGGCGGGCTTGGCCAGCACGATGGCGTTGGGGCCGCACGATTCCACGCACATATGGCAGCCGGTGCACATGGCGGTATCGATGGTGGTGAACTTCAGCTCGTTGACCTTGCCGTCGGGGCGGACCTTGGATTCCGAGCGCTTCACCGTGATGGCCGGACAGCCCACGTTGATACAGTTGCCGCAGCCGGTGCAGTCGTCGTCCACCACCTTGTAGGGTTCGATCTTGGTGTAGAACTCGGACAGCACGCAAGGACGGTCGGTGATGATCACCGAGACCTCGGGGATGGCGGTTTCCCGCTTGATGGTCTTGAACACCACCGGCAGCACGTAGGGATCGATCTTCGAGATGCGCTCGGGCTTGACGCCGAGCGCTTCCACCAGACGCACGAAATCGACGCGCGGCGTGTCGTCGCCGTTCAGGCCCTTGCCGGTACCGGCATGGTTCTGGCCGCCGGTCATGCCGGTGGTGCGGTTGTCGAGGATCAGGACGGTGACGTTGCCCCGGTTGTAGACGATGTCCAGCAGACCCTGCATGCCCATGTGCAGGAAGGTGGAATCGCCGATGACGGCGACCACGGCCTTGTCCTTGGTCTCTTCCGAGCGGGCCTTGTCCATGCCGAGCGCGATGCCCATGGAGGCGCCCATGGAAATGGTGCTGTCCAGCGCGTTCCACGGATGGCCGGCACCCAGGGTGTAGCAGCCGATATCGCCCGATATCTGGACGTTCTTGCGCATGCGGGCCAGCGAATAGTAGACGCCCATATGGGGGCAGGCGGCGCACATGGTCGGCGGGCGGGGGAAGGGATCGAACTTCGGATAGGTCGTGGTCGGCGGCACCGGCTCGCCCAGGAAGGTCTTGATGGCCGGGATCAGCACGTTGGGGGTCAGCTCGCCCAGGCGGGGCAGCAGGTCCTTGCCGTGGATGGCCTGCAGGCCGGCGGCCTTCAGTTCGCGCTCCATCAGCGGCTCGGTCTCCTCGACCACCACCAGATGCTCGACCCCTGCTGCCAGCTTCTCCACCAGCGCCACCGGCACCGGATAGGTGAAGCCCAGCTTGAGGACGGGCGCGTCGGGGAAGCTCTCGCGCACATGCATGTAGGCGGGGCCAGAGGTAACGAAGCCGATCCGCTTGTCCGAGCCGTCGTCCAGGAAGTTCATGGGCGAGGCTTCGGCCAGGGTCTGCAGCTTGCCTTCGCGGGCGATCTGGGCCGGCAGCAGGCCCTTGGCGTTGGCCGGCGTCATCACCCAGCGCCTGGCGTCGGACTTGAAGCCGCCGATGTCGTGCTTGACCTTCTCGCCCACCTGCACCACCGCCTTGACGTGGCAGACGCGGGTGGTCAGGCGCAGGATGACGGGGGTGTTGTAGGCCTCGGAAAGCTCGAAGGCGTACTTCGCCATCTCGTAGGCTTCCTGGGAATCGGCGGGCTCGAGCACCGGGACATGGGCGAAGCGACCCCAGAAGCGCGAGTCCTGCTCGTTCTGGGAGGACGACATGCCCACGTCATCGGCCACGGCGATCACCAGGCCGCCAATCACGCCGGCCACGGTCACCGTCATGAAAGCGTCCGAGGCGACGTTGAGGCCCACATGCTTCATGGCGCAGAACGCACGGGCACCCGACATGGAGCCGCCGATGGCCACCTCCATGGCGACCTTCTCGTTCACCGACCATTCGGCGTAGAGATCGGGATAGAGCGACAGGCTCTCCAGAATCTCGGTCGACGGGGTGCCGGGATAGGCGGCGGCCACCTTGGCGCCGGCCTCCCATACACCCCGGGCGATGGCATCGTTACCCGACAACAAAAGCCGCGATTGCGGCTTGGCCTGAACGGCTGCGGACATGAACAAGCTCCTCACGCTCTCCGGTATCATCCGCCGGCGCGGGGGCTTCCCCTCTCTTTGCCGCGGAACGGGGCGGAGCCTAACACCGTCGGGGGCTTCACCGGAAGCAGAATGCACATTCAGCTTACGTGATTGCGTTACGATGCGATACTTATAAACAGATTGTGCGTATCACTTCCAGCGGCCGTCGGTGGTCAGCAGGTCCAGGTGCTCGACGGCGATGGCGTGCACCGCCTTGGCGGCGATGGACAGCGGCCGGTCCGAGGCGTGGGCCAGCGAGATTATCCGCTCGATTTCCGGCGATACGATGGGCACCGCGTCCAGGTTGGCGGCCTCGGAGCCGAAACGGGCGTAACGCTCCGACAGTACGGTGTAGCCGGCCCCGGCGGCGACCAGCGACTTGATCTGGTCCAGGGCATCGATTTCGATCACCACCTGGGGCTCGGTGCCCAAGGTGCGGGCGGCGCGCTCCACCTCGGCCCGCACCCCGTGGGGGCGGCCGGGCAGGATCAGCGGCAGGGTCAGCACACGGGCCAGATCGATGTCGTGGCGGCTGTCCAGCAGCGGATCGCCCTTGGTGGAGACCAGGGCAAGACGCTCGCGGGCGATGAAGCGGGTGGCGAGGCCGGGGGGATGTTCCGAGCCGAAGACCAGCGCCATGTCCACCGAGCCCGACAGCACCCATTCCAGCATGTGACCGGACAGACCCTCCACCACCCTGAGATGGATGGAGGGATGGCGGCGGCGCACCGCCAGGGCCAGAGGCACGGTCAGCAGCGGCCCCAGCGAGGTGGGAATGCCGATCACCGCCGGCCCGGCGGGGGCGGCTTCCAGTCCCCGGATTTCGTCCTTGAGACTCCCCATGCGCTCGACCAGGACGCCGGCCCGCACGGCCAGACGCATGCCGCTTTCGGTGGGGACCACGCCGCGCGCCGTCCGGTGCACCAGCGGGCAGCCGAATTCTTCCTCCAGCCGCTTGAGGTGCAGGCTGAGTGCCGGCTGGGCCACGCGCAACGCCTCGGCCGCCTTGCTCAGCGAGCCGTGTTCGACGATGCCCAGGAAGTAGCGGAGCTGGCGGATATCCATGGACATATAATGAAACGTTATGGTCACCATAGAAAAGATATTTTTCTCATGATGGCTCGGATGCGCCATGGTGCCTCCAGTGCCATTCATTCACGTGGGAGACATCACCGTGCAGAATTTCAAGTGGGACGACCCCTTTCTCCTGGAAGACCAGCTCAGCGAAGACGAGAAGCTGATCCGCGACTCGGCGCATGCCTATTGCCAGGAGAAGCTCCAGCCCCGCGTGATGAAGGCGTTCCGCGACGAGACCTTTGACCGCGAGATCATGAACGAGATGGGCGAGATGGGCCTGCTTGGCCCCACCATCCCCGAGGAATACGGCGGGCCGGGCGTCAACCACGTGGCCTACGGCCTGATCTCGCGCGAAGTGGAGCGGGTCGATTCCGGCTATCGCTCGGCCATGAGCGTGCAGTCGTCGCTGGTGATGCATCCCATCTTCAGCTACGGCACCGAAGAGCAGAAGAAGAAGTACCTGCCCCGTCTGGCCACCGGCGAGATCGTCGGCTGTTTCGGCCTGACCGAGCCCGACGCCGGTTCCGATCCGGGCGGCATGCGGACCCGTGCCAAGAAGGTGGACGGCGGCTACCTGCTGACCGGCTCCAAGATGTGGATCACCAATTCCCCCATTTCGGACATCGCCATCGTCTGGGCCAAGTCCGACGCCCATGAGGGCAAGATCAAGGGCTTCATCGTCGAGAAGGGCATCAAGGGCTTCACCACTCCGAAGATCGAAGGCAAGCTCTCTCTGCGTGCCTCCATCACCGGCGAGATCGTCCTCGACGAGGCCTTCGTCCCCGACGAGGCGCTGATGCCCAACGCCTCCGGCCTGGGTGGCCCGTTCGGCTGCCTGAACAAGGCCCGCTACGGCATCGCCTGGGGCGTCATCGGCGCCGCCGAGTTCTGCTGGCATGCGGCCCGCCAGTACATGCTGGACCGCAAGCAGTTCGGCCGTCCGCTGGCCGCCAACCAGATCCCCCAGTTGAAGCTGGCCAACATGATGACCGAAATCACGCTCGGCCTGCAGGCCTGCGTGCGCGTCGGCCGCATGATGGACGAGGGCACCTGGGCTCCCGAGGCCGTGTCGCTGATCAAGCGCAACAATTGCGGCAAGTCGCTGGACATCGCCCGCATGGCGCGTGACATGCACGGCGGCAACGGCATCTCGGAAGAGTTCCACGTCATTCGCCACATGGTGAACCTGGAGACCGTGAACACCTACGAAGGTGCCCACGACGTCCATGCCCTGATCCTGGGCCGGGCCATGACCGGCATCCAGGCGTTCTCCTAAAAACCATGAACCTACCGGCCGGGTCTTCGGGCCCGGCCGACTAACGGATTGAAAGACAAATGAAAGTCCTGGTCGCGATCAAGCGGGTGATCGACTACAACGTGAAGATTCGTGTGAAGTCGGACGGTTCGGGCGTCGAGACGCAGAACGTCAAGTTCTCCATGAACCCGTTCGACGAGATCGCGGTGGAGGAGGCGGTTCGCCTCAAGGAAGCCGGCAAGGCCGCCGAGGTGGTGGTGGTGTCGGTGGGCCCGGCCGCTTGCTCGGAGACGCTGCGCACCGCTCTGGCCATGGGCGCCGACCGCGGCATCCTGGTGGCGAGCGACGAGGAGGTGCAGCCGCTGGCCGTCGCCAAGGTCCTGAAGGCCCTGGTGGACAAGGAACAGCCGGGCCTGATCATCCTGGGCAAGCAGGCCATCGACGACGACAGCAACCAGACCGGCCAGATGCTGGCGGCGCTGCTGGGCCGCCCCCAGGGCACCTTCGCCTCCAAGGTGGAAATTGTCGGCGACGCCATCACGGTGACCCGCGAGGTGGACGGCGGCCTGGAGACGG
>Ga0265320_10001489_pt1 | contig 17081 bp, 10 predicted proteins | sample 4827metaG_FD_202087 | JGI IMG/M metagenome (GOLD analysis project Ga0265320, IMG submission 202087) | Rhizosphere microbial communities from Carex aquatilis grown in University of Washington, Seatle, WA, United States - 4-8-27 metaG | ecosystem: Host-associated > Plants > Roots > Rhizosphere >...
CTTCATCGAGCGGCCGACGCGGGTCATGGACCGGGCCAGCTGCTTCGCCTGCTCCAAGTCCTTGATGAATGAGCCGTTGCCCCACTTGACGTCGATGACGAGGCCCTCGGCGCCCTCCGCCAGCTTCCGGGAAAGGACGCTGCCGGTGATGAGGGGAAGGCTGGGAATCGTGCCGGTCTCCTTGCGGAGCTCGTAGAACTTGGCGTCTGCGGGGGCCAGGTCCTCATTCTGGGCGATGATCGCGCCGCCAATGCGGTTCAGCTGGCTGGTAAACTGCTCGTTGGTCTGGTTGCCCTTGAAGCCGGGGATCGCCGCCAGCTTGTCGAGGGGGTTGATCACGTAATCGTGCTCGATCCCGCACATCATGGGGACGACCACGCCCGCCGCCATGGCAAAGGGCACGAGGACCAGGGCCGTCTTGTCGCCCACCCCGCCGGTCGAGTACTTGTCGATCTTGGGCTTGGCGATGTGCGACAGGTCAATGACTTCCCCCGAAAGCATCATCTCCTCGGTCAGGTCCGCCGTCTCCTGGGCGGACATCCCCGAGAAGTAGATCGCCATGGCCAGGGCGGCCAGCTGGTGCTGGGGCATCTCTCCGTCGAGGATGCTGTCGATGATGTAGCGGATCTCTTCCTGGCTGAATTCACCCCCATCGCGCTTCTTTTCGATCAGGAAGCTGAACGACGGCTTGATGAAACGGCGTGCAGGAATGTTGCGTTTGCTAGTCATTGGCTTTTTGAATGGACGGGGTTGCCGCTCTGCGGAAAAGTGTACGAGCCAAACGTATACCCAACGAATGTCGAGCCAAAATAGCACACCCTTCGCCCTCGCAACCGGGCTCGAATCCGCTCTGAAAACGGCCGCTGCCGCTGCCGGACTGGACCTTCGCAAGTTCGCGCCCGAGGTCCGGGCGGCGGAGGCGCGGCACGGCGATTTCCAGGCGAACGGCGCCTTTGCCTACGCCAAGGAGGCGAAGGCCAACCCCCGGGAGATCGCCAACAGGGTGCTGGCGCAACTCCCTGCGGACGTGAAGGAAAGCTACGACGTGGCCCTGGCGGGGCCGGGCTTCATCAATTTTACGCTGAAGCCGGCCGCCCTCCTCGGGTGGCTGCGCGCCTATGGGAACCGAGAGCAGCTGGCGGCGGGCGCGGCCACGGCCCGCCGCGGGGAAACCTGGGTCGTCGACTACAGTGCCCCAAACACGGCCAAGCAGATGCATGTCGGCCACCTCCGCTCGGCCGTGATCGGCGAGGCAATCAGCCGGCTCCTGGACTTCTCCGGAGCCAAGGTCATCCGGGATAACCACATCGGCGATTGGGGGACCCAATTCGGCAAGCTGATCTGGGCCTACAAGCGCCAGCTCGACGCGGCGGCGCTCGCCCGCGATCCGATCGAGGAGTTCGAACGCCTCTACAAGATCGGGAACGCCGCGGCCGAGTCCGATCCTGCAATCCTGAAGGAAGCCCAGCAGGAGCTCGTCAAGCTCCAGGCCGGCGATCCGGAGGACCTCGGGATCTGGCGGCAGATCACTGCGGCCAGCCTCGACGCCTTCCAGAAGATCTACGACCAGCTCGGGATCCGCTTCGACGAGACGCTCGGGGAGAGCTTCTACAACGACAAGGTCGCGCGGGTTTACCGCGAGCTGGCCGACAGCGGGCTCGCGGTGGAGAGCCAGGGGGCCCTGGTCGTCTTCCACGCCGAGCATCCCCGCTTCAAGACCCAGCCGTTCATCATCCGCAAGTCCGACGGCGCGGCCAATTACGCCTCGAGCGACCTCGCCACGCTCCTCTACCGCGTCGAGCACTTCGGGGCCCAGGGCATCATCTACGTCGTCGATTCGCGGCAGCGCGACCACTTTGAGCAGCTGTTCCTCACCGCCGGCGAGTGGTTCAAGCGCGCCGGCCGGGCGCTCCCTCCCGTCCACCACGTGGATTTCGGAACGGTGCTCGGGGAGAACAACAAGCCCCTCAAGACCCGCGACGGGGAAAACATCAAGCTGAAGGACCTCCTGCGCGAGGCCGAGGAGCACGCCTACGCCCTGGTCAGCCAGAAAAGCCCGGATTTCCCGGAGTCCGAGCGCCGGGCCATCGCCGCCACGGTCGGCATCGGCTCGGTCCAGTACGCCGACCTGGCCCAGAACCGCTCGAGCGACTACGTCTTCGCGTGGGACAAGCTGATCTCGCTCGAGGGCAACACCGCGGCCTACCTCCTCTACGCCGTCGCCCGGATCCACTCGATCTTCCGGAAGGAAGGGCTGCAGCCCGGCGCCGCGGCCGCCGAGGCCGGGGCCGGCGCGCCGGAGACGCCCGCGGAGATCGCGCTCGCCCGCAAACTCGTGAAGTTCGCGGACGCGGTCCGCCTCGCGACCGACACCCTGCGGCCCCATTTCCTCTGCCTGTACCTGTACGAGCTCGCCGGGGAATTCTCGGCCTTCTATGGCGCGGACAAGGTCCTGGTCGACGACCGCGCGATCCGCGCCCGCCGGCTCCTCCTCTGCTCCCGCACCGTCCTCATCCTCGAGACCGGCCTCCACCTCCTCGGCCTGCGCACGCTCACCCGGATGTAGTCCCTCTCGAGATTGGGCCTTGGCCAGGAAAAGCCGCGGAGAGAGCCTCTCCCAGCGAACCGGGCACCTGCTGACCAAAGACGGCTTGCCACGGCCCTCCTCCCCTCTAGCGTCCTTCCCTTTCCCCCTATGATTTCCTGGATCCAGCGCACCTTCCAGCACCACTTTAAGATCATCTTCGGCATCATCCTCGCCGCGACGATCATCTCCTTCGTCGTCACGATCGGCGCCCAGGGCGGCGTCGGCCGTTCCGACCGCCGGATCGTCAGCCGCGAATTCTTCGGCCACAACCTCGGCTCGCCCGCGTCGCCGACCCCCGAGTACCAGGAGATCTTCATGAACGCCCGGCTGAGTGCCGAGCTCCAGCTCGGCTATTCCCCGGACAACGAGCAGCTCGGGAGCTACGCCCTGCAGCGGGTCGCCGCGCTCCATTTCGCCGACGAGCTCCACCTCCCGGCCGCGAGCCCGACGGAGCTCGAGGGCTTCATCCGCGGCCTCAAGATCTTCGCCGGCGCGGACGGCCAGTTCGACGCGACGAAGTATGCCACCTTCCGCCAGAACCTCACCCGGGCCGGGATCACCGAGGACACCGTGGCCCAGGTCCTGGCCGAGGACATCCGGATGGACCGCGTCCAGCACCTCCTCGACGGCCCCGGCTACGTGCTGCCCGGCGACGTGCGCGACCAGTTTCTGCACATGGACACCTCCTGGACGGCCGGGATCGTCACGGTCGACTACGCCGCCTACCGGCCCGCCATCGAGCCGACCGACGAGCAGCTGGCGAAGTTCTACGCCGAGAACGCGCTGCGCTACCAGGTCCCGCCCCGCGTCGTCGCCAGCTATGTCGACTTCCCCTCCGTCCCGCACCTCGCCGACGTGAAGGTGACCGACGCCGAGATCCGGGCGTTCTACGACGCCGATCCCGCCAAGTTTCCCTCGAAGCTGAAGGCCGCCGCGCCCGCGCCGGCCGCCGGGGCCAAGGCCCCGGCGCTCTCGCCGGTCCTCAGCCCGGACATCGCCTTCGCCTCCGTCCGCCCCGACGTCGAGGCGGCGCTCCGGCAGGAGCGCGCCCGCCGCGCCGCCCTCAAGTCCGCCTCGGATTTCGCCTTCGACCTCTACCAGGCCAAGGTGGCCGCCGGCCCCGCCTTTGACGCCTACCTCTCCTCCCGCGGCCTCGCCCTGAAGCCGCTCGCGCCCTTCACCCAGGAGTCCGGCCCGACCGAGCTCGGCAGCGCGACCGCCGACCTGGGCGACGCCGCCTTCAAGCTGAACGCGGAGCACTACTATTCGGAGGCCCTGCCGACCACCGCCGGCGGCGCCGTCCTGATCTGGAAGGACGTCCAGCCCTCCCGCAAGCCGGCCCTCGCCGAGGTGCGCGCCAAGGTCGCAGCCGACTTCCAGGAGGAGCAGCGGCGCCAGCGGTTCATCGCCATGGGCCAGGCGCTGAAGGCCCAGCTGCAGGCCCGCCTGAAGGCCGGCGACGACTTCGCCAAGGCCGCGGCCGCCGCCGCTGCCAACCTCTCGGTCAAGGCCGAGACCAAGGTGCTGCCCGCCTTCACCCTCACCACCCCGCCGACGGGCCTCGACGAGTCGGTCGCGGCGACGCTCGAACATCTCGAGAAGGGAACGGTCTCGGACATGGTGGCCACCGCCGACAAGGGCTATCTCGTCTGCGCCCTCGACCGCAAGGAACCCGACCCGAAGGCCTCGGCCGCGCGCGTGGCCGAGATCCGCGGGCAGCTCGCAGCCTATTCCGCCCGCAGCGGCTCGAGCGTTTTCCTGGCCGAAATGGTCCAGAACGAGCTCAAGCGGACCGAGGCGGCCGCCGACAAGGTGCAGTAGATACCCCGCAACTTTCCAGCCTCCGAACCGTCTCCCGCCAGAATCCAGCAACTTTTCCCGCCCTTCGGTGTTATTCTGGAAATCCCTCATGCCACGCATCTTTGCCCGAGCCCTTGCCGCCTCCCTCAGCCTCGCCGCCGTCGCGGCTGCCCGCGCCCAGTCGACGGCCTCCGCGACCGCCAATCCGGCCGATGCCGCGCCGGTCGCCCCGGCACAAATCATGACGGACGCCACGCCCGCGCATTCCACCATCCCCCTGACCCTGGAGGAGTGCGTGGCCCAGGCGCTCGCCAAGAATTTCGGGGTTCAGATCTCGAACTACTCCGTCGATAACGCCAAGCAGGCCGTCATCATCGCCCAGTCGGTCTACGATCCGACCCTGGGGGTCGTCTGGCAGAAGCAGTTCGTCAAGCAGCCGACAATCACCAACCTGACCAATACCGTGGGCAAGGGCGCGAAGCCCATCCAGGACAACCAGTCGACCGACGCCACGCTCACGGAAAACGTGATCACGGGCGGCACCGTCACCGCCGCCTACGACCTCGCGCGCAATTACACCAATAGCCTCCAGAGCCTCTTCAACCCGGCTTACAACGGCCTCGTGTCCCTCAACGTCACCCAGCCCCTGCTGCAGGGGGCCGGCACGGCCTACGCCCGCGCCTTGATCCAGATCCAGAAGCTCGGGGTCGCGATCGCCAACGAGAACTTCAAGAGCACGGTCCTGACCACGATCCTCAATGTCGAGACGGCCTACTACAATCTCGTCTATGCCCGGCGCTTTTACGCGGTCGCCCAGGGCAACGTGGACCTGAACACGCGCCTCCTCAGCGAAAACACGACGAAGCGCCAGACCGGCACCCTGACCGACCTCGACGTCGTCACGGCCCAGGCCAGCCTCGCCCTTGCCCAGAGCCAGCTGATCGCCGCCCGCCAGCAGGTGGAGAACGACGAGGACATCCTCCTTGAGGCCATGGGCGAGCGTGAGTTCCGCACCGCCGTGGGCGTCGTCGACTTCCCGCCCCTCCCGTCCACCGACGTCTCCTTCTTCGTCTCCTACAAGCTGGCCCGCGACAACGGCCCGAACCTCGCCATCGCCCAGAACGTGATCGAGCAGCTGAAGCTCGACGCCCTCCGCGCCAAGAAGGCCAACCTCCCCCTCCTGAACATCACCGGCGGCGCCGCCTGGATCGACACCCAGCACTCCTACCGCAGCGCCGAGGACAACCTCTGGCCTGGCCCGGGCTACAACTGGAACGCCGGCGCCACCTTCAGCATCCCGATCGGCATGCGCGCGAGCCGCGCCGCCTACCGCCAGGCGAAGGACAACATGATGTCCGAGCAGGTCACCTACGACCAGGAGGACCAGCAGCTGATCGTCCAGGTGCGGACGGACGTCCGTGCCGTGGCCGCCAATCTCGAGGCCCTCGCCGCCACCAGCCAGCAGGCGACCCTGAGCCAGAAGCAGTACGACCTGCAGGCGGCCAAGCTGCAGGCCGGGCTCTCCACCTCCTACGACACGCTCCAGGCGCAGACGACGCTCCTGCAGGCCCAGGTGTCCCGAATCCAGGCCGAGGTGAACCTCCGGCTCGCCCTCGCCAACCTGCACTTCCTCGAGGGCACGAGCCTCGACACCTACCACGTCAACCTGAAGTGAGCGCCACCGCCCGGTGGGGCGGAAGCTGCGTGCGAAACCACGTCCGCTGCTTCTTCACCAGGGCCCGGGTGTTCTTCACGATCTCGGCCTCGAGGGCCTCCGGCGGGAGCCGCCCCTCGAGGCAGGCCAGGACCTCCCGGTAGCCGATCGCGTTCGCCGCGCTCGGATTGCGCTCGAGCCCGGCCGCCCGCAGCGCCCGCACCTCCCCGACCAGCCCCGCCCGCAGCATGCCCGCGGCCCGGGCCGCGATCCGCCGCTCCAGTTCCGCGGGCGGGCGCTCCAGGAGCGTGATCTCCTTCTCCCACTCCGCGAACGGCGCCGGCAGCCGGGCAAAGTCCTCCGCCAGGTCGCGCAGCGACCGGCCCGAGGCCAGGCAGCGCTCGAGGGCCCGCGCCACCCTCCGGGGGTTCGCCAGGTCGAGCCCGACGAGGTCCGCCGCGCCCGCCGGGTTGAGGCGGCGCAGGTCGGCGACGGCGGCGGCGAGGCCCTGCTCCGCCAGGAGCGCGGCGACCCGCGTCCGCACCGCCGGGGGCACCTCGACATCGTCCACGACCGGAGCGAAGAAGGTCTTGAGGTAGAACCCGCTGCCGCCCGCCACCAGGACGGGGCGCCCCCGCGCGGCGATCTCCCGGGCCACCGCCCGCGCCAGGACGGCGTAGCTGGCGACGTTCATCGGCTCGGTCACGTCGCGGACATCGATGAGGTGGTGCGGCACGCGGGCGCGCTCGGCCGCCGCCGGCTTGGCGGTGCCGAGGTCCATGCCCCGGTAGAAGAGAAGCGAATCGCAGGAAATGATCTCGGCCCCGCAGGCCTCCGCCCACCGGAGGGCCCATTCCGTCTTGCCGGTCGCCGTGCAGCCGGTGACGACGTGCAGCTTCATCTGGCCGGCCGCCTCAGCGCGCCACCCCGGCCACCAGCTCCGCCGCCCGGGCCTGCAGCGCGGGCCCGATCCGGCCCCGCTCCCTCACGTGGTCGCGGATCACGTTCACGAGCGAGCTGCCCACCACGACCCCGTCGGCGAGCGCGGCGACCGCCGCCACGTGCTCGCGGCTGGAGATGCCGAAGCCGACCGCCACCGGCAGCGGCGTGTGCCGCCGGATCCGCGCCACGGCCGCGGCAATGCCCTCGGCCAGCTGCGCGCGGACGCCCGTCACACCCTCGCGCGAGACATAGTAGATGAAGCCCGTGGCCGCGGCGGCGATCCTCGGCAGGCGCGCGTCCGGGGTGGTGGGCGCCACGATGAACACCGTGTCCAGGCCGTGGGCCCGGGCGGCCGCCAGCACCTCGCCCGCCTCCTCCGGCGGCAGGTCCAGGGTCAGCATCCCGTCGACGCCCGCCGCGGCCGCGGCCCGCACGTAGGCCTCGACGCCATTGGCAAAGACCAGGTTGTAGTAGGTGTAGAAGACGATCGGCACCTGGCTCTCGGCGCGGATCCGGCGCACCAGCTCCAGGACGCGCGCGGCGGTCATCCCGCCCTCCAGGGCCCGCTGCGCCGCCAGCTGGTTGGTCGGGCCGTCGGCCAGGGGGTCGGAGAACGGGACGCCCAGCTCCAGGATGTCGGCGCCCGCCGCGATCACCGCCCGGCAGGCGGCGAGCGAGGCGTCAAAATCCGGGTCCCCGGCGCAGAGATATGCGATGAAGGCGGCGCGCTTCCGGGCGCGCGCCGTGGCGAAGGCTTGGGCAATCCGGGACATGGGGAAAGCAGAGAGAAGAAAGCCGCAGGCGGAAAGCGGAAAGCGGGGGGCGACGAAGCGCGAAGCGCGCAGATGGCGAGGCGAAGCCGAGTCCCATAGGGACAGCCTCAGCGGGCGACCTTTGGGCAGCTGGGGTGGCAAAAGCGTTTAACATTGAAAGTTCGCCCGCTTCCGGCGCATTTCTGCCGGGGATGCCCGCCGAAGCCACCCTGCCCCGCGGCAGCGAAGTCCTCGTCCTCGATGACGATGCGCCGCTGCGCAAGCGGCTGGCGGCCCACCTCCAGGCCCTCGGGGCCAGCCCGACCGAGGCGGGCAGCCTCGCCGAGGCCCGGCGCCTGCTCGGCGCGATGCGCTTCGATTTCGCGCTGATCGATCTGCACCTGCCCGACGGCGAGGCGCTCGAGCTCCTCCGCGAGGGCGCGTTTTCCGAGAACACCGGCGTGGTCGTCATGACGGCCTTCGGCGGGGTGAAGAAGGCGGTCGAGGCGATGCGCCTCGGCGCCGGCGACTACCTGGCCAAGCCCTTCGAGCCCGACGAGCTGCCGCTCGCCTTCCTCCGCTGCCATTCCACGCGGGGGGCCAAGCGCCGCGAGGAGCAGCGCTCCGACGAGGCCGCGGCGGAAACCGACCAGCTCTTCTTCGGCGAGAGCCTCGCGGCCGTGCGGACGCAGCTCGACGCCATCCTCGCGACCGAGCGCCGGCTCGAGCGCCAGCTGCCGCCCGTCCTGATCGAGGGCGAGACCGGCACCGGGAAGACCGTCCTCGCCCGCTGGCTCCACCGGCAGGGGCCGCGCGCCGCGCACCCCGTCATCACCGTGAACTGCGCCGCCCTGCCCGAGAACCTCGCCGAGGCCGAGCTCTTCGGCCACGAGCGCGGCGCCTTCACCGACGCCAAGCGCGCGCGGATCGGGCTCTTCGAGGCGGCGGACGGGGGCACGCTCTTCCTCGACGAGATCGCCTCGCTCTCGCCCGGCACCCAGGCCAAGGTCCTGACCGCCGTCGAGGACGGCACGATCCGGCGGCTCGGCGCCACGCGGGAGACGGCCGTGGACGTCCGCCTGGTGGCCGCGAGCAACCGGCCGCTGGCGGACCTGGTCGCGGAGGGCGGTTTCCGCGAGGACCTCTACCAGCGGCTGAACCTCCTGCGGATCGAGCTGCCGCCGCTGCGCCAGCGGGGCGGCGACATCATCCCTCTCGCCCGGCATCTCCTGGCGCGGATCGCCGGACGCCACCGCCGCCGGGGCGCGGCGCTGAGCCCGGCCGGCGAGGGGCGGCTCCTCGCCCAGCCCTGGCGGGGCAACCTCCGGGAGCTGGCGCACGAGCTCGAGCGCGCGGTGATCTTCGAGGGCGACCAGCCGCTCGAGTTCGCCCACCTCGCGGGGCCCGCCGGACCCCCGGCCGCCCGCTGGCGCAATCCGGCCTGGGCGCTGCCGCCGGAGGGATTTTCGCTCGACGAGGCCATGAACGACCTGATCGCGGAGGCTCTCCGCTCGACCGACGGGAACGTGTCCGCCGCCGCCCGGCGCCTCGGGGTCACCCGGGAATTTCTGCGCTACCGGCTGGTGGCCTTCCCCAAACTCGCCCCTCCCTGAGCCCGGCCATTGGTGGCCCACCCCCAGCATCCGGCCCCGGCGAGGCAAAACGCCGGACCCGCTTGAAATTTATCACATTAGGACATAACATCTTAAGCAATTGCCGCCGCGGGTGGCATGCCCCGGGCAGACGGATATCAGGCACCTCCCATCTAATAACCCAATGAAAAACAAACTCCTCGGTTTCGCTTCCCTCCTCGTCGTTGCGCTGCTCGTCGGCTGCAATTCCGCCGCCCAGCTCAACAACGTCCGCATTGGCATGTCCAAGGACCAGGTGATCGCGCTCCTCGGCACGCCCGACAGCACGAGCGCCCAGGCCAACGTCGAGTACCTGACGTACTACCTCGAGGGCGATTCGAGCTATGGCCGCGACCGCCCCTACATGGTGCGGGTCGTCGACGGCAAGGTGGAGTCCTTCGGACGGTTTGCCCAGCTGAGCGACCTCTACTACCGCCCGGTCACGAGCGCGCGCGCCGGCGATCCGAACTTCCCGACCCAGCCCTATCCCAACGCCCTGGCGCCGATGGGCGCAATGTCGACGGGCACGACCGCGGCGGCTCCGGGGGGCGATCTCGGAACCCAGCTCGAGAAGCTCAAGTCCCTGAAGGACCAGGGCGTCCTGACCGACGACGAATTCCAGAAGGCCAAGGCCAAGCTGATCTCGGGCCAGTAGCGGGCGGCCCTCGCCGTGTCCGCTGCCGCGGTCACCATGAAGGATTCGGCTCCGCTTCCGGACCGGACGCACCGCGGGCGCCTCGCCCCGGTGCTCCTGGCGCTGGTGCTCGGCTTCGCCCCGGCGGCATGGGCCCAGGGCGGCGGACCGCACGCCGCGGGCCCGATCCAGATCTTCTTCCCCGCGCCCCCGCCCCCGCTCGGCTCGGCCCTGCCCCCGCCCGCCGCCGCCGCTGCGGGCGCGCTGCCGGCGCCGCCCGCGCTCGCTCCCTTCGCCTATGATCCCTTCTACGCCCCCCTCAGCACCCGGATGGCCCGGAACGAGATCGGGGCCGACCTGCAGTTCCAGCTGGACAGTTACCAGGCCTCCAAGACCGCGCTGCAGACGGAACTGCGCGCGAAACTCGACACTTTGAAGGATGCCGATCCCGGCGTGCGCTGGGACAGCCTGGAGGAGTTCGCCCGCGAGCAGACCCCGCGCATCGCCGAGCTCGAGGCCGTCGCCGAGCGGCTGCGCCAGGGCCTGGTCCATTCGGGCAGCAGCCGGCGGGAATACATGCGCTGGCAGATCGATTTCGCGACCGAGACAACCTCGGACCGCACCGACGAGGGCGCGCGGCTGCGCGAGGCCGTGCAGATGGAACTTTACTATCACGACGGGCTCTCGCCGGAACAGCGCCGGCTGCTTCGCGAGGTCGGCCAGCAGGGCGCCCAGGGCGGCGGGTGGCTCCTCTTCTGCCCGGAGCCCGCGATCGTGCACGTGGCGGCCGACCTGCCGCCGGCGCTCGCGGCCAAGATCATGGCGTACGCCCGGGAGAAGTCCGCGCTGAAGTCCCAGATCCTGGACACGCTCTATCCGAGGCAAAAGACTCCCGGCGACCCGGCGCATGTCGCCGCCCTGCGGGCGCTGGCGGCGGCCCAGGCGCCGCGCTTTGTCGCGCTGCAGGGGCGCGCGGAGGACATCCGCCGCGGCCTGGCGGCACTGCAGGATCCCGCCCTCGGGCCCGAGCTGCCGCCGCTTCCCGCCGAGCTCTCCGATCGCATCGAGGCCTATCGCCGGGACAAGCTCGCCCTGCAGAGGGAGCTGCTCGCCCGGGTCGACGCCGTGCCGCGGACGCCCGGGGGCAACCCCGCCGACCAAGCCGAGCGGATCCGGCAGGCGATCACCGCCTTCACGGAGGGAAACGCCGCGCGCTACACCGCCCTGGAGAAAAGCCAGGGCTCCATCCACGCGGACCTGGCCCGCCTGCCGGCCGCGCCGGCCGTCGCCGGCGACGCGGCGTCGACCGATGCCCTGCTCAAGAAGTTTTCCGACTCGCTCGGCCAGCTGCAAAGCTACTGGAACTACCGGGACTACCAGACGGCGGTCTTCCAGCCCGGGCTCTCGCCGGAACAGCGCCGGCTCCTGCTGGACGGCGCGCTGCAAAAACTCGCGCTGCCGCTCCCCGGCGCCGAGATTGACCCCGGGCGGCGGTGAGCTGAATCGCCGCCCCGCCCGATGCCCCGACCCCCGCTGCCCTTCGCCCTGGCCCTGGCCACCGTCGCCACGGGCCTGCTGCTGGTGGCAATCCTGGTCGCCCTGGTGGTGCCGTCCCGCTCGGCGGAGCGCGCCTTCATTCACGACACCGTCATCCGGCAGGATGCCGCCGTCCTCTATCCGGAGGCCCTGCAGCAGGTGGCGGAGGCCAAGGCGGCGGCCGGCGGCCGCCCGGTGAGCTCCCGGGATCTGCTCATGCCCGTGCTGACCGCCGTCAAGCAGGACGGGATGCTCGGGGTCGCGATCTTCGACAAGGCCGGCGGGGTGATCCAGTCGGTGCAGCTCCTCCTGCCCGAACTTTCGGCCGAGGATTATCCGCGCCTGCTCGGGGGCGAGCAGATCAGCCGCTATCATGACGACTTTCCCCTCGACCAGTATTTCGCCAGGGCGGCCGGCGCGCCGAACCAGCGGCCCAGCCCGGTCCTGGAGGTCCTCCTGCCCCTGCACGGGGGCAATGCGGCCGCAACGCTCGGCTTCGTGCAGTATTTCATCGATGCCCGCAACCTCGCGCTGAAGCTGGACGACTTCGACCGGGATTTCAATCGCGCCACGGCCCGGACCCTCGTCGAGGGCGCCGCCGCGATCGCCGCCGTCCTCCTGGCCTTCTCGCTGGGCTTTCGCCGCGCCCAGCGGCTGATCGCGGATCGGAACGCCCGGCTGATCCGCGCCAATTTCGACCTGACGCTCGCCGCCAAGGCTTCCGCGCTGGGCCAGATCGTCTCCCACCTGATCCACGGCCTGCAGGGGCCGATCGCGGGCCTGAGCGCCGTCGTGGCGGGGCGCGACACCGGGGACCCGGGATCGGCGGACTGGCGCTCGGCGGCCGCGTACACGGCGCGCCTGCAGGCCATGATCCAGGAGACCGTGGCCCTGCTGGGCGACGAAAGCGCCCATGTGGGCTATCAGCTGACCGGCGGGGAGCTCGCCGACACCATCCGGCGCCGGAATACCCAGGCCGCGGCCGACAAGGGCGTCGTCCTCGGCGTCACCGGCGAATTCAAGCCCGGCATCGACAGCCACCGCGGCGGGCTCCTCTGCCTGATCGCCGCCAATCTCGTCCAGAACGCCATCGTCGCCACGCCGGCGGGAGGCCGGGTGGACGTCGTCCTGCGCCACGAGCACGAGGTGATCACGCTCACGGTCGCCGACGAAGGCGCCGGGATTCCCGATTCGGTCCGCGACCATCTCTTCGAGGCCGGCCGCAGCGGCCGGGCCGGCGGCACCGGCCTCGGGCTCGCCATCAGCCGGCTCCTCGCCGTCCAGATCGGGGCCAGCCTGGGCCTCGAGGCCACCGGGCCAACGGGCACCACCTTCCAGCTGACGCTGCCCCTTTAGCCGTCAGCCGAGCGCGAATTCGACCAGGACCGGGAGGTGGTCCGAGAGCAGCGTCTTCACCACCTCGCACCGCAGGAGCCGGCAGCCCGAGGGCATGAAGACGAAGTCCAGCGTCCGCTGCGGCAGCGGCGAGGGATACGTGCCGCCGCTCTGCGGGTGGACGATGTAGTCCCCGTACGCCGCCAGGTGGCCCAGGAGGGACGAAGTCGCGTCATAGGCCGTGTTGGGATTATTGAAGTCGCCGCAGATGATGGGCGGCACGGCCCACCTCGCCCCGTGGCTCTTCTGCTTGAGCTTCAGCCAGGCCACCAGGAGGTCCAGTTGCAGCAGCCGGCGGGCGCGCGAACCGGCATGGAGGTGGAGATTGACGAAGGGAACGCAGCGGGCACCGACGGCAATCTCCGCGTAGAGGAAGCCCTTCTCCCCCACCCGCCGCTGGCCGAAGACCACCGTCTCGGTCTCGACCAGGGGATGGCGCGACAGGAGCGCGTTGCCATAGCAGAGGTTGAGCAGGCCCGTCCGGCGGTTGTTGATCCCGAAGGCCGCATAGGGAAAGGCGGCGTGGACCCGCAGGTAGTCCAGGTGGTCGAAATTGCCGGACCAGCGCGAGCGTTCGTCGATCTCCTGCAGCGCCACCACGTCCGGGGCGAGCCGATCCAGGAGGGCGGCGATCTTCCGCAGGTTGACCCGCAGCTTGCGCGGCGAGGTGAAGCCCTGGATGGGGGTCAGCCCGCGCCCGTGCGCGATGTTGAAGGTGAGGAGGCGGACGCGGTTCATCGAACCCGCCCAGCCTAACGGAGCTTTTCGGCCACCGCAACGGCGCCGAGCGGCCCCGGCGACAGCCGCGGCCGCCAAAAGTTTTCCCCGATTCGTTCGCGTCCCGTGCAATATCCGTCCACTTTCCTGACTTCATGCCCGAGCCCGCGCCTTCCGCCGCCGCCCTGCGACCCCGCCGATGGCGGCGGCGATTGGCCGCCGCGGGAGCGATCACCCTGGCCGCCCTCGTCGCGACGCTCGCCGGCCTGTCGCTCCCTCCGGTCCAGCGGGCCCTCGTGCGCCGCGCCCTGGTCGGCGCGGGGGCCTCCGAGATCGACCTCGCCGGCCTGCGGATCACCCCCTTCGGGCTCGCCGCGCAGCGCCTCGCCTTCACCCGGGGAGGCCTGCGCGTGGCCGCTGCCCCGGTCGCCCTGCGGCTCAATCCCTCGGCGCTGATCCTCCGGCGCACGCTGGACGTGAGCCTGCTGGCCGTCACCCGGCTCGAGATTTCCTCCGCCGAGGAGGCTCCCGGTCCGCCCGCGGCGGGCCCGGCCGTGCCGCCGTCCGCCTTTGGCGGCATCCTGCGCGGCTGCCGGATCCCCGTGTTCCTGGCGGTTGAGAGGATCGACCTCGCGGGCGACTTCACCCGGCGGCGTGGACCGTCGGTCCTCGGCCGCTGGACCTGGTCGCTTCGCGGCGGCGGACTGGCTCCGGGCCACACCGGTTCGTGGGACTGGAGCTGCCTGGCGGATCCCGCCGCGCCGGCCGCCCTGGCCTGGAGCGGAAGCGGGCAGATCCGGCTGGCGGAAGCGGAGGGCGAGAAGGGCCTCACCCGCGCCGAACTGACGGGAAAAGTCGCGGCGCCCCAGGCGTCCGCGCCCCCGCTGGCGTTCACGGCCTCACTGGTCGCCGGGCAGGAAGGCGAGACCTACCAGGCCCGCGTTACCGCCGGACCGGGCGCCAGCCTGGATCTCAACGGCGGCTTTTCCACCGTCTCAGGCCTGCTCGCCGGCCGCGTCACCGCGGCGGCCGGCCCCGAACTCTCGCGCCGACTCCTCGGCGCCGGCGGGCCCTCGGCCACCGCCGCCGCGTCCGTCGATTTCAGCTGGCACCCGCACGAGCACGTGACGGAGATCTCCGTTTCCCTCGGGGCCGACGCGGCCGGGCTCGCCGCCTGGCGGCCCAACCTGGCTCCGCTGGGGGCCCCGCACCTGCAGATCGACGCCAGCCTGCGCCAGGCGAATGGCCAGTGGACGCTCGACCGGGGGCTCGCCGACCTGACCTCCGGGACTCCGGAGAGCCTCGTCCTCGAGGCCGAGACTCTCCGGCCGGTCAGTCTCTCGCCCGTGTCGCCCTCCGCCACGGCGATCGCGCGGGTGCGGATCGGCCGTCTGCCGCTCGCCTGGGCCAATCCCTGGCTGGCTACCAGCGGTCTCGCCTTCGGCGCCGGCGAGATCAGCGGTTCCTGGAACGTCCTCCGCATCGACGCGGGCGGAACCCATGCGCCCGGCCTTGTCCTGGATCCGGCCGAGCCGCTCGCCGCCGGTCCCGTCGAGCTGAGACGGACCGGGTCGCCGGCGCTGCCCGCCCTCACGCTCCGGGCCGCGCCGCGCCTTGAATTCTCCACCGGGGTCGCACGGCTCCTCGTGGATGATTTTCACTTCGCGAGCGCGGCGGGCGACAGCCTGGACCTGCGGACCGACTCGACCTGGACCGCGGGTTCGCTCCGGACCCAGGGATCGCTCGACGCGAATCTGCCGACCGTGCTGGGCGGCTCGGGCCGGCCCGTGCCCTTTCTCGTGACCGGCCGCTGGAACCTGCAACGCCAGGGCGACACCCTCCATCTCGACGGGCTGCAGCTGGCGACCCGCCTGGCGCCCGGGGCCCCGGCCAGCTTCGCGCTGCTCCTCTCCCGGCCGGTGGACCTCGATCTCGCCAACCTGGGCGCCAGCCTGGCGGCCGTGCCCGAGGACCTGGGCACGCTCCGGGCCCAGGGACTGCCCCTCGGCTGGCTCTCGCGCTGGCTGCCGGGCCGGGATCTGGACGGCACGTGGGCCTCGGGGGAATCCCGGATCCGTTTCCTGCCCGGCCACGGCCTCACCCTCGAGACGCCGGTGCCGTGGCGGATGACCGGCCTGAGGCTGGGAGAAGGCGGCCATGTGTTCTTCCGGGGCGAGCTGGCCGTGGCGCCCGCCGCCGCCTTTGGGCCGGGTGAGCGCTGGGTCCGGCTGGCGGGCCTCGACCTCCGCGATGTCCGCGGGCCGTGGCTGCGCGGGCGGGCCGGTCTGGCGCTGCGCGGCGCGGACGACCGGATGGCCGGGGGCATCGCGCTCGAGGGCGAGGTGCCCGAACCCGACCGCTGGCGCGGCACCTTCGGCCTTCTCTCCTTCTCCCTCTCCGCCTCGGCGCGGCTCGCCGCCAGCGGCGCGGACCTGCAGAAACTCAATCTCACCGTCACGCACGCCAAGGGGACGCCGCTCGTGGCCCTCACCTCAGCCGAGACCGTCCACCTCGAGCGAACGCCCGCCGCCGAGTGGCTCGCCAGCGCCGGATCTCCCCTCCGCCTCGTCACCGGGGAGATTCCCCTCGCCTGGCTCAATCCGCTGCTAACCGCGCGGAAGACGACGGTCGCGGGCGTGCTGCCGGCGACCGAGCTGCAGCTGAAGCTCTCGCCGCGGCATTTCCAGCTGGCCGCCATTGCTCCGCTGGCGGTTTCCGGGTTCCGACTGGAGCGGGACGGCGAACTCCTCGTCGACCGCGGCCTCCTGCGGTTCACGCCCGCCCTCGCGGTTGACCTGACCTACAGCCTCCTGCCGGCCTACCATCTCCGCTACGACGTCGTGGCGGGCGTGACTTATGGCTACGTCGCCGCCACCGGGACGCGGATTGCGCTCTTCGACGCCGAGGTCCAGGCCGGCGGCGACGAGCAGCGCACCTCGACCGGCCGTGCTTCGGGCAATCTCTGGCTCGACCTCGGCGCCCTGGGCCGGCTGCCACTCCTGGAGGACGCCCGGCTGCCGGCGAAGGGGGAGCTCCGGGTGAGCATGACCAACGACGAGGCGCGCACCCAGGCGGTCGACTTCCGCCTGAACGTCGACCGGCTCGTCGGGCGGGACGGACGAGCCGGGGCGCCCCTGGAACTGACCGGCCATGCCCACATGCGGCCGGGCGAGCGGGTGGGCGGCTTCGCGGTGCAGACCGTCCTGCACTCGGTGCCCCGGGCCTCGGACCTCCGGTTCAACCTCCGGTTGGACAATCAGGACCTCTCGGTCCTCGACGTCTCCTCGAAGCTCGAGGGCGCCTACGTGGACCTCGACGCCGTGCGCACCTTCGCGGCCGCCTTCAGCCCGGCGCGGAAGCGGGCGCCGGCAGCGGCCCCGGCGGCCGGCGCGCCGGCCGCCGCGCGTCCGCCCCGCGGCGGACCGCCCTGGGG
>Ga0265320_10001490_pt1 | contig 17080 bp, 12 predicted proteins | sample 4827metaG_FD_202087 | JGI IMG/M metagenome (GOLD analysis project Ga0265320, IMG submission 202087) | Rhizosphere microbial communities from Carex aquatilis grown in University of Washington, Seatle, WA, United States - 4-8-27 metaG | ecosystem: Host-associated > Plants > Roots > Rhizosphere >...
AGCCGCCGTCCGCACGCGCGGCGAGCCCGGCGAGGGCGGAGAGGGTGAAGGAGAGAAGGAGCGTTTTCATGGGGAGTGGTCGGGAAGGTGGCTGTCGTGCGCGGAGGCGGGATCGCCCGCGAGGCTGAGCAGGGCGCCGCGATCGCGGCTGCCCGTGAGATAGGAGATTTCCGCCAGCATGCCCGCCTGGTCGGTGACCGCCTGGGCGAGGGCGAGCTCGTCGCCCAGCAGCAGGCGATGCGCCTCCAGGATGTCCTGGAAGGGCCCGAGGTTGTGCTCCCAGGCGGACTCGGCGCTGGCGAGCGTCTGCCGGGTGAGCGGGATCAGCTGGTCGCGGTAAAGCACGGCCTGGCGGCGGGCGGCGTCGAGGGCGATAATGTGGTGGTGCAGCTCCTCCCGGACGGAAAGGGCGTAGTCCGTCGCGGCGAACTCGCTCGCCCGGCGCCGCTGCTGGTCGCGCCGCCATTCGCTGTCGTACCGGCTGCGGTTGAGCCACGGCACGCTGAAACTCACCGTGGCCATGCCTTCCCGGAATCCGCCGTCGCCGCTGTACTGGCGGGCCTCGACGCCCACGCTGACGTCGGGCAGGCGCTGGCGGTGGGTCAGGTCGGCCGCGGCCTGGGCCGAAATGCTCTCCTGGCGCATCACCTTGAGCTGGGGCTCCGCCGCCAGGGCGGCATCGACCAGCCGGGCCGAATAGTAGAGCGGCGCCTCGAGGGGGGGCACCGCGACCTGCGGCCACGCGGCGTGGAGGTCCCGGTTGAGGAGGCGGTTGAGCGCGAAGGCGCTGTGCTCGGATTCCCGCTCCCGGGTCACCAGGTCGTTCCCGGCCATGGCCCGCGCCGTCTGGAGCTTCAGCCAGTCGACCTGGCTCGCCTGGCCGACGCGGTAGCGATGGTCGACCTCCGCCAGGGTGGCGTCCAGCCAGGCCAGATCCTGCTCCGCGACTTCCGCGACCCGGCCGGCGAGGGCCAGGTTGATCAGGGCCGCCTCGAGGTCGCGCCGCAGCTTCCGGGCCTCAAAGTCGCCGGCGAGCAGTTCGCGGGCGGCGTCGGCCGCCGCCACCTTGCGCATGAGGTCGGGCCGGCCGTAGAGGGGCAGCTTCTGGTCCACCCCGTAGATGAGATTGCCCTCCATGGACGAGGGGCTGCCGCGCGCAGTCGCGCCCCGCAGGCCGAAGGAGGCGGTGGGATCGTCCCAGGTGCGGACGGCGCCGAGGGCGGCGGCGGCCGCGTCCGTCCGCGCCCCGGCGGCCTGCAGTGCCGGGCTCGTGCCCTCGGCCTCGAGGAGCAGCCCGTCGATGAGTTCCGGGGTGATGGCAATCCGCTCGGGCACGGGCGCGGCGGCGGCCCGCAGCGCCGGGGGCGCCAGGGCCAGGAGAAGAGTGAGCGTGAAGGAAAATGCTTTCATGGCTGAACGGGTTAAGTACGGGCAAGCCGGGCGGAAACGCGCCGAAGCGCGGCGACACGAGCGGCCCGCGGCGACGCGCGGGCCCAATCCGACCGGGACGTCAGATAAGGAAGCTGCAGTGCGCCTTGAACAAAGGCACACGCGCCGGCGGCCCCGACGTGGGGGCGAGGGGCGGCCGGAGCGAAGCCGGGGCCGCCGCGAAGACACTGGAAAAATCGATCCCGGCCCGGCGGGCCGGCTGCGCCCGGCGTTGCGCGGGCGCGGGCGCCAGCCTCGCCATCGGCGCGGGATCCCCCGCCAGCGGGAGCGACGCCGCGCCGCCGCCGCAACCGGGCAGCCCGCACGAGCCCGGCGCCGCGCAGTGGCCGCAGCACTTCGGGTGCACCGCCCGCGCGTCGACCGCCGGCAGCCGCACCAGCAGGGTGCAGCAGAAGGCGAGAAGCAGGAATCGGCCGAGGCGCTTCATCGGGTGGCAGTCTGCGCCGTGGCGGATACCGCGCAACGATTTACCGGCGACCCCTCCCCGGCGCACGGGGGCGGGAGGGACGGCTGCCCGGCGGCCAGCCAGGCCCGGACCCGCCCGGAGAGAAAATCGATATAGGGAGCCTGGTCGTTCAGGCACGGGATCTGGGTGAAGGATTCCCCGCCCGCACTGAGGAAGGTGTCGCGGCCTGCGAGCGAAATTTCCTCCAGGGTCTCCAGGCAATCCGCGACAAAGGCGGGGCAGAGGACCAGCAGGCGGCGGACGCCGCTGGCCGGCAGCAGCCCGAGCACATGGTCGGTGAACGGCTCGAGCCAGGGCTCCCCCGCGAGGCGGGATTGAAACGCCACCGAATAGCGCGCGGCGCCCAGCCCGGCCCGCTCGGCCAGCGCGCGCGTGGTGGCGAAGATCTGCGCCCGGTAGCAGGTGGCGTGGGCCGGGGAGCACCGCGAACAGCAATCCGCCGCCCGCAGGCAGTGGGCGCCGGAGGAGTCGGCCTTGCGCATGTGGCGCGCGGGCAGCCCATGGTAGCTGAAAAGCAGGTGGTCGTGGGGCCGGGCCAGGTACGGGGCCGTCACCGCATGCAAGGCCTCGATGTAGTCCGGATCCGCGTAGAAGGGCTGGACGGCCTGCACCCGGATCCCGGGGGCCTGCCGGGCGAACTCCTCCTCGGCGCGCACGACCACCGTCTCCCACGATGACATCGCGTAGTGCGCATATTGGGGGAAAAGGAGCACGTCGGTGACGCCGTCCGCCGTCATCGAGGCCACCACCTCCGCGAGGGAAGGCCGGCCGTATCTCATGGCCAGGTAGACCGCGGCCTCCGCGCCCACCGCCGACTCCAGCTTCCGCCGCACGCTCGCCGAGGTCCGGATCAGCGGGGAACCCTCCGGCGTCCAGACCTTGGCGTACGCCTGCGCCGACCTCCGGGGGCGCGTCCGCAGGATTGAGCCCTCCAGCAGGAGCCACCGCAGCGGCGCCGGCAGGTCCAGGACCCGCGGGTCGCCGAGGAACTCCCGCAGGTACCGCCGGACGGCGGGAACCGACGGAGCCTCGGGCGAACCGAGGTTGATGAGGAGGACGGCGTGACTGGCCATGCCAGGCTTCAAGCACCTCGCCGGGGATAAAGCCCGCCAAATCGTCCCCGGCGCAAGATCTGCGCGATATAAGCCAAGACCCGCAGGGCCGGGCCGGGGCGCTTCTGCGAAACTGGCCCCGTCGCATTCACCGTCCCACCGCAACCACCGCATCCGCCATGGCCCATCCCACGCTGTTCCTCGTCGGCGCCACCCACCGCACCGCCCCCTTTGGATTCCGCGAAAGGCTCGCCCTCGGCCACGAGGCCGAGGCGGGGCTGGCCCAGGAACTGGCCAAGATGGGCTCCATCGGGGAATTTGCCGTCCTCAACACCTGCAACCGGGTTGAAATCTACTGCGTAGCCGCCGATGAAGGCGCCCCGGACCGCGTGGCGGCCGCCTTTTGCGCGCGCCAGCACGTGGCGGTGGCCGAATTCGGGCAGTTTGGCTTCACCCTGCTGGGCCGCGACGCCGTCCAGCACCTCCTTGAGGTCGCCTCGGGGCTGGATTCGCAGATCCTCGGCGAGACCGAGATCTTCGGCCAGGTGAAACGGGCCTACGCGACCGCCCAGGCCCGCGGCTCGGCCGGCGCGGTGCTCAACCGGCTCTTTCAGAAGGCCTTCCAGTCGGCCAAGCTCGTTCGGACCCAGACCGCCGTCTCCTCCGGGCAGGTGAGCGTCGCCAACGTGGCCGTCGACCTGGCCCTGGATGTCTTCGGCGACCTGGCCAAGGTCCGCGTGCTGCTGCTCGGCGCGGGTGAGATGGCCGAAAAGAGCGGCCGGGCCCTGCAAAGCCGGGGTGCGAGCCAATTTGCGGTGGCCAGCCGGCACCTGGAGCGCGCGGCGGGCCTGGCCTCCACCCTGGGAGGCGCGGCATTTCCCTTTGACGAGCGGGAAGCCCGGATCGCGGACGCCGACATCGTCGTCTGCTCGACCGCCTCTCCCGGCACGGTGATCTCGGCCCGCGCGGTGCGTGCCGCCATGGCAGCGCGCTCGGGCCGGCCCATGCTCCTGATCGACCTCGCCATGCCGCGGGACGTGGACGGGGACGTCTCCGGCCTGGACAATGTCTTCCTCTACAACCTGGACGACCTCGCCAAGGTCGCGGAGACCAACCGCCTGGCCCGGCAGGCGGAAGCCGAGCGCGGCCGGCTCGTCCTGGCGCCCCGGACCGATTCGCTCTGGCAGCAGGTTCAGATGCAGATCGTGATGGGATCGGAGCAGCGGAAACCCCGCGAGGCGGAGATCCCCGCGGCCGGACGCACCTATTTGCCCGTCGCCTTCGGCTGACGCCGCCCGGTCACGAGGCGTCGGGGACCGAACCGCCTGCGGCGGCGGCCAGGCGGGCGCCCGACTCCAGGCAGTAGCTGAGCGAAATGCCATCCCGGCCGGTTCCGCCAATATGGAGTCCCGGGGCTTCCGCCTCCATCGCCGCGTAGGCCGCCTCGCGCGGACCAAAGTCCAGCGTGTACTGCGGAATGGTCCGCGGCCAGCGGCGGAGGTGAGTCCAGACCGGCGCCGCGCGAATCCCGAGCAGGCTGGCCAGCTCCCGGCGCACGAGCAGCAGCAGATTCTCGTCGTCGAGTCCGGTCAGGGCAGGCTGCCGGGCACCGCCGACAAACGTGGTCAGCGCCACGTGACCCGCCGGCGCCCGGCCGGGAAAGAGCGTGCTCGAGAACAGAACCCCAAGGATGTCCCGCTTTTCCACCGCCGGGGCGAGGAGCCCAAAGCCGTCCAGTGGATGAGCCACCTCATCGCGGCGAAAGCCGGTGAAGACCGAGACGATCGGTGACTGCTCCATCGGCGGCAGGGCGGCAAGCCTCCGGGCGGCCGGAAGGTCCTCGAAGTGCACCCGCGCGAGGGCGTCCGGCGGCAGGGCGCAGACCACCGCCGAGAACTTCTCCCCCTCCGGGCCCACGCGTCCCGCGGGGCGCACCTCCCATTGGCCGGCGCTCCGCCGCACGGTATCGACGGCGCAGCCGAGCCGCAGCGCGGCGCCCAGCGGGCGCGCCAGGGCCCGCGGGAGCTCCTCCAGGCCGTCGGCAAAGGTGAGGATGCGGCCGCCCGGGCCGCCCGAGGCCTCGCGGCGGCTCAGCGCGCCGCGGATCAGCGAACCGTGGTCCCGCTCCAGGGCGTACAGCTTCGGAAAGGCGTAGCGCACCGACAGGCGCGCGGGATCGCCGGCATAGATTCCCCCCACCAGCGGATCGACCGCGTAGTCGAGGAATTCGCGCCCGAGCCGGCGCACGACGAAATCCTCCAGCGATTCCTCCCGCCCCGCCGGCCCGCGGCCGCGGAAGGGCTCGCCCAGCAGCCCGAGCTTTGCCCGCCAGGAGAACAGGCGGGTCGCCAGGAATGACGCCGGCGACGTCGGCATCGCCACGAGCCGGCCGCCCCGGACGATATAGCGATTCTTGGCCGCCGGGGCCGCATAGACCCGGTGCGGTCCCAGGCCGACCGCGGCGATCAGATCCGCCGCCGCCGCCGATCCCTCCAGCAGGGAGTTGGGCCCGGTCTCGTGCAGCCAGCCATCCGCCCGCACCGCCCCGATCACGCCGCCCACGTGGTTCGAGGCCTCGAACACGATGACCGGCACGCCCGCCCGCTGGAGATGCCAGGCGGCCGTGAGCCCGGTGAGGCCGGCGCCCAGCACCGCGACCGGCAGGCGAGGAGGGAGGGGAAGGGGGGCGGTGGCGTGGGTCATGGAAAGCGGTGCGACGGAGCGGGACCGCCCCGATCGCGTAGGGGATCGGGGCGGCAAGGGCGAGGGCGATCGGGGCCGTTCTATTTCGGCAGGGTGCGGACGTAGGCGACGATGGCCTTGATCTCGTCGTCCGACAGCTTGTCGGCAAAGGCCTTCATCTTGACCTTGCCGTCGGGCGCCACCTCCCCGCCCTTCAGGTGATCGAAGAGCTCGGCGTCGGTGAACGTCTTTTGGGTGGCGGCGTCGGTGAGGTCCTTGACCCCCAAACGCTTGCCGATCTTGGTGTGGGCGGCACCGTCCGCGCCATGACAGCTGGCGCAGGACTGGGTCCAGTTTTCTGCCGCGGTCGCGGCGCGGGCCAGCGGGGAGGCGAGGAGCAGGGCGGAAGCCGCTGCAGCGATGGTCTTGTGGGTATTCATAGGTTGTTTCTCCAAAGAGGACGGAGGACCCCGGGGTCGGCGGCCGTCAGTGCCATAGGCGCGAAATCATCGCGTACACGATCAGGCCGAGCAGGAAGAGGCCCGTGCCGAAGAAGAGGAAGCCCATCGCGCGGGCCGTCTGCTTGCGGCCCTCCCACTCGTCCTTGACCCGGTGGGCCTCGAGCTTCCCGGAGGCGACGAGCCGGTCGTACCAGCGCTTCCGCTCATGCAGCAGCTCGGTCTTGGAGATCCGGCCGGAAAAGATGACCGTGTCCATGGGGAACTTCTCGATCCGGAAGTGGGTGTTGAAGAAGTGGAAGGTGAAGATGAAGCCCGCCGCGAGCAGCGCCTCGTCGGAGTGCAGGATCAGGGCGATGTTGATGGCCCATCCGGGCAGGAACCTGGTGAAGAAGGCGGGGAACCACATGACCAGGCCCGATGCCCCGATGATGAAGATTCCCCAGAAGACGGCGAAGTAGTCGAAGCGCTCCCAGTAGGTCCACCGGTCGAACTGCGGCCGGGGGCCCTTGCCGAAGAACCACTTCTGGTGGGCGACAAAGTCGCGCCCGTCCTGCACCGACGGGACCATCGAATCCGGGCCGAACAGGGCGGTCCAGATCCGCCCCAGCCGGAGGCGTCCGGTCGCCGGATCGCGGAGCGCCCCGCGCTGGCGCCAGATCCCGGCGGCCAGGGCGGTCAGGTGCAGGCCGAAATAGACGAAGGTGATGATGGCGCCAAAATGGTGGAGGGCCCGGGCCACTTCCGCGCCCCCGAGCAGGTTGAAGATCACCTTGGCCCAGCTGGTGTAGTAGAACTTGAGCGGCATGCCGGTCAGGACGAGGAGGAGGAAGCTCGTCACCACCAGCAGGTGCAGGAAGCGCTCGAACGGGGTGAAGCGCGTGAACTGCTCGTCGTCCGCGCTGGCCTTGGTCTTGGCCTCCCGGAAGGTCTTCGAATCGTTGAGGTACAGGTAGACGGAGCGGACGATCCAAAGCAGGGTGTGCAGGCCGAAGAAGGCAAAGACGCCGATGAGGAGCGCCGTCATGCCGACGTAGACCCGGTGCAGCAGGCGGTAGTGGACAGGGTCGAGGGGATCGGCGTGGGGGCTGTACTGCGTGAACTTGACGCCGACCCCCGGGTGGCACTGCTGGCAGGTCGCCACGATCCGCCCCTGCGACAGGCGCGAGCGCGGGTCGGCCACCGGGAAAATGTCATGGTGGCCGTGGCAGTCGTAGCAGGCGGCGACGGCGGAGGCCTGGTTGGGCCGGCCGAGGGCCATCGCCTTGCCATGGTAGGTCTCCCGGTAGTGGGCGAGGCGGTCCTCGTGGCAGCGGCCGCACACCTCGTCGCTCGCCGCCTTGAAATCGGAATTCGCGGGATTCGCGATCTGGTGCGCACTGTGGCAGTCCACGCAGACGGGGCCGCGCGGGTCGCCCTTGGCGAGCAGGGCTCCATGCACGCTCTGGTTGTAGACCGACTCGATCCCGACATGGCATTGGCCGCAGGTGGTCGCAATGTTGGCGTGGTTCGTCCGGGAACTCTGGTCGACGCTCCGCTTGATGTCGTGGACGCCGTGGCAGTCGTTGCACGACGGGGCGAGGATCAGCCCCATTTCCAGGAGCGCCTTGCCATGGATGCTGTCCCGGTAGTTGGCCGGCTCCTGCGCATTGCCGATCTTGTACTCGGTGCTGAGCTTCCGGTCCCCATGGCACTTGGCGCAGGTCTGCGGGAGGTTGAGCTTGAAGACCGGCGAATCGAGCTGCTTAACCGGGACGATCTCGTGGGCGCCATGGCAGCTGACGCAGGTGGCCGCGCCCGAGGCGCCCATGGCGTGGCTCATGCCGTGGATGCTCGTGGCGTACGCCTGGGCCTCCTTGGCGTGGCACGAGGCGCACTGGGCCGGCGGCAGCTTGGCGTCGTGGGGGACCTCCTTGATCGAAACGTGGCAGTCGATGCACTGCAGCTTGCCGTGCACCGACCCGGAAAACTGGGCCACCCGAAGCACCTCGATCGCGGGATTCGGCTCCACGCCCTTCTCGCGCTTGTCGGCGGGCACCGCCTCGTGGCAATCGAGGCACGCCTGGTTGGGAATCGGATCGGCCGCGAGCCCGCGGAGTCCAAGGCCCAGGAGGCCCGCGAGCCGGAGCATCCTGGTCCACGGGTACGCACGGCATCGCATTGCCCGATACTAGCGGAAGCCACCGGCGGCGCCTCCTCGTCCCTTGTCGGGCGCTGCGCAGTTCTTGACCGCGCGTCGGCCGGGGGGCGGCGCCCGGCAAGGATGCGGCAACTTGGCCAAGATCCGCGCAGCGGGATTTTTGCGTCCCGGGCATAATGGGAATGGGGCAAACCCCGGGCAACCGGGACGCCGGGCCATGAGACGAACACCGCCATACCGACGAAGCTGCTGGCTGCTGGCGATCGCGCTGGCGACCGCGGCGATGGCCGTGCCGCTGCGCGGCGCCGGCTCCGACCAGGCCTGCCTCGCCTGCCATGGCAACCGCGGCCTGAGCACCGTGCGGTCCGGCCGCGTCGTCTCCCGGTATGTGGGCCCCCGCGAGCTCGCCGGCTCGGTTCACGCCTCCCTGGCGTGCGTCGATTGCCACGACGGCCTGGACGCGGGCGGGCAGCCCCACCGGCTGCCGGTCGCAGCGGTCGACTGCCGCAGCTGTCACGAGGGGCTGGCGAAGTCCCATGCCTTCCATGCGGCTTTCGCCGCCGTCCCGGCGGCGGCCGCGCCCGCGACCGACTGCATCGCCTGCCATGGCGGGCACGGCATCGCCGCCGCCACCGGCGCCCACTCGTCCTTCGCCGGGGCCAAGCTGGCGACCGCCTGCGGCCAGTGCCACGCCGAGGCCGCCCAGAACTACCTGAAGTCCGCGCACGGCGCGGCCCTGGCGGCGGGCCGGGCCGAGGCGCCGACCTGCCTCTCCTGCCACCTCCAGCCGGTGGCCGGGGGCGGCGACCCGCTGAAGCGCAAGCTCGCGCAATCGCAACTTTGCCTCAGCTGCCACCGCGACGACCGCCGCGTGCTGGCCGGCTCCGCCGTCAGCCGGGGCTTCATCGTCTCCTACACCACCAGCGCGCACGGGGCGGCCCTCGCCCGGGGCAATGCGGCCTCCGCCAATTGCGTCGACTGCCACCGGAGCCATGAGACGGCCGGCGCCCTGGCCGCGGGCTCGCGCGTCAATCTCCAGAACATCCCGGCCACCTGCGCGCGCTGCCATCCCGCCGAGGCCCGCGAGTACGGGCTCAGCGCCCATGCCGCGGCGCTGCGCCGCGGCTCGGCCGACGCTCCCGTGTGCACGACCTGCCACGGCGAGCACCAGATCCTCGACCCGGCCGACGCCAGCGCCCCGGCCTCCGCGCGCAACCTCTCGCAGATGGTGTGCGCCACCTGCCACGCCTCGGTCCGCCTGAACGAGCGCTACGGCCTGGCGACCGACCGGGTCCAGACGTTCGCCGACAGCTTCCATGGGCTGGCCACCCGCGGCGGGGCGGTGGTCGCCGTCAATTGCTCGAGCTGCCACGGGGCGCACGGCATCCGTCCGTCCTCCGATCCGCTTTCGCCCGTCAACCGGGCCAACCTCAGCCAGACCTGCGGCCAGTGCCATGCCGGGGCGAACGCGCGCTTCACCTCCGCGCCGGTCCACGTGACCGCGGCGCCCGGCGGCCAGGAACCCGCGGTCTATTGGATCTCGACGCTCTACGTCTGGCTGATCGTCGCGGTCGTCGGGGGCATGGCGCTCCACAACGGCCTCGATTTCTTCCGGAAGGTGCAGCGCAAGGTCCGGGTCCAGCAGGGCGCGGTCGCCGAGGAGGCGGTGCCGCACCGCCTCTACCTGCGGATGACGGCCCACGAGCGCACGCAGCACGCCGTCCTCGTGCTGAGCTTTGCCGTCCTCGTCGTGACCGGCTTCATGCTGCAGTTTCCCGAGGCCTGGTGGGTCCTGGCCATCCGGCACCGGATCGGCCACCTCTTCGAGTGGCGCAGCATCCTCCACCGGGTCGCCGGCGTCGTGCTCCTGGCCGCTGGCGCCTGGCACTTCGCCTACCTGGCGCTGACCGCCCGCGGGCGCCGGCTGTTCCGCGACCTGCTCCCGGTCCGGCAGGACCTCGCCGACGCCGCCGGCGTCCTCCGGTACAATCTCGGGCTCGCCCGGACCAAGCCGAAGTTCGGACGGTTCAGCTATATCGAGAAGACCGAATACTGGGCCATGATGTGGGGCTCCGTCGTGATGGGCGCCACCGGTTGCGTCCTCTGGTTCGAGAACACCTCGATTCGTCTTTTTACCAAGCTCGGCTACGACGTGTCCCGGACCATCCACCTGTACGAGGCCGTGCTGGCGACCCTCGCCATCCTCGTCTGGCACTTCTACTTCGTGATCTTCAACCCCGACGTCTACCCGATGAACCTGTCCTGGCTCACCGGCCGTCTGTCCGAAAAGGAAATGCGGGAAGATCACCCCCTGGAACTCGAGCGGCTCGAGGCGGAACGGAAGCTGGCCGAGGGAAAGTCCGCGCCGCCGACCGACCCTGCGGCGGGCTCCGACCTCTGAAGCCCGGCTCCGACCCGGCGGTGGAGAAGCCGGGAAGCCCGGGCTGCGCGGGTTTTGGCAAGAAACACGGGGCATTCACCGTTGCGTGGGCCGGCGCAGTGAAGTTCAATGGCGGCTGAATTTGCCATCCGCATGAACGAACCCGCCGCTTCTCCCGCCCCGGACGCCTCCCGTCCGGCCCTTTCCATCTGGCGCAACTGGATCACCTTTTCCGGCGTCGTCGTCGCGGGCGGCAGCCTGTTCGCCTTCCTGCTGCTGCTGACCCTGGACCTGACGGGGAGGGGAGCCAAGAACCCCTACCTGGGCATTCTCTGCTTCCTGGTGGCCCCGGCCTTCCTCTTCCTCGGCTTGGCGCTGGTCCTGGGCGGCGCCTGGCACGAGCGCCGGCGCCGGACGAGGACGCCGCTCGCCCACGCGCCCCGGGTCGCGATCGACCTGAATCGCCCGCGCGATCGCCGGATCCTGGTCTGGTTCATCTGCGGGACGATGTCGTTCCTCATGCTCACGGCCGTCGGCAGCTACCAGACGTTCCAATACAGCGAGTCGGTCCAGTTCTGCGGCGAGGTCTGCCACACCGTGATGGAGCCCGAATACGTGACCTACCAGCACGGCTCCCATGCCCGCGTGGCCTGCGTCGAGTGCCACATCGGGTCGGGCGCCGCTTGGTTCGTCAAGGCCAAGGTCAGCGGCACCTACCAGGTCTACTCGGTCCTCTTCAAGAAATACCAGCGGCCGATCCCCACCCCCGTGACCAACCTGCGGCCCGCCCGCGAGACCTGCCTGCAGTGCCACTGGCCGGAAAAGTATTCCGGCAGCATCGAGCGCACCAGCCACCATTACCTCGCGGACAAGGCGAACACGCCCTACACCGTGAGGCTGCTGGTCCACGTGGGCGGCGGCAGCGCGGCCACCGGACCGGTCGGCGGCATTCACTGGCACATGCTCGTCGACAACAAGGTCGAGTATTACGCATCGGACCCGCAGCGCCAGACGATCCCGTGGATCCGGCAGACGGCGCCCGATGGCCGGGTGACGGTGTACCGGACGCCCGATTTCAAGGGGGAGCCCGATCCCAAGGCCATCCGCCGGATGGACTGCATGGACTGCCACAACCGACCGGCCCACAAGTACGCAACGCCCGACGCCGCCGTGGACGAGGCGATGGATCTCGGCCGGATCGACGCCAGGCTGCCCTCCATCAAGCGGACCGCGGTCGACCTGCTCACCAAGCCCTACGCGAACCGGGACGCAGCGATGGCGGCCATCGGCAAGGCCCTGGCCGCCGCCTATCCGGGGCAGGGCGATCTCCCGGCGACCGTCGCCGCCGTCCAGACGATCTATCGCGATAATTTCTTTCCGGAAATGAGGGCCGACTGGAGCAGGTATCCCGACAACATCGGACACCTCGATTCAGCGGGCTGCTTCCGCTGCCACGACAGCAAGCATTCCGTCGCGGGCGAGGGCAAGCGCATGCTGACCACGGACTGCAACACCTGCCACACCATCCTGGCCCAGGGCAGCGGCGCCGACCTGGCCCGGGTCTCGCCCGCCGGCCAGCCGTTCAAGCATCCCGCGACCGACATCGAGGGGCTCGGCCTGAACTGCAACGACTGCCACAACGGGAAGAACCAGGAGAATTAGCCGGGCCGCGCAAGAATTGCGCAGGGTTGGGCAAGCCAGGCGGAGTCCCTCCGCCCGGTTTCGACGATGATAGCGGGGTAACGCCATGATAATCCCGCAAGTCACCGCCGCTCCCGTGCCCGCGCCTCCGATCGACCTCGATCTGATCCGCAAGTACTCGATCCCGGCCCCGCGCTACACTTCATACCCCCCGGCGACCAAGTTCACCACCGAGATTGACCGTCTCGGCCTGGAAAGGGCCATCGGGGCGGACAATGAGCGCGGTGCGGGACCCCTTTCCCTGTATTTTCACCTGCCGTTCTGCCGCTCGGCCTGCTGGTACTGCGGCTGCCACACGGTGATCACGCGGCGGACCGACGCGGCCGCCAACTACCTGGCGGAGATCGAGCGCGAGGTCGCCCTGACCGCCGCCCGGATGAACCCGGACCGCCCGGTCGCGCAGATCCACCTGGGCGGTGGCACCCCCACGTTCCTGTCCGCGGACGAGCTCCTTTGGCTCGGCTCCCTGATCCAGGAGAGCTTCCTCGTCAGCCCCGATTGCGAGTTCAGCATCGAGATCGACCCCCGCCACCTTACCCTCGAGCAGGTCGAGGCGCTCCAGGTCGTGGGCGTGAACCGCGCCTCGCTCGGGATCCAGGACACCGATCCGATGGTGCAGCTCGCCATCCACCGCTGGCAGCCGCCGGAATTGAACGTGCAGGCCGTGGGCTGGCTGCGAAAGGCCGGATTCGGCTCGATCAACGTCGACCTCATCTACGGCCTGCCCCTCCAGACCGTCGACACCTTTGCCCGGACCATTGATGAGGTCCTGGCGCTCCAGCCCGAGCGGCTGTCGCTCTTCAGCTACGCCCACGTGCCGTGGCTCAAGCCCCGCCAGCGGATCTTCGAGATTCGCGACCAGCTGCCGGCCGCCGAGGACAAGCTCGCCATGTTCGCGGTCGCCCACGCCCGGCTCACCGGCGCCGGCTACGTGGACATCGGCATGGATCATTTCGCCCGCCCCGACGACGAGCTCGCCGTCGCCCAGCGCAACCGGACCCTCCAGCGCGGCTTCCAGGGCTACAGCACCGCGGCCGGCACCTCGCTCTACGGCTTCGGCGTGTCCTCGATTTCGTCCACGGCCGATACCTACCGGCAGAACTTCAAGGAAATCGGCGAATGGGGCCAGGCCATCGCCAGCGGCCACCTGCCGATCGAACGGGGGCTCGTCCTGACGCCGGAGGACCAGCGGCGCCGGACGATCATCATGCGGCTCATGTGCGACCGGCGCCTCGACTACGCCGAGCTTTCCGCCGAACTCGGCCTCGATGTCGCGGCCGCCTATGCCGCGGAAATCTCCAGTCTCGCCGACCTCGAGGCCGACGGGCTCCTCGTGCGCGCCAGCTCCGGCCTGGCGATCACCCCGCGCGGAGCGCCGCTGCTCCGGGTGGTCGCAATGCGGTTCGACGCCACCTTTGTCGCCGGTCCGCGCCGCCATTCCCAGGTGATATGAATGGCATTCGCTCCGCCCCGGGGAACCTAATCTTCCGGGATCCCACTCTAAAGGTCGGCAATCCATGCGCGCACGCCGCCAAGCGGTGCGCAGATGGATGCCGTAACCCCTGGCACTATCCCGGCCAGCGGGGATGATTATTTTTCGCCCTCCCGACCCAAGCCTCAATTCGGTACTCCCATGAAACTCCTCCACCGCTGGTCCACGACCCATCTGATCTTCGGAGGCTGCGCGCTCTGGTCGCTGCTTCTGATCTCCTGCGTGACCGCCAATCGCACGGTGGTGATTCCGGGCACCGCCGTGCCCGGCGCGACCTACGTGGGCAGCAAGGAGTGCGTGCAGTGCCACGCCGCTGAGACGAGCCACTTTGCGACGGCGACCCATGCCAACCTCAAGCTGGCCGGCGCCAAGGTCGGCGACATCGGCTGCGAGGCCTGCCACGGTCCCGGCAGCCTGCACGTCGAGTCCGGCGGCAAGGCGGGCACGATCATCAACCCGCGCAAGTCGCCCGAGGCCTGCTTCCAGTGCCACCTCGACAAGCGGGCCGAGATGAGCCTCCCGCACACCCATCCGGTGCTGGCGGGCAAGATGAGCTGCGTCGACTGCCACGACGTGCACCAGGGCAACGCCACGCGGGGCGGGGGAGCGGCCCTCGCCGCCCAGACCGAGACCTGCCTCCGCTGCCACACCCAGCAGGCCGGACCCTTCACCTACCCGCACGGGGCCATCCGCGAGGAGGGCTGCACGGCCTGCCACAATCCGCACGGCACGGTCAACGACAAGATGCTCGTGGCCCGGGACGCCAACCTCTGCCTCCGCTGCCACCTGGCCATCCTCACCCCCGGCTTCAACATCGGGGGCTACAAGAGCGGCGGCGCCCATGCCAACGCGATCGGTTCGCGCCTCTCCGAGGGCACCTGCTGGTCGGCCGGCTGCCACGAGGATGTGCACGGCTCCAATGTCAACGCTTCCATTCGTCCCTAACCCTCTTCGGAGGTCCCCACCATGACCAAGGCTCACTTTCCCCTGCGTTGCAGCGCCGGCCTCATCGCCCTCGGAGCGGCCCTGGCCCTGCCCGGGCCCCGGGCGGCCGCGGCCGGCCCCTCCCCGGAGGCCGACGCCTTCCCCTCCTACGAAAGCTATGTGAAGATCTCCGGGCAGTCGCCCTGGATCTCCGGCGACTCGGCGGCGTTCGCGTCCCGGGCCGGGATGCCCACCGCCGGATCCGGCGGGATCGAGGATTTCTACTATGCCAAGGACCTTTCCGACACCCTCACGGTGAAGGCCAACGGCCGCGCGCTCGAGGGCGCGGACGACTACCTGGCCAGCCTCAATTTCGACAAGACCAACGTCGGGACCTTCGAGGCCGGCTATAAGCGCTTCCGGACCTTCTACGACGGCGTGGGCGGCTTCTTTCCTCTCTCCGACCAGTTCCAGAAGATGGGCCCCGAGCAGCTGCACGTGGACCGCAGCACCTTCTGGATCGCGGGCAAGCTGGCCCGGCCGGACGCGCCGGTCTTCACGATCAACTATCACGACGAGATCCGGACCGGGCAGAAGGATTCGACCGAGTGGGGCTCCATCATCAACCCGAACGCCGTGATCGTGAAGGGCGCCCTCGTCGGCAACGCGCTTCCGGCCAACACCCCCTTCATCAGCCCGAATGTCCTGACCCTCGACGAGCATCACAATATCGTCGACGGCAGCATGGTCGCCACCGTGGGCAAGACGACCGAGACCCTCAAGGCGACCGTCGATTGGGTGAACAACTTCGACACGCGCAACTACATCAAGTTTCCGAAATCCACCGTGATCGTCGATCCCACCGTCATGGTCAGCGACGACCAGGAGGGCCGCAGCACCACGAGCTACCAGCTGCTCAACCAGACCGAGACGAAGTTCTCCGAGCACCTCGCCCTGGAAGTCGGCCTCCGCTACACCCATGCGGCCAACACCAACGGAGGCAACTGGGTCACCCCCACCTACAGCGCCACCGCGAACGCGGTCTACAATGCCGGCACCGCCATCAACATCTATGGGACTTCCAAGGTCGACGACTATGTCGGGAACATCTTCCTCAAGTTCACCCCGACCAAGGACCTGTCGGCCGACCTCGGCTTCCGGGACGAGGCCAACGTGATCTCCAGCCGCGGCGGTTTCCAGACGACCTCGCTCGCCAGCGGGGCGACCACCATCGCCCCGATCAACATCACGACCGCCAATGACCTGACCTACTCGCACTACACCGACCATGTCGCCACGCCCGAGGTCTCCGTCCAATACCAGGGCATCGACCGCGTCAGCCTGTACGCCACGGTCGACAAGCGGATCGACCGCGGCAACCAGCACTGGGTGAACCCCTATGCCGCCACCACGGTCACCGGCGCGGGCGTCGTCACGGCGGCCAATCCGGCGCTGAGCTCCATCTTCTTCCAGCAGGCCAACCAGGACTACGATGACGCCAAGGTCGGCGCCAACTGGAACGCCTGCACGGCCTTCACCCTCCGCGCCGAGGTGTTCCGCAAGGACCATCAGAACCAGTTCATCGGCGCGAACGGCATCGTCGGCACCGCGAGCTTTGGCGGCCTCTACGCCACCGGCTACACGTTCACCGGGGCGGCGATCAGCGCCATCCTCCGGCCCTCCCCGCAATGGTCCTTCAATACCCGCTACCAGCCGCAGTCCGGGAACATGTCGGTGCTCGCCAACGTGGTCACCGGCGGCCTGGGCAGCGAGATCACCTCCGGGAAGGCCCGCGGCCAGCAGCTCGGCGAGACGGTCAACTGGACGCCCACCGGCAAGATCTACCTCCAGGGCAACATCAACGTGGTCTACAGCTACATCCAGACCGCCTATCCCGTCGTGGTGGTCTCCGGCACGACGAACATCCCTACGCCCATCCAGAACGCCAACAACAACTATGTCTCCGGCAGCGCCCTGTGCGGCTTTGTCCTCGACAAGGAGACGGACGCCCAGCTCCAGGGCAGCTGGCAACACGCGAACAACTACAATCCGCAGATCGCCACCGGCGGCCAGCCGTACGGCTCCAGCTTCCGGGAAGACAGCATCACCGCGGGCCTGAAGCACAAGTTCGGCGACCGCCTGATGGCGGAGGGCAAGCTGGGGTACCTGGAGCGGAAGGATCCGACGACCGGCGGGTTCACGAATTATCGCGGGCCGCTCGCCTACCTCGCCTTCACCTATTCGCTTTGATGGCCGTCCGAAATCCCGCCGGCGGGATTTCACCTCTTTTCGCATGCCAGGAACCAGCATGGCCCTCCGCCCGGCCGGCGCTCCCA
>Ga0265320_10001491_pt1 | contig 17069 bp, 12 predicted proteins | sample 4827metaG_FD_202087 | JGI IMG/M metagenome (GOLD analysis project Ga0265320, IMG submission 202087) | Rhizosphere microbial communities from Carex aquatilis grown in University of Washington, Seatle, WA, United States - 4-8-27 metaG | ecosystem: Host-associated > Plants > Roots > Rhizosphere >...
GCAGTGGATGGAGGCGGGCCGCCCAGAGCGCCTCGTCGGCGTAGATGTTGCCGATCCCGGCGATGAACGCCTGGTCGAGGAGGAGCGGCTTGAGGCGCGCCTTGCGGGCCCGCAACCGGCGCCGGAAGACGGCCAGGGTGAAGGCCGGGTCGAGCGGCTCGGGACCGTGGCCGGCGAACACCGCGGTCCCACCCGGCTCGTTGACGAGCTCGCCCGATGCCGCGTCGCGCTCGTAGAAGCCGACCCGGCCGAACTTGCGGATGTCGCGGAAGCGCAGCTCGCGGCCGTCGGCAAAGGCCAGGACCAGGCGGATGTAGGGATCCTCGGGCGTGCCGGCCGCGACGACGAAGAGCTGGCCGGTCATCTTGAGGTGGATCGTCAGCGCCGTCCCGCCCGACAGCTCCACGACGAGCAGCTTGGCGCGCCGGCCGACGGCCTCGATCCGGCGGCCGCGAACCGCGGCCGCGAACGACGCTGAATCGTGGGTCCGCAGAGTCCGCGCCCAGGACGAGCGCGCGTCACTGATCTCGGCACCCACGATCCGCGGCCGGAGATCGCGAACGACGGTCTCGACCTCGGGCAGCTCAGGCATGCGCGGGCTGGGCGTCCTCGCGCGGGCGGACCGCCATCGCCTCCCAGTCGTCGCCGACCTTGACGTCGACGGTCAGCGGCACGTCGAGGGCGAGCGCCGATTCCATCGTCGAGCGGAGGACCGGGATCAGCCGGTCGACCTCGTCGCGAGGCACCTCGAGGAGCAGCTCGTCATGGACCTGGAGCAGCGGCCGGGCCCGGAAGCCGCCCTCGCGCAGGCGCTCGTCGAGGCGAATCATCGCGATCTTGATGATGTCCGCCGCTGTGCCCTGGATGGGCATGTTGATGGCCATCCGCTCGCCGGCGGCGCGCAGCGTCGGGTTGCGCGCATCGAGCTCGGAGATCGCCCGCTTGCGGCCGAGGAGGGTGGTCACGAAGCCCTGCCGCCGGGCGACCTCCTTGATGTGGAGCATGTAGTAGCTGATCCCCGAATACGTCGCGAAGTAGGTGTTGATGAACTCCTGGGCGTCGGCCCGGGGGATGTTCGCGCGGCTGGACAGCCCGAAGTCGCTCATCCCGTAGGCGATCCCGAAGTTGACCATCTTGGCCATCGAGCGCTCGTCGGCGTTGACCTCCTCGGGCGCCTTGTGGAGGACCCGGGCCGCCGTCTCGCGGTGGATATCGGCACCCCGGGCGAAGGCGTCGCGGAGGTGCTCGTCGCCCGACACGTGGGCCAGGATCCGGAGCTCGATCTGGGAGTAGTCGGCGGCGACCAGGGTCACGTCCGGCGCCCCGGCCACGAACGCCCGCCGGATCCGCCGGCCGAGGGGCGTCCGGATCGGGATGTTCTGGAGGTTCGGGTCGGACGAGCTCAACCGGCCGGTTGCGGCGACCGCCTGGTGGAACGTGGTGTGCAGCCGGCCGTCGTCGGCGATCAGCGTCGGCAGGGCCTCGACATACGTCGAGCGCAGCTTGGTGTACGTCCGCCAATCGAGCAGGCTGGCGATCATCGGATGGACCCCGCGCAGGTCCTCGAGGACCGAGGCGTCGGTCGAGTAGCCGGTCTTCGTCTTCTTGCCCTTGGGCAGGTTGAGCTCGAAGAAGAGGACTTGTTCGAGCTGCTTGGGGCTGCCCAGGTTGAACTCGTGGCCGACACTGGCGTAGACCTCGGCTTCGAGCCGGGTGATCTCGACGGCGAACTCGTCGGCCAGGCTCTTGAGCGCGTCACGATCGAGGGCGACCCCGGCGGCTTCCATCCGGGCCAGGACCGGGATCAGCGGCAGCTCGATCTCGCGGAACAGGCGGTCAAGGCTCTCGCGCTCGAGGGCCGCCTCAAGGGGGATCCGGGCCGCGGCCGCCGAGAGGGCCTCGAGGCCGGCGCGCACGTAGGCTGCCAGCTCCTTGGCCGGTGGCAGGATCAGGTCGAGCTGCTCGGCGACGACGTCGGCGATCGACTGGCTGCGCAGCGACGCGTTAAGGATGTAGGCCGCGACCTGGGTGTCGAAGGCAATCGGCGTGGCCGGCCCGTTCGGATCGTGGGCGAAGCGGGCGACGAGGAGCGGCTTCACCTCGTGGCCGACGATCGGCACGTCGAGCCGCTCCAGGAGCGCACGCAGGCGATCGACGTCGGCTTTGCCCTCGGCCGCGATCGTCCGGCCGTCGAGGCCGGTGACGGCCAGGGCGAGCGGCGTCCCCTTGCGCGGCCGGGGATCGTCGGCGAGGAGCGAGACACCGACCGCCGACTGCGCGGCGAGCCACGGCTCTACGCGTTCGATCCCCTCGCCGGCCACGATCTCGATCTGGCTCGCCGGGTCCTCGATGGCCGCGGCGAGCACGGCCGCCAGGTCGGCATCGGGTCGGCCATCGACCGATGTCGACGCCCGGGGAGTCCCGGTCTCGGCCTCCCCCAGGGGCACAGCGATGACTACCGGCGCGGGAGCCACTGCCCCGTCCATCGACGAGAAGTCGAGGGCGAGCTGGAGCCCCGAGGCCTCGCCCGTCGCCCCCGAGCGACCGCGTCGGGGAGCGTCGCCCGAGCCCCAGCCAGCGGCACCGCGGACCGCTGAGCCGGGCACTTGCGCGGCCCGCATCGGTTCGTCGCCGGCCAGCGTGCCCCGGATCGCGGTGGCCGCCTCGTCGGCCCGCTCGCCCTTGAGCGGCGGCAGGCGTTCGATCAGGGTCCGGAACTCGAACTCGCGGAAGAGGCGGATCACCGTTTCGCGGTCGTAGTCACCGAGGCGCGCCCCGTCGAGGTCGAGCTTGACCGGCAGGTCGCGCACGATCCGCATGAGCTCGCGGCCCATCAGGACCTGGTCCTTGGCCTCGAGCAATGGCTCGCGCAGGCGCGCCGGGTTGACCTCGTCGATGTGCTCATAGAGGCCATCCAGGGTTTCGTAATCGGAGATCAACTTCGCCGCGGTCTTCTCGCCGACACCGGGCACGCCCGGGATGTTGTCCGACGAGTCGCCCTTGAGCGCCTTGAAGTCGATCATCTGGTTGGGCCGCAGGCCATAGCGCTCGAAGATCCGGGCCGGGTCGTAGATGACGGTGTTCTGGACGCCCATCCGGGTCGTCATCAGGCGGGTCTTGTCGGTCACCAGCTGGAGCATGTCGAGGTCGCCGGTGACGATCGTCGTGTCCAGGCCGCGCTGCTCGGCCTCGACCGTGAGCGTGCCGATCACGTCGTCGGCCTCGAAGCCGGCCAGCTCGAGGACCGGGATGCGGAGCGCCTTGACCACCTCGCGGACCTTGGGGAACTGGTCGCGCAGGTCGTCCGGCATCCGCTGGCGGGTGGCCTTATAGGCCGCAAACTGCTCGTGGCGGAAGGTCGGTCCGGACAGGTCGAAGGCAATCACGGCGTAATCCGGCTGGATGTCCTGGAACCCGCGCAGGACGATGTTGCAGAAACCGAAGACGGCGTTGACCAGCTCGCCCTTGGACGTGGTCAGGGGCGTGTTGATCAGCGCGAAATATCCGCGGTAGATGAGCCCGTTGCCGTCGAGCAGCATCAGGCGTTCCATCGGCAGGCCTCGGCTGGGCAGTCGGACGGGGACGGTTCCCCAAGTGTACCCGGGAGGCGCGCCGGGCTCGGCGCTCAGGCCGTCCGGCGAGCCATCCAGCGCACGGTGAAGAGGCCCAGCCCGAGCACGACCAGGAGGAGCGAGGCGAGCACCAATGGCGACGGCGCGCTGGACGTGCCGGCACTCGCATCGGTCGACTTGCCCGCGCTGGGATTCTGCTCGACCCCGGGCGCACCGGGTGACGGCGCCAGAAGACCGACCGTGCCATTGCCCAGGTCGGCGGCGGTCGAGGCGGCAGCCCGCGCAGTTGGCTCGGCTGAGCCCGCGGCGCCAGAGATCGGACCAGGGCCGGCTGACGCTGGAGCGGCGGACGCGGCCGCCAGCGGCGGCGGCGCCGAGGCCGCGGCATTGAACCCGTCGCCGGTCGTGCTGCCCGAATCCGAGCCGGCCGCCGGCGCGCCGGCGCCCTGCGCACCGCCCACGGTGGTCCCGGTCGTCTCGACGCCGCCGGCACCCGGCGCAACTGCCGGGGCCGCCGTGGCCGCACCCGAGGATCCCAGGAACGGCAGGAATGACGGCGCCGCGGACAGCAGCAGCCCGGCGATCCCGAGGGTGACGAGGCCGGTCGCGAGCGGCCGGGTGAACGCCAGGCGCGGATCGCCGAAGCGGCCCAGCAGGCGGCGCCAGCCAGTTCGCTGGAGGCGGGCCGCGTCGGCCTCGGTCAGGCGGAAGTCGCGGGTCCGGCGGGGAGCCGGCAGTGTTGCCGTCGCGGCGATGATCGAGCGCAGGTCGGCGTGGAGCTCGGCGCAGGCCGGGCAGTCGGCCACGAGGTGGGCCGCGCTGGCGGCCTCGGCGCCGCTGACGTCGTCGGCCGCGAGGCGGGCTACGAGCGTCTCGTCGTGGTCGGGCTGGAGATGTGCGAGGGCAGGCATGGCTATCGGACGCTCTCAGCCACGGAACAGTTCCATCCGATCCTCGAGGCTCCGCCGGAGGGCCAGCCGGCCGCGATGGATTCGCGACTTGACCGTGCCCAGGCTGACTCCAGTCATCTCGGCGATCTCGGCGTAGTCGAAGCCCTCGACGTCGAACAGGACGATGGCCGCGCGCTGATCGTCGCCGATCGCTGCCAGGGCCGCGTTGAGGGCGTTGACCCGTTCAGCGGTCACGACCTGGCGCTCCGGGTCGGCGTCCTCGCCGGCCGGCGGCTGCCAGGAGTCGTCCTCGAGCTCGGGATAGGGCTGGACGGGGCGTCGCTTGCGCGCCCGCTGGAGGTCCATTGCTGCGTTGACCGCGATCCGGCTGAGCCAGCTCCGGACGATCCCACCGCGAAAGGTGGCCAGGTTGCGGTAGGCGCTGAAGAATGCTTCCTGGACCACGTCGGCAGCCTGGTCGGGATCGGGCACCATCCGCGCGACCAGGCCGTAGAGCTGATCCTGGTAGCACTCGACGAGGTCGTTGAAGGCGGCCAGGTCGCCCGCCTGGGCCCGCTCGACAAGGATGAGGTCGCGCCGCTGTGGTCCGTCATCGGCAGTCGCAGTCGTTCGAAGGTCCCCCACGATCGAAGGGCTCCTCCGGAGCGCGATGGGAAGGCTGGCCGAGTCTAGCATCGTCGTTTGCCCAGACGACAAGGTGTCGGTGGCAGTTCCGAGGCTGGTTGGCGGATGGAGGGCCGCGCCCGCGGACGTTGGCCGTGCCCGGCGATCGTGCTCGCCTCGGCCGTTGTCGCACAGGGTGCGACAAACCGCACGTTTCACCGACCCCTGGGCACCAGGCCTCTATCGGCATCGGCTGCCTATCCCGGCTGACGCTCAGCTCGGGATGAATTCGAGGTCCGACCCGGTCGTGAGAAGCGTTGAACTGCGCGGCAGGCACTGAAATCGCCCTTTTGTCGCACTACGCACAACACTCGGCACCCGTTAGGCACACTCGCGAGGCGTTGTGCCCGCCGGACGAGGCGGTACCATGGCCGCCCACCCGGCCGAAGTGGCGGAACCGGCAGACGCGACGGTCTCAAACACCGTTGAGGGCAACCTCATCCGGGTTCAAATCCCGGCTTCGGCACCACTTGATCCCACCCTGTGGGCGGCCGGCCGCCCGGCGGTCAGCCCTTGGGCGTTTTCGTCGGCTTCGGTGTCGCGCTGGGTTTGGGCGTCGCAGTCGGCTTGGGGGTCGCCGTGGGCTTCGGCGTGGCGGTTGGCTTGGGCGTCGCCGTCGCCTTGGCCGTCGCGGTCGGGCTGGGGGTCATCGTCGGCATCAGGGTCATCGTCGGGTTCGGACCAGCGCCGCTCGACGCCGGGCCCAGTCCGTTGCTGACGTTGGTCATCACGGTGCCGATCCCGCCGCCCAGGTAGATCAAGGCGGAGATGGCGATGATCGCGACGATCGCCACGAGCAGCGCATATTCGGCGACGCCCTGGCCGCCGTTCTGGAAGACGACCAGGATGCGCTTCGAACGCCAGACCAGCGACAGGTTCTGCTGCCAGGAGCTGAAGAACGCGAAGGCGCGCTGCATGGTTGGACCTCGCCACGATGTGATCTGCGCTCAAATCGTGCCGAAGTGTCGGCGGCCGGCGCTATGGGACGGATGGGCTATCGGCCGCCGAGCGATCCGTTCCCTCATCGAACTGGCGTGCCGGCCGCGTCGATAGGACCGAAGCCCTGCCGAATCAGGACGATCGGCATGCGCTGGAACGGTCATTCGGGCGTACCGTTCAGCGGTCGGGCCTGATGCTCTGGAGAAGTCGGACCCGGCGGCAATGATCCCCGAGTGCCTGGCAGCATGATGCCGGGCACTCACTGCGTCCTGGGCTCCCGGCTCGCCTCCGCGAAGGAAGCCGTGCGAATTGACGCCGGGGCCGCCCGTCGTGGCAACAAACAGCAACCGGGCGTCCATCCGGGGAGATCGGCCGGAGGCTACGGTTCGGGTAGGCCTTGGCCGGCAGGTGCACCAGCCTTCGGCCGAGCCGCATGACGAAGCAGCGCCGGATCCCGGCCGTCGGGGCCCGGCGCTGTTGAATCGCGGGCTTCGTTTTCAGGCGTCTCTCAGGAAGGCTGGGTACATTGATCGTGCGTTCGGTCGACGGGCTCGTCCCCGGCGGCCGGGCAGCCTCCACGAGAACAGCAGCGCCGACCGGTCACTCCTCCTCCGACCGGGCCGGCGCTGCGGATTCTCGGACGGGATTCGCGGTCCGCTGGTTCCTCGTGGCCCGAACCGCCCGCTTAGCGGTGCTGGAGGGTGACCCGCCAGTTGAGGCGGGTCTCGTCCGATTCGGAGGCCGGGTTGGGCACGTAGCCGTTGTCGAGGCCCCAGCGCTCCAGCAGGGCAACCATGCCCGCGGGATCGGCCTCGCTCTGGCCCAGGTAGTCGTTGAACTCGGCCGCCATGTAGCGCGGATCATCGGGCCGCGGGATGACCTGGATGGTGACGTTCCACAGCTCGCTGGCCGGCGCCAGCTTCTGCTTCCAGACTGCGGATGAAGTCATCGTCTGTCGCTTTCGACCCCCTGACAGCGCGGGCCGCCATTGCTGATGCCTCGCCCGCTGCACTGAGCCTACGCCGGTCGCGGGCCGCCGTCGCCCAACTCCTGCCGGCCGGGTGGCCTATCCTGCGCGGCGATGGTCACCCTGGTACCGATGTCGGCGGCAGCCTGGACCACGTGGCGCGCAGCCACGATCGCCGGCTACGCCCAGGACAACATCCGGATCGGCGCCTGGCCGGCCGACGGCGCCGAGGCGCGCGCCGCGCTCGACTTCGCGCGGATCCTCCCGGACGGCATGGACACCCCCGGCCACGTGTTCCGCTCGGTCGTCAACGAGGACGGCGCGACCGTCGGCTCCCTGTGGTTCGCCCCGAATGCCCCGACCCATCGTCCGGCGCTCTTCATCTGGGACATCGTGATCCACGACCGATACCGCGGCCAGGGCTACGGCCGGGCCACCCTTGAAGCCCTCGAACCCATCGCCAGGGGCCTCGGCTACGCCGAGATCGAGCTCCACGTCTTCGGCGACAACGAGGTTGCCCGGAACCTGTACCGCTCCGCCGGGTTCGTCGAGACGAACGTGTCGATGGTCAAGCACCTGGGTTGAGGGCCCGCGTCACACCGCTCGCGGCGTCGTGATCCACGGGCCCGTGGCGAGCGAACCGAGGTTGATCGACATGACCGACCGCTACGTTGCCCTCGGAGACTCCTACACGATCGGGACCTCGGTCGCCCGCAGCGAGGCCTGGCCGAGCCGCCTGGTCGCGACGCTCGGGCCCGGTCCCGACGGCCGGCCCCGCCTCGAGCTGGTGGCCAACCTGGCCAGCAACGGGCGCACATCACACGACGTCCTTGACGACCAGCTGCCGCGCATTGCGAGGCTGCGGCCGGACTTCGTGACCCTCCTGATCGGTGTCAATGACGTCGTCCAGGGCGTCGCCTTCGAAACGTACCGCGCCAACGTGACCGGGATCCTCGACCACCTCGTGTCCCGGCTCGCGACCGGCCGCCTGCTCGTCGTGACGACCCCGGACTACACCGTCACGCCGGCCGGCGCGGAGTATGGCGATCCAGATCGCCAGCGAGCCCGGATCGTCGAGCTCAACGCGATCATCAGCGAACTCGCCACGACGCGCGGGATCGCGGTCGTCGACATCTTCGCCATCTCCTCGGGTGCAGGGTCCGATCGATCGCTGGTCGCCCGTGACGGGCTGCATCCGTCAGCACGCCAGTACGACCTGTGGGTCGAGCGGATCCGCCCGGTGGTCAGCCGCTTGCTCGAGCGAGGTTGAGATGGAGCTCCCGGCGCTCGTGTTCCTGGCGGCGATCCTCACGGTCAAGGAGGCCGGCTTGCCGATCCCCGTGCCGGGCGACCTGTTGGTGATCGGGGCTGGGGCAGCGGCCGCCCACGGTGGATTGCCGGTCCCGGCGATCGTCCTCGCCCTGCTGGCGGCCACGGTGGTGGGCGGGGCGATCCAGTTCGCCCTGATCCGGGGCCGGGCCCGAACGGCGATCCTCAGCCTGCTCGCCCGGGTCGGGTTGCCGGCGTCGACGATCGACCGGGGCGCTGTGCGCTTCCGGACGGGCGGGGCACGGACGGTGGCCGTGGCCCGGATGACACCCGGCGTCCGGATCGTGGCGATCGCCTCGAGTGCCATCGCCGGCGTGGACCTGCGCTCATTCGTGGCCGGCCTGGTGGTCGGCAACGGCATCTTCCTGACGGCGCATTTCGTCCTCGGCCTGCTCGTCGGCCAGTCCGCCGTCCAGGTCGTGGCCAGTGCCGGGACCGGCCTGATCCTGGCCGGTCTCGCGTTCGCGGCCATCGGTGCCGCCGGCTGGTGGTGGATCACACGCCGTCGAACCGGATCCCGAGGTGCGACAGCCCAGCCTCTTGCGTCCGACCCAATCACGGCTCCGACCGCCCTCGACTGGACCGATGCCTGCTGTCCAGCCTGCCTGGCCCTCGCCATCGTCGCACCCCGCGACCCCAGGGCGCAGGGCGGCTGACAGCCCGCGTCCGGGACCTTCAGGACGACGTCAGCGCCGGCTTTCAGGATCGAAGGCGTTCCACCGACGGCCAGGGCAACTGGCCGATCTCAGTCCTGGAGGCTTCGCATGAAGCGTGCAATCGCCACGGCCATCCTCGCGCTGGCCGTCCTGACCGGTTTCGCCGCCTGTACGTCGTCGCCGACACCGGTCCCCACCGCTGTCCCCACCGCAGTCCCATCGGTTGCGCCGACCGTGGCGCCGTCCGTGGCCCCGTCCGCAAGCCCTGCGGCTTCGTAACGGACACCGCCCCGGCCCGGCCGGGACGTTTCGACCGGGCCGGCGCGTCTCGGGCTAGACTCGGACCTCAGCCAGCGCGAGTCCGACCGGACCGCGCCGTTCGACCGGAGGACCGATGAGCTTCCTGCGCCGCTTCTTCTCGCCCGACGGCGCAGCGCCGTACCACTCCCAGCCAGGCTCCGTGGCCGAGGTCGAGATGGTCCGCGGGATCATCGCCCGGATCGACAACCTGCCGCCCGAGCGGGCCCGCTTCGTGGCCTGCGCTGCGTACGTGATCGCCCGCGCAGCGAGTGCCGACGACGAGGTCAGCGACGCCGCCTCCAAGTACATGGAGCAGGTCCTCGTCGACCAGACCGGCCTCGATGCGGCCGAGGCGGCCCTCGTCGTCGAGACGGCCAAGCTCCAGGCCCTGTCCACCGGCGGCACCGACGACTACCTGGTCACCCGCGAGTTCCGCGACGTGTCGACGACCGACCAGCGCCTCGACATCCTGCGCGCCTGCTTCGCCGTGGCAGCCATCGACGGCACGATCGACGCCGCCGAAAGCTTCACGATCGATGAGATCGCCCTGGAGCTCGACCTCGAGCCCCCGGCCCTGGCCAAGCTGCGCGGCGAGTTTGCCGACCGATTCTCGGCCGTCCAGGCGCTCAAGGCTCAGCCGAGCTGAAGCTCGACCCCTGACCCGAGCCGCCGGCTGACCTCGGCCAGCAGCTCCGCGTCATAGGCGACCCCGCTCCGGAGCTCCATCGGCAGGTCGCCGCCCCGGACGCCGGGCACATGCAGGACCACCCGCGTGCCCCCCGGGCGGGCCCGGATCAGGCCGCGCAGCTCTTCCATCGTCCGCTCGGACGTCGCTCCACCCGAAAACCGGACGTGGAGGACCTGGCTTGGGTTGGCTTCGGTTGGCGCCGTCGGCGCCGTGGCCGCCGCCCGGGCCCGGTTGCGGGCCTCGTCGGGCAGGGCCGGCTCGTCGGTCTCGGGTCCGATCGAGACAAGGTCATTAAACTCGCCCAAGAGCGGCTCGCCCGGGTCGATCGATGGCAGGTCGGCGACGGCCGCGCCGCCGCGCAGGGGGCTGACCGCGACGGCCGGGGTCGCGGGCAGCGGGCGACCCGGCCCGACTGCGACCGGCTGGGCCGCGACCGGCGTCGGAGCGAAACGATCCTCCCGGCCAGGCTGGTCCCGGCGCCAGGCGCCGCGGTCCCCGTTCGCGCCACCTCGGCCACGGCCGCGATCGACGGTGGCAACCTCGGACGCGAACGAGGCGGGACCGCGGGTCACGGCTTCGTCCCAGTCCAGCGCCAGGTCAGCCAGCAGCGAGACCTCCTCGCCCTTGTGATCGACGCGGCCCGAGACGAGCAGGATCCGGCCTTCGATCCAGGTCGGCCGGCTGGTCTCGTACAGGCGCGGGAAGACGACCACATCGACGGAGCCCTGGAGGTCCTCGATGGTCGCGATCGCCATCGTCGCCTTGGCCTTCGTGATGACGGTGCGAACGCCGGTGACGATCCCGCACACGACGACCCGCTGCTGGTCGAGGGACTCGTCACGCAGGTCGCCCGAGTAGGCGCTCACGAAGGGGCCGATCGCCTCGGCGATCTCCTTGAGCGGGTGGTCCGAGAGGTACAGCCCGAGGAGCTCCTTCTCCCAGCGCAGCCGCTCCCTGGTCGGGGCCTCGGTCACCCGCGGCAGGGGCGCGTCGAGGAGGGTCGCATCGCCGGCGCTCATGTCGAACAGCGAGACCTGGCCGCTGATCCGGTCGCGCTGGGTGGCGCTGGCAGCGTTCACCGCGTCATCGAGCCCGACCAGGATCTGGGCCGGGTGGCCGAAGGCGGCCAGGGCCCCGACTCGAGCCAGTGATTCGAGCACCCGCTTGTTGGCCAGGCGCAGGTCGATCCGCTCGCAGAAGTCGGTCAGCGAGCGGAACTCGCCGTCGGCCCGCGCGGCGATGATCGATTCGATCGCGCCCTGGCCGACATTGCGGACGGCGATCAGCCCGAAGCGGATCGCGTCGCCTTCGACCGAGAACTCGACGCTCGAGCTGCGGATGTCCGGCGGCCGGACCTCGATACCCAGCCGGCGGCACTCGGCGATCGCGGCGGCGACCTTCTCGCCGTTGTCGCGCGACGCGGTCAGCACGCTGGTCATGTACTCGACCGTGTAGTTCGCCTTGAGGTAGGCGGTCTGGTAGGCGACCAGCCCGTAGCAGGTGGCGTGGGCCTTGTTGAAGCCGTAGCGCTCGAACGGCTGGAACGCGGTGAAGACCGCGTCGATCGTCGCCGCCGGCACGCCTCGCTCGGCGGCCTGGCTGACGAACTGGTCCTTCATCGAGCGCAGGACGCTCGACTTCTTCTTGCGGATCGCGTAGCCGAGGGTGTCCGCCTCGGGCCCGGTGAAGCCGCCCAGGGCGATCGCCGAGGCCATGATGTCTTCCTGGTAGACGAAGATCCCGTAGGTCTTGTTGAGGTACGGCTCGAGCAGCGGATGGAGGTAGGTCACCGGCTCGAGGCCGTGCTTGCGCCGGATGTAGGCCGGGATGTTGTCCATCGGCCCGGGCCGGTACAGGGCGACCATCGCGGCCAGGTCATAGACCGAGGTCGGGCGCAGCTCGCGGACGTAGCGGCGCATGCCCGCCGACTCCAGCTGGAAGATCCCGGTCGTCTCGCCCGAGGCCAGCAGCTCGAATGTCGTCGCGTCGTCGAGGGGGATCTGGTCGAGGTCGATCGAGATGCCCCGGTTGGCCTGGATCAGCTCCACGGCCTGGCGCAGGATCGTCAGGTTGGAGAGGCCCAGGAAGTCGAACTTGAGGAGGCCCAGGGCTTCCACGGCATGCATCTCGAACTGGGTCATCAGGCCGTCCGAGTTGGTCGCCTTCTGGAGCGGCATCAGCTCGGTCAGCGGCTCGCGGCTGATGACCACGCCGGCGGCGTGGGTCGAGGCGTTGCGGGCCACGCCCTCGAGGTGCTCGGCCAGGTCGAGCAGCCGGCCGACTTGCGGGTCGACGGCCATCTCGCGCAGGGCGGGCGTCGACTGGAGCGCCTCGTCGAGGCGGATCCCGAGCTGGTTGGGGATCGCCTTGGCGATCCGGTCGACCTCGCCGTAGCTCATCCCGAGCACCCGGCCCACGTCCCGGACCGCCGCCCGGGCGAGCATCGTGCCGAAGGTGATGATCTGGGCGACGTGGTCCTGGCCGTACTTGCGGCCGACGTAGGCGATCACTTCCTCGCGCCGGCCATCCTCGAAGTCGACGTCAATGTCGGGCATCGTCACCCGGTCCGGGTTGAGGAAGCGCTCGAAGGGCAGCTCGTACAGGATCGGGTCGACCGGGGTGATCCCCAGGGTGTAGGTCACGATCGAGCCCGGCGCGCTGCCCCGGCAGGTCGTCTGGATGCCCTGCTCGCGGGCGAAGCGGACGAAGTCGGCCACGATCAGGAAGTAGCCGGCGTAGCCCATCGATGTGATCACGCCCAGCTCGTAGTCGAGGCGCGCCTGGAGGGCCGGCGTCGCGCCGCCGTAGCGCCGCTCGAGGCCGCGCTCGCACTCGCGCCGCAGCCAGCTCTCGACCGTCTCGCCGTCGGGCACCGGGAAGTGCGGGATGCGGGTCTGGCCCAGGGGCAGCTCGATCCGGCCCGCCATCTCGGCGATCCGGCGCGTGTTCCGGATCGCGTCCGGCTGGTCGGGGAAGAGGGCCGCCATCTGGGCCGCCGACTTGAGCCAGAAGTCGTTCGTCTCGAATTTCATCCGGCCGGGGGTGTCGAGGTTGTTGCCGGTGCCCACGCAGAGCAGGACGTCGTGCGCCTCGGACTGGTCCTCTCGGACGTAATGGAGGTCGTTGGTCACCACGAGCGGCAGGCCGGCCTCGGGGGCCAGGCGCAGGAGCTGCTCGTTCAGGCGGCGTTGCTCGGCCAGGCCGTGATCCTGGAGCTCGAGGTAGAAGCGGTCCTTGCCGAAGATGTCGCCGTACTCGCCGGCCAGGTTGCGGGCCAGCTCCCAGTCGTCGGTCTCGAGGGCCCGCGGGATCTCGCCGCCGAGGCAGGCGGACAGCCCGATCAAGCCCTCGCTGTGGCGCGCCAGGTGCTCCCGATCGATCCGGGGCTTGTAGTAGTAGCCGTCGATGTGGGCATCGGTGATCAGCCGGCACAGGTTGCGGTAGCCGACCAGGTTCTCGGCCAGCAGGATCAGGTGGAAGGGCTGGGCGTCGGCCTTGCCCTCCTTGTCGGCCATCGAGCGCCGGGCGACGTAGGTCTCGACCCCGATGATCGGCTTGATCCCCTTGGCCGTGGCCGCCTGGTAGAAGGCGACGGCGCCGTACAGGGCGCCGTGGTCGGTCAGGGCCAGTGAGTCGAACCCCAGCTGGGCTGCGCCGTCGACAAGCTCATTGATCCGGCCCAGGCCGTCGAGCAGGCTGAACTCGCTATGAACGTGGAGGTGGGTGAAGTCGTTCGGAGCAAGCGTCGTCACGGAGGGTCAATGGTAGCCCGGCGGGCCGGGCTACCGAGCGGGCCGCGAGCTGGTCTGCGCAGGGTCCTAGTACGCGGCTGTGCAATTTCGCGGAATCCGCGCCCGGCGGCGCTGACCGTGGGACCTACCCTGACCTTCGGGTGAGGACGCCGCTGAGCATGGAGTGGCATAAACGAGGCCTATCAATCGCTCCTCTGGGAGTCCACGATCGAAGCCCAGTCCTTGCCCAGCGGCGGCGCGGCCAACGAGCAGATCGGAGCCGGATCGATCCGGCTCGTCCGGCTGCGCCTGACCCTGGCCCTGCTGGCGATGGCGATCCTGCCCCTGGCCGTGGGCGCGCCGCTCCTGGCGACGGCCATGGACGGCCAGCGAACGACCGAGCAGGCCCGCGTCCAGCGTGATGCGGCGACCGCGGCGGGCACGATCTCGGCCGCCCTCGACGCGCTCGAGACCTCGCTGACCCGGGCGTCCTCGGCGAGCGTCGTGGCGGGCATCGCCCGGGGCGACAAGGGTGCCATCAGCAAGGCCCGCTCGGTCCTCGATCCGGTCGCCGGGGACACGTCGGATGCCGTCGTCGACCTCGAGGTCGTGTCGACCGGCGGCACAATCGTGTTGAAAGAGGTGGGCACCAAGATCGTCGGTGCCCCGGGCTCGATCAGCGGCGATCCGCTGCTCGACGCCACGGCTTCGGCCGGACCCGGCGACGTCGTCCTGGGCGATCCATCGACGACCAACGACGGCTCCACGATCGTGGGCATGGCCGCACCCCTGGCGGGCGCGACCAGTGACGCCCCGCCGGTGGGCATGCTCCGCCTCGACATCTCGCTCTCGACCCTGGTCCAGTCGGCCGGCGGCTCGTTCCCGGCCGGCACGTCACTGACCCTGACCAATCCGGCCGGATCGCCGATCACGGCCGTCCAGGTGCCCGGCAATGGCGGCAATACCTATCCGGCCACGGCGCCCGTCCCGAGCCACCCCGACTGGCACGTCCGGCTCGTCGCGCCGGTCGCCTTCGGCCCGCCGTCGATCCCCCTGTTCGCCCTCCTGGCACTGGCGGTCGTCGTGCTCCTGTCCTTGGTGGTCTGGATGGCCAAGCAGATCCTGCGGCCGGCCGAGCAGCTCGAGACGTCGCGGGTCCGCCTCCACGACCTGCTCCAGATGGCCCGCGTCGACTCCCTGCGCGACACGATCACCGGCCTGGGCAACCACCGCGCCTTCCAGGAGGAATCGGACCGCCAGATCGATGCCTCCCGGCGCTATGGCGCGCCGCTGGCCGTGGTGGCCATCAACCTCGACGACTTCAAGTCGATCAACGACCGCCTCGGGCACGAGGGCGGCGACGGAGTCCTGGCCAGCTTCGCGTCCTTGATCCAGGGCACGATCCGCTCGCCCGACCGGGCCTTCCGGACCGGCGCCGACGGCTTCGCGATCCTCCTGCCCCACACCGACGCCGACGGCGGCGAGATCTTCGCCCGGCGGCTGCTGGCTGCCGCCCTCGAGCCGACCCGGGGCAGCGCCGGCCGCGAAGGGATCTCGTTCTCGGCCGGCGTCTCGGCCTGCCCGGCGCTGGCCACCGACCGGCGCCACCTGATCGCCCAGGCCGAAGCCGCGATGGCATCCGCCAAGCGCCACGGCCGGACCGCCGTCGAGACGTTCGACCCCGCCCGCCACCGGGCGCCGGGCGTCCTCACCTCGGCCGCCGAAGCGTCGGCCGCGGTCGCCGACACCGTGACCAACAAGCTGATCCGGCCCGTCTTCCAGCCGATCGTCGACCTGCGCAACGGCAAGGTGATCGGCTACGAGGGCCTCGTCCGGCCGCTGCCCGCGTCGGGCTTCCCCGACCCGAGCGCGATGTTCATCGCCGCCGAGCGCGCCGGCCGGACGGTCGAGCTCGACTACGCCTGCATCGAGGTTGTCGCCGTCGGCTCGGCCGAGCTGCCCAAGGACGCGATGATCACGATCAATGTCTCGCCGCGCACCCTGGAGCTGCCCGACTTCAGCCCGCCGCTCCTGGTCCGGACCCTGCACCGGGCCGGGCTCGAGCCGGACCGGGTCGTGATCGAGATCACCGAGCGCGAGTCGATCGAGGAGATGGAGCGCCTGAAGCGCAACGTGGCCGCCTGCCGAGCGGCCGGCTTCCGGGTCGCGGCCGATGACGTCGGGGCCGGCAACGCCGGGCTCCGGCTGCTCAGCCAGATCCAGTTCGACATCGTCAAGATCGACCTGTCGCTAGTCCAGGACGGGGCCCTCTTCGAGACCTCCCTGGCGGTCGTCGGATCGCTCCAGGAGCTCGCCCGGCGATGGGGCGCCTGGGTGATCGCCGAAGGGATCGAGACCCCCGAGCAGCTCCGGGTCGTCCGCCAGCTGGAGATCAGCGCCGGCCAGGGCTACCTGCTCGGCCGCCCGAACTCGACCGAGGACCTGCGCAAGCTGGACGCCACGACGGTCGACCTGTCCGCCCTCCTGGGCCGCGACAACTGGCTCAAGGACCTGGCCCGCGCGGCGCCCGGCCTGGGCGCCGCACACTCGAGCTGACCCGCTCCACTCGGCAGGTTGCCGTTCGCGCCGATCGGGGTCAGGATTCCCGGGTGCCTCCCCGCCTCGTCCGAGCCGCCGGCCTGGCTGCTGTCCTCGTGATCGCCGCTGCCTGTGGCTCGGCCCAGCCAACCGGGCCGGCCGGCTCGATCGTGCCGTCGCTGCCACCGATCGATGCCAGCCTGCTGCCCTCGGCTGGTCCCTCGGTCGGACCGTCCCCGACGGTTCCGACCTGCAGCCACCCGCTCCGCGTCGGCCTGGTCGCCGAGCCGGGCAGCCTGACCGACAACGGCTACAACCAGTCGTCGGTCGCCGGCCTGGCGGCCGCGGCGGCCGCCGCCCCGGACTGCTTCACGACCGATGGCGTGGCGCCCAAGACGGTCGACGACGCCGCCGGCGACATCAAGGGCTACGCCGACGCGGGCTACGACGTCGTGGTCGGCGTCGGCCAGCAGCTGGGCGATTCGCTGGGCGACGTCGCCGCGCTGTACCCCGCCGTGAAGTTCATCGACGTCGACGGCGCCCCAGGCCCGACCCATGACGCGACCTGGGCGGTCAACGGCGAAAGCCTGTTCTTCGCCGAGGACCAGCAGGGCTATCTCGCCGGGACCCTGGCGGCATTGCTGAGCAAGACCCATACCGTCGGCGTCGTCGGTGGCCTGCTGCTCGTGCCCCAGGTCGAGAGCTCGGTCGAGGGCTTCCTGCACGGCGCCGTGGCCGCCGTCCCGGGGACCACCGCCGAATTCGCCTATACGAC